>Ga0207814_100255_pt1 | contig 42266 bp, 29 predicted proteins | sample TtaePargueraPR_7_FD_187755 | JGI IMG/M metagenome (GOLD analysis project Ga0207814, IMG submission 187755) | Aerobic enrichment media microbial communities from Bioluminiscent Bay, La Parguera, Puerto Rico - Tt and P1 (2) (SPAdes) | ecosystem: Environmental > Aquatic > Marine > Unclassified ... | reverse complement strand
CCCGCCGTTTCCAGGTGGTCAAAGTGGAAGAGCCGGATGAGGAGAAAGCCACAGACATGATGCGGGGCATTGCCGCGAGCCTCGAGCAGCACCATGGGGTACGTATTCTGGATGAGGCTATTGTCGCCTCAGTGAAGCTCTCACATCGCTATATTCCCGGCCGGCAGCTGCCTGATAAATCGGTCAGTCTTCTGGATACCGCTTGTGCGCGTGTGGCTCTGAGCCAGTCATCGACTCCGGCGGCGATAGAGAACGCCCAGCGTACTATCGATAGCGCGGACCGAACGATCGCTAAGTTGCGTCGGGAGAATGCAGTGAGCGGCGGTCATGAAGAAGCGTTGGTGGCTCTGGAGGCGGAGAAAGCCGATGCTGAAGAGCGCCTTGCACGGCTGAGCAATCAGCATGGTCAGGAGGTTGAAATTGTTGGTCAGATGCGTGTATTGAGAGAGCAGATTGATGCCGCCTTTATGATGGGGGGGCAACCTGATAGCGCGGACCCTTCGGAAATCTCAGACCTCAAGCAGCAATTGTCTGAGCTGACAGCGCAGCTGCGGGATATACAAGGCGAGACGCCGTTAATGCAGTCGGATGTTGACGAACAGGCCATCGCCGAAGTCATTGCCAACTGGACGGGTATTCCGGTAGGCAAAATGGTATCCGATGAAATCCAGGCCGTGCAGACCCTTGCCGAGCGCCTGAACCGGCGTGTAATCGGGCAGCCTCATGCACTGGAAGCCATAGCCCAGGCGATCCGTACGTCGCGCGCGGGATTGACCGATTCCCGTAAACCCGTAGGTGTTTTCCTGTTCTGTGGTACCAGCGGCGTAGGCAAGACAGAAACGGCGCTGGCCCTCGCTGATACCCTCTTTGGCGGCGAGCAGAGCATCACCACCATCAATATGTCGGAGTTCAAGGAAGAGCACAAGGTGTCCATGTTATTGGGTTCCCCGCCGGGATACGTGGGCTACGGGGAGGGCGGAGTGCTTACCGAAGCAGCCCGCCGTAAACCCTATTCGGTGATTCTGCTGGATGAGATGGAGAAGGCGCATCCCGGCGTCCAGGACATCTTCTATAGCCTGTTCGACAAGGGAACCATCAAGGACGGCGAGGGCCGGGATATCGACTTCAAGAATACCGTGATCATCATGACCTCCAATGCCGGTGAGGACGCTATTCGCGCAATCTTCGACCAGGTAGAGGAAAAGCCGGAACCTGACGTGTTACTGGACAACATCCGGCCCCACCTGTTGCAGAAATTCAAGCCGGCGTTCCTTGGTCGTGCGAATGTGATTGCTTACTATCCACTGGATGATGAGAACCTGGTTGAAATTTGCAAGATCAATATGCGTCGTATCGAAAAGCGGATACGTGAGCACTATGGTGCGCAGTTCACTTATGAACAGGATGTACTCATCAATATCGTTGCTCGTTGCCAGGAAGCCGATACCGGAGCGCGAAATATTGAGGCCATCCTGAACCGGACGCTGTTGCCGTCACTGGCTAGTGAATGTCTGGATAAAATGGCCAGGGGTGAAGATGTGACCGGGATTCATGTGGGCGCTGATGAGGAAGGCGGGTTCACCTACCAGATTGGGTGACGATCGATTGGTTGGTTGACCTGGCCTGACCCTGTCAGGTCAACCAAGATACTGAAAACTTCTGGTCTGACTTAATATGACGCTGTCCCGCCGGCGGCCATGCTCAACATTGACCAGAAACCCAACCAGGATGGCTAGAGGAAGCCGGAAGTACAACAGGAAGAGAGGGGGTTTCACGCAGTAATCGGTGACAGCACTAGCCACCTATCAGGACAGTTGGACACCCAACCACAATTTTCCCGCCGTGAGCGGTGGCGTCCCCCATTCGCGCGGCGGGTTTGCTCTGGATAAGTACCGTAGTACTACCCATGGCGATAGTGTCGGGGGGGCCGACACAGGTGCAGGCGCTGCCCACCGTTGCCGCCGGGAGGCTGCCAATGAGTACGGTGGGCCCACCCGGTGAGAGTATTGGTCCACCGACATGTGGCACGGTACCCGTGGTCATTGGACACACATGCAAGTCAGTGATTCGTGATGCGGGTTTACCCATATTTGATTATTCCGATTTTCCGCTACCACCGCGCGCAAGGTTCAGGCCCTGTTGCAGGTAGCGGACGAACGCCAGTTCTGGATTCACCGGGTCTGAAATGGACGCCGCGAGAATGACGCTTCCAGCCACTGCGTGCGCATAAAGATGTGAGGGTGGCTCGATCGCAGGTTCTCCCGGAGCAGACAGGCTGCCATGACACCAGGAAGCTGCGGTTGCCGCCCAGCTTGCCGGAGTTTTATGGCCAGTCATCTCACCAAGTTGTTTGCAGATGAGACGGCGATCCTCACTGGGTTTTTTGACCCAGCTCTCTGTTGCAACCAGTGCTTTTATGTTGTTCTCATCCGTTGCGGCTGTCTGTATGTCCCTGGTTGAAAGGCAGGCCCACCAGACCGACTCACGCTTGGGGAGTCCCAACGCCAATAGCTTGATGGCGTCGGCATAGCAGGCCGCATCCATGAGTCTGAGTATGCTGACCTCGGGCGCCGTATCCGGCACCAGGTACGGGCGCCCCTCGTCAGTGATTTCAATGTGTTGCAACAGTTCGGAGGCCGTTGTCGCTTCTACTTTAACCAGATCCGTCATTATTCAATCCGTCAGTTGATCTTGGTTATACCACCATTGAGCGTGAGCATGGCTCCCGCTTTCACTTCTGCGGTCGCATCCCCTTTGCACGATAGCATTACTCCCTTTATCTCGATGCCTGATGGTTTGATCGAAATGGTATTGCTTCCGACCTTTAGGTCGATGGATGTTTTTGAGGTGATCTTGATCGCACCCATTACATCGACAGTCTGGGTTCCTGTTTTTATCTTCAGCTCCTGACTACCGGAATCGAGGGTGACCGACTGGTTGCCTTTTATCTGGGTTGTCTGATTGCCTTTACCTAATGTGATGCTCTCATCTCCTTCGGCAATCGTGATAGTGCGGTTTTTTTTGATCTCCAGTGACTGATTGTTGTCTATCTTTCCGGACTGGTCATTGTGGACCAGGAAGTTGTGGTCTTTCCCTGCCTCCATATAGACTTCTTCACTGCCTTTTTTATCATCAAACCTCAACTCGTTAAACTTGCTGTCCTTGATCTGTGTCTTCCAGCCGCTTTGGGTCGAAGTGTACTGGGGCCCGGGATTGTCGGCATTGAACACGGCTCCAGTCACCAGAGGGCGATCCGGGTCTCCATTGATATAGTTGATCACGACTTCCTGACCGACGCGGGGAACAAAGCTGGCCCCCCAGCTTTTTCCCGAGAAGGACTGCATCACACGAATCCAGCAGCTATTTTGTTTGGAATTCCATGGAAACTTGACCTTGAGCTGTGTATAGCGATCCTCATCGCCTGAAGACTCTGTCGCTTTCACACTAACGACCTGGGCGACCTGCGGGGAGTGGATGCGCTGCGTGCCAACAAAAGGATCGGGACGAGGCATGATGTTTTCTGGCACGCAGCGGAAGGTATTGCGAAAATATGAATCCTCACTGTTGCTATCGGCCGCTGAAATGCGCACCGAAGTGAGAAGGTACTTCCCTTTTTCGGACTTTAGCGTGTGCGCAAGTTCAAAGCGTCCACCAGCGCTGAGCGCCGTGCAGTCGCTGGAGCCGTTAGCGACATCAAAGCCAGCTTCCTGGGATTCCATAGCCCGTTCGGTCAATGCCTTGTGGTAACTATCGCGAAATACGTGAGTTCCATCCGGTTTGCCTTCAAAGTGGTTCAGTCCGTACACGCTCTGCACAAAACCCTGGACGCTGTTCAGCTTGCTGGTCGTGGCAACATTTTGCAGGTTATCCTTGTTCGGTGTGAATTCATTGTAGTCCTTGAATTCAAAACCGCCGCCGTGGTAATTAAAGCTGCGTTGCCAGCTATGTACTGAGGTGTGGCTGGGTGAGCTACCCCCACCGTCATATACAATTTTTTCGGTATGACAGTCATAAAAGCTCTTGTGGTCATCACAAAGAACCAATTCGTGCTTGCCATCGCTCTGCAGGAAGTAATAGGCAATACCCTCTTCCGACATTAACCGGCTGACAAACTGGAAGTCGCTCTCATTGAACTGCACGCAGTATTCACGAACAAGGTAGTCGCCCGTCAGCTTGTCACTGAATTTTATGACGTTCGCATGCTCGCCCAGTATTTCACCAATGATGTCTCGCGCGGATTTTTTTTCGAAAATGCGATTTTTACCGCTGAGGTGAGTGAGCCAGAACCCAGGTTGTAACACTGCCGAGTATTCCCGCAGGCCCTCCGCATTGACGTCGAGCATGGAAAAATGCGTGATGTATCCATTTATGAATTTTTCAGTATCTGCACAGTGGATGCTGGCAGTGAACAGCTTTCCAACCATAGCATCCTGGCTGATTTCATGATTGTCGGAGAGCAGGCGCAGTTGATAGCGGTAGGTACTGGAAATATGTTCTTCGCCCGAGATAGCTGTGGCGATAAACGTATCTTTGCCGATCGGACACTTGGTCCGGATCATGCGTTTATCCTGATTGAGTGCAGACATATCAGCCCGGGTTCCTTATCAGTGCCAAAAATCCATTAACAGGTGTATTGCTGCTCGCACTTTTTCTCAAACGGCAAAAGCCGGGCCCGTCAGAAGTGTTCTGCAGGGCCCGGCTTGATGCGATGGCGCGTGATTACAGTGGCGCGGCAGTAGTGAGGTCGTATCCGACGCGCATGTTTTTCGGGTTCTTGTTGGTCTTGTCGGCGTGAGCCAGATCTGCTTCGATTTTGGCGAAGCTCAGTGAGATGGACTCGGAGGGTGCGCCACCGGCAGACGCCGAGATGCTGTAGGAAGAAATCAGAACGTCTTCCAGTGTATAGACAGCAAACTTCTCTACGGAGTTAGCGCCAGTTTGTACAACATGGATTTCCACCTTGACACCTTCGTCGCCGGTTACGGATGACTTGAACAGGCCGCCGGATGCGGCATCAATACGCTTGGTCACGGTGACTTCACTCAGGCTGGGGCGTGTAGCTTCGCGATTCGCAACAGCACCTGCTTCCATGGAGATGCCGCGGCCAACGCCAAAGCTGAAGCTGTCGACTTCAATCCAGTCTTCATATCCTTTTGCAGTGACGTTGCCTGCAGGGGTCTTGCCATTGAAGTTCATGTAAATAGCCATTCTTAATCCCTCAGTATGGTATGGATTCGATTGTTTGTATGACTGTTCTGCATGAGTTGCAGAACTATCGGGAATGCCGGTTTAGGCAGGCGAGTTGGATTTAAACAGAGCAAATTGTAAAAAAAAACCACCGCAATGAATTATTAAATTGACTCTGGCACCAATTTATCATCCTCGATAAAGGAAGGTTGCTATATCTGGTACCTTCCGTTAACTGACTCTGGCACAAATTATTGGATGCAAATATGAGGCGAAGTTTATTCAAATTGTGTTGCCGGCATTTTGTGTAGGAATTTCGAAGTTTGCACGATGGTTCCATTTATAAACGGTTTTCTCTTTATTGGTACGATGGTTTTGCTGAATATTTGCGATTTTTACGCATTTCAATAAATTGTAAGCGTGTGTAATAAGAAATCCCGGAATTTCGATCGGCATCTAATTGTTGGTGTGGAGTGCCTTCGATATACTTCGCACCCTTCAGAGAGATCTTTGCTAGAGCTATCAGATGCCCGGAAATGACTCAGCATAATTAAATGCTCCACAGGCATCCTGTTATCGCTTCAATGAAGTCTGTAAATGCCCGGCCGGCGAGAGGAAGCGCTGTCCATTTTGCACCAGGGAGATGGTTGTGAAAGACAAGACTCGTATAGTCAAGAAAGCGGCGGAAAACCTTTCTGCATGCGACGACTCCGACGTAACGGTATTTGTCGGCAATGAAAATACAGGTGCAAACGATCACCCAAGAGTCGGCGGTAACCCTGGCCTGATTCCTTCACCATCCCCGCGATTCAAAAGTTCAGTCGATCATGCGGATTCCACGGTTATCGTGCAATCCGGGAGCGTGCCCGATAGTTTGCCGCGACCGCGCGAAGCCGTGCACTTTGAGCCATCGACCACCCGTGAAGGGGCGGTTACCAAAACTATCATCAAGGGGCGTTTCGAGCTCGACAAGCTGCTAGGTGTCGGGGGGATGGGTGCCGTTTACAAGGCGCTCGACCGCCGCAAACTTGAGGCAAGCGACAGCGATCCTTATGTTGCCATCAAGCTGCTGAACGAGGACTTTCAGAAGCATCCAGACGCCTTCATCTCGCTGCAACGTGAAGCGCGTAAATCACAGACCCTTGCTCACCCAAACATCGTAACGGTCTACGATTTCGATCGAGAGGGTGATCGGGTTTTCATGACCATGGAATATCTGGAGGGCGCACCTCTGGATAAACTGCTGCGAGAGCGTACCGGATCCGGATTTGGCAAGGAGCGCGCTGAATCAATATTGCGCGACGTTTCCCAAGCATTGATCTACGCTCATTCGCATCGAATCGTCCATTCGGATTTCAAACCTGGCAATATTTTCGTTACCTCAAAAAAGGGCGCGAAGGTCATCGACTTCGGCATTGCGAGAGCCGTATCCGAAGGGGGTATGGCCAGCAAGGCCGGTGAGAAAACCGTTTTTGATGCCGGCACGCTTGGGGCTTTGACGCCAGCCTATGCCAGTCTCGAAATGTTGAAGGGCAGCGAACCGCAACCGGGCGATGATGTCTTTGCGCTGGGTTGCGTCGCGTACGAACTGTTCAGTGGCCGACACCCGTATGACCGTACCCCCGCGGACAAAGCGCTCGAGCAGAAAATGAAACCTGCCCGCGTGCGCGGGCTCAGTCGACGTCAGTGGCGCGCTCTTGAAGCGGCGCTGGCATTTCGCCGAAAGGACCGCCCGGCCTCCGTGGAAGAGTTCACCCACAAGTTCTTCGGAAGCAACCGTTGGAAATGGGTTTTCGGCAGCTTGTGTGTGGCCACCATTGCAGCCGGTGTGACCGGGTTTACCTATCTCGAACGTGAAAATACGGCCGAGCAGAACCGTGTCCGCATTGAGCTTGAGCAAAAGCACGAGGCCGAATTACTGGAGAGCCGGATCAGAGACAAGCGTGAGGCCATCGACCGCCTGGTAGATCTCAGCGTACTCACTCCCTCCTGGGAGCGCGATCTTCAGGTTGAGATTGATGAATACCGAGCGCTGGATCCTTCAGATAGCGCCTACACCGATGCCGTGATACAGCGGGTGTCGGAGCTTTTCGTTTCTGCAGCCACCGGTCAGCTGAATCTTGGCAATCTTGATGAAACCGAGCGGATGCTTGAACGGGCCGCGGACTGGAATTACACCGGTGAGGCGGCTCTGGAAGTGGCATCTGCACTTAATCAGGAGCGCGAGGAGCTCAGGAAAAAGCTTGAGGCCGAGCGTATCGCTGCTGAGCAGGAGGCTGAGCGTTTGCGAGCGCAGGAGGCGTTGGCGCGCAGGAGGCAGGCGGAGTTGGAAAGGCAGCAGCGGGTCGCAGCTGTGGTAGATGACCTTGAAACCGCGTTGCGCTGTCGGTTTTCGATGGATATACCCGTTGGCGTTGGCGGGCCGCTGCAGCAACTCACTGCGATTGATCAGGCAAAGGGTCTGCAGATTCGCCCTGTGGTTGCCGATGAGCTGGGAAGCTGCCTCAAGCATCTCGCCGGAAGGAGCCCAACCCGGACCTACCCACTACTTGTTGACTCCCAAACATTATTGCCGGCGCAGCGAGTGTTACAGGAATTTGATCTGGATTACTGCGCGCATCTTCGACCTGGCAGTGGAGGCCGTGGCGACCGGTATAGCTGTGCGGACCCGCTCGCCTCCGGTGGAGAAGGCCCGGAGATGGTGGTGGTGAATGGTGAGGGTGGCCGGCCATACGCGGTCAGCAAGCATGAGGTCAGTACCGGGGACTTCGAAAAATATTGCCTTGCTGGTGGTGATTGTCCGGCGCCCTTAGCGGGCTCCGCCGAATTACCTGTCAGTAATATCAGTCTTGATCAGGCTCAGGGCTACCTCGCCTGGCTGAGCACGCAAACCGGCAGGGAGTACCGTTTGCCGACGGAGCGTGAGTGGTTTGCAGCGGCCAGTGTCGATGGCAGAGGTGAGGTTGCCGACCGCAACTGCTTCCTCACCTATGGCGGTATTCGCAAGGGCGGTGAACTTGTCGCAGTGCAGGCCGGTACCGGAAATCCCTTCGGATTGATCAACACCGTCGGCAACGTCCGGGAATGGGTCTGGGGCGCAGATGGGCGACTCATCGCCGCGGGGGGCAGTCGCCAGGACCCGATGAGCCGTTGTCTGGTGACCTCGAAGGTTTTCCACAATGGCGCGCCGGATGATGTCACCGGCTTCCGTGTGGTGCGTAACCTGAGTCGCTGAGGTCGGATCGCCAGGTTCTGTTGGAACCGCTTGCATCCTCTTTTAATACGGATCAGCTCCGCCAAGTACGGAGCAGTGCATTGTTATAGGGAATTTGCCAATGTCGCCGCAATATCAGCGATACCCACTGGGGGCCGGTGCCGGCCTGTTTCTGCTGTCGCTCACTGCGCTGGGTCAAAGCAGTGATAGTGATTTTCGCAATCGTGTCCATGCCGCCTTCGAGCAGGACGTCCCGGTAACTCAGGACGTGAGCGAAGAGTATCGCAGGCGTATGCAGGAAGCTCGCGATCCCAATCTGGATACCGATATTCCGGAGTTCTCCAGCCGTGAGCTGGGTCCGCGTATCACGGTCAAGAAGATTCGTTTCCATCGTCTGGAGGAATACCCGGAATTCGGTATTACCAAGGAGGCTCTTGAGGAACGGGCGGAAACCCTTCGCGCCAGATTCATGAAGGAAGACGAGATCGTGGCAGCGGGCTTTACCCAGGAGAACCTGAAGGAGCTGGCGCTTTTGCTCGAGAATATGGGTGCCCGCTTCGGCAGTGAGGGCCTCGGTCCGCAGCAATTGCGCCGATTGGTGGCCACCGTCGAACGACAGAATGCCGAGCGTGGCCTCACTTACGCCGATCTCGAGGAAATAGCGGCCGAACTCACCCGTTTCTATCGTGAGCAGGGCCTTTTTCTGGCTCAGGTGCAGATTCCCGCACAGGAGGTCAAGGACGGTGTAGTCACGTTTAGTGTGCGGGAGGGGATTCTCGGGCAGATCTCCGTCACGGGCAATGAGCGTTATTCCGAGCATCGTCTGTCCCAGCCGTTTGAAAGCCAGATCGGGAGTCTGGTTAATCACGAGGACGTCGAGGAGTCGCTGTATCTTCTCAACGACCTGCCCAGCCTGAACATCAACGGTTATTTCAGCCCGGGTGACAATCCCGGTGAAACCCGCCTGAACCTGAAGGTGCGCGATGCCAGCAGCTGGCAGATCGTCAGCCGCTACGACAATCATGGCTCGGCGTTCACTGGTGACCAGCGAGTGTATACCTCCTTCGACTGGGGAAATCCTCTCGGGATCGGCGACGAACTGACCCTGGCCTACCTGAAGTCGACCGATGGAGAGAGTCTTGGCGGTGATCTGGGATCGGACCTGGGGCAATTTCGTTATAGCCTGCCGGTATTTGGTGCCCGTACACGACTACAGCTGACGGCCGACTATAACCAGTTCAACCTGTATGACTCTAAAAACAAGAATAATGCGATCAATAATCTGGAAATCGAGGGGGTCAACAAAAATTTCGGCGTGTCTGTTGATCATAAATTTATCCGTTCCCGCGAATTCAACATTACAGGCACTTTTGGCCTGACACAAAAAGAGTCCGAGATCGAGGCAAGAATTACCCTGCCTGATTCGGGAGATGATGTAAGCGGCGCGGAAATGGGTCTGTATTTTGACCGGCTTACCGATGGCTTTATTCCCATGTTGAACGTTGTCAACACCCGGTTCCAGTACGGTGAGTTCAACAATGAGATTGATCTGGAGCGGGATGCCGAATTCTACAAATTTGCCGCCGATACCAGCTCGCTACTGTTTATCCCGTCGCTGTTTACCGACAACAAGTCCCGCCTGATTGTGAAAAGCCGCTCACAATACAGTGAGAGTGCTCTGCCCTCCTTCGAGCAGTTTTCCCTTGGTGGCGCCAATGGGGTGCGCGCTTTCGACGTGCGGGACTTCTCAGCTGATCAGGCCGCGGTGATCTCGGCGGAGTGGTACCCGGATATGCCCTCCCTGCTGAATCCGCACCTGTTTGACGGACGCCTTAGTGACATACTCCAGATGGCCGTGATTGCCGATGCAGGATACGGCGTGGCCAACAACTACGAGCGCGACATCTTCGGTGACGGAGAGGTGATTCCCAACGACTGGGCAGCCTTGTCCGGGGCCGGACTACTGTTCAAACTGAACTGGAAAGAAAGCTGGGCCGGGCAGATATCCGTGGCCTGGCCGACCATGTCGATCTCCTCCATCGACGGCACCGGCGACGATGCCGACGCGCCGACAGTATACGCCGACTTCACCTACTTCCTGTATTGAGCTGGACCCCGACACCAAGGACAGGGCCGCAGCGGCCCGTTGGATACGATCATCATGATGAACATGAAAAAGAAACAACTCGCCAAAGCTATCAGTATTGCTCAAATCAGTTGGTGCACTGCATTGGTTGCGCCCCTTGCGGTTGGAGGGCCTCTTGGTGAGCAGGATATGTCCGGTATATCAGATGTTGTCCGAGATGATAGCGAAAACACGACGCGGGTAGATATCGTCAGTGATTTGGCAGAAATCACTTGGGATTCATTTAATATTGAGGCTAACGAAACCGTTCACTTCAATTTTGAAACTGGTGAGTTAGTGGATCCAGCGAGCGGAATCGTGGTCAACACAGTTCTCGATGCGAGTTCGGAAATTTCCGGGAGAATTCAATCGGTCGGCCACGTTGTCTTAATTAACCCTCGCGGTGTCCTGTTTAACGATGGCGCTTCGGTGGATGTCGGTGCTCTGACGGTGTCTGCACTGGGCGGTACGATTTCCGACCGTGACGGTGAATTTGAGTTCGCATTCGATGAGAACCGTCAATCCACTTCCGGTGAGATTTCCAGTGGTGGAATCATCAACTCCGGAGAATTGTTGGCCGACCAGGGGATCACCCTGATTGGCCGTAGTGTCCAGAACCTCAGCGTGGAGGGCGGACTGGGAAGTGCGCGTATTGAATCCGCCCATGTCGAAATGGTAGCGGCGGATGCCGTGACCCTGACCCTGGATTCCCAGTCCGGACTCTACGGTGTTGAAGTCACATCATCGTCACTTGCAGAAGAACTGATTGTCAATGGCAGCGATGCGGTGATCGCCGGTTCCCGGGTGTTGATGACAGCCGCGGCGTCTGATGCGATCACGGCCACGGCCGTTAATAACAGCGGTACCATCGAGGCGAAGGGAATTGACCTGTCCGGCGGTGTAGTGCGCCTTACTGGTACTGGTGGTGGCACAATCAATAATGCCGGCGAGATTACAGTTTCAGTAGATGACACGGTAGCGCAGGACGTATCAGTCGGTTCGATCTCGATTGAAGCCGCGGAAATCACCCAAAATGGAGCTATTTCCGCTGACGCGGAGACGGATCGCAGCGGCGGCGACATTACGCTCGTCGCGGAAGACAGACTCGAGCTTGGCGGAACCATATCCGCGGCCGGTAGCGGCGCGGGGCGTTCCGGTGGCACGGTGGTAACCACCGTTACAGCGTCCACTGGGCAACTGATATTGAGTGGCGCCCAGAGCCCTGTGAATACTGCCGCACAGAATGGTGCCGCGGGCGGGGCCTGGGAAATTACTGCGGATCGACTGGTCGTCGGAGAAAGTTCCGGCGATTCTTCTCAGGATTGCGGCAGTGGCTGTATCAGCGGGGATCTTCTTACCGATGCACTGACGGATAACGCAATCGTGACCATTGCCGCATCAGGAACAGAGGAGGAGATCGGAATTTCTATTCAAGACCAGATCCGCTGGTCCGATGATACTACTCTGGTGCTCAGGTCTGAGACCGGAATAGAAGTCCAGGAATTTATTAATGGTCAGGGCCAGCCGGAGCTTGCCGGTGTCAATCTTTCACTGGATGCCGAGACAGGCTTTTTGAATGACGGCTCCATTGAAGTATCAGATTTCTCTTTGCACCTGGGGAGCACCGGGTCAAATACGAATAGTCAGCTAGGCGACCTTTCTTTGAGTGACAGTTCTTCGTTTGAGGAAAACCTATCCGTTACCGGGGGAAGTGGACTGGACAGAGTTTCGTTTGCAGATATGGATGGAAATCTGGAATTTACTGCGACAAACAGCTCGATCGTGATGCTGAGTGATGGCACATCGTCGGCCACGCTTGCGGGCCTCGAGACGATCGTCGCGGACGCGGGCGATGCCCTGGCTGGCACCGAGGGAGAGGATACATTCAGCCTGATTGACGGGGGCGGTGTTCAACGTCACGGTATCAACTTTACCGGTATCGGCGCCCTGGACGGCGGTGACGGTGACGACACGCTGATCGGCTCGTCCGGGGTCGACTGGTCTCTGACCGATCTAGCCAACGGGCAGCACGACGGTTTGCAGTTGTCCGGTATCGAAATTTTGCAGGCGAACAATGCCTCGATTTCCGGCGTGAGCGATGAGCAGCACTTCACCGTTGCCGCCGGCGGGGAAGTTACCGTTACAAACTTTACCGATCTGCGCTTTACCAATCTGGAGGCGTTGGATGTCACAGGTGCTGTGGATGTCTCTCTCGATGCAACCGCACTCGGAAGTGCAGGCCTGTTCTTGCTGGATACCGCAGGCACGGTCGCCACGCAGGAAAATAGTAGTGATGGTATCAGCTTCAGCGGATTCTCCAGCATCAGTGTCGGAAAACTCGATGCGACTGCCATCGGGGAGAATTTTCTTTATTTCCTGAATGATGCCGGTACCAGTTTGTCCACCGCTACCGTTGACGGCACGGTATTTACTGAACTGGCTGAGGTCACCGCCGCATACCTCGATAGTAATGACAAAACCGTTTCCGCAAGAATCTCAATGGAGGCCGGTGAGGTTTCAACCGGGGCGGACACTGTCAGTTTTGATGGTGTCACACGATTCCTCGGTAGCGATGGTGCCAGTGTTAGTAGTAGCAGCGACTGGGACCTGGAAGGAGACAGTATTGCACGAGAAACAGTTAGTAATATTGCCTTCGAAGGCGCCTGGAGCGTAACGGCAGCCGGCGGTACGCTGGCAGCTTCGGAGAGTGGCAATGAGTTTTCGTTGTCACAGGGCAATGTCATTGTTGATGATTCTGATTTCGTGTTTATTGATCTGGCCTCTGTGGATGGCGGTTCCGAGAGCAAGTTGAATGCGGATGCTCCTCTTTACCTGACGGATGCCAGCGGCACCGTTAACACCGCCAGTGATGCCAGCGGAATCATTTTTGAGAGTTTCACCGAAATATCGGTTGCCCGGCTGGATGCGATAGCCCTGGCGGGCGGCGAGCTCTTCCTCAGAAGCAGTGACGGTACTAGCGCGTCCACCGGTGCCGACACCGGTACTCTTTTCACCGGTCTCACAGACGTCGAAGTCAATGTTCTTCACACCAACGAACTGTCTCCCCAATTTGCTCTCAACGGCCCCGGCTCTATTCAGGTTCGGTCTGATGGCACGACATTCAATCAATTGTCGGAAGTAATCGGCAGTAATGGGGCGCAACTTTTCGGCGGTACAAGGTGGGAACTGGGTGATGACGGGACGACGTCGGAAGTAGACAGTCAGGTCACCTTCAGTGGTGCATGGACGGTAAATGCAGACACTGACGCTGTGCTTACCGGTACCAGCGGTGTCGAAGAGTTTACCGTTAATAACCAAGGTGATTTGGAGGTCGGTTCTAGCCTGACGTTTTCTGGTCTGGATTCTGTAGTTGGCGGTGGCGGCGCTGATACCCTGGGTGTTAGCGACTTTAATATTGTCCTTGACACTCTGGATGCTGTGGATGTGGTGACAGTCAGCGGCCCGGGGCTGCAATTTCAGGGGCTATCCATGGTCACGGGTAGTGGCAGTAACATGTTAGACGCCCTGGCCCTCGGCGACACTTTCCTTTATATCACTGACACCGCAGGCACCGTTTCGACGGTGGCAGCCGGTGCACCGGGCGGAATCGGCTTCTCCGGATTTGGTGAAGTTCAGGTGGCATCGCTCGATGCCTCCGCGATTGGTGAGAGCGGTCTTTACTTTCGCAATAATACCGGGTCGATTCTGTCCACAGTAGCACAGGATGGAGTGACATTTACCAATCTGAGTTCCGTGACTTCGCAGGTACTCCACAGCAACGACAATGCCGTGGATCTGACCCTTGACTCCGTGACTGGCTGGGTCAGTTCCTCGGACGTTAATTTTGAGGGCGTCACCAATCTTTTTGGATCCGGCGGTGGGGCACTAAACGGCGGGAGTAACTGGCGGCTAGATGGCGATGGTCTGGGCTCTGAGATTGGCCTCGATATCACGCTCGAAGGTACCTGGACAGTGAATGCCGCGGACAATGCCACCTTGACGGATACAGGTGTGGATAGTGTATTTACCCTGTCGGATGGCGATGTCGGAAGGGTGGGATCCGGGTTACTGTTCAGTAATCTTGGGGTGGTCGTCGGCGGCAGTGGTGCGCGGATTTCCGGTGGTGAGGGCTGGGTTCTCGACGTCAATGGAGGCGTGCGGGAAAGCACCAGTTCCATTTTATTTGACAGCACGTGGTTTGTAGTGGCCGCTGGTGATTCGCTCAGCGGCACCGCGAATGCCGACGTTTTTGTTATGAATGGCGACGGTGATGTGGAAGTCGGGTCGCTCACCTTCAATGGTCTGACTTCGGTGAGTGGTGGAGGCAGCGCTGATACTCTCGACGCCAGCGGATTCGCCGGTGGTGTGAAACTCGAGAACGGAAACGATAGTGTCTCCACGGCGGGGATCCTGTTTGGTGAAATCGAGACCGTCGACACCGCCTCGGTAACCGGTGCCGATAGCGGCACGGCGTTCACGCTTGCCGGTGGCGGCGTGAGCGTGAATGGCTCCGCCCTAAATTTTGAGGGCATCGCGTCGGTCGACGGTGGCAGTGCAACCAGTTCTTTGGATGCGACCTCACTGGCTGCTGCTCCACTCTATCTGCTGAATGCTGCTGACTCTCTGGTGTCTACGGCCGCTGATGGCGGCGGCGGTATCACGTTTACCAACTTTGGTGGAATCAGCGTAGGCCAGCTTGATGCGACCGCAATCGGAGGCGCTCCACTCTACCTGCGCAGTGCTTCTGGAACCCAGGTATCTACCTCGCGCACGGGGGGCACGCTGATCAGCGGGCTTTCCGGGGTTCGGGCGAGCCGTCTGGATACCAATGGCAATGGCGCCAGCCTCAGTATCTCCGGAGCCGGAAGCCTCGCCACGGCCGCGGTAACCTTCAGCAATGTGGCGGAATTTTCCGGCGGCGATACGTCCACCATCTCTGGTGGCACCGGCTGGAGTGTGCTGGCCGGCGCGGGCGCCGAGGAAAATTCCAGCGGAATTGACTTCAGTGGCAACTGGATTGTCGACGCCGCCAGTTTGAGCCTTGCGGGCTCCGATAGCGGCGACACCTTTGTGCTGAATGCCGATGGTTCGGTGGAGACCGAACAGCTGACTTTCCGGGATCTCACCTCGGTACTCGGCGGCAGCGGAGGGGATACGCTGAATGCGTTGGCCTATTCCGATGGGCTAAATCTGATTGGCACGGCCGGTGCACTGGATACCTCCAGCGTTCTATTCCGTCAAATTGAAAATGTTTCCGCAACTTCTGTGAACGCGGCGACAGTTGGTTCCGACTTTACCCGCGCAGATGATGTGATTGTTGCCGACGGGCTGAATTTCTCTGACCTCGACAGGGTAAATGGTGGCGGTGCGACCGATAGCCTCAGCGGCGCCGACGCGCTGTTCTTGCGCGCCAACGGCACCAGCACCTATTTTGCCGATGATCGCGGCGTGGAGTTCCGCGGTATCGACGTATTCAGCGCGGTAAACGGTTCGCTGACCGACGAAGTCGGTGCGGCGGGCTATGTATTGCTGGAGCGCAACCGGATTTCGGTCGACGGCGCCGATGTTTCCGGTCTGTCGCAAGTTATCGCCGCGGGCAGCGGTGTTCTCGATGCTTCCGGCTATGCCGAGGGTGTATGGCTTACCGGTGCGGCAGGTGAAGTGGCAACGGCATCGAGCGGCGGTCTGACATTCTCCGGTATGGAGAGTGTCACCAGTGGATTGGTCACCGGGAGTGGTGTTGGCGAAAGTATTACCGTGACCGGCACAGGCACACTCAGTGTGCTGGGCATGGCCATTGATGACGTGACCGAGGTTCTTGCCGGCGGCGACGCCGCGCAAGTGACGGCGGCTGCGGGCCAGGACTGGGAATTGGTGGCCGGGGCGGACGGTGCGGCGCTCGGCAATAGGGCGTTCACCAGCGGCATCGAATTCACCGACTTTACCACTCTGATATCTCAGTCTGGGGCTCTGCTGGGTACCGCGGGTGACGAAGCATTTACCCTGACCGGTAGCGAGGCAATCGGGCAGTTGGTCGGCTTTGGCGATATGCAGTTTTCCGGTCTAGGGGAGGTCTACGGAGGGGGCGGTTCCGATTCCCTGGATGCGATGGGTTACACATCGATTGTTTCCCTGACCACAACCGATCGGGAGCTGGTGGCCGGAGACCTGGACTTTTTCGGCTTCTCTAGCGCGCAGATGTCCACACTCTCGAGTAATGACGGTAACGAGCAGAGTTTCAGGGTGACCGACGTGGGTACCGTGTCGGTCGCGGGGATGACCATCTCTTCGTTGAATAACGTTATTACCGATGACTCCGATGTTGTTGTATCGGAGGGAGCGGTCACCAGTGACGGAGGCGTAGGATTCGAGACCCTGGGTATCCAGTTCGGTAACTTGCGGCTGGTCAGTGGCGAACTCTTCCAGACAGGTGACGAAAATGACGTAATCAGTATCTCTGCCTCCGGTTTGCTCTTCCACAATGGTAGTCCCGTTGGTTTCTATACCCGTGTCGACACCCTTGGCGGAGTCGACACGATTACCGGGTTTAATGGTCAGGACTGGACCATCAGCGGTTTGAACAGTGCCACAAGCCTCGGTATTGAATTCGTCAACTTCGAGCACCTGGTTGTCGACAACGCCGGACTGATCGGCTCGGCCGATGCGGAGGTGTTCACGCTGCTGGATGATGGCCGCGTGCGGGTGGGCAATATCCTTGCCGAAGGCATGGCCTATATCGATGGTGGCGTCGGCAGTGTGATCGACCAGCTCGACGCCAGCAGCTTTGGCAGCGGGCTGCAGCTGACCGGCACTGATGGCCTGTTGCTGGCTGGCGGGTTGGAAGTGCGTGGCTTCGAAACCGCGACCAGCACGTTGCTTCTGGGCAGCAGTTCCGCCGACGTGTTTACCCTCGGTGACAGCGGACTTGTGGCCGGCGGCATCACGTTCAGCGGTTTGTCTGCGGTAAATGCCGGCGGCGGTAGTGATCGCCTCGACAGTGACCTCGATCAGGGCTGGTTGCTCGGCAGTGTGGACGGTGTGTTCAGTCATGCCGGCACGGAATTCGCGGGTATTGAAACAGCTGCAGGTGGCAGTGGCGCCCTGCAGGGCGGCGCAGCGGATAGCACGTTTATCCTCGGTAACGACGTGCTGCGGGTAAGTAGCGTCGACTTCGAGGGGGTAACCAGTATTGATGCTGGCGCAGGCCATGACACGGTGGCCACAGGAGCCGGCCTTGCCTGGTCACTGGACGGTACCAGCGGTTCTGCGACGGTAGCTGGAGTGACCTTCCGCGGAATCGACGCGGTTTCCACAGCCGCAGCGAGCATCGACACCTCAGCCGCCAGTGGGCCTCAGGTATTCGAGTTGAGTGGCAGTGGTGCGCAGGTTTCAATTCTGGACATCCTGTTCTCTTCGGTATCGTCGGTTGTTGCGAGCGACGCCAGTGGGGATAGCGTGGTGAGTACCGCGGACCAATGGCAGCTGCAGGATAGCCTGAATAGTATCCGCGCCAACGGCGTGTTGTTTTCCGGAATCGACCGCGTCGAAGGGAGTGCGTCGGCGCTGATCGGAACCAGTGCGGCCGATGCCTTCCAGTTGAGCGGACGCGAGAACAGCCTGATGGCCGCTGGCATGGCGTTCACCGGGGTGGAGCGAGTCTCCGGTGCGGGCGGTGCGGACACCCTCACAGGTACCGGCGGTGACGACACGTTCAGCCTGGAGGAGAGCGGGGGTGTCCGCGCGGCCGCGATGCAGTTTACCGGACTGGTCGGGGTCGACGGTGGTGCCGGCACTGACGTGGTCGATGGCAGCGCGGCCTCCTGGACTTCTGCGACGGATGCCAATGGCGTGATCTCCGGTCGCGCACTGGCAACCGTGGATAGCCTCACTGTCGTGTTCGAGGACATGGAGCGTGTGGAAAACACCGGGCTCTATACCGGGCCCGCTGTGGTCGATGATTACCATCTAACCGGGCCGACCAGCCTCACGATGGGGGGCGTTGAATTCGCCGGCCTGCAAACGCTGTCTGCCGGCAGCGGCTCGAATACGTTGTTTGGTGTCGATGCCAATATGACCTGGCGTCTCGGGAGTAGTCGGGGGAGTGTCAGTGACGGTCAGTCCAGCCTGGCCTTTTCCGGGTTTGACGCCATTGTTGCGGGCAGCGGTGCCGATCGCTTCGAGATGGGCGATGCGATACTCGCATCACTGGATACCGGTGCGGGGGATGATGTGGTGCAGCTCCAGCAGGCACAGCTTGCTCAGCTCGACCTGGGTGCCGGCGACGACTTGCTCGTCACCACTGCCGGCCAGTCACTGGAGGTCGCTGCGGGTAGTGGCGAAGATCGCCTGCAGGTTGACGCGGTCGGTGAGAGCTGGCTGGTCGACGGCGGTGTCGGTGCGGTCAACCGCGTCGGGGCGCTGGACTTCAGCGGTTTTGAATTGCTGGAGGACACCGGCGGCGGGCTCGATCTGAGCACCGGCCTGGCATTGGATTTCTACGGCAGCGCAGAGCAGGGAACCGCGGGTATCGCGTTCCCGGGGGCCGGTATGGCGCTCGCTTACGATCCGAGCGGGGGCCTGAAGCTGGTCAGTCGTACGGCGAACAGCATTGGTGGTGACCTGTTCGCGCGCAGCGCCGAATTGACCCTGGCCGGGGATCTGGATATCACGTCCAGTGTGGAGGTGCTATCCATTTCGTCAACTGCAGGTGACATCGACGCATTGGTGGATGTTGTGGGTGACCTGACCATCGGTCAGATTGATGTTGGTCGCGGGCATCTGTCTCTGGTTTCGTCCGGGGGAACCCTGACGGTACAGAATGCCGGTGAGCTTCATATCAATGCTGGGAGCGTCGTGTTGGGGGAGGCGGGCAAGGACTGGGGCAATATTGCTACCCAGCAGGCGCCCTTGATCGTGGATATCAGCGATACGCTGGATATTGTCGCGTTCAATTTTGTGCACCCCATTTTTCATGGCCAGCGCCCGACTGTGACCTCGACGGGTAACGGAATCCAATCGCTGGCGAGCGCACAGGCATCCCAGGGGCTCAGGTCCGCGGTCCAGCACCCGACCGAAGACATTGCCCAGCTGGATCCGGGTATCTTCGATGAGGTGACACCTTACAGTCTCGGGATTGATACCCTGAATGCGCCGCAAATGCGCCTGACCGCGAACGGTCTGCAATCCGCAGAGGATGATGAAGAAGAGGACGAGGAGGAGCAGGAAACTGGCGCGGCACCCGCCGCGGGCGAGTAACTCCGAGGGGCGGCCAGTGGCGGCCGCCCCGCATTCCGGAGACCGGGTGCGTCCCTGTCCCGTCCTGAAATAAAAAAGGCCGACTCTTTCGAGTCGGCCTTTTTTATGCAGATATGGTGCCCAGGAGAAGACTTGAACTTCCACGACCGTAAGGCCACTAGCACCTGAAGCTAGCGCGTCTACCAATTCCGCCACCTGGGCAAATCAACGGTGTACCCCGTTGAGGACGCGCACTATATTGATTTGGGAAAGGGGTGTCAACGTTTTTTGCCGCTTTTTACGCCAGCGCCGGCGAACCTGGTCGGCGGGCGTCGTCCGGCGACGCGGGCAGCCGCAAAACGGGTCGGGAATTGCCGCCAAATCGCTTATACTCGCGGCAATGTGCAACGTTCAGGGTGGCTTGCGGCCGCTCCCGGCATTCGCCACTTCTGGTTGCACCCACTCATACCGCTGTGCCGGGTGCATCCCGGGGCCGGGCAGACTGCTCAGTCAATCGCAGAACAATGGAAGCTGTTTTGAATCAAGACAAACCCAACTCCCCCGCTACTGACAGCGCTGGACCGGCCGCCGATCCCCACGCCGATCGCGAGGCTGAAAAGTACGAGAAGCCCGTGCCCAGCCGCGAATTCCTGCTCGACCTGCTGGAGCAGCAGCCCGGTCCCCTGGCCTGGGAGGCGGTCGCAGACCTGTTGTCTATCGACGACGAAGACCGGCGCGAAGGCGTGCGCCGGCGCCTGATCGCCATGAGCCGCGACGGCCAGATCGCCAGCAACCGCGCCGGCGACTTCGGCGTGCTCGACAAGATGAGCCTGGTGCGCGGCCGTGTGATCGGCCACCGCGATGGCTTTGGCTTTGTCTCCCCCGGCGACGGCAGCGACGACCTGTTCCTTTCCCACCGCCAGATGCGCAAGGTGTTCGACGGCGACGAGGTACTGGTGCGCGAGACCCCTGGGGGCTTTCGCGGCAAGCGTGAAGGCGCCGTGGTGCGGGTGATCAAGCACAACACCCACCAGCTGGCCGGGCGCATCTACCGGGAAGACGGGATCTGTTTCGTGCGCCCGGACAACCCGCGCATGACCCTCGACGTCATGGTGCCGGAGGGTAAGTGTGCCGAGGCCCAGAGCGGCCAGTATGTGGTGGTCAATATTACTGCCCAGCCCGGTCGCAATACCCTGCCGCACGGGGAGGTGGCGGAAGTCCTCGGCGACCATCTAGCGCCGGGCATGGAAATCGATGTCGCCATCCGCAACTACGGCATTCCTCACACCTGGCCTGCTGCGGTGCTGGCGCAGGTGGACGGTATTGCCGATGAAGTGCTGGAGCAAGACAAGAAGGCGCGTGTCGACCTGCGCCAGCTGCCGCTGGTCACCATCGATGGGGAAGACGCCCGGGACTTCGACGACGCGGTATTCTGCGAGGTGCTGCCCGACGGTAACTGGAAGCTGCTGGTCGCTATTGCCGATGTTTCACACTACGTGGAAGTGGGCACGCCGCTGGATGTGGAGGCGCACCAGCGCGGCAACTCGGTGTATTTCCCGGATTTTGTGGTGCCGATGCTGCCGGAGAAACTCTCCAACGGTCTCTGCTCGCTGAACCCGGAGGTGGACCGGTTGTGCATGGTGTGCGAGATGCGCATCGACCAGTCCGGCAGCATTATTGGCTACCAGTTCTTCGAGGGACTGATGCGCAGTCACGCCCGCTTCACCTACACCCAGGTGGGCGAGATGGTTGACGAGCGCGACAACCGCGACAGTGGCATCCGCAAGCAGTTTGCTGCGCTGACCCCGCATATCGACAATCTGCACGATCTCTACTGTGCGCTGCGCCGCGCCCGCGACCGCCGCGGCGCGATTGATTTTGAAACGACCGAAACCCGCATCCTGTTTGATGCCGCGCGCAAGATCGAGCGTATCGTGCCGGTACAGCGCAATGACGCGCACAAGATGATTGAAGAGTGCATGCTCGCCGCCAACGTGTGTGCCGCGGAGTTGATGGAACTGGCGGAATTGCCGGCACTGTACCGCGTGCACGATATTCCCAAGCAGGAGCGCCTGGAAAACCTGCGCGAATACCTGGGGGAGCTCGGGTTGCGTCTCGAGGGTGGCAGTGAGCCGCAGCCTGCCGACTATCAGGCACTGCTGACACAGGTGGAAGGCCGCCCGGATTTCCACATCATCCAGACCATGCTGCTGCGCTCCATGAACCAGGCGGTATACCAGCCGGAGAATCGCGGCCACTTTGGTCTCGATTACCGCGCCTATGCGCATTTCACCTCTCCCATCCGCCGCTACCCGGATCTGCTGCTGCACCGCGGGCTGCGCTGGCTGATCCGCAATGGCAGTGCCAACCCGGCAGCGGTGGCGCAGAAGGTCCGTCAGGCGCCCGGCGCCCACGCCATCGAGCGCGAGGACATTCTGCCCTACAGCACCGTGGCCATGGTGGAGCTGGGCGAGCACTGCTCCATGACCGAGCGCCGCGCCGACGATGCCACCCGCGATGTGGTCAGCTGGCTCAAGTGTGAATATCTGCAGGATCACGTGGGCGAGGTTTATCGCGGCGTGATCAGTGCGGTAACCGGTTTCGGCCTGTTTGTGGAACTGGATGATCTGTACGTGGAGGGCCTGATTCACGTCACCGCCCTGCCCAAGGATTACTACCATTTCGAGCAGGCGCAGCAGCGTCTCGTCGGTGAGCGCAGCGGTACGCGTTTTCATCTCGGCGACGGGGTCACCGTGCAGGTGGCGCGGGTGGATCTGGAAGAGCGCAAGGTCGACTTCACGTTTGTGGAGTTGCACCCGCGGCCCAGCTACCAGAACCCGAAATACCGCAAGCCCAAGGCGGACAAAAAGGCTGCACGACCGGATGCCGATAAAGAGCAACCGGCAAGCGTGATCAAGAGCGAATCGCCGAAGCCTCCCAGGGGTAAGGGGGTGCGCAAGGGTGAGGAGCCAACCGAGGTCAGTGGCCGCGCCATGGAAATGGCCGTGGAGTTTCAGCAGGAGCGCCAGCGCCGGGGCAAGCCGGACTTCAGCTCGGAGGAGAAAAAAGCCAGCCCCTGGGGCGGTGGCCTGAAGAAAAAAGGCCCGTCGGAGACAGCGGTTGAGCCGCGCCCGATTCGCAAGCGCAAGGTGGGCAGTGACGACGCGGAAATTGTGCCGCCGTCCAAAGAGCAGCCGCAAGAAGCGGGTGCCGCAGAAACGCCGCCGAAAAAGCGCAAGCCGAAAAAGACCCCACCGCGTAAGGGTGGCAAGCGCCCGGCGGTAGCGGCGCGCAAGGCCGCGCAAAAGGCGGACAAGGCCGAGGCAGCAGCGCGCGCCGCGAAAAAGAAGGCCAAGAAAAAGCTGAAGAAAAAAATGGCGAAGAAACCAGACGGGAAGAAGTAAACCGTGGCACAGCAATTGGTATACGGCCTGCATGCGGTGCAGGCCCTGTTGAAAAGTAGTCCCCAGCAGGTGCAGGAGCTCCTGCTGTTGCGCGGACGCAAAGATCAGAAGTTGCAGAAAATCATCCGCCAGGCGGAGCAGAACGACATTGCCATTCGTTTTGTGGACCGGCGCGCGCTGGATGAGGCCGTCGGCGACGACGGCAACCATCAGGGCGCCGTCGCTCTCTGTGTGGGCGAGACGCGCATTTACGACGAGCAGTTCCTGAAGTCCCTGTTGCAACAGCTGGACAATAACGGCGAGGCACCCTTCCTGCTGGTGCTGGACGGGATTACCGATCCCCACAACCTCGGCGCCTGCCTGCGCTCGGCGGAGGCTGCCGGCGTGCACGCGGTGATTGCACCCAAGGACAAGGCCGCGGGCCTTACGCCCACCGCGCGCAAGGTCGCCTGCGGCGCCGCCGAAGTCCTGCCGTTCGTGACGGTGACGAATCTCGCGCGCACATTGCAGATGCTGCAGCAGGCGGGTGTTTGGATTTACGGTGCCGCCGGGGAGGCGGAGCAGAATATTTATCAGTCCTCTCTCACCGGCCCCCTGGCCCTGGTGATGGGTGCCGAGGGGCCGGGGCTGCGCCGCCTGACCCGGGAAAATTGCGATCACCTGGTAAATATTCCTATGGCAGGCGAGGTAAGTAGTCTGAACGTATCGGTTGCCACCGGCGTCTGTCTGTTTGAAGCGGTGCGCCAGCGCTCGGCCGGTTAGGTACTGCCCGCCTTTCTCTCCCTGTATCCATTTCCGCCCGCTCCACATTGCCGCCGTCCGGCGCACGGGGAGCGGGTGAGCGCCTTCCGATAACGCCCGGTATTCGTTTCCCTTCCCAGTGCGGATATTGAGAAATAGAGTGTCTGTTTTTCATGTTTCGGCGTCTTTATTTCCCCGCCCCTTCTCTCCCCCTCGACACTGTCACCAATCGCGCTATGTTTGCGGAACCTTTTGGGGTGCTGCTGCGTGTTAATGGGCAAATCATGAAAATCGCAACTGTGGGAATGGGGAAAGGAGTAAACGGGTGTCCTTGATCGAATTCTTTCGCGGGCGGGCGGCAAAGGAAGACCGCTTTACCGCGCTGGTGCGACCGCATCTGCGCCTGATGCACCGCATGGCCTGCCGCTGGACGCAGGATCGGGCGGATGCGGAGGACCTGGTGCAGGATGTCCTCACCCGTCTGTTTCCCCGTACCGAGGAGCTGGAGGCGGTGGAGAAACTGGGCCCCTGGCTGGTGAAGGTGCTCTATCGCCGCTACGTGGACCTGTACCGCCGCCGCGCCAATTCCCCGATAGACGAGACGGCGCCCTGTGTCAGTGACGATCACTTTTTTCAGGAGCGGCTGGAGGACGGGCGCAACCATTTTCAGCAGCTGGAGCTACAGCGACTACTCAACCGCGCGTTGTACACGCTGGATGAATCCTGGCGCGACGTGGTGCTGTTGCACGATGTCGAGGGCTACACCGCCCTGGAAGTCGCCGAAATTCTCGATATCAATGTGGGTACGGTGAAGTCCCGTTTGCACCGGGCGCGAAAAAAGCTGAAGTCCGTGCTGGAGCCGGGAACCGTTGAAGTCTTTGCCGCGTGTTAACGAACACAGCGAGCGCAATGCAGCACCGGTACGAAGCGAGTATCGGAACCGCACACTGAAGGATTAAAGGAAATGATGAACTGCTGTCAGGCCCGTCGCGAACTGGATTTGATGCAAAGGGAAAACAATAGTGCGCTGTTGAAGCACCTGCATCGCTGCAGTGAGTGCCGTGAGTACGCGGAAGAGCTGCGCCTGGTGAACCTGCTGCGCACCATGCCCGCACCACAGCCCAGTGAGTACTTCGAGGAGCGTGTGCTCAGCGCCGCGCTGCCGAAGCGCCGCAGTCCGGCGAGGGGCAATGTGCGCAAGTGGCAGTTCGCCACTGCGGCCAGTCTGTTGCTTGCGGTCTTCGCAGCGTTGCCCCAGTGGCGGTCGACTGCACCCGCACCGGAGGTGGCGGCGATACAGTCGGCGCTGCCGGAAACACTCCCGCTGCGCGTATCTGTCGATACGGCGCGTGCCATGGATGGGGCGGTAATCAGCGTTACCCTGCCGGAGCACCTGGCGCTGGAAGGGTATGGCGATCAGCGCGAGCTGCGCTGGCGCACCAATCTCAACGCGGGTGCCAATCGGCTCACACTGCCCGTGCGTGCGCGCAGTGCGCAGCGCAGCGAGATATTGATCCGCATCGAGCACGAGGGTGCGCGCAAAGAGTTTTATGTGCCGGTGGATCTCCCCGCTGGCGCAGGGTTGCCCGGACAGCATGCAGCGGCGCCGGGGCCGCAAACGATCTGATTCCAAACACAAGGTTCAAAGACACAGGTGAGGTAGAACTATGAATGCTTTGAAAACATGGATGGCATTGGGCCTGATTGCGTCGGCACCGATCAGTGGTGCTGTGCTGGCAACTGAGGTTGATGTCAATGCGGATCTGGATGTGGAAGTTTCCGTTGTCGACGCGGAAGATACCGCGGCAGATGCCATCAATATGATCGAGCTTCCGGAAGCCGCGAGCGCTATGGCGGCGGAGGCTGCCGCCAAGGGGCTGGAAGCTGCGAATGCCGCAATCGCCGGCAACGCGGATGCGGAAGAGGCGCAATCCGAGCTGCGCGCAGCTGGCAAGCTGAAGGCGGAGGAGATCGCGGCGCTGATCGCCGACGCCATGGCGCGCAGTGAAGCTGCGATTGCGGACGCCAACGCCGCGGCGCTGAGCGCACAGGAAAATGCTGCGGCCGCCCGCGAGGCTGCCGAAGAGGCCCTGAAAAACGCGCTCAGCGGTGCCGATTACGAGGGCTCCATGGCCGATGTGCAGGCCATCATCGACAACCTGCCGCAGGATGTGAAAGACCGTCTGCCGGTCGATCTGGAAAGCCTGCTCGAGCGCGCCATGGATTTCGATCCGGCTGCCGCAGCCGATGTGGCGGTGGAAGGCTGACCGGAGCGGTGATGGTAACAGGTGCGCCCTGTTAGAGGATGACTGAGTCTTGAGGCTGGGCGCTGTGCGCCCGGCCTTCTGTGTTTGGAGGTACCGAAAATGGATCTGAAATCCGGGCTGCTCACTGGCCTACTCTGCTGGGCCGCCGCAGCAACAACTGCGGTTGCCGCAGAGCCCTTTTCCAGTGGAACCGCTGCGTTCAGGGATGGAGACTACGAGCGCGCACTGGCGCACTTTGAAGAGGCCCGTCAGGCCGGGCAGCAAGGGGCCAGCCTGACCTACAACCTGGGGGTAACCCTGCTCAAGCTTCAGCGCTACCAGGCGGCGCAGGCCCGGTTCCAGCAGCTGCTCGACGATCCGGAATGGGCGGATGTCGCGCGCCTGCAGCTCGGGTTGCTGGCGGAGAAGCAGGGGCGCCCGGTTTCCGCTGTGGGCCACTATCGCGTGCTCACGGATAGCGAATCCCCGAAACTGCGTCGTCTCGCCCTCGCGCGCCTGACCGAGCTGGCGCGGGCGCCAGATGCGGAGACTGTACTCGAAGAGCAGGAGCGTGGGCTGGCGCTGATCAGCCTGGCGTCCGGCTACGACAGCAACGCCTACTCGCTGCAGAATGAGCTGCTGACCGACGACTCGGTCGGTGAGGATACCTACACCGAGCTGTTCGCCTGGGGGCAGTTCCGGCTAGAGGGAACTGCGGAGGAGGGCTGGCGCCTGCAGGGGTTTGCTTTCGGACGCCGCTACAGTGAGCTCGAGAGCCTGGACCTGACCAGTTTCAACCTGGGCCTCACCCGCTATCTGCCCTGGCGGGGGTGGCAGCTGGAAATCGGCGGTGTCGCCGAAACGGCCTCGCTCGGTGGGGAGCGGGTGACCAGTGAGTGGCGGTTCGTGGGGCGCGCGCGCCAGGCGTTTGATCGCGGTGTTCTGACCCTGGCGTACCTTCCCAGCCATTTCAGCGGTACCGATGACTACCGGTATCTGGATGGCTGGCGTCAGCGGGTCGAGGCGCGCTGGAGCATGCCCCTGGCTGTGCTGGAGGTCGATGCCCTCTATCGCCTGGACCTGGATGATCGGGGGGATCTGGTTGCCGCGGACGACGGTTTCTACAGCTATTCGCCCCGCCGGCAGACGCTGGGGGTGGAGGTGGAGCTGCCCGTGGCTCAGGGATGGACCCTGGTGGCGGGCAGTCACTACCGCATGAGCCACTACCGCGGCGACAACCGGCTGCAGGACAGCGATGGCGAGTTCAAGGTCCAGGCCCGCGACGGCGATCGCCTGCGCAGCTGGGTCGGAGCCGAAGTGCAGCTGTTGCCGCGCCTGCAACTGGACGGGCGGGTCATCCACACCACCAATGACGAAAACTTCGATATCTATACCTACGACAAGACCGAAGCCAGTCTGGGTATTCGCTACGTTTTCTGAGGTCAGTCGGGGCTGCGGGGGCGGTCAAGAAAAGTGGAGGGGCGTATGACCGCCCCTCTCAGATTGGGTCCTGATTGTTATTCTTCGGTCCCTGCAGATTATTGTTATTTTTACTGGGATTTTTATCGGAATCCGGGATTCCGTTTATTTTTTCGAGCTTGTACGGGTATAACGATCGCCCCGCTGTTCCCCTCAATACTGTTCCGGAATAATTTGTGACCGAAATCGTGTTATGGGTGTCGGCTGTTTATGCTGGCGCATCGCCATACCCTCCCTGGATCGATCAACTTGCAACCAGTTCGCCGGGCGCATAGAATACGCCGCCCGCAATGGACCCATCCGGGTCGCTGTTGCGTACTCCTTGCCTCACCGGGCAGTCACTGTATCCGTATACGGATTGGGCAGTGGCCAGCCAGGAGGCTGTGTTAACCCGTAAGGAGCAAAAATGCGTCATTACGAAATTGTATTCCTGGTTCACCCGGACCAGAGCGAGCAGGTGCCCGGCATGGTCGAGCGCTACACTGCGACCATCAAAGAGAGCGGCGGTGAAGTGCACCGTCTGGAAGACTGGGGCCGTCGCCGTCTGGCTTACCCGATCAACAAGATCCACAAGGCTCACTACATCCTGCTGAACGTTGAATGTACCGAAGAAGCGCTGGCGGAACTGACCACCAACTTCAAGTACAACGACGCCGTGATCCGCAATCTGGTGATTCGTGAAGACGAAGCCATCACCGAAGAAAGCCCGATCATGAAGGCCGAAAAAGAGTCCCGCGAGCGCAAAGCAGCGCGCGCTGAACGCTCTGAGCGTCGCGAGCGCGCCGACCGGGAAGAGTCTTCTTCCAAGGGCGCTGATGAAGACAAGTCTTCTGAACAAACCGAAGACGAAGAGTAAGGGGATAATCTGATGGCACGTTTTTTCCGTCGTCGTAAGTTCTGCCGTTTCACTGCTGAAGGCGTCAAGCGTATCGACTACAAAGACCTCGATACCCTGAAAGCCTACGTTTCCGAAACGGGCAAGATCGTACCGAGCCGTATCACTGGCACCAAAGCCAAGTATCAGCGTCAGCTGGCCACCGCGGTCAAGCGCGCTCGCTACATTGCGCTGCTGCCGTACACGGACAGCCACGAAGCCTAAGCTGCGCTTTGCTTCGTACGCGTTGTTTTAAAAGAGAAGCTATCTAGTGCGCGCCATCGCTGAATTTGCCATGCGATCGCGCGTACGCGCGGTGATCCTCACCCTGGTGGGTATCCCGCTGATCAGCCCCGCCGTGCTGGCACTGGTGGGGTTGCGCCGCGGCAGTAGCGATGGCCTGTTTGTTCTGGCCTGGGCGCTACTGCCGGTGGTTGCCGCGGCCGGTGCGGGCTATATGTCCCCGCTAATGGCCGGTATGGCAATCACCCACTTTGTGGGGGTGCTGGCCGGTGCGCTGGTACTGCGCGCTACCCGCGCCTGGAGCTGGGCGCTGGTGGTGCTGACCATCGTCACGAGCCTGGGGATACTGGTGACCTCGCAGGTTACCGGTGGGGTGCTTGCAACCCTGACGCAGGCGATCAACGAGGCCGCGGGCGGGGCGTCCACCCCGGAGGCGCAGCAGCTGAGCCAGGCATTTGCCAGCGAGGCGCAGGCCACCGGGTATCTGACCTGGGTGTCCGTCATCAGCGCCGTTCTCGGCCTGTTGCTGGGGCGCTGGTGGCAGGCGCTGCTGTACAACCCCGGCGGTTTCCGGGAGGAGATGCACGCACTGCGCATGCCTCTGCCTGTGGCCGCAGCCGGCATGCTGTTGTGGATCTACTGCCTCGTCAGTGAGCACTTTGTGTTCTGGGGTGCAGTGGCGGCCTTCCCCATCATGGTGGCGGGCATCTGCCTGATCCACTGGCTGGTGGCCCGCAAGGGCTGGGGGCGCGGACCGCTGGTCGCCATGTATGTGATGCTGGTGATCGCCGCACTGCCGCTGGCCGGGTTCCTGTGTGGGCTGGCACTGATCGATAGCTGGATTGATATTCGCGCACGCTCGAGCAACAACCGCTGAGCGGCGCACAAGAACTGAAACTGAGGGTTCCGAGATGGAAGTTATTCTGCTCGACAAAGTAGGCAAACTGGGCAACGTGGGCGACCGCGTTGAAGTAAAAGCCGGTTTCGGCCGCAACTTCCTGTTGCCTACCGGTAAAGCCGTTCTGGCCAACGCAGCGAACATCGCTGAGTTCGAAGCCAAGCGCGCTGAGCTGGAAGCAGCTGCCGCTGCCAAGGTAAGCGAAGCTGAAGGCCGCGCTGCCAAGCTGGAAGGTGTTGTGGTAACCATCGCCGCCAACGCTGGCGACGAAGGCAAGCTGTTCGGCTCCATCGGCACGCGCGACATCGCTGAAGCGATCACCGCTGCTGGCGTTGCTGTAGAAAAAGCCGAAGTGAAACTGCCGGAAGGTGCACTGCGCGAAGTGGGCGAGTACGAAGTAGACGTACAGCTGCACGCCGACGTGATCACCACCGTCAAGGTTGTTGTAGAAGCCGAGTAAGCTTCTGCCGCACCCTGCACGCCATAGCGCATTGGTGGGATAGAACGGGTTTGCCCGTTCACCCCCGAGGCGCGCTACAATCAGGCGCTGGATTCTTTCCGCAGGCTTTCGGCCTGTAGAGAGAGCCAGCGCCTGACTTGTTTCTGAGTCTGGTAAATTGGTCCTGCGCCCGGAAAAACTGCACTGCCCCAGAACATGAACGAATACGCTCCGTCCGAAGAAGAAGTCCAGGAATCCCAGTCCAGCTCACCGCTGCCGCACTCGGTAGAGGCCGAGCAGTCCGTGCTGGGTGGCCTGATGCTCGACGCCAGCCGCCTCGACGCCGTGGCCGAGCAGCTGAGCGCGGAAGACTTCTTTGTCGCCAGTCACCGCATCATCTTCGGGGTGATGCTGGAGCTCTCCAGCGGTGAGCAGCCGCTGGATATCGTCACCCTCGCCGAGGGCCTCGCCACCCGCGACCTGCTCGCGGATATCGGCGGCCCGGCGTACCTTGCCGAACTGGCCGAAAATACCCCCTCTGCGGCCAATATCGTGGCCTACGCCAAGATCGTGCGCGAGCGCTCGATGCTGCGTCAGCTGATCGCCGCCGCCGGCGAGATCAGCCGCACCAGCTTCAACCCCGGCGGCCTGGGCTCTGCCGACCTGCTGCAGATGGCCGAGCGCCGGGTGGCGGAGATCGCCGAAGGCCGCGCCAAAGAGGGCGGCTTTGTCGGTGTCGATACGCTGTTGAAGAAAACCGTCGAGCGCATCGATGAGCTGTTCAAGTCCGAGGGCGACCTCACCGGCCTGAGCACCGGCCTCACCGAGCTCGACCAGCGCACCTCCGGCTGGCAGCCCGGCGAGCTGATCATCCTCGCCGCCCGCCCCTCTATGGGTAAGACCGCCCTGGCGCTGAACTTTGTCGAGGCGGCGATGCTCAGCCAGGAAAAACCGACCCTGGTGTTCAGTATGGAGATGCCGTCGGACAGTCTGGTGATGCGGATGCTGTCGTCCATCGGCAAGATCGACCAGGGCCGCATCCGCAACGGCAAGTTGCAGGAGGAGGACTGGCCGAAGCTGTCCAGTGCGGTACAGAAGATGAAGGGCAAGGGGTTGTATATCGACGATACCCCGGGCCTGTCACCGTCGGAGGTGCGCGCGCGTGTGAAACGCACGGTGCGCGACCACACCAACAAGCTGATGCAGGCGGATCCGAAGCTCCCCCGTGAGGAGGCGGAGCGCCGCGCGATGCCGGCGATGGTGATGGTGGATTACCTGCAGCTGATGCAGGTGAAGGGCAGCACCGAGGGGCGTACTCAGGAGATTTCGGAGATTTCCCGCTCTTTGAAGGCGCTGGCAAAAGAATACGAGTGCCCGGTGATTGCGCTGTCGCAGTTGAACCGGGGGGTGGAACAGCGCCCGAACAAACGGCCGATGAACTCGGACCTGCGGGAATCCGGGGCGATCGAGCAGGATGCGGACGTAATCCTGTTTATCTACCGGGATGAGTATTACAACGAAGACAGCCCGGACAAGGGCCTGGCGGAGCTGATTATCGGCAAACAGCGTAACGGTGAGATCGGCACCTGCCGGGCGGCGTTTGTGGGTAAGTACACGCGCTTTGATGATCTGGCGCCGGAGTATTACCAGGACGAGCACTAGGGCTTCGTAGCTATCGTAAGTGCGGTCGTAGCCAGGTTGGTGGCGGCCAAGCACCGGGTACAGGTTTTCAGGACCGCTGTGAACCCATCCCTGGGCGCTGCGGCGCAAACATCCTGTTTGCGACGCTCCTGAAAACCTGTACCCGGCACTTGGCCTTCGATTCTTGGTTCTGCGTGTTTCCCGCCTCAGCGATTACGGGAAGATTTCGATCGGCGTACCGGTATCCACCATCGCCCAGATCTCGTCCATTTCCGGGTTGGTGACGGCGATACAGCCATCGGTCCAGTTCATCTTGGTCAGGTACTGCTCGATATTTTTCCAGTGTGGTTTCTGGCCGTGGATCATGATGGCGCCGCCGGGGCTGCGACCCAGTTTTTTCGCCCGCGCGCGGTCTTGCGCGTTGGGGTAGGACACCTGAATGGCGCGGTAGTAGGTGCTGTTCTTCTTTTTCCAGTTGAGGGTATAGCGGCCCTCCGGGGTGCGGGAGTCGCCCTCGTACTGTTTGTGGCCCACCGGGTTTTTGCCGAACACTACCTTGTAGCTTTTCACCACTCGACCGTTGCGTTTCAATTGCATCAGGTGCTTGGACTTGTAGACCACGACCTCATCCACCGGCTTGATCTTGGCAAGGGCCAGGGTCGGCATCAGGAACAGGGCAATCAGGCTGAGTTTTAAATATCGCATGGCTCTCTTCGGTAGTTTTGACATTCCGGGGCTAAACGGTCAGCTTCCGTGCTCTCGCACTTCCACATCCCTGCATGACGCGGGGAGTCCTGACTCTGTGGCGAAGCGACTTCGCGATCAGAAAGCAATGTGGTTGCGCGGCGCGACTTGGTAACGCAATAGCGTTATGACAGCGCTGTCCTTTGCTGTCACCCCGAACTGTGGTCGGGGCTGTTTTTAGGCAATTATCCTAACCCGACCGTGTAACGGCGATGTGGGTTGTATGATTAATGCTCTGAGTGGTCAATTTATCATCAAGTAGACCACGTTTAAAGAGGCGTCAACTAAAAAGACCGAACCGACTGAGGAAGATTCCGTGACCCGTACGTTTTTTGTAACCGGCACCAATACCGAAGTAGGCAAGACCTATATCACCGCGGCACTGCTGCACCGGGCGGGCGAGCAGGGGCTGCGGACAGCGGCAATAAAACCCATCGCCTCCGGCTGCGAGCAGACCCTGGAAGGGCTGCGCAATAGCGATGCCCTGACGCTGATGGATGCCATGAGCGAGGAACTGGACTACCAGCAGGTGAACCCGATTGCGCTGGAGCCGGCGGTGGCGCCGCACATCGCCGCGATGGAGGCGGGCAAGCGCCTGGATGCGTCGCGTCTGGTCGGCATCTGCCGGGGGGTGATGAGCGCCAAGGCGGACCTGGTGCTGATCGAGGGGGCCGGCGGCTGGCGGGTGCCGCTGGCGCCGCGCCAGTTTCTGTCCGACTTGCCGAAAGAGCTCGATCTGCCGGTGATTCTGGTGGTGAATATGGAACTGGGCTGTATCAATCACGCCCTGCTCACCGCCGAGGCCATTCACCGCGATGGTCTGGCGCTGGCGGGCTGGGTGGCGAATTTTGCCCGAGGCCCGCAGGAGGCGATGCCGCGCGCGGAGGAAAACCTGATGACCCTGCGGGCCCTGCTGCCCGCTCCCTGCCTGGGCGTCGTGGCCCACGATGAACAGGGCGACTACCGCAATGGCGCCGCCCACCTGGATCTTGCCCCGCTGCTATCTTCTTCCGAATAAGCCCCGGCGATCGGGCCGGACCCGGCGTCTGGCCCGACTCCAATCTCACAACCGGTTTCCCCGCTTGACTTGAGGGATGCTTGGGCCTAGATTTCAAACATCTGTTTGAAACAAACGATTGAACTAATCTTGCGCCAGTGCACGGGGACATAGTCCGGCCATTGGTGCGGGGAAAGGCGACCACAACCGGAGAGGCGAGACCATGGCCGACTACAAGGCACCACTGCGCGAGATGAATTTCCTGCTGCACGAGGTATTCGAGGCGGACAAACTGTGGGCGCGCCTGCCGGCGCTGGCGGAGTCCGCAGACCGCGAGACCGCCGATGCGATCCTGGAAGAGATGGCCAAGCTGGCCGCAAACACCCTGGATCCCATCAACCGCTCCGGCGATGAAGAGGGCTGTCACTGGAACGACGGCGTGGTGACCACGCCCGAGGGCTTCCGCGAAGCCTACGCCACCTACTGCGAGGGCGGCTGGGGTGCGCTGGTGGGCAACCCGGAGTTCGGCGGCATGGGCATGCCCAAGATGCTGGGTGCCCAGGTGGAAGAAATGCTGTGCTCCGCCAACATCTCCTTTGCCCTCTACCCGGTGCTGACCAACGGTGCCTGCCTGGCCCTGGATGCCCACGGCAGCGACGAGCTGAAAGAGAAGTACCTTCCGAATATGTATGCGGGCACCTGGGCGGGTGCCATGGACCTGACCGAGCCCCACGCCGGCACCGACCTGGGCATCATCCGCACCAAGGCAGAGCCCCAGGATGACGGCAGCTACAGCATCACCGGTTCCAAGATCTTTATTACCGGCGGTGAGCACGACCTGTCCGAGAACATCATCCACCTGGTGCTGGCCAAGCTCCCGGACGCGCCCAAGGGCCCCAAGGGTATCTCCCTGTTCCTGGTGCCGAAAATCCTGGTGAACGATGACGGCAGCCTGGGCGAGCGCAACGGGGTCAGCTGTGGCTCCATCGAGCACAAGATGGGTATCAAGGCTTCTGCTACCTGTGCGATGAATTACGACGGTGCCAAGGGCTGGCTGGTGGGTGAGGTGAACAAGGGCCTGGCGGCCATGTTCACCATGATGAACTACGAGCGCCTGGGTGTGGGTATCCAGGGGCTGGGCGCTTCCGAGCGCTCCTACCAGAGCGCCATCGAATACGCTCGCGATCGCGTGCAGAGCCGCTCCCCGTCCGGTGCCAAACAGCCGGAAAAAGCCGCCGACCCGATCATCGTGCATCCGGACGTCCGCCGTATGCTGCTGACCCAGAAAGCGTATATCGGCGGAGCGCGCGCCCTTTCCACCTATGTGGCCAGGTGGCTGGATCTGGCCAAGTTCGGCGAGGGTGAAGAGAAGCAGCAGGCCGAAGCCATGGTGGCCCTGCTCACGCCGGTGGCCAAGGCGTTCTTCACCGACAAGGGCCTGGAGTGCACCGTGCTCGGCCAGCAGGTATTCGGCGGTCACGGCTATATCCGCGAGTGGGGGCAGGAGCAGCTGGTGCGTGATGTGCGCATTACCCAGATTTACGAGGGCACCAACGGTATCCAGGCGCTGGACCTTATTGGTCGCAAGACGGTGGCCAATGGCGGCGCCTACTTCGAGCAGTTTGCCGCCGATGTGCAGGCGTTCATCAATGCCAATGCGGAAAACGAAGCAGTGGCGGAATTCATTGTGCCGCTGGCGACCGAGTTGCAGCGTCTCAAAGACGTGACCGCAGCGGTGATCGAGGCCGCAAAGACTGATCCGAATGCGCCGGGTGCCGCGTCTGTGGAATACCTGCACCTGTTTGGCTTTGTGGCCTACGCCTACATGTGGGCCAGGGTGGCGAGTGTGGCCGCGGGGCAGAACGACGATTTCTACCGCGCCCAGCTCAAGACCGCGCGCTTCTACTTCGCCCGCCTGCTGCCGCAGACCCGCGCACTGGCGGAGAGCGTACAGGCCGGCAGCGAGACCCTGATGGATCTGGAAGAGGAGCTGTTCTGACCACCTTCTGTACATTAACGCATTCGGTGGCGGTATCGCTGCCGGGTGCGGTCTTGCGAGACACGCCGTGAACCCATCCATGGGGGCTCTTCCGCGAGGTCCCTCTCGCGGAAGGTCTCGCAAGACCGCACCCGGCATCGACACCTTCGCGCAGAACACAGTCAACATTATTCGGGTTCAACTGGGCTTTTTTCATTCCGGCGAATCTCCTAAACTCGGGCAATCACAATAAAAAAATCCCGGGTTGCCCATGTCCAGTCCAGAGTCCGAAACCTCCATTCCGCCGAAAAAGCTGTCCGACGAAGATCAGGCCAAGGTGGACCGCTATCTGAAAAGCGGTCACAACGATGTGGAGCGCAAACCATTTCGCCCGTTCTTGCTGCTCGGCATCATTCTCGCGGTGCTGACTCTGTTGTCGCTGCTGAGCCTGGTTATCGCCCGCACCAAGGGTGTGGTGTGACTGTGGCTGTTATCTTGGGAGGGTGAACATGTTTCGAAAGCATATGCTTGTTTTGCTTTTCAGTTGTGTCCTTGCAGGTTGTGAAACATTGGTGCGTGCGGCTCTGGAGGGCGCTAGTGACAGCAAGATCCGTTACGGCTCCCAATGTGAATCACTGCGTATGCAGTGTCGCGCGGCCAATTACAGTGCGTGGGAAACCTCCGATGGTCGCCGTGGCTGCTCCTGTGCTGGGGATCAAAACCAGAGCCGCTATCCCGCCGACTACCCTGAGCCCGTTTGAATCACCCTAGGCCGGGCTACTCCCGAGCTCGGCCAGCAAGGCCCACTCCCTGTCCGTCACCGGCTGGATCGACAGCCGTCCCTGCTTCACCAGTACCATCTCCGCCAGCTGCGGGTTCTGCTTGATCTCTTTCAGCGGCACCGGCCGGGTAAATTCGCTCTGCCACTGGATATCCACGCAGAACCAGCGCGGCTTGTCGGCACTGGCCTTGGGATCGAAGTATTTACTCTCCGGATCAAACTGCGCCGGGTCCGGATAGGCGCCGCGGACCACGCGCGCGGTGCCCACGATCGCCGGCACCTTGCAGGCGCTGTGATAGAACAGTACGCCGTCGCCCTCGCGCACCGCGTCCCGTAAAAAGTTGCGCGCCTGATAGTTGCGGATCCCGTCCCAGCGGCCGACCTGACCCGGCTCGTTCTTCAGGTCATGAAGGCTGTATTCGTCCGGTTCTGACTTGAATAACCAGTAATTCATTCCGTATCTCCCTACCGTATTTCGCTGCCGGGCCACTTTCTGCGGCAGTCCGTCCGATTGCTGCGTTTGTTGGTATTTCGTCCACGCCCGTGCTCATTTAGGCTATTTTCCCAGATTGGCGCACTTTCTGCGCAGGTTTGGAGAATTATGGGTACTTCTGTTTTCAACTGGCTGTCGGAATGGCTGGCCTCCGAGCGCAACCAGTACTGGGCGCTGCAGTGGAGCGGCTGGGCGGGGTACACCCTGCTGACCTTTATCGGCGGCTTTTTCTGGGTGGAGAATCACTGGCTGTATTCCGGCTATATTGCCGTGGCCACCGCCTCCGGTATCGCCATCTCCGAGGGTATGCGCCGCGGCTTCCAGCGCCTGTGGGACAAGCAGCCGGTGCAGCGGCTGCTCGGTACCCTTGGTGTCATCATTCTGGGAGCGGTACTGTGGGCGGCGATCAAGTTTGGCGGCAATCTGTGGCTGTACGGCAAGGAGAGTGAAGAGCACCCGATGGTCTTGGCCATCTACTGGTTCTCCTACTCCTTCCTGATCTACATGACCTGGACCGCGCTCTACTACGGTATCAAGTACTACCAGGCCTCACTGCTGCAGCAGGAGAAGGCTCTGCGGGCGGAGTCCATCGCGCACCAGTCGCAGCTCAAGATGCTGCGCTACCAGCTCAACCCGCATTTTCTGTTCAACACCCTGAATGCCATTTCCACCCTGATCCTGGATCAGGATGGCAAGACCGCGAACAGTATGGTGACGCGTCTGTCCCAGTTCCTGCGCCACTCGCTGGACAATGACCCGATGCAGAAGGTGACCCTGGCGAAGGAGGTCGAGGCGCTGATGCTCTATCTGGATATCGAAAAGGTGCGCTTTGCCGACCGCCTGCAGGTGAACGTGGATCTGGACGGCGAGGCCGCGCAGGCGCTGGTGCCCAGCCTGCTGCTACAGCCCATCGTGGAGAACGCCATCAAGTACGGCATCTCCCAGCGCGAGTGGGGTGGTGAGATCACCATCAAGGCGCGGGTGTTCGCCGGTGAGCTGTTGCTGGAGATCAGTGACAATGGCCCCGGTGTGCCGGAAGCGGAGCTGGCGCGACTGGGCACCGGCACCGGGGTCGGTATTCGCAATACCTGTGAACGTTTGCAGGCGTTGTACGGCGTGGAGCAGAAAACCCGTTTTTGCAATCGCCCCGAGGGCGGCCTCGCGGTACATTTGCGAATTCCTTTCGAGCGGGAGTAGTACCCTTGCCAGAGTACAGGGATACGGTATTCATAGACGGAGTGAAAAGCGGTGAGTAGCGACAGTCTGAAAGTCATTATCGTGGACGACGAGCCCCTGGCCCGTCGCGGGTTGCGCCTGCGCCTGGAACATCTCGGCGGGGTCGAAGTGGTGGCGGAGTGCGGCAATGGGCGCGAGGCCAAGGAGCAGATCCTGGCGCTCAAGCCGGACGTCGCCTTCCTGGATATCCAGATGCCGGGCGTCACCGGTCTGGAGCTGGTGCAGCTGCTGCCGAAAGAGGAGATCCCGCAGATCGTATTTGTCACCGCCTACGACCAATACGCGGTTGAGGCGTTCGAGGTCAACGCGGTGGATTATGTGCTCAAGCCCATCGAGGAAGACCGCCTCAGCCGGGCCCTGGAGCGGGTGCGGGAAAAGCTCGGCAGTGAACATATCGCTGCCCAGCGCGAACAGTTGCTGGAAGCCGTGGCGGACCTGACCCAGGAATCGCCCGCAGCGCTGGAGGAAAAACTGGCCGCGGGCGAGCTCGGCAACAGCCGCTACCCGGAAAAAATCGCGATCAAGGACTCGGGAAAAATCACCCTGGTGCCGGCGCGGGAAATCGACTGGATCGATGCCGCCGGTGACTACATGTGCGTCCACGCCAACGGCGAGACCCATGTGATGCGCATCACCATGAAGGAGCTGGAGCAGCAGCTGGATCCGAAAGTATTCCAGCGTATTCACCGCTCCACCATCGTCAACCTGAAGCGGGTGCGCGAGATCTGTGCGCACATCAATGGTGAATACCATCTGGTGCTGAATAACGGCGAGCGTTTGAAGATGAGCCGCAGCTACAAGAACAAGGTGCAGCACTTTATCTGAAGTGTGCCGCGGGCCGGCGCTGATCAGATCTGGATCAGTGCCTGTGCCTCGCGGATCAGCTGCTTGCGGTCGCGCAGCTCGAGCTTGCGCAGAATGGCGGTCACATGACTTTTCACCGTGGGCTCGGTGATATCCAGTTCAAAAGCGATCTGCTTGTTCAGCATGCCCTGGGCAATCATCTGGAAAATCTTCAGCTGCTGCGGGGTCAACTGGTTCAGTTTTTCCGCCAGCGCGCTCTCACTCTCCGCCTGTAACGCCTCCTCACTGAACCACTGGTCTCCCGCCAGCACGCTCTCGATACACTGCAGGATTTCGTCCGGGCGCGCGGTTTTGGAAAGAAAGCCGCTGGCTCCGAGACCGGCCGCCTGCTGGATCACCACGTGCCGGTCGCTGCCGGAGACCACCACCACCGGTACCGCCGGAAAATCGTTGCGAATCCGCGCCAGACCGCTGAATCCCTCACTGCCCGGCATATTGAGGTCGAGTAGTAGCAGGTCGATCTCGGATTGGGCGAGGCGCTCCAGTGTGGAATCCAGGTCCTCGCTCTGCAGCAGGTCCGCATTGGGGAAGTGCGGGGTCAGCGTGGTTGCCAGCGCATCCCGGTACAGTGGGTGGTCATCGGCAATCAGCAATTGATAATTCACGGCAGCACCCTGAAGAAAAAAGGAATCGGGTGCAACGGATACTACTGTGCGCTCCATCCACCGTCCACCGGCAGGGCCGCACCGGTAATGGTGCTGGCGAAGTCTCCACACAGGTACAGGGCCAGCTCGCCGATGGCGTCGGGGCTGGTGGCCCGTGCCATGGGTTGCTTGGCGCCGACCAGTTCCGCACGCGCGGTATCCAGATCCACCTGCTGCTCCCGCGCGATGCTCTCGATCTGCGGCTGGATCAGTGGCGTCTCCACCCACCCGGGGCAGATGGCATTGGCAGTGATATTGCGGTCGGCATTTTCCAGTGCGAGCACTTTGGTCAGCCCCACAAGACCGTGCTTGGCGGCACAGTAGGCCGATTTGTTTTCAGAGGCCACCAGACCGTGCACCGAGGCGATATTGATGATGCGCCCCCAGCCGGTGGCTCGCATGGCCGGCAGCAGGTCGCGACAGAGAAAGAAACTGGCGCTCAGGTTGATGGCCAGGATCTGGTGCCATTTCTCGGCGGGGAATTCGTGCGCGGTGGCGGTGTGCTGGATACCGGCGTTGTTGACCAGCACCGACGGATTGCCGATGGCCTCGCGGGTGTCAGATACCAGCTGGGCGCAGCCGGCTTCGGTGGCGATATCGGCATCGCTGAAGCCTTGCTTGCCGGCGTAGCCGGAAAACTCGGACAGCAGGGTGCGCGCGGTTTCCTCATCGGCGAGGCCGTGCAACATCACGTTGTGGCCGGCGCGGGCAAAACAGTGGGCGATGGCGAGGCCGATGCCACTGGTGGAGCCGGTAATCAGGACGGAGTGTGGTTGGTTCTGCTGCACGGCAAACTCCCGCAGATGCTTATTCTTTGGAAGAATCCTAGCAGCGGCGGGAGTTGCGGGTCTGTATGACCAAGGTATGAGGCTGCCTCATACCCTGGCCAGGGCCGGCTTAGCGGCGATGGCGATAATGTCCACCGCGATGCGGGCGATTGTAGTGGGGCCGGTTGTGATGGGGACGGTTGTAGTAGTGACGCCCGTGGTGGTGGCGGTTGTAGTAGTGACGACCGTGATAGCGATAGTAGCCACCGCGATGGTAGCGGTGACCGTAGCGGTAGTAGCGCGGCGACGAGTAGTAGAAGGACACACTACCGGATGGGTAGACATAGGGCCGCGAGTAGGGATAGGTGGAATATCCCGTAGTACCGGAGCTGTAGTAACCATCGGATACACAGGCGCCCAGAGTCAGGGTACCGAACACAGTGACGGCCAACAGGCCTTTTTTGACAATGCTCTTCATAAGAGACCTCCGAGGGGCAGGAAACGGGCAATCACAGCGGCGCGGCACAAAGGTCGGCGAACCGTGTTTACCGGTTGTCTGTTGGTGTTTTGATCTGGTCTTGATGAAGCTTCAGCGAGGCTGATTGACACGTTGCGGGGGCATATCTTTGCGATAGTCGCCGCCGCGCATGTAATAGTTGGAGTGGCGGACGTTGTGGCAGCGCCCGTTCTGGTGGCAGTGGTAGTAGCGGCCCTGAACCGAGTAATACCCGGGGCCTTCGTTGGTGCGATTGATCGCCGTGGTGTTGCTGGTCATATCCTCCATGCTGGTGCAGCCGGACAGGGCCAGCAGCGCTGCGGCTCCGAGTCCGCTGGCGAGTCCTGCGAGTGAGCGCTTCATGAAAACCTCCACGCCGCGAGGGCGGGTGAACCTTTTTATTTTCGGTCTGCTCACCGGCCGAAAGCGGCTGACGACAAACCGAAACCCAAGTGGAAGGTATTTAAGGGTCGCGAAGACCCGATCACGAAGATTTAGAGGCGATTGCAACAACTAAAACGCAATTAAAAAGGAATGGGATATAAGCAGTCCGTTATTGGCTCGACACCAGTTGCTGCAGCTGGTTGTCCAGTAACTGCTGTAATTTCGGGTTGAGACCGGTGATCTCTGCCCCCCAGCTGGTGGTGTGCCACTGGATCCGGTCGGCGAGGGAATCGTCCTCCTGCAGCTGCGGATGCAGCGCCAGCCCGCGCGACTGGCTGAGCAATTGCTCGCCACTGAAATCGAAGTGCTCCGGCCGGGTAGGCAGTACCGCCAGCGCCAGCTGCAGGCCGGTGGCGCGGCTCGACTGTTGCAGCCCCCGCAGCAGCAGGCCGGCGCACACCGCGCGGAAGGCGGCGTCGTCGCCGGCAAAGCCCAGCCCCACGGCGGGGCCGGCACTCGGTAGCGGGCGTGCGTCATAGATTCTGGTGAGCAGTTGCAGCCGCTGTTCCAGCTCCGCCTGCAGGCTGTCGAGGGCGCTGCGGGACAGCTGGTTGCCCAGCTGGGCCCAGTTCAATGGCCGCAGGTACAGGCCGGCGGTCACCTCCGGCGGCGGCTTGGGTTTGGCCTTGGGTACAATCAGTGGTTTGCGCTGCGCCTGTGGCTTTAGCTGGCTGACCGCCAGGGCGCAGGCGGCGCTGAATGGCAGTGCGAAGATCAGGCACAGCAGCAGGCTGGCCCAGGGGTAGGTTGCCGAGGCCCCGGGCTGGATATTCAGCGCTACGCTGCCAGCCAGGCTGTCGTGCAGGACCACCGGCTCGGTAATCATCTCGCCGCGGTTCCGCTCGCCGGCCTGGGCCAGCGGGCTGGAGTCCACATCCTGAATGGTTACGCCACGCACCGCCGGCAGTGCCAGCGCCTGCTGCGCCAGCATCTGCAGGCTGATACGGTCGCCGGCCACAATCTGCTCCAGGCTCTGGCTCGCCAGCAGTTTTGCCGCCGCCGCCGCACTGGCGCGGTCCCAGGCAATGGCCGCCGCCTGTTGTTGGCCATGGGCGTGACCGAGGGTGGCCAGGCAGAAGCCGGCGAGGGTGAACCAG
>Ga0207814_100254_pt1 | contig 43068 bp, 36 predicted proteins | sample TtaePargueraPR_7_FD_187755 | JGI IMG/M metagenome (GOLD analysis project Ga0207814, IMG submission 187755) | Aerobic enrichment media microbial communities from Bioluminiscent Bay, La Parguera, Puerto Rico - Tt and P1 (2) (SPAdes) | ecosystem: Environmental > Aquatic > Marine > Unclassified ... | reverse complement strand
CCGCGACCTGGAAGAAATCCGACAGCTGCAGAAATACTGCCGCTTTGTCTATGTCGACGTGGTCAAGACGGTGGGTGATGTGGGCGTCAAGCTGCGCAAGATCACCCGCGCCGCCAGCGAAGCGGAGTCCGGTTTACCCTCTGCCAAGGGCACCCCTCGTCGAATTCCTGTTGCGATCAACTGCAAGCCGGTACAGGTGAAGCATGACAGCTACGCGCCGCCGGAGTCCGCCCGTAAAGAGGCGCCCAGGGCCAGGCAGCTGCACGATCGCATTATCCAGGGCATGCATGAGGTGATGGTCCAGCTGAAGACGGACCGCCCCCTGCCCACCGCCCAGGTAAACCAGACCGTCACACTGATGGTCGACAGCATCCTGCGCAGCCCGGATGCCTTTTCCTGGCTGGCGCGCGTGCGCGACAAGGACGAGCATACCTACAGCCACTCCGTGCGTGCGAGCGTGTGGGCGGTGGTGTTTGGCCGGCATATCGGTCTGCGTAGACAGGCGCTGGTGCAGCTGGGTATTGCCACACTGTTGAAGGACGTGGGCAAGCTGTATCTCTCCGATGCAGTGCTGAAGGCAAAGCGACGCGAGCCGCGCGACGAGCTCGAGTACCGCAAATTTGTGGAGTACAGTGTGAAGCTGTTGGCTTCCGACCCGAATCTCGATCCGCAGATTCTGACCATCGTGCAGTGCCACAAAGAGCAGCATGATGGCAGCGGTTATCCGCGCGGCCTGCGCGGTGGCCAGATTCCGGTGCTTGCGCGCATGTGCGGCATCGTTACGTTTTACGATGAGGCAACCAACCCCCGCGGTGCGGAATTCCCGCTGCCGCCGTCAAAAGCTGTAGGGCAGTTGTACGACCTGCGCAACAGTGCGTTCCAGGAGCAGCTGGTGGTGGAGTTTATCCAGTCCATCGGCCTGTACCCCACCGGTACCCAGGTGGAACTGTCCACCGGTGAGATTGCGGTGGTGGTGGAGCAGAGTCACAAGCGCCGCCTGAAGCCGAAAGTCATGCTGGTGACAGACCGGAATAAACAGCTGCTGGAAAAACCGCGCCTGTTCGATATGGCCGCGGACGATGATCGCAAGCAGGCCATCGTCGACAAGGGCAAAAAATCCCTGGCGGAAGTCGGCCTGATCACCATTACCCAGGATCTGGACCCGAGCCGCCACCCGCACATCAATGTCGGCAAGGTGCGCGACCAGTACCTGTACGAACAGCGCCTGCCCGCGTTCATCACGCGCTTTATCCCCGGCCGATAAATCCTCCCGCCCTTGAATCTCAGGCTCAGGACCCTGTCTGGGGTACTTGTATCGCAGTCTGTGGTGCCAGCAGCGTCAGCAGGCAGCCCGCGAGAATAAGCCCCGCCAGCATCAACCCCACTGCCTGAACATCCCACCCCCGGTCGAGCAGAAAACCGAGCAGCAGCGGTGACGCCGCAGTGGAAAACACCATACTCGCCTGGGACACCGAGCGGATGGCGCCGAGGTGGGTGGTGCCATAGCGCTCGGGCCACAGTGCACTGCCGGCGGTGCCGGTACCGGCCTGGGCGATACCGATCAGGGCGAGATAGACATAGGGCACCCAGGCACTGTGACACAGCGCCAGCAGCACCAGCGCGGCAATCATCGGAATCAGTGCCAGCGGCAGGCTGCGCTGCGCCCCGAAGCGGTCCACCAGCCCGCCGGCAACAAACAGTGCGAGCAGGTGTCCGGCGGCGTAACTGCCGAATGCACCGGCGAGCACCGCCATCGACCAGCCGCGCTCGTCGGCGATGGCGGTCTGGTGAAACAGGATGGCGGTGACCACAAAGGGGGTCATCAGAGCCGCGGGCAGCAGGCAGTAAAACCCGCGATCCCGCAAAACCTGGGCGCGGGTGTAGTCGCTTTCCACATGGCTTGTGTCATTTGCGCCTACCGCCGACTGTTTGCCGGTATCTCCGGCGAGCCAGATCAGGGTGGGTAACACCATGAGCAGCAACATCGCGGCGGAAACAATCCACACACTGCGCCAGCCCGACCCTTCGATCATCAACGAGCCGCCGGTGGGCAGCAGGGCTTCGGCAATGGGGAAACCCAGGGCGGCCAGCGCGATCACTTTGCCGCGGTTGGCGGTGAAGTAACGCCCGGCAGTAGTCATGCCCATATGGGTCATAAAGCCCTGGCCGGCAAAACGCAGCAGGAAGAATCCGGGCAACAGCATCCAGGCGCTCTGTGCGCTGGCGAGGGTGATACAGCCGGCAGTCAGCAATATTACGCCGAGGGTGGCGACGCGTTTCAGGGGCCAGCGATCAATCAGTGTGCCCGCGCCGAGCAGGACAAAAGCGGATAACAAGGTGGCGGCACTGTAACTTGCGCCGTACCAGCTGTTGCTCAGGTTGAATTCTTCCCGCAGGGCACCGCCGAAAATTGCGATAAAAAACGTCTGGCCGAAGCCGGACGCCGCGACGGCGAGTAATGCGAAAAAGGCAAGCTTGGGATTACTGCGAATAAAGTCTGGTACTGGCGGCATGGAGATAGGTTTGCCCGGTGGCTAAATCAATGCGATGAAATTGATGATAAGGAGCGATGCCCGATAGCGGTTTGCGAGACCTTCCGCGAGAGGGACCTCGTGGAAGAGCCCCCATGGATGGGTTCACGGCGTGTCTCGCGAGGGGTTCCCGTCAGTGGCGACGCCCCAGAAGCCGCTAAGTGGTTCCACGAAACCCGAGCAACCCAATCGAGTTTTTAAGATGACCGAATTTACTTACAAACACCGCAACGACAATGGCGATACAGCGCCGCTGCAAAAATGGGGCATCGACTCCGAATACGGCGTGCTTACCGACCTGCTCGTCGGTCCCATCGACAACTACACCTGGCAGATGGGCAACGCCGCCAGCCGCCGCTCCGTGCGCCTCGGCCGCCAGTTCGACCCCGCCGTCGCCAGACGCCAGCACCAGGAAATGCTCGACGCCTACAAGCATGCCGGCGTCACCACCCACCTGCTGCCCGCGGACGAAAACCTCCCCTACCAGCTCTACGCCCGCGACAGCAGCGTCATGACCCCCTGGGGCCCCATCGTCACCCAGATGTACTCCCCCTGGCGCCGCGGCGAATGGGTGGACGTGGTGAAAACTTACCAGCAGCTCGACATCCCCATTTACGACATCATCACCGCCGGCAGCCTCGAGGGCGGCGACTTTATGGTGCTCGAACCCGGCGTCATCCTGTGTGGCTACAGCGGCGAGCGCACCTCCCCCCAGGGCTTCAACCAGATGAAAAGCTGGATCGAGAAAGAAGGGTGGGAGGTCAAAGGCTACGAATTCGACCCCTACTTCCTGCACATCGACGTGCTGGTGGCCGCCCTCGCAGAAAAGCTCGTCGCCGTATGCGTGGACGCGGTGGAACCGGAACTGGTGCAGTGGTTCAAATCCCGCAACTTCGAGATTATCGACATTTCCTACCCGCAGGTGATGGAACTGGGCGTCAACGTCGTCGCACTGGGTAACGACCGCGTAATGCTGCCCGCCGACAACACCGAACTGAAAGAAAAGTGCCGCGCGCGCGGCCTCACCGTCATCGACCCGGATATCTCCATGATCACTGCCGGCGGCGGCGGCGTGCACTGCATGTGTCAGCCGCTGGCAAGAAAACCGGCGTAACGCACCGTAAAAAATAAAAAAGGTCGGCCCTGAGGCCGACCTTTTTTCGTTGCGGAGGACTTTCCGTTTCTTGGCTCGTCCCACACTATTTTGCGCAGCCGATTCAGCGCGCCGCCTTGACTTCCTCTTCCGTCACCAGCAACAGCGCATCACCCCAGGTATTGGAAATAAACGCGATGATCGCCGATATCTCGCGGTCGGTCAGATAATCCCGAGGGGGCATCAGATCCTCTTCACCGCCATTGCGACGCGGTGCCGATCGCCCGTGCAGCAGCGTGTCGATCAGTAGCTTTTTATTCGCCAGCAATTTGGGATCACGCAGGGAGGGGTACAAGGCCTCCTCACCATAGCCGTCTATCTGATGACACTTCATGCAGTTGTCGGCAAAGGTAAGCGCACCAAGCCCGACCAGATCACGAGCCTCCTGCTCTGACGCGACGGCCCCCAGCGAGAGCCCTGCGAACACAGTACCGATAGATAGCATTCTTTTCATACGGTGCATCCTGTTGCCAGTAAATTGTTGGAAGTTATTTTCCCTGTGCGCGCAGCAAGCCGGAACCGGCAATACCGCCGGCGGCACAGGCCAGAATAATCACCAGCGGGGTCAGCGTACCCAGCGCCAGCGCACCCACGCCGTAACCGCGCATCGGCAACAATACCAGCAGCAGGATGCAGGCGGGAATCAGTGAAAGGAGGAAACCGCGGGTAACCCAGCTTTTCTGCCACGGCAGCATAAAGATCAACCCGCAGACACCGCCCCACACCACCCGCTGGTAAAGGTAGGCATTGGACAGATAGGGCGCGATATCCACGTGCAGAAAGCGGGTCAATCCGTAGTGCCCCATCGCCCACAGGCCGATGGCATAGGCCAGCCCGGCAAAGCAGCCGGCGGTAAAACAGATGGACAGATTTTTGATAAATTCTTTCATGTACAACCCAACAGCATCTAACTTCAGGCTAATAGTACACGAGTAATTGCTGTGCGAATGTCATACTAAGCCACAAATAATAACGGTGGTTAATGGCCCAATATTTATCCTAATTTATCAAGCGCGCAAAGTTAGATCAAAAAACATACACACCATTTGGCATCTTCATATCGCACACCGAGATTTGGACTCTACACTGATGACAATCAAGCAATTGCTCCTGCTCCGCGGAGATACGGCGATCAAGCACCTCAGATTAGGTGTAGGCTCTATCGCTGGTATATGTGCTTTTTTTGTCTATCCGTGTGTGAGCTATTTGGCAATGCTTCAAGGAGGCGTATTAGAGGAGAAGAATTACCTGGTGGCACTGGTCAGTTTTTTACCGTTGATCTTTGCACTTATTTTTTACGCCAAGTTTAAATCCTCCATGGTTTCTAGCTTAGCTTGTATTCTTTTCGTTATCTCAGCATTCGGAAACCTGCTGTTCGAGACAAAAATCCGATCGCTGATTGCGCAAAAAACAGGGTTTTATTCAGATCACTACACGTTGCCCAAATTTTCTGAGAGCGATCAACCAAGGACAACTGTTACTCCCATAGGTGATTTGGCGTATGAGATTAGAAGCCCCAATTATTGGTCAGTAAAAATCAGGAGTGACATTTTTAACACTAAAATCAAATATGTAAGCCCAAGCGCTGAAACAGCTTCATTAGTTATCAGTTGTTTTAACCCGCTCAAAAAAGGCGCAGATATTCCAACTTTGGTTCGGAAGTTCGAGTCCATTAACCATGGAGAAGCCATACAATCCGGTTGTCACCAATCGCAATCAGGCAACAATTTTTGCTTGATAAAAAACCAAGCTCTCAGCGATTCACTGAATTGGATTCTATATCTAGCAAACTATCAGGCACCACATGGATTAAGAGTCTCAGTAAAATCCGACTACCCAACTGAAAAATTTAAAACGGAGTTGTCCAAAGTACTTACATCAATTGACATCAAGTCGACGAACAAAAATATGGGCGAATGTCGCGGTATTTCAAAGATCAAGGATTTTCCGCCTAGCTAGACGAATAAGAGCTTTCTATGACTACCTTCATCATTGGGCAATCCCAATTGCGATTCAACGTTTCTTCTGCGCCATATTTGAATAAATTATAGCGTTCGCTCGCCGGTGCGCCAGTTATAGCCTCCCATGAGACTCTTGCAGAACTCTCTACCGCCAATTGCTCGCGTACCTTCCTTACCGAGATTCTTAGCATTGCTTCCTCCGATAAGTCGCTGGACTGACTGTTGATACCCGCGAAAATTTCACAGACTACATCAAAATCATTGGTACCAGATTTACTGCAGGCCGAAAGAAAAAAACAAGAAAAAACGAATAAAAATATAACCTTCATATTCACCACTTCCTTTTGATACCCCAACGCAGTTTTCCGTAGACATTTTCTTCAAGAGGGTATATTGGTTGGTAAAGAATGTTCCAATTTTTTGGAATGTAATCCATAACGAAATTTTCTTCTGCATCCACAATAAACACCCAAAGTCCATTCGGATGCTGCCATGCCGTTCCGCCCAACGCAGCAATTTTCTGTGCAGTAATATTCGGGGCATGTAATGCATATGAAGAGCAGGAGAAGATATAGTCGCTATAGGGCGAACCTTCAGCCGCCTGTACCTCTCGCAACTTCATCGCTGTATTATCGTCTACAGCTGATTTCATCAATCCGGTAACTGTCGCACTGACTGCAGCAGGCCAAGCCAGCAGTCCTAGAATATACAAACTGATATCCAGCTCATCTGGCTTTTTATTATTGGCAGCAAAGTCGATAGTCCACACAGCTGGCGCTATGAGCTTGCTCGCGGTTGACTTTCCTAGTTTATCGAGCCCGACTGAAGCCAGAGTCGATGCCCCTGACTTGATTACGGAATTGTGCTTCTCAATCGTATCCGTCGCCTGCTTCATTTCACCTTCCTTGATAACTACACGCAGAAGGATTCTATGAGTCGAAAAAGAACTTACTCAAATTTATAAATTCGACTCTGGCACGAATTAAATATCGAAGCTGAAACGAAGGCAGCGGTGGACATGAAAATGGCAGGCATCACCCAATGAATCCAGGTGTTGCCTGCCGTAGGCGATAGCTAACTAGGCAGGACGTCGGGTTTCGCCATACAGCTCGGCGAGCACCGCGTCGATATGCTCGGCCAGCGCTTCCTGGGTGTCGTCCACCAGGATCACATGGCCCATCTTGCGACCCGGGCGCAGGCTCTTGCCGTACAGCCAGACACCGTCGTTGGCGAGCGTGGGTTTCTTGTCCACACCCAGCATATTGATCATCACCGCCGGACGTTCCGCATGGGTGCTGCCCAGCTCCATACCCAGGATCGCGCGCACATGGTTGGCAAACTGGCTGGTTTCGGCTCCGGCCAGCGTCCAGTGGCCGCTGTTGTGTACCCGCGGTGCCAGCTCGTTGATCAGCAGGCCGTCGTCGGTGACGAAACACTCCATCGCCAGTACACCCACGTAATCCCAGGCGTTCATCAGCGTGGACAGATACTCTTCGGCGGTGGTCTGCAGTTTCTCATCCACGTGCGGGGCCGGCGCGGTGGAGACCAGCAGGGTGCCGTTGTAGTGGTCGTTCTCCGCCAGCGGGTAGGTGACCACCTTGCCGTCGGCGGTGCGCGCGCCGATCAGGGAGACCTCGCGGGAGAAGTTGATGCCCTGCTCCACCACATATTCGGACTCGGGTACATCGTCGGCAATCGCCGCCAGGTCCGCGTCGCTGTTCACCCGCCACTGGTTCTTGCCATCGTAACCGTGTTCACAGCTTTTGATGAACGAGGGGTAACCCAGTTGTTTGACTGCTGCGCAGATCTCGTCGTAATTGTTAGCAGCGCGGAAAGGCGCTACCGGCAGGCCGGCATCGGTGATGGCGGTTTTTTCGCGCACGCGGTGCTGGGTTTTTTCAAACGCGTCGGGGCGCGGGTAAACCGGGCACAACTGTTCCAACGCGCGCAGCAGGCCCGCATCCACCCCTTCGCGCTCGGCGGTGATCACCTCGGGGCTGCCCATGGCCCGGTACAGCTCGGCGATGTCGGCGCCGTCGCTCGCGTGCACAATGGTGCCGAGGCCTTCCACGCAGGTGGTGTTCTCACCACCCTCGGCGAGGAAACTGAATTCGATACCCAGTGGGCGGGCTTCCTGCGCCATCATCTGGGCCAACTGGCCGCAACCGACTATACCAACACGTCTGACCGTCATTTTCCGCTACACCTCGTAAACGTTCAGTGATTTCAAACCGGCTTATTCAACTTCGAACGGCACGCCGGCGCTCTGCTTCTCGCGCCAGGCAATCAGACGCTTCTGCAGTTCCGGATCGGACAGGGACAGCATCTGTGCCGCCATCAGGCCCGCATTGAAGGCACCGGAGGCACCCACCGCCTGGGTGGCCACGGCCACACCCTTGGGCATCTGTACGATGGACAGCAGGCTGTCCATGCCGGTCATGAACTTGCTCGCCACCGGCACGCCAATGACCGGCAGCGGGGTCATCGCCGCAATCATGCCCGGCAGGTGGGCGGAACCGCCGGCGCCGGCAATGATCACCTGGGTACCGCGCTCGTGGGCAGTGGTGGCGAATTCGGTCATGCGCGCAGGGGTGCGGTGGGCGGAGACCACGGCGGTGGCAAAGGGGACGCCCAGCTCGCTGAGGGGCTTGGTCGCCATTTCCATGGTCGGCCAGTCGGACTGGGAGCCCATCACAATGGTGACTTTTTCAAACGGAAGCTGATTCACTAGCTGTTAACTCCAGGGTTACGCACACCGGGGAACAGAAACTGCCGCCCCAAATTAAGGGCCGAGAGGATACCAAAACTCAGGGAGAAAGCACGTAATACGGGGCTTTCCGCCGGTTTTAGCGGCGAATTCCCGGGCTTCGCGCGTGCCGGTCGCGGCTGTGGCGCGGCAAACTGGGCTTTCCTGTGGGTAAACGATAGCCTGGCGGGCCGGTCACGCCATCTTCCGGGCTTCTACGCCAGTTAAAAGTGACCGGATCTCAGGTTTTCTTCACGCCGGTTTTTGTCGCAACCGCTCGCGCAGTATCTCCAACACCGGCGCCACCTGCGGACGCACGCCGCGCCACAGGGCGAACGACTCCGCGGCCTGGCCCACCAGCATGCCGAGCCCATCGGAGACCTCGGCACCAAAGCCTGTGGCCCAGTGCATAAACGGCGTCGGCTGGGCGCCATACACCATATCGTAGGCGCGACAGCCGTCGGCCAGCGCGCGCGACGACAGCGGCGGCAACTCCCCGGACAGGCTCGCCGCGCTGGCGTTGATGATCAGGTCAAAGCCGTCCGGCACCGCATCCAGTCCGCTGGCGGTGATGTGGCCGTAGCCGGCAAAATCCTTCGCCAGCTGCGCCGCCTTCTGCGCGGTGCGGTTGGCGATATGCAGTGCCGCAGGCTGTTCTTCCAGCAGCGGCAAAAGGGTGCCGCGGGTCGCGCCACCGGCACCGAGGATCAGCACCCGCTTGCCGCGGATCGGCCAGCCCAGATGCTCCTTGATATCGGACACCAGGCCGGCGCCGTCGGTATTGTCCCCCAGCAGGCTACCGTCCGCCTGCCGCGCCAGCGTGTTCACCGCACCCGCGGTGCGCGCGCGCTCGGTCAGCTCGTCGGCATAATCAAAGGCGTCCAGCTTGAACGGCGCGGTGACATTCAGGCCCTTCGCACCTGCGGCAAAAAACTCATCCACCACGGCCCTGAAGCCATCCACCTCCGCAAACAGTTTTCCGTACTCGATATCCTGCCCGGTTTCGCGGGCAAAGGCGCCGTGAATATCCGGCGACATGGATTGCTTGATGGGATTGCCGATGACTGCGTACTTGTCCATTTGCGACTCGGGTTCTTATCTGAATTTACGGCTGTGGATCGTTGGCTATTGTTCGCGCAGAGCGTTCTTCAACTGCTGTGTTTCATTGACGCCGATCAGGCCATCAATTTTCAGCTCGCCCTCCACCTCGCACACCATGTAGCGGGTGACCGCGCTGTAAATCTGCCGCGGCTTGTCGCCGCTGGTATCCAGCAGCACCCAGTTCAGGGTCGCGAGGCTGGTGTTCTCATTCAGCTCGATCACATCGGTCACCGCGCCCACGATCTGCTGCACGCCCAGTGTTGCATACAGCTTCAACAGTTTTTTCACCCGGCCAATAAAGTACTCCCGACTGAGCTCGGACTTTTTGCCGTTGGAAAAATAGTAGTGGATGGGGAAGCGATAGAAATCCGCGATCTGTTCCGCGTCGCGCGCTTCGAACAGGCGGCGGTACTCGAGGAACAGTTTGTTGATGTCTTCCAGACGTGCCTTGTGCATGGCGGTTTCCTTTTCAGCGACACTAGTCGCTCGACGAAATCACAAAAAACTTTGTGCGAAGGTGCTGATTTTGGGGGCTTACGTGTGAGACCTTCACCGCCATGGATGGCGGTGCAGAGCCCCCAGGGATGGGTACACGGCGTGTCTCACACATAAGCCCCCGGCAGCAGCACCGCCACTAAAGTCCGATCAGACCCACTCCCGATGCGGCAGAAAATCCGTATAGAGCTTCGCTTCAGGTGTGCCGGGCTCGGGCTGCCAGTTGTAGCGCCAGCGCACTTCCGAGGGCAGAGACATCAGAATGGATTCGGTGCGACCACCACTTTGGAGGCCGAACAGGGTGCCGCGGTCAAAGACCAGGTTGAATTCCACATAGCGGCCGCGGCGGTACAGCTGGAAATCCCGCTCGCGCTCGCCGTATTCGGTATCCTTGCGTTTTTTCAGTATCGGCAGATACGCATCGAGATAGGAATCCCCCACCGCGCGCATAAGCCCGAAGGCATTGTCAAAACCGCCCTCGCTGAAATCATCAAAAAACAGCCCGCCCACACCGCGCGCCTCATCGCGGTGTTTCAGGTAAAAATACTCATCGCACCATTTCTTGAAGCGCGGATAAATATCTTCACCGAACGGTGCGCAGGCCGTTTTCGCCGTCTGGTGCCAGTGCACCACATCTTCCTCGAAGCCGTAATAGGGGGTCAGGTCGTAACCGCCACCGAACCACCACACCGGCTCCGCGCCCTCTTTTTCTGCAACGAAAAAACGCACATTGGCGTGGCTGGTCGGCGCGTAGGGATTTTTCGGGTGAATCACCAGGCTCACACCCATCGCCTGGAATGAGCGACCGGCCAGCTCCGGACGGGCCGCAGTGGCCGAGGGCGGCAGCTTGTCACCGAACACGTGGGAAAAATTCACCCCGCCCTTCTCGATTACATTGCCGTTTTCCAGCACGCGGGTGCGGCCACCGCCGCCGGCTTCGCGCTCCCAGGTGTCTTCAAAAAAATCCTTGCCATCCACCGCGACCAGCGCCGCGCAGATGCGATCTTGCAGATCCAGCAGGTATTTTTTTACGGCGTGGATATCGATTGTATTCATGTTGCGCTCGCGCATTGGATTCAGAAACAGGTGCGGATACCGGCATCAACCGGGGCGCACCACGCGGCCACTGGAGGCATCGCGGATCTCGCTGGGGGCACCTCGCCCGCCGGTGCTGCCACCGCCGACAAAATCCAGCGCGCCGCCAAAATAGCGCAGCACCTGGAACTTGTGCCGCGCCGGCTGGCAACCGGCAGGGTTGGCGGAGGTCGACACGATGGGACCACCAAAGGCCCGCGACAGCGCCGCGGTAAACGGGTGGCTGGTGTGTCGCAGTGCCACGCTGTGATGCACGCCGCTGACCCAGGACGGCACCTGATCAAAGTGCGGCACCAGCCAGGTGACCGGGCCCGGCCAGGTCGCGTCGATGCGCGCGCGCTGGTCGCCGGACAGGTTGTGCAGCAGGTCGGAAAAATGGTTCACGTCGCCGGAAACCAGAATCAACCCCTTCTCCAGCGGGCGGTTTTTGAGCCGCACCAGCCGCGCCACCGCCTCGGCGTTGCTCGGGTCGCAGGCGAGCCCCCACACCGACTCGGTGGGGTGTGCGATGACGCCACCGGCGGCGAGAATTCGCGCGGCGCTGGTCAGGGTAAAGCCGGCGCTGGCGTGCGCGGGATAGGTCCTCGACGGATCCTGGACGATGGTCGGTGCGATATGTGGTGCGATATGTTCAGACAAGGGCTGGGACTCTTTCGGCTCAGACAGGCTGGCGTTGCAGGGGCGGCGTCTGGGAAAAATTCCCCGCTCGCCCCGACGCAGCGCCGCAATTTATCGAATAGTACCAGCCTAGACAAGGCAGTCGCCGCCTGCTCAGGGCGCGTAACTGACCCGGTAGATGGCACCGGCATAGTCGTCGGACACCAGCAGCGCGCCATCCGGCATCACTAGTACATCTACCGGGCGCCCCCAGTTTTCCTGCCCCTGCAGCCAGCCGTCGATAAACGGCTCGTAGGACGTCGCCTCACCCTTGTCGTTCAGGGTCACCTTGGTCACCCGGTAGCCGATCTTCTGGCTGCGGTTCCAGGAGCCGTGTTCGGCGATCAGTACCTGGTGCTTGTATTCCGCCGGGAACTGGTCGCCGGTGTAAAACCTCACACCCAGGGGCGCCACGTGGGGGCCCAGGTTCTGTACCGGCGCCACATAGTCGCTGCAACTTTTCCCGGTTCCAAATTCGGGGTCGAGAATGTCGCCGCCGTGACAGTAGGGAAAGCCGAAGTGCATGCCGGCGGTTGGCGCGGTGTTCAGCTCACAGGGGGGAATGTCGTCACCCATCATGTCGCGGCCGTTGTCGGTAAACCACAGGTGCCCGGTCTCCGGGTGCCAGGTAAAGCCGACCGTGTTGCGCACGCCCTCTGCCCAGGTTTCGGTCTTGACCACCCTGTCGCCCTCGATTTTCAGGCGCTGGATGTTGGCGTAACCGGGTTCATCGCAGATGTTGCAGGGCGCACCGATGGGCACATAGAGCCAGCCGTCGGGGCCGAAGGCGATGTACTTCCAGCCGTGGTGCTTGTCGGGAAACTGGTCGGTGATAGCGACGGGCTTGGGCGGATTGTCCAGATTCGCCTCGATATCGTCGAAGCGCAGGATGCTGGTGGTGGCGCTCACGTACAGATCGCCATCCCTGAGTGCGACCCCGGTGGGGTGCTTCAGTCCCTCCGCGATCACCTTGACCTCATCTGCCTTCTGGTCGCCATCCCTGTCCAGCACCGCGTACACCTTGCCCTCCCCTCGCGAGCCAACAAACAGTGTGCCGCTGTCACTGAGCGTCATGTGGCGGGCGTTAGGGACATCACGGGCGTAGACCTCGATCTTGAAGCCTTCCGGCAGGTTGAGTTTGTCGAGGTGGATATCGCCCTTGGCGGCAAGAGTCGGCGATGGGAAGGAAAACGCGAGGGCGGCGCAGCCGAGCAGGCTGCAGCGAGACGGTGCGGTAAACAGAGTGGTAAACAGACCCATAGTTGGACTCCCTGATTTTTTCAGGGATGACCGTAACGGCTTTTTGGTTATTCGGCCAGCGCCAGCAGCGCCTTACTGCCACTGCCGGTCAGCTGGTAGCCGCCGGGCAGCTGTTCCACCAGCCCCTCGAGCTCCAGTTGCAGCAGGCCGGCCATCAGTGCACCGGTGTCGCCCTCGGTGTCCCGCGCCAGCTGTTCAATGCTGCGGGGGTCGCCGCCGAGGGCTCGAATGATCGCGCGCTGGTCGTCGGGCAGCTGCGGTGCTTCTGCCGGGGCGGCATCGAACAGGCCGGGCTGGCGGGCCATACCGGCCAGCAGGCCGCCCAGTTGCTGGATGATATCGGCACTGGTTTCGACCAGGTGTGCGCCCTGCTTGATCATATGGTGGCAGCCGCGGGCCATGGGGTTATGGATAGAGCCTGGGATGGCAAACACCTCGCGGTTCTGTTCCAGCGCCAGGCGCGCAGTAATCAGGGAGCCGGAACGGACCGCCGCTTCCACCAGCAAAGTGCCCAGGCTGAGACCGGAAATGATGCGGTTGCGACGGGGAAAGTTGCCCGCCTCCGCGGCAGTATCCAGGGGCATTTCGCTGACGATGGCGCCATCGGCGGCCAGTATCTGCTCGGCCAGTATGGCGTTGCGGCGCGGGTAGATGCGGTTTGCCCCGGTGCCGAGTACTGCCACCGTTTTCCCCTCTCCCTGCAACGCGCCCTTGTGGGCGGCGGCGTCGACACCGAGCGCCAGGCCGGAAGTGATGGCAAAACCCGCCGACGCGAGGTCGGCGGCGAAGGCGATGGCATTGTCGAGGCCCGCGCGTGAGGCGCGGCGCGCACCCACAATGGCCACCTGGGGCAGCGACAGCAGATCCGGGTTTCCGCTGACATACAGCACCGGCGGCGGGCGGGGGATCTCTTTCAGCAATGCCGGGTAGTGATCGTCCTCCCGGTGCAGCAGGTAGATGCACTCCTCAGCACAGCGCTGGCGTTCCGCCAGCGCCCACTGACCCAGCTCACTGTCCAGTTGCAATCGCTGAAATTCCGCCAGCTGCGCGCGGGCGCGATCGGGGAGTTTACGGGGGAGTCGTTCCGGGGATTGCTGCAGCGCCGCCTGCGCGGAGCCGAAGCGCTCCAGCAGTTGCCAGTAAAGGCCGGGGCCTATGCCCTCGAGACGGAGAAGGGAAAGAGTAGCGGTCAACGCATCCATGCGTCGCATACCTCCGGGGAATAGCTTTTGAACGAGCGCGGCACCCTGCTTGAGCGGGTGGCCGCGCTCCGCCCCTCGTATTTAGGGGTTTCTAACGAGGTCCATTACAGCCAGCGGCTTGTCGGCTTCCAGCACCAGACCGAGGCTCATTTTTTCGAAGCTGCGGAACACCATCAGCACACCGGCGCGCTCGTCCGGCAGTTTGACGTTCTCACGGGCCAGGCGGTCGCGCACGGTGGCGCCGCGCTTGTAGATGGCGAGCACGTGACCGGGCTCCAGGCCCTCGCGCAGGCCGCGGTTGATGGCGACCACGTCGTATTTGGCAACTTGGGTCACGCCCTCTTCCACCCCGAGGATGACGCCGTCGACCGGAACGGAAGGTGCGCCGGGCTGGAACAGGGCGGCAATGGCGCGCTCCTCAACCGGCAGCAGGCGGTCCTCCAGGCGGATATCACGGCTGGTGCGGGTCACGTCGAGGGTGGCGACGGCGAATTCGGTGTTGGCGTTGTCCACGTCCAGCTGGCGCAGGTCGACGGAGCCCACGTCCAGGGCCTGCTGGCCCAGCTCTTCACCGGTAAAGGGGTCGGCGTAGACCGGACCCGGGCGGTAGATGCCGTAGGAGGCCAGGGGCTCGCGGAAGTCGCCGCGGGCGTAGATCTTCTCGCCGGCGCCCATCAGTATACGCTGGTCCTGCCCGGAGATCACATAGGGCACGCCCTGGAAGGCGCCCGGGCCGACGATGCGGGTGCGGGACAGGAAGGCGTTGATGGCGTCCAGCGGGATGGCCGGGATGGCGGAGCCAATGGGCTCGCGACGCACCGCGGGGCCCAGGCGGTTGTTGCCCGCCGGGCTCAGTTTGTAGGCGGTGGGCGCCCGATCCAGCTGCAGCCGCGGCTGGCCGTCGATATACACGAGGTTGAGGCGGTCGCCCGGGTAAATCAGGTGGGGGTTCTCAACCTGGGGGTTCACCTGCCAGATTTCTGGCCAGTACCAGGGCTGGGAGAGGAAGGTGCCGGAGATGTCCCAGAGGGTGTCGCCTTTCTGTACGACGTAGGTGTCCGGATGGTCGGGCTTGAGACGCGCGTCTTGCGCCTGCAGGCCAAAGGTCGCCAGCAGGGTTGCGGCGGCGGCCAGGATTATTTTTTTCATGGAAGCATTCCTATGCTTTTTTGTCGCTAACGCTATTGGCCTTCGAGTCTGCTGATTCTTTATACGGCTATCACTGCGGGCTTATATCGCTATAATCTCACAGCGCTGAACCGGTGGCGGCTGACGCCGCTGGGGTGGGGAGCGAAAGGAGCGCCAACTGGCCCGTCGGCCGGTGTGCGGAAACAGCCCCCCAATTCAGCAAATTTCAAGCGCGATCATTATGTTATCAGCGCAAGTTCCACTAAGACTAGAAGTTTGTCACAGGTGTTATGGCCAAACTGGAAATCCTGGAATTCCCCGATCCCCGTCTGCGCAAGGTGGCGGAGCCCGTTGCTGAGGTGACGGATGCGCACCGCACGCTGATCGATGATATGTTCGAGACGATGTATGAGGCGCCGGGCGTGGGCCTGGCGGCGACGCAGATCAATGTGCATGAGCGCATTGTGGTGATCGATGTGTCGGAGGATCAGAGTGAGCCGCTGGTGCTGATCAACCCGCAGGTTGAGGTGCTGGATCCGGAGATTCACAAGTACGATGAGGGCTGCCTGTCGGTGCCCGGGTTCTACGAGACGGTGCAGCGACCGCGCAAGATCCGCCTGAAGGCGCTGGATCGCGATGGCGAGGCCTATGCGCTGGAGGCCGAGGGGCTGCTGGCGGTGTGTATCCAGCACGAGATCGATCACCTCGACGGCAAGCTGTTTGTGGATTACATCTCGCCGCTGAAGCGCAATCGTATTCGCTCCAAGCTGGAGAAGGCCCACCGCCAGCGGGCCTGACCCCTCGAGGTTTTGAATTTGGTCCTCGGGCGGCGCGGCACCGGGTACCTGTTTTCAGAACCGCTGTGAATACATCCCTGTACGCTGCGTCGGCGACGTCCATGTCGCCGACGCTTCTGAAAACAGGTACCCGGCACCGCGCCTTCGCATCTACCCAAAGGACTTCGTCAGATAGTCCCCCCTTCTTATCTGAAAGTATTTTCATGAGCCTGAATATCATTTTTGCCGGCACCCCCGACTTTGCCGCGGTACACCTGCAAACCCTGCTCGACAGCGAGCACAAGGTGATCGCCGTCTACAGCCAGCCGGACCGTCCCGCCGGACGCGGCAAGAAGCTACTGGCCAGCCCGGTGAAACAACTGGCGCTGGAACACGGGATTCCGGTGTACCAGCCGCTGTCTCTGCGCGATGAAAAAGCGCAGAAAGAACTGGCTGCGTTGAATGCGGACCTGATGGTGGTGGTGGCCTACGGGCTGATCCTGCCACAGGTGGTGCTGGATACGCCGCGTCTGGGGTGCGTGAATGTGCACGCCTCTTTATTACCGCGCTGGCGCGGGGCGGCGCCGATTCAGCGGGCGGTGGAAGCCGGGGACGCGGAGAGCGGTGTGGCGATCATGCAGATGGAGGCGGGGCTGGATACCGGGCCGGTGCTGGTGGAGGCGCGCACGCGCATTGCCGGCAACGAGACCGGTGGCAGCCTGCACGACAAGCTGGCGGCGCTCGGGGGACCGGCGCTGCTGGAGGCGCTCGGGCTGCTCGAAAGCGGTACCGCGGAGCCGCAGGTGCAGGACGATGCGCTGGCCAACTACGCGGGCAAGATCTCTAAAGAAGAGGCGCGACTGGACTGGTCGCGTCCGGCGGCGGAGCTCGAGCGGCTGATCCGCGCGTTCAACCCGTTCCCGGTGTGCTGGACGGAGTACCTCGATGGCAAGGGCAAGCCGCAGCGGTTACGGGTTTACGCGGCCAGGCACGAGCAGGGCTGCCATACCGATGTGCCGGGGACGATTCTTTCGGCGGACGACGAGGGGATTCTGGTGGCCTGCGGGCGCGAGGCGCTGCGCCTGACTCAACTACAATTGCCGGGCAAGAAGGCGCTGCCGGTGGCGGAAATCCTGAAGGGCTACCGCGAGTTGTTCGCCGCCGGCAACAAACTGGGTGCTGACCATGAATGATCCCCGCGCACTGGCGGCCCGCGTGATTGCCCGCCTGTACCAGGACCGCGGCTCGCTGCAGCGGCTGCTGCCGTGGGCGGAAAAGCAGGTGGATGACTCTCAAGGAAACGGTAAGGATCGCTCTCTGCTGCGCGAGCTGTGTTACGGAACCGCGCGCTTCGCGCCGCGATTGGAGCTGATCCTCGGCAAACTGTCGAAAAAACCCGTCAAAGATGAAGAGCTGGCCGCGCTGATGCTGGTGGGCCTGTACCAGCTCGAGTACACCCGCATCCCTGACCACGCCGCCATCGGCGCCACCGTCGAGGCCGCCCGCGCACTCAAACTGGGCCACGCCACCGGCGTGGTCAACGGCGTGCTGCGCAATGCCCTGCGCAACAAGGAAACGCTCACCCGCAAACTCTCCGGCAACCCCCAGTTCAGCTCCGCACACCCCGAGTGGCTGCAGCAGGCCATCAAGGCCGCCTGGGGAACAGAAGCGCGCACCATCTTCACCGCCAACAACGAAAATCCGCCCATGACCCTGCGGGTGAATCTGTCAAAAATCAGCCGCGGCGACTATCTCGCGCAGTTAAAAGACGCCGACATCACCGCCCAGCCCTGCGAATTCTCCGCGGCCGGCCTGGTGCTGGAAACCCCCGTCGCCGTCAGCCGCCTGCCCGGCTTCGACGACGGCCTTGTCAGCGTGCAGGACCAGTCCGCACAACTGGCCGCCCCGCTGCTCGACCCCCAGCCCGGCGAAAAAATCCTCGACGCCTGCGCCGCCCCCGGCGGCAAGACCTGCCACCTGCTCGAAATTCAACCGGATCTCGACCTCAGCGCCCTGGATATCGAAGAAGAACGCCTCGACCGCGTCATCGAAAACCTCGAGCGCCTCGGCGTTGGCGCCCAGATCATCTGTGCCGACGCCGCCGAACCGGAACACTGGTGGGACGGCGAGCAGTACGACCGCATCCTCCTCGACGCCCCCTGCTCCGCCACCGGCGTCATCCGCCGCAACCCGGACATCAAACTGCTGCGCCGCGCCGAAGACATCCCCGAACTGGCCGTACTCCAGGGCAAAATCCTGCGCGCCATGTGGCGCCTGCTCAAACCCGGCGGCACCCTCCTCTACGCCACCTGTTCCATACTCCCCGAGGAAAACAGCGCTCAGGTGGCGCGCTTCATTGCGGAGACACCGGATGCGAGGGACAATACGCCGCAATTGCTGAACGAACAGCCTTGGGGGCTGCCGCAGGATGCGGGCATGCAGTTGCTGCCCGGTATCCATGCGGGTGATGGCTTTTATTACGCGAAGCTGGAGAAAGTCCAGCAAGGGTAAGGCCTCATCACATTCGAAGTACAAAAGTAAGAATTGAAGTCGTGGTGTCGGGTGGGGGTTTTTAGGAGCGTCGCAAACAGGATGTTTGCGCCGCAGCGCCCAGGGATGGGTTTACAGCGGTCCTGAAAACCCCCACCCGGTGCCTCGACGCCACCGCGCCAGCTTAAGGAATCCCTCTGGTTCTGGGCGCAAAGGCCAAAAACCAATTATGAAAATCATTATTCTCGGCGCCGGCCAGGTCGGTGGATCACTGGCGGAAAGTCTCGCTTCGGAACGCAACGACATTGTTCTGGTAGACAGCGACGAGAAAACCCTGCGCGAGCTGCGCGACCGCATCGACATCGGCGTGGTCGTCGGCCACGCCTCCCACCCGGACATCCTGCAGGAAGCCGGCATCGAAGATGCCGACATACTGGTAGCCGTCACCAACAACGACGAAACCAACATGGCCGCCTGCCAGATCGCCCACTCCCTGTTCCGGGTCACCACCAAAATCGCCCGGGTGCGCGCCTCCGCCTACCTGCAGTATCCGGAACTGTTTTCCACCGAATCGATACCCATCGACGTCCTGATCAGCCCCGAACAGATCGTCTCCGAATATATCTCAAGACTGATCGAACACCCCGGCGCCCTGCAGGTACTCGACTTCGCCGATGGCCGCGTGCAGCTCGTCGCCGTGCGCGCCGTCCAGGGCGGGCCGCTTGTCGGCCACCAGCTGCGCTACCTGCGCGAGCATATGCCCAAGGTCGACACCCGCGTCGCCGCCATCTACCGCCGCAACAGCCCCATCATTCCCCAGGGATCCACGGTGATTGAGGCCGGCGACGAAGTCTTCTTCATCGCCGCGCGCCAGGACATCCGCGCCGTGATGAGCGAACTGCGCCGGCTCGAACAGGGCTACAAACGCATCACCATCGCCGGCGGCGGCAACATCGGCCTGCGCCTCGCGCACAAACTGGAAAACCGCTACTCGGTAAAAATCATCGAGCAGGATCACGACCGCTGTATCTTCCTGTCGGAAGAACTCAGCAACAGCATCGTGCTGCACGGCAGCGCCTCCGACCAGGACCTGCTGCTGGAAGAAAACATCGAAGACACCGATGTGTTTCTCGCGCTCACCAACGACGACGAAGCCAACATCATGTCGTCGCTGCTGGCCAAGCGCCTCGGCACCCGCAAGGTCATGACCCTGATCAACAACCGCGCCTACGTGGACCTGGTTCAGGGAGGTGAAATCGATATCGCCATCTCGCCACAGCAGAACACCATCGGCAGTCTGCTCACCCACGTGCGCCGCGGCGATATGGTCAATGTGCACCAGCTGCGCCGCGGCGCCGCCGAGGCCATCGAAGTGATCGCCCACGGTGACAAGCGCACCTCCAAGGTAGTGGGGCGGAAAATCGAGGATATCGACCTGCCGGAAGGCGCCAGCATCGGCGCCATCGTGCGCGAACGGGAGGGCGAGAGCCAGGTGCTGATCGCCCACGACAACATCATTGTGGAGTCCGACGATCACGTGATCGTGTTCCTCGTCGACCGCCGCCACACCCGCCACGTGGAGCAGTTGTTCCAGGTCGGCTTCAGCTTTTTCTGACGGCGGGAAGCAGATAAATGCGTTTTGCTGTCATTGCGCGGGTTTTCGGCATTCTGCTGACGGTATTCAGCCTGACCCTGCTGCCCCCCATCGGCGTATCCCTGTGGTATGAGGACGGCACCCACGTCGCCTTCGCGGTGGCCTTCGCCATCACCCTGCTGACCGGTCTGTTTATGTGGCTGCCGGTACACGACCTGAAACAGGACCTGCGCACCCGCGACGGCTTCGTGGTGACCTCGTTATTCTGGCTGATCCTCGGCAGCTTCGGTTCCCTGCCGTTTATCATCAGCCCGCAGCCGGACCTCAGTATTGTGGATTCCATTTTCGAATCCATCTCCGGTCTCACCACCACCGGCGCCACCACCATTACCGGACTCGATACCCTGCCGCCGGCGATTCTCTACTACCGTCAGCAACTGCAGTGGTTTGGCGGCATCGGGGTAATTGTGATCGCGCTGGCGATTCTGCCGATGCTGGGTATCGGGGGTATGCAGCTGTACAAGGCGGAAATGCCCGGCCCGGTAAAAGACACCAAGCTCACACCGCGCATTGCGGAAACGGCGCGCGCGCTGTTTGTGATTTATATCGTGCTCACCATTCTTTGCGGTATCGGCTACTGGTGGGCGGGCATGACCGTGTTTGACGCGGTGGGCCATGCGTTTTCCACTGTCGCCAACGGGGGATTTTCCACCCACGATGCCAGTATGGGATTCTACGCCCACAACAATGCCATCATGGCCATCGCGATCATTTTCATGCTCACCGCGGCAATCAACTTCGGCCTGCATTTCTATGCCCTGGGCAACAGGACCGTCAGCCACTACTGGAAAGATTCCGAGTTCCGCTTTTACGTGATGGTCACCATCGGGGCCAGCGCGATCATCATCGGCTACCTGTATATGTCCGGGACCTTTGATATGCGCGGGAGTATTCTGCACGGGATTTTCCAGGTGGTATCCATCGGCACCACCGCCGGTTTCGGCTCGGAGAGTTTCGCGCTGTGGCCCGCGTTCCTGCCCTATATTTTGCTGCTACTCGGCATCATGGGCGCCTGCGCCGGCTCCACCTCCGGGGGTATCAAGGCGGTGCGGGTAATGCTGATCGTGAAATCCGGGTTGCGAGAACTGAACCGGCTGGTGCATCCCAATGCCGTGGTGCCGATCAAGGTAAACCGCAAAATTGTGCCGCCGCGGGTAACCGATGCGGTATGGGGCTTTTTTGCGATTTATATCCTGTCGTTCTTTGTACTCACCATTGTGGTGATGGCGACCGGGGAAAACTTTGTCACCTCGTTTTCCACCGTAGCTTCCTGCCTGAGCAATATCGGCCCGGCACTGGGAGATGCGGCGGCGCACTACGGCGAAGTCAACGAAGTGGCAAAAGTCTTTCTGATTCTGGCGATGCTGATGGGACGCCTGGAAATCTTCACCCTGCTGGTGCTGCTGACGCCGGCGTTCTGGCGTCACTGAAACATCGCTTTGCGGTGCGTCAAACAATCGTATCCGCGCGCCCGCGAATGATGTTCCAGTAGCGCGGCACAAACTTTACCAGCACCCATACCTCCAGCAGACAGCCGACCAGGGTGATGGTTTCGATGGTGCGATCAAACACCTCATCCGCACCCGAGTCTGCCGGTAAAAGTTCGATCGCCACCTGTTGTGCAAATCCCATCCCCAGCACCAGGAAGGCCAGGGTCATCGCTACCTTGGACAGGAGCCCGGGCACCACGTGCACCTGCTTCTTCATCCACCACAACAACACCGGAAAGGCACTGAGCTGTATCGAGAAACGCGCCACCACCAGCAAGGTGTAGGCCCCGTCTATGGAATCCATATACCAGAGCAGCGGGATCAGGCTGAACACAAAGATCCGATCCGCCACCGGGTCGAGCAGTGTTCCGAAGCGGGTGCTCCAGCCAAATCGTTGCGCCAGAAACCCGTCCAGTAAATCCGTCAGCGCGCAGAAGCAGAACACCACCAGCGCCCACAGGTGGTGATGGTTCAGGGACAACCAGACAATCAACGGGATCAGCGCGACCCTGCTGGCAGACAGCAGATTGGGCAGATGGCGCCAGACAGAACGCGAGCGGACCTCGTAGACCGGCGCTTCGCTTTTTCGCTTTCGGTTCATTGGAATGGCGCGCTGAAGGTTTCTGGCATCGGATTCAAAAACTCGGGTACCCAAAAATTCGAGGGTCCGTACAACCATAGCCCATCTGTCGCCGTCATCCGCCATCGCACCGGATAGCGGCTGGCTCACCCGGTCACTGCCTGCGGTAAAGCCCGGTCTTGCCCTCCGGCGCGCGGCGGAAGCGTTTGTACTCCCACTGGTACTGTTCCGGTGCCTCGGCGATGCAGGATTCGACCCCGCGGTTGAGGGCCGCCAGTGACACCTTCACTTCCTCGCTGTAGATGGCCTGCTCCGCTGGCAGCAGTACCAGCTCGAAGCCCTCGGCCACGCGCTTGGCGAAGCCGAACACCACCTTGCAGCCGGTGCGCTGGATCAGGTTGTAGGCAAGGGTCATGGTGAGGGTGGGATGGCCAAAGAACGGCGCAAAATCACCGCCAGAGAGGTCCGGCTCCTGGTCGGGGAGCACGCCGACAATGCCGCCGTCTTTCAGCGCCTTGAGCAGCGCGCGCACGCCGCGCACATTGGTGGGCACCAGTCTGGCGCCGGTTGTTTCGCGGCCGTCGCGGATCAGCGGGTCCAGGGCTTCGATCTTGGGCGGTGCGTACAGGCTGGTGGTCGGGCCGACGGTGGCCAGGTACTGGCCGAAGATTTCCCAGTTGCCGATGTGCGGCGCCAGCACCAGCACCCCGCGGCCCTCTTCCACGCCGTCGGTGAGCAACTGCTGATTGCGCACCCGGGCGATACGGTCCTCCGCATGACTCCAGGGCTTGCGCCACAGGGTCGCCATCTCGAATCCGGTGGTGACCGTGTTCACCACGCTGGCTCTGGCGAGCTTTTCACGCTCTTTCGCCGGCATTTCCGGAAAGCAGCGCGCCAGGTTGATTCTGCTGATGCGCAGACTGTCGCCGCCGGTCGTGGCGGCACCGTATCCCACCAGCTGCCCGAGCCGGCGCGACCATCCCAGTGGCAGGCTGCCGATCATCTTGAGCGCGCCTACCGCCATTTGCCCTTTGATATCCAAGCGATACATCCTTCTGTGTGGGCCACAGGGGCCCCGGAAACCCCGGCAGAGCGGCCGGGGCCTCGATTTCTTAGCAGTATGGCCGTTTCAGGGCCATCAATTTGCGGTCAATGTCGGGTGCGCTGTTTAGCGGGCAACCCGCTGCCGCTATAATTGCGCCCCTTGTCTTTTCACCCAGCTGAAACCGGAGATTGTGGTGTCCGAGCAACAAACCAGCCGTCCTGCCCCCGCGCAGGACCTGAGCACCTTCCAGGGACTGATTTTTACCCTGCAGGAATACTGGGCGCGCCAGGGGTGCGTCATTCTACAGCCTCTGGATATGGAAGTGGGCGCGGGCACCTTCCACCCCGCGACCTTCCTGCGCGCCATCGGCCCGGAAACCTGGAACGCCGCCTACGTGCAGCCCTGCCGCCGTCCCACTGACGGCCGCTACGGTGAAAACCCCAACCGCCTGCAGCACTACTACCAGTACCAGGTGGTAATGAAGCCGTCGCCGGACAATATTCAGGAACTCTACCTGGACAGCCTCCGCGCGCTGGGTATCGATCCCGCGGTGCACGACATCCGCTTCGTGGAAGACAACTGGGAATCCCCCACCCTGGGAGCCTGGGGTCTCGGCTGGGAGGTGTGGCTGAACGGCATGGAAGTGACCCAGTTCACCTACTTCCAGCAGGTGGGTGGCCTCGAGTGCTACCCGGTCACCGGTGAGATCACCTACGGGATCGAGCGCATCGCCATGTACCTGCAGGGGGTGGAATCCATCTACGACCTGGTGTGGACCCGCAACGCGGACGGTACCCCGGTGACCTACGGTGATGTGTTCCACCAGAACGAGGTGGAGATGTCCCACTACAACTTCGAGCACGCGGATGTGGAATTCCTGTTCGCCACCTTCGATCACTGCGAACGCGACAGCCAGCGCCTGATCGAGCTGGGCCTGCCACTGCCGGCCTATGAGCAGGTGATGAAGGCGTCCCACGCGTTCAACCTGCTGGACGCGCGCCACGCGATTTCCGTCACCGAGCGTCAGCGATTCATCCTGCGCGTGCGCACCCTGGCGCGCGCCGTGGCCCAGGCCTATTTCGATGCGCGCAAGGCCCTCGGCTTCCCGCTTGCGGAAGAAAACGCCCGCAACGAAGTACTGGCCCAGACTGAACAGGCCACCGCGAAGAAGAAGGAGAAGAAGTAATGGCTCAGGATTTTCTGGTTGAGCTGGGCACCGAAGAGCTGCCTCCAAAAGCCCTGCACACCCTGATGCAGGCCTTCGCCGACGGGATCGAACAGGGCCTGAAAGAGGCCGAACTCGCCTACGGTGCGGTCAAGGCCTATGCCAGCCCGCGCCGTCTCGCCGTCGCGGTGAGCGATCTGGCCGAGCAGCAGCAAGACAAACAGATTGAAAAACACGGCCCCGCCGTGGCCGCCGCGTTTGATAAAGACGGCAATCCCACCAAGGCGGCACAGGGCTTTGCCCGCGGTGCCGGTGTCAGTGTCGACGAGCTGGCGCGGGTGCAGACCGACAAGGGCGAGCGCCTGGCGTTTATCAGCGAACAGAAAGGCGAAGCCACCGAAAAGCTGCTCGGCGATATCGTCAGCAAATCCCTGGCGCAGTTGCCGATTCCCAAGCGCATGCGCTGGGGTGCGCGCAAGGAAGAATTCGTGCGCCCGGTGCACTGGCTGCTGATGCTGTTCGGCAATACTGTGGTGGAAACAGAGGTATTGGGGCTAAAGGCCGGTAACGTCACCCGCGGCCACCGCTTCCACTGCAACCGCGAACTGAGCGTATCCTCCGCCAGCGATTATCGCCAGCAACTGCGCGACCCGGGTTTTGTGGTGGCGGACTTTGCCGAGCGCCGCGAGATGATTCGCGAACAGGTGCAGGCAGAGGCCAACAACGTCAACGGCGTGGCGGTGATCGACGACGATCTGCTGGACGAGGTGACCGCCCTGGTGGAGTGGCCCGTGGCACTCACCGGTCGCTTTGAAAAACGCTTCCTCGACGTGCCCGCCGAAGCGCTGATTTCCTCGATGAAGGAACACCAGAAATATTTCCACGTGGTGGATGACGACGGCCAGCTGATGCCGTTCTTTATTACCGTTTCCAATATCGAAAGCACCGATGCCAAGCAGGTGATCGAAGGCAACGAGCGGGTGATCCGCCCGCGCCTGTCCGATGCCGCCTTCTTCTTCGATACCGACAAGAAGACCAGCCTTGAGGCGCGCCGCGAGAAATTGAAGTCCATCGTGTTCCAGCAAAAGCTGGGCACCGTGTACGACAAGACCGAGCGCCTCGCCAAACTGGCGGCCGCCATCGCCGAAAAAATCGGTGGTGATGCGGCACTGGCCCAGCGCGCCGCGCAACTGTGCAAGTCCGACCTGGTCACCGAGATGGTATTCGAGTTCGCGGAGTTGCAGGGTATTGCCGGTTACTACTATGCGGAAAATGACGGCGAACCGCTGGACGTGGCCAAGGCCATGTATGAGCAGTACATGCCTAAGTTTGCCGGTGACCAGCTGCCGGTCAGCGAGACCGGTACCATCATCGCCCTCGCCGACCGTATCGACACCCTGGTGGGAATTTTCGGTATCGGCCAGCCGCCGAGCGGCTCCCGCGATCCCTTCGCATTGCGCCGCGCCAGCCTTGGTGTACTGCGCATCCTGGTAGAGAAAAATATCGACCTCGACCTGAGCGAACTGCTGACCCTGGCCCGCGACGGCTACCCGCGCACCGCCCTGGCGGAACACGATACCGTGGTCGAGCAGACGCTGGCCTATATGATCGAGCGTTTCCGCGCGCGCTATGAAGATGCCGGCATCAAGGCCGAGGTGTTTCTCGCGGTGTCCGCGCGCAAGCTGTCGCGCCCGCTGGATATCGACAATCGGGTTAAGGCGGTACACAGCTTCAGCCAGCTGCCGGAAGCGGAAGCCCTGGCCGCGGCCAACAAGCGCGTGTCCAATATTCTTGCCAAGCTCGACGGCCCGGTGCCCGGTGAAGTGGACCAGGCACTGCTGCAGGAAGATGCGGAAAAAGCGCTGTACCTCGCTATCCGCGATGCCGAAGACGCGGTCGCACCGCTGTACGCAGAAGCGCGCTTCGAAGAGGGCCTCGCCGGCCTCTCCGGCCTGCGCGAGACCGTGGACAATTTCTTCGACGGCGTGATGGTAATGGCGGACGACGAGCAGCTTCGCAACAACCGCCTGGCCCTGCTGGCGCGCTTGCGTGCGCTGTTCCTGGAAGCTGCGGATATTTCCCTGCTGGCGCCAGCCAAGTAAGAGGCACGCGCCATGGCCATCATCATTCTCGACCGCGACGGTGTCATCAATCAGCACTCGGACAACCATGTCCGCAGTGCGGATGAGTGGCAGCCCATCGCCGGCAGTATCGAGGCCATGGCGCAACTCAGTCAGGCGGGCCACCAGCTGGTGGTGGCCACCAACCAGAGTGGCCTCGCCCTCGGCCATTTCGATCTCGACGACCTGGAAGCCATGCACGCGAAAATGCGCGCACTGGTGGAAGACGCGGGCGGTGAAATCGCCGCAATTTTTTACTGCCCCCACAGTGACGACGACAGCTGTCGCTGCCGCAAACCCGCTACCGGACTGCTGGATGCCATCGAGGCGGAGTTCGACACCAGCCTGCACGATTGTTATTTCGTAGGCGACCGACTCAAGGATCTTCAGTGCGCGGTGGCCAAGGGATGCAAACCCGTTCTGGTGAAAACCGGGTGCGGCGAGCGCACGCTACTATCGCTGATCGAACACCCTGATCCCGAATTGATCACCACCGCAGTATTCGACGATCTCTCCGCATTTACCGCCTTCGTATTGCAATAATCCGTACGGACGTACCAGTCTTTTCTGCGATTTCACAATAAGTTTTGCGACACTTTTGTGAACCCTCCTGCTTTTTTTTCACGAAACAATCCGATTGGCGCCAGCGTATTGCCTCACACCTTTGGTTTCCGTAGAAACCAAATAGAGGGATCCTGTGCCGCGCGCTTCAGGGAAGAAAGATATCCGCGCGACACGCTCCTTTCTTATAAGGAAGAGAGGAACAGAGGTTGACGGAACGACCTCGAGGTAAGGGTTTGGCAATACTGGTTACCACCATAGGCATCCCCTTGCAGTTCGCTCCGTCTCGATCTTTTCCGAAAATCTAACGGAATCACTGGCCACCCATTGCCAAAAGCAATCCCGGTGCCGGTTTATTTTTTTACGGGGCAAATCTATGAGTTTTTTGCGCACACCCCGGTCTCGAACGAGGCTGGTGGGGGGAAATGCGTTCCGCATTTTTTTCTCGACACTCTTTTCATCGCTACTACTGACCACTTCACTTCCATCACTGGCTGACCCGCAAGGGGCAGTACCCACACCAGTAGAATCGCGGAAAAAAACCTACATCGTGCAACTGGCTGACAAGCCACTGATTGCCTATGAAGGCAATATCCAGGGGCTGGCTGCGACAAAACCCGCGCGCAGTCACAAGCTGGATTTTTCCAGCAATGCCATCAAAAATTACCGCCGCTTTCTGGCCGAACGCCGGCAACAGGCGCTCGACGCCGTACCCGGTGCGCGCAAGGTGCACGACTATCAGGTAGCGTTTAACGGCTTTGCGGCACAGATGACCGCGAAGCAGGCAGAGGCATTGCGCAATCGCAAGGATGTGCTGGGCGTCTGGGAAGATCAGCTGATGAAGCCCCAGACCAATTCCACCTACCACTACCTGGGCCTGGACAAGGCACCCGGTCCCTGGCTGCTCGGAGCCACCGGCGAGGATGTGGTGATCGGCATCATCGATTCCGGTATTCATCCGGAGCACCCGAGTCTCGAAGATACCCGCACACCCAAGCGCGGCCATCGCGGCCGGCGGATTATCTACGACACAGTACCCGAACACTTCAGCGGCACTGGCTGTGAGTTCGGCAACACCGAATTCAATCCCGCCGACCTGCCGTTCGAATGCAACAACAAACTCATCAAGGCGCAGGCGTTTTCCGACGGCTTCCTGTCCGTGAATACTCTCGCGGACTACGAGTTTCTCTCGGCGCGCGACGCCGACGGCCACGGCACCCATACCGCGACCACCGCGGCGGGCAACTACGGTGTCGAGGGCATGATGAATGGCGAGGCCACCGGCACCCTGAGTGGCGTTGCCCCGCGTGCGCGCGTCGCGGTGTACAAGGTGTGCTGGGATGCACCCAACCCCGACGACAGCGGCTGTTTTTCGTCGGATTCCATGGCGGCCATCGATCAGGCCGTTGCCGATGGGGTGGACGTGATCAACTTCTCCGTGGGCGGCGCCAGCACCCTGTTCAATGGGCCCGACGATATTGCCTTCCTATTTGCGGCCGACGCCGGTGTATTCGTGGCGACTTCGGCCGGTAACTCCGGGCCGGGCAGTGAGACGATCGGCACCCCGTCCGGTGTCCCCTGGATCACCGCGGTGGGCGCCACCGAAGATAACCAGAGCTTTGGCACCGGGCTCGAGATCACCGCACCCTCCGGGCTGGCGGGTATTCTCGAGGGCCTGCAGGGCTCGGGTCCGGTACAGCTTTCTGACACCGGCGCCATTTCGGCGGATGTGGTCAACGCCGAGCCGCTGGAAGCCTGCTCCCCGCTCGCCAATGCCGCGGCCATGGAAGGGAAAATTGCGCTGGTCATTCGCGGCGCCTGCGCCTTCAGCGACAAGTACAACCAGGCCGCCGCCGCGGGGGCGCGCGCGATCGTGGTGTACAACGACGGCACTGCGCCGGACCGCATTGACCCGATCACCATGTCCGCCCCGGGCACCACCATTCCCGGCATCATGATCCGCCATCCGGACGGCGCGGCGCTGGCGTCCGCAACCGGTTCCGCCGGTAGCCTGAGCCCGGATATCCAGGTTTCCCGCGACAATCGCATCGCCGGCTTCTCGTCCCGCGGTGCCAACGCGGGCGCCCCGGATATCATCAAGCCGGATATTGCCGCACCGGGCGTCGGTATCATTGCTGGTGTGTCGCCGGTGGGTAGCGGCGAGATCTTTGGTGCCCTGAGCGGTACCTCCATGGCCAGCCCGCACATTGCCGGGGTGTTTGCGTTGCTCAAGCAGGTGCACCCGGAGTGGACGCCGGCGATGGCGCGCTCCGCGCTGATGACCACCGCACGCCAGAACATGAAGAAATCCTTCGGCGACGAAGCGGCGGATCCCTTCGATATTGGCGCGGGCATGGTGCAACCGGCCAACGCCTTCTTCCCGGGGCTGGTGTACGACGCGGATTTGCTGGATTACTTTGCCTTCCTTTGCGGCGCGGAAAATCAGCCCGCGTTGCTGCCGGCTTCGGATTGCACCGCACTGCAGGAGTACGGTTACTCCACGGATTCATCCGACCTCAACCTGCCCTCCATGGGTATCGCCGAACTGGTGGGCAGTCAGACCATCACCCGGCGCGTGACCAGCGTGGCAAAAGGTACCCAGTGGTACTGGGCTCATGTGGACGCACCTGAGGGCATCGAGGTGTCCGTTTCTCCCAGTATTCTGCGGCTCAAAGAGGGTGAGACAGCGACCTTCGAGGTCACTTTTACCGCGACTTCCGCGGCGGCGCTCGGCGACTGGGCGTTTGGCGCCCTGAGCTGGTCCCAGGGTTTCCGCCAAGTGCGCAGCCCCATCGCGGTCCGGCCCGTGGCCATCTCCACGGCGGCTTCGGTTTCGGCCGAAGGAACCGATGGCAGCCTGCAGATTCCGCTGGCATTCGGCTATGACGGCGCCTACCAGGCCGTGGTAAACGGGATTGCCGAGGGCCTGCCAATTTCCGACGCGGTGGAAGACGGCGCGGATAGCCTGCTCTTTTTCGAGGTTCCCGAAGGAACCAGCTTCAGCCGCTTCGCGCTGTTCGATGCCGATGTGGGTGCCGGGGACGGCTCCGACGATCTCGACCTGCAGGTACTCGGCCCCGATGTGGCGGGCTGGCCGCTGGTGGGCTCCAGCGGCACACCCACTTCCGCCGAGCAGGTGGATATGGTGAACCCGCAGCCGGGCATGTACGCCGTGTTCGTGATCGACTACGCTTCCGCCGCCGGTCCGACGCCCTTCACCCTGTTCAACTTCAACCTGCAGGGTGACGCCAGCAATACACGACTCAACGGCCCGGCCACCGCCACCGTGGGGGGCTCTGGTATGTTGCAGCTGGAATGGATGGGGCTGAACAGCGGCAGCCGCGCGCTCGGTATCGTTCAGCACCAGAATGCGTCCGGGGTCATCGGCACCACGGAAGTCTCTATCAATACCCGCTGATTTCCGGCGCGGTTACATTCTGAAGCCCGGTGGCGTTTTCGCCGCCGGGCTTTTTATTGTCCGTCGTTTCGCGGCACTCGTTGTGTTCAATTTCGCTATGGTTAGCCTGTGGGCGCAAACCGGGATTTCTGCTTGTAATCCAACCGCGGGATACCAACAATGCGCCTCCGTCCATGCCCCCGCAACCTGGAGTGCCCCCGTGCAACAACTGATTCTGAACCCCCGCGCCGAGCGCCGCCTGAAGCTCGGTCACCTGTGGATATACAGCAATGAGGTGGATACCGCTCGCAGCCCGCTGAAAGGGCTGGAGCCCGGCAGCCAGTGCGAGATCCTCGACAGTAAAGACAAGAGCCTGGGCTATGCGCTGGTGAACCCGAATCAGTTGATCTGCGCACGTCTGGTATCGCGCAAGGGTCCCTTCACCACCAAAATGCTCAAGCGCCGGCTGGAGTCGGCGCTCGCCCTGCGCGAGCGCTATTTCCCTCACCCCAGTTACCGCATGGTGTACGGGGATTCCGACGGGCTGCCCGGACTGGTGGTGGATCGCTTCGGCGATTACCTGGTGGTGCAGATCAGCAGCTGGGGGATGGAGAACCTGGTGCAGGACATTGTCGACGCTCTGACCGCGCTGGTGAAGCCCGCCGGAATCCTGCTGCGCAACGATCACCAGGGGCGCAAGGTCGAGGAGCTGCCGGCAATCTGCGAGGTGGCCCACGGCGAGGTGCCGCAGATGGTGCCTTTCGAGGAGAACGGCGTGCCGCTGCTGGCGCCCGTTTACGAGGGCCAGAAAACCGGCTGGTTCTATGACCACCGGGACAACCGCGCGCGACTGAACCAGTGGGTCAAGGGCCAGCGTGTACTCGACCTGTTTTCCTATGCCGGCGGCTGGGGTGTGCAAGCGCTCGCTCACGGCGCCAGTGAGGTGACCTGCGTAGACGCTTCCGGGCAGGCGCTGGACTGGTGTGAGGAGAATGCCGCGCTCAACAATCGCCAGGGTGACCTGATCACGATTCAGGGCAAGGCGGTGGATGCGATGAAGGAGCTGATCGCCGAGGGGCAGCGCTACGATGCGATCGTGCTGGACCCGCCCGCTTTTATCAAACGGCGCAAGGACCAGAAGTCCGGCGAGTCCGCCTACCGGCATATCAACGAACTGGCACTGCGCCTGCTGGAAAAGAACGGCCTGTTAGTGAGCGCTTCCTGCTCCATGCACCTGGAGTCGGACACCCTGCTGGAGATTCTGCGCGGCGCCGGACGTCATCTGGATAAATCCATCAGTATTATCGGCAGCGGTGGCCAGGGTGCGGACCACCCGATACACCCTGCAATTCCCGAGACCCGCTATCTTAAGGCGCACTTCGTGCACCTGTCCGGAACAGTCTCTTTCTAGGACGCTCTGCACTTACACCTTCGCAGCATTAAAAAAACCCGGCATTGCCGGGTTTTTTTATGTCGTGCTGAAACTGCTCGGGCCGTCAGAATCGATAGGTCATGCCGACTGACGCGGTGCGCGGGCGATTGGCGCGCGCGCCGTCCGGTGCACGGTTGATGATCGCCTGTTCGTCCAGCAGGTTGTCCACTTTCAGGTAACCGGCAACATCGTCGCTGAAGTCGTAGTGTGCGGCCGCATCCAGTACCCACAGGGATTCGGTGCGACTGAACTGGTCGGTGCCGCCGCGGTTGCAGCTATTGTCCACACACATGTCGTCCTGGTAGGCAGCGGTGAGGTTGATACGCCAGGCGGCACCACTGTCGATACCGGTGGTCACGGCAAAGACGTTTTCCGGCAGGTAGGCAAAGTTATCACCTTTGGCCAGGCCCTCGGCGCCATCAGTGGCGATGTACGCCAGGCTGTCCTTGCTGATCTCCGCGTCGGTGTAGGTGTAGCTCGCCTGCAGCGGGACCATCCAGCCGTTGGCCAGGGCCCACTGGCCACCAAGCGTGGCTTCCAGGCCGCGGATTTCCGACTCGCCCAGGGCATAACTGCCACTGTCATTGCCATTGGCGCAGGGCACGGCAACGGAGCAGTTCTGCACGGTGCTCTCGTAGTCGCTGAAGAAGCCGATCAGCTCCAGTTGCAGATTGCCGTCGTCAAAGCGCACACCACCTTCGTAGTTGGTAGAGAGATCGCCGGCTTCACCCTCGCTTGAGCCGCTGCCGGGAGGCGCGAACCCGCGGTGGACGCCGGCCAGCAGGGTGACCGACTCGTTGATCGCGTAGGTGGCGCCGAGGCCCGGCAGCCATTCACTCAGGGAATTGCCGCGACTGCTGCCCTCCTCGGTACGGCCCACATCATTGAAGCGCTGCTGACGGGTTTCCATGTCTTCGTACCGCAGCGCGGCGGTCACGGCCAGGGCATCGGAGAGCTGGATCTGGTCGTAGACAAATACCGAGGTGGCTTCTGCTTTGCCGAAACGGTTATTGCTGGCATCGGGATCGGTGATGCCCTGGAGTACCAGTTCGCCGTTGATCTGGCGGTAGTTTTCCACCGGCTGGAAGCGGTCCACCTCGTCGTCGTGGCTGCGTACACCAAATTCGAGATCGTGGTCGACGGTGCCGGTTATCAGTCGCCAGTTAGCGCTTACTTGCACGCCGCGCGCGACATAGGTGCGATCGTTGTGCTTGATTCCAAAGTCGTGGTCCATGGTGCCGTCGAGGATCGCCTGTGCACTGGCGTCGCCGTCGTTGGCGTCGGCAATCAGGTTGCCCAGTCCCACCTTGAACCAGTCGCGCTTGAACTTGTTGTAGTAGGCCAGGGTGTTCAGGCTGAAATGGTCGCTGAACGCAATGCTGTGGTTCAGCTGCACCGTGCTGTGGCGATTTTCCATTTCGTCCAGTGCGCTGATGCCGTAGCGGCGATTGGGGTCAGCGGCCAGGTCCGCGTCGGTCAGCCCCAGGTAGCTCATCCCCGACTCTTCCTCGGAGTACTGCAGTTTCACATCCAGCTGCTGGGCGTAGCTGGCGCCGGCGGCGGATTTCAGCCGGCCTTTTACCAGGTAGTCTTGCTTGGCGATGTCGGCACTGCCAGCGCGGTCGATGTCGCGGAAGCCGTCGGCCTGTTGCTGGTGGGTTTCCACCAGCCACCCGGTGGTTTCGGTGCTGCTGCCGTAGGACGTGTGCAGGCGGTTCTCGCCAAACTGGCCGGCCTCCAGTTGCACCACGCCTGCGCTCGCCTGCGGGATGGGGGTACTGATCATGTTGACCGCCCCACCAACGGTGAAGGGGCCGTATTTCAGGGTACCCGGACCTTTCAATACCTCGATACTGTGGATACGACCGGCGGTCGGGAAGTAGTAGGCCTCCGGGGCAGAGTAAGGCGCGGGGGCCACCAGTACGCCGTCTTCCATCAATGAGATCTTGCCGGAGCGACCGCCGTCGGCACCGCGGATACCGATGTTCGGGCGCAGACCGTAGCCATCTTCCTCACGCAGGTAAACACCGGGTACCGAGCGCATCATGCGGTTGATGTCCACAAACTCGAATTTCTCCAGGTCTTCCGCGCTGACCAGGTGCGCGGAACCCGGCAGCTTGTGCAGCTGCTCGGTGTTGCCCAGTACGGATACCGTCTCCAGGGGCTCGTAGGTTTCCGCTGCATTGGCGTGAGCACTGAGGCCCGCAATCAGGGCCAGGGAAAGGGGGGCGAGGGGAAAGCGGGACATGTACGCTCCTTGGTCCAGTCTCTCTTCAATATTGTTAATGAGAACGATTATATTTTTTTAAGCGAATTATGTCACCAATGACTATGGGCTTTTTGTTGTACGTATGTACAAGGTTCTGGGTGGAGATTCGGGCCAGGTGGCGCGGTTTGGTTGGCCGGTAAGCGAGCCTACTATTGGCCGCTACATCCGTTATGAACCGGAGTGTTTATGCTGAGACCATTACAGGAGTCCGATATAGAGCGGTTGACCCAACTCTGGCTGCACCTGGCCTGCAGCAGCCACCCGAGCCTGCCTGTGAAGTTCTGGATGCATCAGGCCAGGGCATTGCGCGGCCGACTCTCTGCGCAGCAGCGCGCCGCAAAAGTGCCCGGGCCACAGGGCGAGGAGCCTGTCGTGCCAAACCACTGGGTATACACTCGCCCCGGGAGCAGCACCGCGGAGGGACTGGTGACCATCAGTGACAACCGGCGAGTGGAGACGATTTTTGTCTCTCCCGGTGAGCAGGGGCACGGGGTCGGTAGCGAGCTGATGGAGCAGGCAAAGTTCGGTCGGCTACAGCTGGAGGCCCAGGTGCTCGAGGAGAATCTGCGCGGGCGCTATTTTCTGCAACAGCATGGATTTGCGGAGAGCGGCAGGACCTTCAATGCTGCGGCTAACCAGGATGAGATCCTGATGCACTGTCGCGTCGCCTAGCCGGCCAGGCGACTTCTCAAACGGCACAAAAAAGCCCGGCGTACACAGGTACGCCGGGCTTCCGTGTGGTGGCGGTGTGTGGCCGTTTGTTTACACGTCCAGGTTCTCCACCGACAGCGCGTTACTCTCGATAAATTCGCGACGGGGCTCTACCTGGTCACCCATCAGGGTCGTGAAGATCTGGTCGGCAGCAATGGCGTCTTCCACGGTGACCTGCAGCATACGGCGGGTTTCCGGATTCATCGTGGTCTCCCACAACTGCTCCGGGTTCATCTCACCCAGCCCCTTGTAGCGCTGAATGCTGTAGCCGCGACGGCTCTCGTTCATCAGCCACGCCAGGGCTTCAGGGAAGCTGCTGACCGGCTGCTGTTTTTCACCGCGCTGGATGTAAGCGCCCTCTTCCAGCAGATCCTGCATCTTCTCACCCAGCTGGCAGATGGCCCGGTACTCGGCGGACTCGAAGAACTCGTGACTGACCGTGTAGCTGCTGCTCACGCCGTGCGCGACGATATCCACGGTGGGCAGGTAGAGGTTGCGCTCGGTATCTTCGGTTACGCGCACCGCGTGACGGCGACCGCCGCCCTCGCCTTCCTGTTCCAGGCGCGCCTGCAGCCTTTCGCTCCATGCCCCCATGGCCTCTGCAGACTGCAGGTCTTCCGGTTTGACACTGGGCAGGTACACCATGCTCTGCAGTACTTCTTCCGGGTACAGGCGTGACAGACGGTCAATAGTACCCATGACGGCGCGGTATTCCTTCACCAGAGATTCCAGTGCGGTGCCCGAGAGGCCGGGCGCTTCCGGGTTTACATACAGGGTGGCGCTTTCCAGTGCGGCATTGGTCAGGAACTGGGTCAGCGCGGCCTCGTCCTTCAAATACTGCTCCTGCTTGCCCTTGCCAATCTTGTACAGCGGCGGCTGGGCAATAAACACATGGCCGCGCTCGATCAGCTCCGGCATCTGGCGGAAGAAGAAGGTCAGCAACAGTGTGCGGATGTGCGCACCGTCCACATCGGCGTCCGTCATGATGATGATGGAATGGTAGCGCAGCTTGTCCGGGTTGAACTCGCTCTTGCCGATTCCGCATCCCAGGGCGGTAATCAGGGTGCCCACCTCGGCGCTCGACAGCATTTTGTCAAAACGCGCCTTTTCCACGTTCAGGATCTTGCCCTTCAGCGGCAGAATGGCCTGGGTACGGCGATCGCGCCCCTGCTTGGCGGAGCCACCGGCGGAGTCACCCTCCACCAGGTAGAGTTCGGAGAGTGCGGGGTCCTTCTGCTGGCAGTCCGCCAGCTTGCCCGGCAGGCCGGCAATGTCCAGGGCGCCCTTGCGGCGGGTCATCTCGCGGGCCTTGCGCGCCGCTTCCCGGGCGCGCGCGGCGTCGATCATCTTGCCCACAACCGCCTTGGCTTCCTGCGGGTTTTCCAGCAGATAATCGTTGAAGGATTGACCCATCTCCTGTTCTACCGCAGGTTTTACCTCGGAGGAGACCAGCTTGTCCTTGGTCTGGGAGGAGAACTTGGGATCGGGCACCTTGACCGAGATAATGGCGGTCAGGCCTTCGCGGGCATCGTCACCGGTGGTACTCACCTTGTCCTTTTTGCCGACCCCTTCTTTCTCGATGTAGTTGTTGAGGCCACGGGTCAGCGCCGCGCGGAAACCGGCCAGGTGGGTACCGCCGTCGCGCTGGGGAATATTGTTGGTGTAGCAGTAGATGTTTTCCTGGAAGGAATCGTTCCACTGCAGCGCCACTTCCACGGCAATACCGTCTTCACGCTGGTTCTGGAAGTGCAGCACCTTGTTGATGGGTGTCTTGTTCTGGTTGAGGAACTCCACAAAGGCACGCAGTCCGCCCTCGTACTCGTAGACCTCTTCCTTGCCACTGCGCTCATCCCGCAGCACGATGCGCACCCCGGAATTCAGGAATGACAGCTCACGCAGGCGCTTGGCCAGCTGCTCGAAGTGGAATTCGATATTGGAGAAGGTCTCCGCAGAGGGCTTGAAATGGACAGCGGTGCCGGTGGTTTCAGAATCACCCACCACGGCCAGAGGCGCCTGGGGGACCCCGTGGCGGTATACCTGCTCGTGGATCTTGCCACCGCGGCGAATGGTCAGTTTCAACTCTTCCGACAGGGCATTTACCACCGAGACACCGACGCCGTGAAGGCCACCGGAGACCTTGTAGGTATTGTCATCGAACTTACCGCCGGCGTGGAGCACGGTCATGATCACCTCGGCGGCGGAAACCCCCTCTTCCGGGTGCATTTCCGTCGGAATGCCGCGACCGTTGTCAGAGACGCTGACCGATTCGTCCGGGTGAATGGTCACCCGGATTTCATCGCAGTGGCCCGCCAGAGCTTCGTCGATGGAGTTGTCCACCACCTCGAACACCATATGGTGGAGGCCAGTGCCGTCGTCTGTATCGCCGATATACATTCCCGGGCGCTTGCGCACCGCATCAAGGCCTTTGAGTACCTTGATACTACTGGAATCGTAGTTATTCTCTTCCGACATTCTGTTGCTCCATTAACGCCTCGGCTTGCGCCCGGCCTTCTCTTCTGAGTATTGAATTCTTGTCTGGACAGCGATCAGCGCGCAATTTCTGTCGCGCTCACCTCTCCATGTTCCACGTGGAACATCTTGGGCTCACACCAGGGTGACGGCAGCGCGCGCCAGGGTCGGGCCGTTTCCTGGTGATCGATTCCAGTAACCAGCACCTGACTGGCACAACTGCTTACCCAGCGCGCAAACAGCGCCTGGTTGGTGCGATCCAACTCCGACGGCAGATCATCCACCAGAAACACCGGCCGCTGGTTACCCTCCACTGTGGACGCCATGGCGGTGCGCAGTGCGCATACCGCCATCTTCTGCTGCCCGCGGGACAGCACGGCGTGTGCCGGCTCACCGTGGATAACGAAACGGATATCGGCGCGGTGCGGCCCTACACGGGTAAACCCCTGGGCAGCGTCCCCTTCGCGTGCGAGCTGTAGCGCTTCCGCAAGTCCGAGATCCTTTTTCCAGCCGCTGCGATAGTGGATATCCAGGTCTCCGAACACCGCCTCGGGAAGGTCTCCCAGCCGCTCCAGGAACAGCCGGTATAACCGCTCGAAAACCGTTCTGCGCAGCGTATCGACCACCTGCCCGCTCTGTGTCAGCTGTCGCTCCCACGGAGCAAGCAAATTGGAGTCGATTTTACCACGACGGAGCAGTGCATTGCGCTGCTTCAGTGCGCCCTGATACGACTTCCAGTGCAAGGCAAAGGAATGTTCCACGTGGAACACCGTCCAGTCCAGCAGCTGTCTCCGTACGCCGGGCCCACCATCGAGCGCGGAAAAACTTTCGCTATTGATCACCTGCAGAGGAAGGCTGGCGGCCAACTGTGAGCTACTCTCTGCCGCTGACTGATTGATACGGATACGGCCCTGGCCGTCACGGCGCTTCTCCACACCGAGCGTGCTGCCGCTCCCCAGACGCGCAAACGCCGTCAACGCTTCCTTCCCATACTGGATCACCCCCTGGCTCTGCCTGGAGCGAAACGAACGCCCGGTACCCAACATATGCACCGCTTCCAGCAACGACGTCTTGCCGCTGCCATTCTCACCGCAAAAAAGGTTCACTGCGGGTGCCAGCTGCAGATCGGCAGCGACAATATTGCGGAAGTTACTGACCGCCAACCGGCTTACCGCCACATCGCCCCCCTCTGCACCACCGCAACCCAGATACGAAAAGACCGCCACCCCCTCGGGGTGACGGTCTCAACAAAGCGGGGTATACACGGTGCGTAGCGATTCAACATCGAAAACCCGAACACTCAGCCTTCGGCTGTATCGCCGGTCAATCAGAGGCGCATGGGCATGATGACATAAACGGAATCGCCCTCTTCCGGCTGCTGCAACAGCGCACTGCTGTTGGCGTCGCCGAGGCCGATACGGATCTGGTCGCTATGAATAGCGGCCGTCACGTCCAGCAGGTAACCTACATTGAAGCCAATCTCCAGCGGATCACCGTGGTAATCCACGACCAGCTGCTCCTCCGCCTCTTCCTGTTCCGGGTTGTTGGCGACAATCTGCAACAGACCCTCGGAAAGCTGGAGGCGTACACCGCGGTACTTCTCATTGGAGAGAATCGCCGCGCGCTGGAACGCCTGGCGCAGCGCCAGACGATCAGCAAACACTTCATTGCCGGTACCGCGCGGCAGTACCCGCTCGTAATCCGGAAACTTCCCGTCTACCAGCTTGGACGTGAAGGTAAACGGCCCGCTGTTAACCCGAATATGGTTATTCCCAAGCACTACCTCCGCACTCGCGTCGGTATCTTCCAGCAGGCGCCCCAGTTCGAGCACACCCTTGCGCGGTACAATCGCCTGAATCGGCGCCTCAACATTCAGTCCCGGCGCATCGCGATCACACAGCGCCAGACGGTGCCCGTCGGTGGCAACCGCGCGCAACTGCTGCGGGCGGCATTCCAGCAGCAGTCCATTCAGATAGTAGCGGACATCCTGCTGCGCCATGGCAAAGCCGGTGGCTTCGATCAGACGGCGAATCTCCCGCTGGGAAATGGTGAAACGGCTCTGGGCACTGGTTTCTTCCTGGTTCGGGAAGTCACTGGCCGGCAGGGTGGACAGCTGGAAGCGGCTGCGACCACTGCGCAGGATCAGGCGTTCGCCGTCGCGCTCGAACTTCAGCTCGGAGCCATCCGGCAGGGAACGACAGATATCCAGCAACTTGCGCGCGGGGACGGTAACCTCGCCTTCCATTTCTGCGGGCTGGTCCAGCTCCAACCGGCCGACGATCTCAACCTCGAGATCGGTACCGGTGAGGGACAGCTCCTGCCCCTGCAACTGAAGCAGTACATTCGCCAGCACCGGCAGGGTCTGACGCTTTTCAACCACGCCCGCCACCAGCTGCAGCGGTTTTACCAGGGCATCGCGGCTTACGCTGAATTTCATAGTTATCGCCTTGATCTCAATTAGGTCTTTCTGGTTGTTTCAGCGCTGGGAAAAGCTTCACAAGCGCAAAAAATCTTTATTTATCAATATCTTAGGTAATCAGGTAGTGAGCGACCGCGTCAGCAGGCGCACGTCCTCGCGGATATCCCCGTCCGACTCCTGCAGTTCCCGGATCTTGCGACAGGCGTGCAACACCGTGGTGTGATCGCGCCCGCCAAACGCATCCCCGATCTCCGGCAGACTGTGATTGGTCAACTCTTTTGCCAGCGACATGGCCACCTGGCGCGGCCGCGCCACCGAGCGGCTGCGACGCTTGGACAGCAGGTCCGCCACCTTGATCTTGTAGTACTCGGCCACCACGCGCTGGATATTGTCCACGCTCACCAGCCGGTCCTGCAGTGCCAGCAGGTCCTTCAGCGCCTCGCGCACGAGAATATCGTCAATAGCGCGCCCGGTGAACTGCGCATTGGCAATCACGCGCCGCAGGGCGCCCTCGAGCTCGCGGACGTTGGAGCGGATGCGCTGGGCAATAAAGAAGGCGGAATCGTGCGGCAGATCCACACCGACCTGCTCCGCCTTCTTCATAAGGATCGCCACCCGGGTCTCGAGCTCCGGGGGCTCCACTGCCACCGTCAAACCCCAGCCAAAGCGGGATTTGAGCCGCTCTTCCAGGCCATCGATTTCCTTGGGGTAACGATCGCAGGTGAGAATGATCTGCTGGCCACCCTCGAGCAGGGCATTAAAGGTGTGGAAAAACTCCTCCTGGGAGCGCTCCTTGCCGGCAAAGAACTGGATGTCGTCGATCAACAGCGCATCCACCGAGCGGTAGTAGCGCTTGAAGTCACTGATCGCATTGAGCTGCAGTGCTTTCACCATATCCGCGACAAAGCGCTCCGAATGCAGGTACACCACCTTGGCATTGGGGTTGCGATCCACCAGCGCGTTGCCTACCGCATGCATCAGGTGTGTCTTGCCGAGGCCCACGCCACCGTAGATAAACAGGGGGTTGTAGGCGCCGCCCGGGTTATCGGCGATCTGCTGTGCGGCGGCGAGGCCGAGCTGGTTGGACTTGCCCTCCACAAAGGACGCGAAGGTAAAACCGCGATTGAGGGAACTGCCGTGCTTGATCGCACCCTCGACTTCCACCTTGCGCTGCCCCCCGGTGTTCGGTACCGGCGGCGCGACCTCAGCGGAACCGTGCAAATCCGCAGGAAGCCGCTCGGCCGGGGTCAGGGACTCGACGCCAGCCTCTTCCGCGGCGAGATTCTGGGCTTCGGGAGAGGGCCGCGAGCTCGCGCCAACAGTACGAGGCTGTACCCCGCCGCCACCGAAGCTGCCGTGTGGCGCCTCGCCATTGCGCGCCGCCGGCATCGGCATAGGCGCGGGTGTGCCGCCGTAACCATTGGCGGCACCACCCTGCGACACCACCGATGAGGTATGACGCTGATAACCTGCCGGCTGGGGCGCCGGTGAATGGGACTGGTCGCCACCACCGAGATTGCGGCGAAAGCGCGAGGTACGACGATCCAGCGCCACTACTTCGACGGACAGAGACCGTCCGGCAAACTGCTGGACCAGCTCGCGGATACGATCGAGAAACTTGTCGCTCACCCAGTTGATAATGAAACGATTGGGCGCAACCAGGCGCAACTCTACCGCGCTGCTGTCATCACTGACACGCAGCGGCCGGATCCAGGTGTTGAACTGCTGTGGTGACAGCTCATCCTGCAAACAGGCAGCGCACTGCTTCCAGATGGAATCAGACAAGGAACCCCCCAAAATTGGAATGAGGCAGAACTGCACCGGCAAATTATCCACCGGAATGGCCTCAGAAAGAGCGGGACAGTATACCCCCCACCTCAAGGGTTATCCACAAATAATGAATTTTTTATAAAAACTACAGCGTCGAAAAACCCTGTAGTTTCAACGATTTGCACAATATCTGCGCAGACGCTGCCACACAAACAGGTAAGTTATCCACAGCGATCTGTTAGTATCTTGGGGCCAACCGGTGTACGGAACGAAAAACCACCGGCGCGCCAGTAACTTGCCGTTCGTCGGCGCTTCCGGGCGCCAGAATCCTGCACTATAAAAAGATGGGAACATAAAAGGTTACAGCCACGGCCACCGCAGACAAATATTGCAGAAATGGCCGTGCATGGATTGATTTGGTTGATTCCTTTCTATACAATCCGCCGCCTTCGCAGCGCATAGTCCACTCCGTGAGCAGGAAATTGCGGAGTCAGAACCATGCCGCACGCGGTCAAGATTCACAAAATCCCAGGATTCAACTCCAGGTAGTAACAACATGAAACGTACATTTCAGCCCAGCAATTTGAAGCGTAAGCGCAACCACGGTTTCCGTGCTCGCATGGCCACCAAGAACGGTCGCAAGATTCTTGCCCGTCGTCGCGCCAAAGGCCGCAAGGTTCTGTGTGCTTAATTCTGCCGCTTAGCGCGCAGTCTTGAACCATGCAGTGCCCACGCAGCGACTTCGGTTTCGCCAAGCCGCTGCGGCTGCTCAATGCGGCGCAGTATCGCGCCGTTTTTGATTCTGCGCCGGTTCGCGCCGCGCAGCCTCAATTCCTGATCCTCGCCCGCCCCAACGAGCTGGAACATCCCAGGCTCGGTCTCGTTATTGCCAAAAAGCACGTCCGCAACGCAACCGACCGCAATCGCATCAAGCGTATTGCCCGGGAAACCTTTCGTTTGCGTCAACACGACCTGTTTCCCCTGGATGCAGTAGTTCTCGCACGCGCCGGTGCCGGTGAGCTCGACAACGCGGCGTTAGCCAAGATTTTCGGCAAGCTGTGGCGCAAGCTGGATCAGCGCGCGCGCAACCCGCAACCCGACAGTGGCGGATCGGGACGGCCGCGAAATCAGCGCGGCGGGAAAAAGCGTGGCGGCAAGCCGGCCAGTGCATCCTCACCGGGTAAACCATCGTGAAGTGGCTGGCCATCAAGCTGATCCACCTCTATCGCCTGATTGCCAGTCCCTGGGTGGGCAACCAGTGTCGCTTCTACCCGACCTGCTCCCGTTATGCTGAAGATGCATTAAAAACCCACGGATTCTGCAAAGGGGGTTATTTAACCCTGCGCCGCCTTATAAAATGCCACCCTTGGCATCCCGGCGGTCTGGATCAC
>Ga0207814_100249_pt1 | contig 44352 bp, 45 predicted proteins | sample TtaePargueraPR_7_FD_187755 | JGI IMG/M metagenome (GOLD analysis project Ga0207814, IMG submission 187755) | Aerobic enrichment media microbial communities from Bioluminiscent Bay, La Parguera, Puerto Rico - Tt and P1 (2) (SPAdes) | ecosystem: Environmental > Aquatic > Marine > Unclassified ... | reverse complement strand
CGGAAAGGAGATAAAACAGTCGGAGCGGTGGGGCTTAGCGGCGCGCCGCCAGGATTCCCCCCGTCATCGCCACCATGGAGCTGAGCATACCCAGCCCCACCAGGCTGTACAGGCTGATGCTCTGCGCTGCCATGGCGGCCAATACATCTTCCAGAGGGAACTGCCAGCAAACAATGGCAGAAGCCGCCACCACCGCCGCATACTGGTAGCGCGTAGCCCGGCGCTCAGAGCGCTTGGCCGGCACCGGCGGCAAATCCGCCATCACCCGCTCACAGAAGCCCTCGTCGTCGAGATGGGGTTCATTGAACTGCAGTTGTTGCGACAGCCAGGTGTCGAAATCCGGTTCATCACCGCCGGCGACACCGGGCGCGGAATGCACAACACCGTCTTTGATTACCATACCTGAGATACCTGCTGTATCACTTGTCGATTGTCGAGAATCAGCCACCGGCTACCTCCTCCCGCCAGGGCTGCAGTAGCGACTGCAACTTGGCCCTTGCGCGATTAACGTGGGATTTTACCGTGCCCAGCGGCAACTTCATAATCGTCGCCGCCTCCTCGTGAGAAAAACCGCGCTGCATGCACAGATGCACCGCCTGTCTCTGGGCGTCACTCAATTCCCCCATTGCCGAATTCAGGTCCCTGGCCATACCCAACTGATGTGCTTCTTCGACACTTTCTTCAGCCTGCGCGCGGTCTACGGCCTCCTGATCCACCTCAGGGGCATTCTTGCGCTTGTGACTCATGACCAGATTGTAGGCAATGCGGTACAGCCAGGTGCTGAAACGCGCATCCCCACGAAACGCCGGCAGCGCCTTGTAGGCCTTGATAAAGGCCTCCTGCGCCATGTCGTCCGCAAGACCCTGGTCGCCATTGCACAGCTGGCGCAGCGAGAAACGCAGCTGTGACTGATAGCGACGAACCAGCTGGGCATACGCCCGCTGGTCCCCGTCTTCGACGACGCGCCTGATCAGATCCTCATCATTGAGGTCCATGGGTGGGTGTCCTTAACCGGCTTGCTGGTGATCGAGTTTCCAGTTCACGTACCGGGCCACCCCGATGAACAGTGGGATCAGGCCGAGGCTGCCCACGCCGATGCCCGCAGCGGCAGTCAGCCAGATGAAGATCGCCGCACCCACGGCCATCAGGGTAAATCCGCGATCCTTGGTGTTGCCGGCACTCTCACCCTCCAGCGCATCGAGCAGCTCCGGGGGAATGTCGCGACCCTCCGACACCATGCGGTTGATGTTTTCCATTACCAGCTGCTTCTTGCGGTAGCTGTTGCGGGTCACCAGCCACACAATCAGGATCGGGGTACCGAATACCGCCAGGATCGCGATGATGCCGATCAGCCATTCCATATCCTGTGGGCGATAGTGCTCCGCATGGTGTACCCGGTGTCCATCGTGCTCGGCACGGGCGCGCTCGGCTTCCGCGCGCATGCGCTCGGCGCGCTCCATGTCGGCCTTGATGCCAATGTTGATGTTGCGCGGCACCGATTCCAGCGCCTCTTCCACCACCAGGCCCTTCTCGTCCAGGACACCCTTTTCGACCAGTTGTTCGTAGATGCGGCGGGTTACCGCACCGCCGAACTCTTCGCCCAGGTCGATCTCGACCTTGGCGCTCTCGCCATTTTCATCCCGGGTATGGATGCGCAGGCTGCCATCTTCCTGGCGCAGGATCCGCACCTGCTTGGTTGCCTCCCGATCCTTTGGTGCCTCCGGGGCGACTACCGGCGCCGGGGGGGCGGGCGGTTGTGGTGCCGCCGCATCCTCATCCTGCGCCAGCACACCGCCGGATACGCCCATCGCCAGGACTGCCGCAAACGCGAAAGCCCAGCGGGGCAGACGGTTGCGCACGATTGATTCATTCGCTCTCATTGATGTTATCTCGCTCTTACAAAAATGGACCCGGAGCCTGGGCCGCCGCAGATTGTACCTTTTTTGACCACCCTGTATCAGGGGGGACATCCGGGTTACCTTTAGCCAGTGGGTGTGCTTCCCTGAGGATGTCACCGCACTGTTGCCACAAGACCGGGCTTTACCCTTCCCCTGATGGACGCGCAGGGCATCCGATTTGGATGCAAGCCGAGCGCAAAGATATCCGGCAGAAGGATGACCAGCAGGATGATGAAGCCCCGGAGCCACTCAATCCAGCCACCGGGATACCCATGACTTCAGAAGAACTTTCCGTCACTCTGACCGCTGCCGGCACCCTCCGGGCCGCCGACATCCTCGAATTCTGGTTTGGCAGCGATGACCTGCAGCACGAGCCCCCCGCCCAGCAGCGCGCGCACTGGTTTCGACGTAGTGACGAATTCGACGCCGAGATCCGCAACCGCTTCGGCCGCGCCATCGACGCCGCCCTTACCGGCAAGCTGGCGCACTGGGCGGAGTCCCGCGAAGGCCAGCTGGCGCTGATTCTCCTGTGTGACCAGTTTACTCGCAACGTATTTAGAGGGACGCCCAGGGCCTTCGACGGTGACCCCCTGGCTCTGGAGATCTGCCAGGCAATGGTCCGCAACAACCAGCAGTGCCAGCTGGGCGTGCACCAGCGCGCGTTTGCCGGTATGCCTCTGGAGCATTCGGAACTGCCCGAGGTCCAGGCCCAGTCGGTGGTGTATTTCGACCAGCTGCGCAGCGATTTCAGCGACGGCAATCCCGAGGTGAGCGCCGACGCGGCCAGGGCAGCGGAAGACTACTACCGCTTTGCCGTGGCGCACGAGAAGGTCATCGGCCAATTCGGGCGCTACCCCCACAGGAATGCGGCACTGGGGAGAAAAAATACGCCACAAGAGCAGGAATGGCTGGATAATGGGGGCGGGTTTTAGCAGATACCCTGCATTGCACGGTTGACACTGGATACCCATACAGATACTGTACATTCATCCACTTCAATAACAACACACGGTTATTGCCGGGTATTGATCGCCAAGACAGCCCGGAACCACTGTCCAAGACAAAGAGTGTAAAAAACAGGAGGCCCTTATGGCGGTAGTAGCAGTTTGGAAATGCGATAGAGACGGAGCCATGTTCGATAACAAGAAAGACGCCGAAGAACACGACAAAATGCTGGAGCTGGCCGCCAACATCACCGCGCTGATCGAGCGCAATGTTGACGGCGTTTCCGAAGATGCCTGCGAAGAGATCGGCCTGATGCTGGCCAAGCGCCGCGACGTGCTGGCCAAGGCCTGTAAAGGCAAGCCAGAAGCGCTGCTCGAGGAGGAAGAATCCAGCGAGCCGGCAGACAGCGAGAACGTCACCCCGCTGGCCGCCAACCAGTAACGCGGTTTTTGGGCTGCCCGCACAGACGGTATCCCCCACCCGCCTGCGCGAAACAGCCCAGTTTTCCTACCCAGTTTCCATCCCTGTACTATGCCCGGTTTGACCGGGCTTTTTTGTGTCGGCTAACAGGGCGGGCGTTCAGAATACCGCGGCGATGTCGATGACCGCGAGCGTGATGATCACCAGCCAGGTCAGTGAGGTACCGATAAAGCGACCGGGGTGATATCCACCCTTGCCTCCCACCAGCCCGATGGCGTGCAACAGCCGCGCCAGCACCAGCGCGCCGCCGAGGATATGCAGCCAAAGGTGGGAGAGCCCGTTGATTTCCGCAATCAGCATCAGGATCAGTGCCAGCGGGATATACTCCACCGCGTTGGCATGCACCCTGACCGCTATTTCTCCATCCTTGTCGCCGGCGGTTCCCAACCCCACTTTTTTGCCACGGCGGAACGCGACCACCTTGAATGCCAGTGCAATCACCAACAGCGCACACAGGCCCGCGTAAAGCGCGGTAACTTCAATACTTACCATCGTGTTCTGAACTCCTGACCATCATTTCCTGTTGTATTATTTTTCATAGCCGTGCCCGGTACCCGCTTTCGGGTGCAGGTAGCGATCGCGCAGACGGGTCGACCGGTTTTCCAGGGATTGTGGTTTGCCATCGATCACCACCAGCTCGGCAAAGCTGGTGACTTCCAGTGGGTCGCTGCTCCACAGCACCAGATCCGCCACACCACCGGGCGCCAACACGCCGCCCTCAAGGCCGAATACACTTGCCGGGTTTGCGGTAATTGCGCGCACCCCCTCCTCAAACGGCAGCCCGTAGGCCACCGCATTGCCCGCGCCCTGGCGGGACAGGTAACTGTTGTGGGAACCGGCGTATCCGGGCCCACCGATCACCACCGTAACGCCCGCCTTGTGCAACAGTGCGGCATTATCCAGTCTGGCGCCGAGCGACTCGAAGGCATCGGGGGTGTTGCCCATCGCATCGATGACTACCGGCACCCGCGCCGCCGCCAGTTGCGCGGCTACCATCCATCCTTCTGCGGCACCCTCCACGATCAGCTTCAGATTGAATTCCTTCGCCAGCGCCAGCAACTGCAGAATATCGCTGGCCCGGTTGGCCCGGATGAGTACCGGTTGCTCACCGCTCAACAGAGGTTGCAGAGCCTCCAGGTCGTCGACGGAGAAATCCAGCTCGCGCCACTCGCCGCGCCGAATGGCATCCCGATTGTCGGCATACTCTTTTGCCTGTGCCAGCGCACTGGCAATCTGTTCATAGGCGCGGGCGCGGCTACCGCCCGCCAGCTCGGCCCCGTACTCACCGAAGTAGATTTTCTGCAGCAGCCCATCGTCGGTCACGCTGTCGAAATCACCGGTGAGCTTGATCGCAAACCCCTGCCCCGCAAAGATCTTTTCCTCACTGCTGGGCACCACCACCGCGCGGGTAACACCACCGGCGCGGTTGAACGGAATCAGGGTCGAGCGCGGGTTGAATGCCACTACCGGATTGAACCCGGCACCGATGCTCACGTCCTGAACCGCGCTGTCATTGGTGGATGCCGCCGCACCGATTTCAGTCAACCCAAGTTCGCTGTGCGGCGCAATGATGCCGGGGGTAACCACCTTGCCGCGGCCGTCGATCACCAGATCCGCGGTGATGCCGCCAAGGTCCTCGGCCACCTGTTCGATACGCCCATCTTTTACCAGAACATCACCCATGGTCAGCGTGCCCTGGTCGGTCAGGGTAACCACCCGGGCATCCTTGATCAGCAGGGACTGCGCCAGGGCCAGCGGTGCGGCCATGGCCAGTGAGGCCAGCGCGCCGATCGTTGCCAGTTGCTTGATATTCATTAGCGCTCTCCTCCTTCCGGCAGACGCTCGCCTTCCGCATCCAGGATGCCCAGCTCGAAATCACTATGGGGCTGGCGCTCAGGGTTGTCGCGGTCGTACATAAGGTTGCCGTCGATAAATACTTTCTCCGCTTTCGTATACACACTGAACGGGTTACCGGACCAGACCACCACATCAGCCATCTTGCCCTTCTCCAGACTGCCGGTGACCTCGTCCACCCCCAGCGCCTTCGCCGGGTTCAACGTCATCCAGGTAACCGCATGGCGCGGCTCGATATGGAAGCCCGCGCGCTGCCCCGCCACCATGGCCTTGGCGGTTTCTTCATTGAGGTGCTGGATACCGATGGCGGAATCCGAGTGAATCATCGCGCAGGCCTTGGCCTGGTCGACAATGGCGATATTGGCCTCGGTCATGTCAAAGGCTTCGTGCTTGAAGCCCCACCAGTCCGCCCACATGGCCGCACATACATTGTGCTCAGCCAGCAGGTCGGCCACCTTGTAGGCCTCGACCGCATGGTGGAAGGTGGAAATCTGGAAACCGAACTCTTCGGCAATATCCATCATGATCGCCATTTCCTCGCCCCGGTAGCAGTGGTTGTGCACCAGGATATCGCCATTCAGCACCCCGGCGAGGGTCTCCATCTGCAGGTCCCGGTCAGGCTCTTCGCCGCCGTTCAAATGGTATCTATCCCATTTCTCTTTGTAGGCGGTGGCATCGATCCAGGCCTGGCGATACCCCGCCACATTTCCCATGCGCGTGGAAGGCAGAGTGCCCTTGCCACCGTATACCCGCTTGGGGTTTTCACCGCAGGCCATTTTCAGGCCGTAGGGTGCACCGGGGAATTTCATATCCTGCACACTGCGGCCGGGTACGTTTTTCAGGGTGACACCGCGACCGCCAAACAGGTTGGCGGAGCCGGGAAGGATCTGCAGTGTGGTCACGCCACCGGCCAGCGCCAGGGCGAACTGCGGATCCTGGGTCCACACCGAGTGCTCTGCCCACACCTGCGCGGTGTTTGGCGCAGTCATCTCGTTTCCATCTTGCGAGGACTCGATGGAGGGCGCGGGATAATCCCCCAGGTGGGAGTGGACGTCGATAATCCCAGGCGTAACCCATTTGCCGGCCCCCTCCACGACCATGCCCTTTTTCGGCGCTTTCAGTCCCTCACCAATGGCTGAAATCTTGCCGTCTTTGAGCAGCACATCGGTGTTATTCAACTGTTCGCCAGTGCCGGTCAGCACCGTGGCACCGCGAATCAGAACCGGCGCGGCTTCGTCGGCGATGTACGTCGAAGGAAAGGCATCCAGACGGGCGAAATCGGGTTCATCGGCCTTTTCCCCCTTGTCCCCGCCGCAGGCCGTCAGCGCTACCGCCGCTATCGCGCCGCAGGCTACCGCCAGCAGGCGCCGTGCGACATTCGTATTATCCAGAGTTGGCCGCATTGCCCCTCCTAGCTGTGTCGTCGTTATCAGGTCGTCGTTATTAAAAAGCCGTGCCCATGCTAGCAGCCTTTCAGGAATCCGCCAGCTCCTCTCCACCGGGGTGTACAACGTTGAGGCCACTGGCCGATTGGGTGCTGTTCCGCGTGCCCCCGCGATACCCGGCCCCTTGCTAGACAATTCCCATAAGCCGTGTTGCAATCGGAGTCCCACCAGAAATCCAGGATGGACGGATGGAAAAATGGATAAATGCGGGCAGAGCAGAACCCGCAAAACCCGAGGGAGCAGCCGATCCCCCGGACTCACAGGCGGTGTACGAGGCGCTGCGCAAAAGTGAAGAGCGTTACCGGGAACTGGTCGAACACGCCAATTCGATCATCCTGCGATGGGATAAGCGTGGATTCGTTACCTTCTTCAATGAGTATGCGCAGAACTTTTTCGGTTTTTCCGAGCAAGAGATCATAGGGCGGCACGTGGTGGGCACCATCGTCCCGGAGAGCGAAAGCACCGGCCGCGACCTCCGCCCCCTGATGGATCACATCTGCAATCACCCGGAAGAACACCGCTACAACGTCAACGAGAACATCACCAAAGACGGCACCCGTGTGTGGGTTGCCTGGACCAACAAGATTCTCACCGACGACCATGGTGAGGCCATCGGCGTTCTCAGTATCGGCAGTGATATCACCAAGCAACGCCTGCTCGAAGAAGAACTTCGCCAGGCCCAGAAAATGCAGGCCATCGGCGAGCTGGCCGGGGGCATCGCCCACGATTTCAACAACATGGTGCACGGCATCGCTGGCTTTGCCGAGGTCATCCATCAGATCACCCATGATGACAAAATCGCCCAGTACGCCAGCCAGATTCTGACCACCGCACACCACGCAGCGGAACTGACCAAGCAATTACTCACCTTTGCCCGCAAGGGTTCCTATCAACTGCACGACTGCAATACGCACGACATAGTGCGCGATGTCTGCGCCATGCTGGCGCGCACGATCGACCGTCGGATAGTCATCCGTCAACAGCTGGATGCCAGGCACCCCCAGATCAAGGGTGATTCCGCGCAACTGAAAAGCGCACTGCTCAACCTCGGCATTAACGCCAAGGACGCCATGCCCGCCGGCGGTACGCTCGTGTTCACCACCCGAAATGTCATCATGGAGGCTCCTGTGGCCATCTCGGACTTTCGGCTGGAACCTGGAGAATATCTGCGGATCAACGTCCGCGACAATGGTATGGGCATGAGCGAAGAAGTACGCCAGCGGATATTCGAGCCGTTTTTCACTACCAAAGACAGTGGCCGCGGCGCGGGACTCGGGCTGGCCGCCGTGTACGGCACCACCCACATGCACAAGGGGGCTATCCAGTGCCGCTCTGACCCCGGCAAAGGCAGCTGCTTTGAGCTGTACCTGCCCATCAGCAAAGACTGCAGTAAACACCTGCAAGGCCGCAGACAACCGGAGCTGCCGGAGCGGTCAATCCGGATGATGGTGGTAGACGACGAAGCCATCGTGCGAAGCTACTCGAAAACCCTGTTCGAGATGCACGGCCACCGAGTAGAAACCTTTGCCACTGCCGCCGCGGCCATCGACTTTTACCACCATAACTATCCAGACATCGACCTGGTCCTGCTGGACATGATCATGCCGCAAATGGACGGGCAGCAGCTGTTCGCCGAGTTGAAACGGATCAACCCGGCTATCAAGGCGATGCTCGCGACGGGCTACAGTGTGGAAAGCAAGGTACAGGAAATTGTCGCGGATGGCATTCTCGCCTGCCTGAAAAAGCCCTTCACCTACGATCAGCTCAGGGAGAAAATTACTGAACTACACTCGGCGGGACACCTTCAGCCGGAACCGGCTTCAGAGCGATAAACGGATCACGACTAAACAGGCAGCGCACTCAATAGTGCAGGATCTTGATGATGCGCTCGCCGTTATCGCACTCCCCCACCACTTCAGGCTCGGAGATCTTGGAGCCCAGCTGGATGACCTTGTTGTTGGGATAGGAGATAAAGCAGGCAAAATTGAAATTGACGGCCCAGTTGCAGCGAATCAGTCCGTCGTCCTCCTCGTAAAAGCGTTCCTGACAAAAGGCCAGGTTCGGGCTCTGACCACCCCCCAGCTGGGGCTGGCCCGGGTCTTCCGTCTGTGCCACAGCGACCGACGCCGCCAATACCAGGAGACTGCCCAGATACACATTACAGCGAATCATCTCTACACCTGCTTGTTCGCGTGTCTTTTTTGCGCGTACTCATGTTCCGCGAAGTCACCACTCCATTGAGCCTAGCAGCTCCGGCGCTTATTTCCTCTCTCGCAGCGGGCAAAGTCTGACCAGCCAGTATCCTATTCCGCTGGTATCATACGCAGCCTAACCAACACCCCAATGACGCACGGAATCCGCAACGCCCCATGCCAGAAGCCTGTTACTGTTGTTCCGGGAAACCTCTCGCACAATGCTGCGGGATCTACCTTACCGGAAAGGCCTACCCGAATACCGCCGAGGCGCTGATGCGCAGTCGCTACAGTGCCTTTGTCACCGGCAACCTGCCGTATCTGCGCAAAACCTGGCATCCGGACACCTGCCCGGACCTCAGCCCGGACGACCTGAACACCCGGTGGAGCCGGCTCGAGGTGATCAAAAGCAAGCAGGGCCTGAAGAAGTCCATCGTCGAATTCAGCGCCTGGTTTATTGATAACGACGAGGAACGCGCGCTGCACGAGATCTCACTGTTCAAACTCCACAAGAAGCGCTGGGTGTACGTGGAACCGCTGGAAAGCTGGCCGTGACCCATACCGTAGACGCCCCGGAAATCCTGTTTGAGGATGAGCACCTGCTCGCCGCCTACAAACCGGAGGGCTGGCTGGTGCACCGCTCGGACATCGACCGGCACGAAGACAGGATCCTGCTGCAATACCTGCGGGATCTCGCCGGCACTCACTTGTACCCGGTACACCGGCTGGACAAGCCCACCTCCGGCGTTATCGTGTTCGGAAAAAGCAGCGAGGCCGCGGCGGGACTGCAGGCACAGCTGGATAGCGATACCTCGGTCAAGCAGTACCTCGCCATCTGCCGCGGCTATTGCCCGGAACAGGGCGTGATCGACCACCCTCTTCCGCCCGTGGCGGACTTCAAGCACCAGCGCAAGCGCCCCAAAAGCGAATTACCACGCCAGGATGCCGTCACCCTGTTCCGGCGCCTTGGCACCGTCGAACTCCCCTTCGCCGTCGACCGCTACCCCGCCAGTCGCTACTCCCTGGTAGAAGTGCAGTTGAAGACCGGACGCCGCCACCAGATCCGGCGCCACTTCAAACACATCTCTCACCCGCTGATCGGCTGCCCCAAATATGGCAAATCCAGCCACAACCGTTTTTTTGCCGAGCACTTTGGCTGCGCCCGCCTGATGTTACATGCGCATCGGCTGCAACTGGCGCATCCCATAAGCGGTGAAGTGTTGGAATTTATTTCCGCACCCAGAGGGTGTATGGGAGAGGTGATACAAAAGCTGGGTTGGTTGCAATCGGCTTAGCTCCGGGAAGGACTTCCGATCAATCAGGCCCACTAACTTGACTGCGCAATCGCTCGATATCCCTTTTGGGAGGCGCCCCAAAGAGACGACTGTATTCGCGGCTGAACTGGGAGGGACTTTCATAGCCGACCTGAAAGGCAGCGCTGGCAGCGTCCAGGTGCTGGTTCAGCATCAGGCTTTTCGCTTCATTCAGGCGTAGCCACTTCTGATACTGTAGTGGACTCATACCCGTGAGTTGACGGAAGTGATGGTGGAACGTCGGCGCGCTCATCTGGACCTGGCCCGCCAGAGCTTCGATTCTGAGTGGTGTGGCATAGTTCAATTTCAGCCAGTCGATGGCCTTTGCCACGCGGAAACCATGGCTGTCCACCGACGCAATCTGGCGCACCAGTGACGCCTGGTCACTCAACAAAAGGCGATAATGGATTTCGCGCTCGATCAGTGGTGCGAGCACACTAATCGCATCCGGCTCATCCATCAGCTTGAGTAATCGGCTGAATGGTTCCAGTAGCTGGCTTGTCACTTCGCCGAGTCCGACACTGCTGCTTGCGGCTTTATTGCTTGGCGGCGGTACACTGCCCTGGGCAATCAGGTCGGCGAGCATGCGAATATCGAGTTTCAGCGCCAGGCCAAGACACGGCTTTTCCGGACTGGCTTCAATCACCTGAGACGTCGCCGGCAGATCCAGAGAAGTAATCAAGAAGCGCGAAGTATTGTAGGGATAGGCCTCACCACCGATCACCATTTCTTTGACGCCCTGTACGACCAGCACCACGCTCGGCTCGATCAGGCAGAAATTTGGCTGGGAGGGATTCTCACGGCGGAAAAACATCAGGTTTGGGATGGGCGTTGCCCAGTCCTGCTCCTTCGTCACATGTTGGGCAATCACTTCGGCCAAAGCCTGATTAAATGCATCTATTTCGGCGCCGGCTTCCCGGTGCTTGTTGCGCTGTGTATTCATTCGGCTCGCCAAGGTTCGCTGATTTTTCCTCAGGGTAACTTTACGCTCCGTCCGTCCCAATCACTACAATTTCACTGCCAACTCATAGGATCAGGCAAGAAAACCAGACCAATGCCCTACTGATCCTGCCGCACAGCCATGAAAATAGACTCCACCACCGAAAACAAAACCCATTCATCACTGCAAATCTAAAATAACGCCTGTTGGGCTTACTGAAACAAACTCGGAGAATCAAGCATGTCCCCAAAGCGCTATTTGCCAACGGCTCTACCAATCGCGGTGAGCTTGCTGGTTACCACAACGGTGTTTGCCGCTGAGGAGCAAAGTCCCAAACAGGCGCTCTTCCCTGCCGGTTCGCAAGAATCCTTCAAGGGTCCGGACCAGTATTTCACCGGAGACGTCAAGGTCGACATGCTGTTCCCAGGCAATGACACCGCCCAATACTCCGGCGCCTACGTCACTTTTGAGCCCGGAGCCCGTACGGCCTGGCACAGCCATCCCGCGGGACAGCACATGGTGGTTACTGCCGGTACCGGCCTCACCGGTACCCGTGAGGGGAAGGTAATCAGGATCAAGGCTGGGGACGCCCTGTGGTGCCCACCGAATACCGACCATTGGCACGGGGCCACACCGGATGAGCGTATGACACACCTGGTCATTACCGGCAGCCGGGATGGCAAAAACGTGGTCTGGAAAGAAAAAGTCAGTGATGACGTTTATCAGAGAACAGAAAACCAATAGAAGTGCACAGCATTCTTCAAAGGAACACGACTATGGCAAACCCAAAAGACCTGAACCGACGCCAGTTTATAACCCGCTCCGCAGCCGCCGGTGGCAGCCTGTTGCTCGCCAATCCGTCCAGCCTGTTTGCGGCAGACGACACCTCAAGAAACATCAAATCCAGGGGTTACGCTGCCATCGATACCTCCGGCAAACTGGTGCCCTGGGAATTTGAACGTCGGCCGGTGGGCGACAACGATGTACTGATCGACATTAAATACGCCAGTATCTGCCACTCGGACATCCACCAGATGAAAGGACACTGGGGCAAACAGCAATACCCGCAGGTACCCGGCCACGAAATCGTGGGAGTGGTGTCTGCCGTGGGGAAAAATGTCACCAAGTTCAAGGTCGGCGACCGCGCCGGTGTGGGTTGTATGGTGGACAGCTGCATGGACTGCAAAGACATGAAAATAAATGAAGAGCAGTACCACAGCGAAACACTCTTCACCTACGGCTACCCTGACAAACGCTCCCCCACCGGGATAACCCAGGGCGGTTACTCCACGAATATTGTGGTCAACGACCACTTCGCTGTGCACATTCCGCAGAACATCAGTTTCCAGGAAGCCGCCCCGCTGCTATGCGCAGGCATTACTACTTACACGCCGATCCTCCAGGCCGATATCAAGAAAGGCGACAAGGTGGGCGTTGCCGGGATTGGTGGTCTGGGGCATATGGCCGTCAAACTGGCGGTTTCCAAAGGCGCCGAGGTTTACGCATTCACCACCACCGCCGACAAGGTCAATGACATCAAGAGCTTCGGTGCCAAAGAGGTCATCGTCGTGGATGACGTGAAAAGTCTGGCGCCGTACAGGGGAACGCTGGATTACATGATCTCCACAATCCCGTACCAGTATGACGTGGGTGCGTACAGTTCCGTCGTCAAACCTTTTGGCACCTTCACCTATGTGGGCATGCCCGACAAATTTGAGATCAATCTGAACAACCTTGCCCTCGCCGCCTCCCGGGTCAATTTCAACGCATCGCTGATTGGCGGTATGAAAGACACACAGGATGTGGTCAATTACTGTGCGGACAACAAGATTTTACCGGAAATCGAGATGATCAATGCCGAGCAGATCAACCAGGCCTGGGCCAATGTCGAAAACAAGAAAGCGCGCTATCGCTATGTCATCGACGCGGCCAGCTTTTAAATCCTCCCCTGACAGCAGGGCCTAAATGGCCCTGCGGTACCCGCATCCCGGTAGCGGTAAAAACCAACAAATCGCCTCAAAATGTTGCTTTTTACGCCAATATTCTCGCCCCCAACGCACATATTCCCGCCAGTGGCGTAATGTGAATACAGAGCAATCAATAATTCCGATTTACCTATAACAGCTGTACGGCAACGATTGCACTTTGCGCTGGCAGCATTGCTTGAGGATTGCATGTTCACAGATCTCATCGATGCCATTGATGCACTTGTATCACCCACTGGGCAGTTCGACATTCTGTCCAAGTACGAAATCAATAAGCTCACTCGTCACAGCCACGGCCCCCACTACCAGATCTTCCGCAACTGTGCGCTGGCGGTGCTCAACTGTGGCAATTACATGGACGATGGCAAGGAGCTGCTGGAGAAATACGCGGATTTCGATATTTCCGTGGTCCCCACCGAGCGCAGCGTCAAGCTGGAAGTGAAGAATGCGCCCGCGACGGCCTTTGTGGACGGCAAAATGATTCGCGGTATCGCCGAACACCTGTTTGCCGTGCTGCGCGACATCATCTACGTCAACAGTGAAATCACCGGCGACCCGCGCTACAACCTGGTATCCGCACAGGGCGTCACCGATGCGGTGTTTCATATCCTGCGCAATGCCGGCACCTTTGACGGTTCCCGCGTACCGCGGCTGGTGGTGTGCTGGGGCGGACACTCCATCTCTTCCGAGGAATACGATTACACCAAACAGGTGGGCTACGAACTGGCGCTGCGCCACCTGGATATCTGCACCGGCTGTGGCCCCGGCGCCATGAAAGGTCCGATGAAAGGCGCCACCATCGGCCATGCCAAACAGCGCGACCGTCATGGGCAATACCTGGGCATCACCGAACCGGGCATCATCGCCGCGGAGGCACCCAATCCCATCGTCAATGAACTGGTGATCATGCCGGATATCGAAAAGCGGCTGGAGGCGTTTGTGCGCACCGGACACGGTATCCTCGTGTTCCCCGGCGGCGCCGGTACTGCCGAGGAGATTCTGTACCTTCTGGGTATCCTGCTGCATGAGGACAACAAGGATCAGCCCTTCCCGGTGATATTCACCGGGCCGGCCAGCGCCGCCGATTACTTTATTCGTATCGATCAATTCATTGCCTCGACACTGGGCGAGGCTGCGAGATCACGCTACCAGATCATTATTGACGACCCGCCGGAAGTGGCACGACAAATGGCCAAGGGTATCGAGAAGGTGCGGGCATACCGCAAGGAAACCGGCGATGCGTATTACTACAACTGGCAACTCAAGGTCTCCACCGAGTTCCAGCGACCCTTTGCGCCGACCCACGAGAATATGCGCAGTCTCGCACTGCACAAGAATCAGGAGCCCTACCTGCTCGCCGCCAACCTGCGCCGCGCCTTCTCCGGGATCGTGTCCGGCAATGTAAAGGACGAAGGGATTCGCAATGTGGAGAAGAACGGCCCCTATGAACTCAAGGGGGACGCGGCACTGATGCGCAGCATGGACACCTTGCTGACATCCTTTGCCAAACAGCAGAGGATGAAACTGCCCGGTAAGGAATACATTCCCTGTTACCGGATCGTCGGCGACTAGACCAGAAAACGATCACACTCGAAAAGATGTGTTGTTTTGGGAGGGGGCAATGCGAGCTTGCGAAAGCGGTCAGCCGCGGGAGCTGTCCCACTCCCGCGCTGCCTTTCTGGTTTGTTGCTTGCTGTCAAAGCGGTCGGCGGACCTGGCCCGGATATGGGCGCCGCCTTTGCGTAACAGCGGGTTTTGCGCAACCGGGTTGCCCGGTGTGCGCATTTCTTTGGCGGAAATCTGGATGGCTATTTTCCGCTGAGATTTTCTTTTCAATAACATCTCCTTATCTATTGTTCAGCCCTTGATACAGATCACCTGCTTCAGGGTATGTACCACATCCACCAGATCGCGCTGGTTTTCCATCACCTGGTCAATGTCTTTGTAGGCAGCCGGGATCTCGTCGATCACGCCCTTGTCCTTGCGGCATTGCACACCGCGGGTCTGGGCTTCCAGGTCATTCCGGGTAAAGCGCTTGCGTGCCGCGGTACGGCTCATGCGCCGCCCTGCGCCGTGGGCACAGGAGCAGAAGGACTCGGCATTGCCAAGCCCCCGCACGATGTATGAGCGCGCGCCCATGGAACCGGGAATAATACCCAGCTGGTCTTTCTGCGCGCTGATTGCGCCCTTGCGGGTGACAAACACATCGCGCCCGAAGTGCTGCTCGCGCACCACATAGTTGTGGTGGCAATTGATCGCTTCGCTCTCCAGCGTAAATGGCGGCAACTGCTGCTGCAGCACACCTACAACCAGCTTCATCATTTCCTGCCGGTTTACCCGCGCGTACTCCTGCGCCCAATGCACCGCCTCGATATAGTCATCAAAGTGGGCGTTGCCTTCACTGAAGTACGCCAGGTCGCGGTCCGGGAGGTTGTGCATGTGCCCTTCCATATCCCGCTTGGCCAGCTGGATAAAATGCTGGCCAATGGCGTTGCCGATACCGCGGCTGCCAGAGTGCAGCATCACCCACACCCGGTTGTGTTCATCGAGGCAGATTTCGATAAAGTGATTGCCACCACCCAGCGTGCCCACCTGGGTGACCCAGGTTTCCTGCGGGTTGCGCAGCTTTTTCAGCAGCTGCGGGTGCTTGGCAAACAGCATATCCGCACCCGCGGCCAGCTTCTGCGCCGCCGCCTCGCGGGCACTGATCCGCTTGTGGCGAGCAAACCCCACCGGCACGCGCCGTTCGATCGCCTCGCGCAGTGGCTTCAGGTTATCCGGCAGCTGGTTCGCGTGCAGCGAGGTGCGCACCGCATTCATGCCACAGCCGATATCGACGCCCACCGCTGCCGGAATAATCGCCCCGACAGTCGGGATCACGGAGCCGACAGTGGCTCCAATCCCCATGTGCACATCCGGCATCGCCGCCACATGGGAGTGGATGATGGGCAGCTGGGCGATATTTTTCAGTTGTTGCAATGCGGCGTTTTCCACGTCTTCCGTGTACACCTTCACCGGCACGGTGCCCGGTGGTGCATTGCTGTTGAGTACCATTTTTACAGGCATAACTTTTCCCTGGATTTCTCCACGTAAGTAGTAATGTGCCTTCCAAAAAACCGGGAATTAGAAACGAAAAAGCCCCGGCGATAGCCAGGGCTTCAGAGAGATCTGGCTTGAAAGGCGGTAACACCTTTCAAGCGCGAGCACATGAAAGGCGGTTCAGTTAGAACTCAAGAATATTCTCCGTACTGGCATTTCATGGCTCCTGTTCTGTATGTAAAAAGTTGTCGCAAAGGATATGGCCCTGGCGCCCTGTGTCAATACATTTTTTGAGAATTTAAGTTGCCTGTGCTCGGGCGGACAAACTGTTACCCGCACCAATCGACATATGACGCCCCCACGCCCCTGTTTTCCCAGCCCTTGTCACCCCTTTATACTCGGTGGTTTGGGTTTCTTCAGAATCCGCCCCCAACAACCGGAACCTGCAATCATGCACCTGATTCAACTGCCAACCGCTTTTCATCGATCGCCGCTCTGGAAGCGCACCCTGCAAGGGCTGGGTCTCACCTTGCTGGCGGCTGTCGGCACCAATGCTCTGGCCATCTCCGAACCGGCCGCGCCGCTGCCCAAGCTACTCCCCTGGCAGGGCGCATCGGAACAGCTGATCCAGAAACAGGGAGACTGGGTTACCCCGGCAGAGGCGGCAGGCTTCAAGACGACACCAGACTACGAGGCAACCAGGGCGTTTGCCTTGCGCCTGGCACAGGCGAGCGCAGATATCCAGGTGACCGATATCGGCAGTGCCAGCAGCGGCCGCCAGATTCAGCTGATCACCCTCAGTAAAGACGGCAGCGATCCCCGCAGCAATGGCAAGCCTACCCTCCTCGCCCAGGCCGGTATCCACTCCGGCGAGATCGACGGCAAAGACGCCAGCTTTATGCTGCTGCGGGACTATATCGAGGGCGACAAGCAACTGCGGTCACTGATCGAGCAGGTCAACCTGCTGGTGATCCCGATCCTCAACGTCGACGGCCACGAGCGCGCCGGCCCCTTCACACGGATGAACCAGCGCGGCCCGGAGAATGCCGGCTGGCGCACCAACGGCAACAACCTGAATCTGAACCGCGACTACACCAAACTGGACACCCCGGAATTGCGTGCAGTGATGGACGTGATCAACAACTACCAGCCGGCGCTCTACCTGGATATCCACGTCACTGACGGCGAGGATTACCAGTACGACATCACCTACGGTTACAACGGCGCCTTCGCCAGCGACTCGCCGGCCATCGCCCAGTGGCTGAAACAGCACTTCCAGCAGGACGTGGACGTCGCCCTGAGCGAGGCTGGCCATATTCCCGGCCCCCTCATCTTTGGGGTCAACAGCAACGAATTCTCCGACGGCATCAGCCACTGGACCGCCAGCCCGCGCTTCTCCAACGGTCTGGGCGACCTGCGCCATACCCCTACTGTACTGGTGGAAAACCACTCGCTAAAGCCCTACCGCCAGCGGGTACTGGGTACCTATGTGCTGATCAAGGCCGCACTCTCGACCCTGGCGCAAAATCACAGTGCACTCACCGACGCCATCGCCAGTGACCAGCAACAGCGCCCGCAAACCCAGGTTCTGGCCTGGCGCGCCAATGAGACACCGGATCTCACGGTCTACGCAGAACAACCATTCAAAGGCATGGCCTACGAGAAAAGGCAGAACCCGATTACCGGCAATGAACAGGTGGTATGGCTGGGCAAGGCCGAAGACTATCTCGAACTGCCCGTATTCCGGGATGACGTAAAAGCGGTCGAGGTGAAGGTCCCCAAAGCCTTCTACATCCCCCGTCACGAGACACTGGTCATCGCCCGGCTTAAGGCGCACGGTATCGAGGTCGGCAACCCCGACCAGCAATCCAGCCAGGTTACCCAGCTCACCGCCGAAGCCCACGAATTCGCCAGCGCCCCCTTCGAAGGGCACTTCCGGGTAAAGGCCGAGTTCTCAGAAGAACAGGGAGAGCAACCTCTCGGCAACTACGTCAAAGTCAGCACCGACCAGCCCCTCGGCAAGCTCGCCACTGCCCTGCTCGACCCGCGAGGGCCGGACTCGTTTTTCCAGTGGGGATTCTTCAATCAGATGTTCCAGCGCACGGAATATGCCGAACCCTATGCGCTGGTGCCGCTGGCAGAGAAAATGCTGGCGCAGGATCCCAAGCTCAAGAAGGAGTTCGAGGCTCGGCTGCAGGACAAAGCGTTTGCAGAGAACCCCTCTGCGCGGCTAGCGTTCTTTTATCAACGCAGCCCGTACTACGATCAGGAATATTTGAAGTACCCGGTACTGCTACAGTATTAAGCCGCACCTGAACCCCCGAACCCGCGCTCGAGCAGAATCAGCAGATTACCAATTCAGTTTGATTCGCAAGGGCGCAGTATCATCGTCCAGGCCACACATTTCCTCATAGGGTGTCACCTGCTCCAACCACACCTCGTCCAGAATATGACTATGGAAATGGTCACGGATTTCCTCAAGGCAGTGAAACCTGTGTGGCTGATCCTTGCGGTCAGTAAGCAGCCGGGACCCGTTTTCATCTTCAGTCCGAACGATATAAAACTGTCCCTCAAGAGAGAGAATCTGCAGGTTCATATTGCCTCCTTGGGCACAGGGGGCGAAAACCCCAGTCGCACCATTAACTCAGTCTAAGGTGGCTAATGGATAACCGGGAATTTAGCGAGACCAGTATGCAAGTGAGTGGCTTCCCGAAGCCCAAAGCAAGCTACCACCTCAGCCCTCGCGGCTGAAAAAAACGGCCTGAAGGAGTAAGCTTGATGGCACATCCAACACGCGAAAATATGCCATGTGCAGCTTATTTGATGTAGACGACCAGGCCGGTGTGGAACGATTTGTCGAGGAGCACGGCATCCAGCACCCTCAGCGAATGATATTCGGGCGCCGACGCCGCCCCACTACACAGGTAAGCATTGTCACCGCCCGCCACGGAGCCCGCGAAATAGAGAACGCCATCTGGCACCTGTACCTGCAACGGGATGGCGAGGACTGGAAGCCTCACAAGAAATACTGGTCCATCAACAGCAACTGGAAAAAACTCGGCCAGCGCCCGGAATACCGCAAATCCCGCTGTCTGATTCCCGCCACCGCCTGGGTAGAGAGCCAGCACGGCAAAAACCCGGTTGAATTCAGCTTTGGCGACCACAAGCCCTTCTTTTTCTGCGGACTCTACAAGACCTGGGGAGAAACACTGAGCTGCAGCATCATCACCCTGGATGCGCACCCGGATACAAAGAAGTACCACGAGAAGAGCTTTCCGATGATCGCGCCGGATAACGAAGACTTTATCGAGCGCTGGCTGGGGCCAGAGGAAGACACCATGGCATTTGAACCCTACTTACACCCAAGTAAGGAAGTCGGAGGGCGCTTACTCGACGTGCAGCCGCTAACCCGGGCGACTTCAATAGACTATACCGGCCCCAGGCAGGCAGTATGACAAAGCCAACCCCTGCCGCGAGTTATCGCTGGTGTACTTTTGAGCAACTGACACCGTGCGAGCTCTACGAAATCCTGCGCGCCCGCCAGGAAGTCTTCACGGTGGAACAGAACTGTGTCTATCAGGACCTGGACGGAAAAGACCAGTATTCATGGCACCTCTCTGGCTGGGATAGCGAATCAGAAGCCCCTGCCCTACTCGCTTACCTGCGCCTCGTACCACCGGGAAGAAAGTATGCAGAGCCATCCATCGGCCGGGTACTGACACGGAAAAGCGTACGAGGCACAGGAGTCGGCAGAGAATTGATGCGACAGGGTGTTGAGAACACATTGCTACAGTTCCCAGCCTCTGCAATCCGCATTTCCGCACAACTGTACCTAAAGCGCTTCTACGAAGAGTTTGGCTTTGTGCAAACTTCGGCACAATACGACGAGGATGGGATTCCGCATATTGAGATGTTGCGGCAACCATAAACCAGCTAGATAAAGCCGCAAGAATAACTGTACGCCAACGATTTACTACCACATCTGTTAGGTGATAACTCACCGCCACACAACTGGCACCGACGTACAGACAATGTGAATTTATTTTTTCATCACCAGCGAGTAAACTTTTTATACGCAAATTCAACATATTGAATTGATGGATAAATACGGATTTTCACCATGCCTCTCAAGCCAGCCATTCGGCACGCCGTCGCTAGAAAACTCGAGGAATACGAGGGACGACATAACCACCTGTATCTGGATACCGTCGGCGAAGTGACAGTAGGCATCGGTCACCTTATCCCCGACCGACATGCAATCGTTTCCGTTCAAATGTATGTCACCCAGAATGGCCAACCGACCACACCAGCAACCACGGCGCAGAAGCAAGCCGAATATGACCACATTTCCAAGCAAAAGCGAAACTATCGTGCAGGGTGGTATAAGAAATTTTGCACTCTGCAAATGCGAGACAGCGACATCAACGTCCAAAGAGACCATCACATCGCCAACTTCTATGCCGAGCTAACCAGCCTTTACAGTAGAGTAAACGGTTACCGTATCTACTTCGACCAAATGCCAGACGAAGTCCAAATGGCGCTTTTCGACATGGTTTTCAATCTGGGCGCCACAAGACTCAAAAGCCAATTCATCAAATTCAATGCGGCGGTTAAGTCTCAAGATTGGATGCGCGCAAGCCAAGAATGCAACCGTCCGCAAGTGAGTACAAGTCGAAACTCCTACGTAAAGCAGCTACTTCAAGCCGCACACCGCAATTCCATTCCGGCACAACCGTAAGGCCAGCAATGAGAACATCGATACTATTCGCCATCGTAGCACTATCCAGCGCATGTTCATCCGAGCCAGCAGCACTGGAAATCAAGAAATCAATCAACATGGAGAATTTCCCGGGATTGGAAAGTCTCGGGGCTAACATAGGTGAGGTGAAGCTAGATTATGACCTGGACGGAACCGATGGCTCTTTAGTGCACTTCAGTTCCTGTGAAGATGTAAGAAGTATCGAGCAAAGCTCGATTCGCGAAGAGCAGTTCCCGCTTCTCTCAATGCTCAGGTTAAACTGCGAGGCTTTGGAGCTGTATACCCAAGCCAAAAATTCTTCCGTGACATATTTACCGAAGAAACTTTCCTCCGAGTTTATTCAGAGCCTACCAACTGAAGTCACTCCAAACCTCGGAGGTGAAAAAACGCATACAACAGGCAACAGTATATCGCAGGCTTATCGGTCGTTTACCGCGAAAGAATTAGAGCCCACCGTAATACAGGCAGAGCTCGATGATTTGACTATCAACTTCACCGAGCTCGCCAGGGGAGACTTCGACAGTGATGGTAGAGAGGATATCTTACTGAGACTCGACTGGGCCAACAGAGTCAGCTTTGGGAAAGGTTATGAGCTCAAACTCATAAGTTCCCGCGAACAAGACTCAAGGCTGATCAAAACGCCATAGCATGTTGTAGACAAAGCTCGATCCTGCCGAGGGCAGTTTCTTCGAGACGCGACCTATCAGATTTTCCCTGAACTAATCCAGTTAAGAGAATGTACTGAGCGCCAGCTCGATGGGACTCACTAATCACTCCAATCCCAACTGCTTCCTATGCTCTGTACGAGCCTGGGCTATCGACTGTAGGATCTGCTGCTTAAATTCATCCCTAGTCAATTCTTCCTCTACTTCTAGTAGTGCGTAGTCAACTGTAACTCCTACCACTAATCCGACACCCGCTCCAATGATGGCTCCCGCCAGTGTACCCGCTCCGGGAATGACAGATCCGATCACCGCGCCGGCTGCCGCCGACGCGCCACCGGCTCCAGCTTTGGAAACCGCGCCCTTCGCCACCGCCTTGGCCGCCAGCTTGAGTGTGCCCTTGGCAAGCGTCTTAGATACAACTTTCGTAGCCACCATGGCGGAAACTGCCCCGACTCCGGCAGCAGCACCACGCATTCCGCCACTGATATGTTGGATTTCACTCGCAGGCGTTAGCAGATCCTGGAGGGAGTGCTCCTCAATCTGCCAGAAATCGCCCTGCGGTGTAGCGACTTCATTTTCTGCCATAAGCTCCATAGATGCCCGTTCATATCTCGCCTGAAGATCAGCATTTCGCTCGGAAAGTTTCGACAAGGTCTGCTGAAAGCCCCTGAATGGCTGCCCTCTGTTGAGCGCTCTGTTAAGGTCGTCGGATAACCTGCGTTCCAATGAATTGCTTAGCATGGCTCCAAGACGCATATATTCCGCAGGTAAGCTGTAATAGGCATCCAGGTAGGCATCCACGTTTCTGGACATCACGCGATAGCCTGCATCCATTTGTCTTTCGAGCAAGTCAATCCCGATTCCCTGTTGGGCCAGGGTTTCTTCAGCAAGGTTCCGCAATTTTTCACGGGTTCCAGACCGGAAGTAACGCCCTTCCATGATTTCCAACTTTGGTTTAACTACCAACTCAAATCGGTTGACCTCGCTCATACGAATCTTCTCTGCAACCGAAGATTCCAGCTGGATACCGAGAGCTGGATAAATAAATAGAAGCCCCAGCACAGTAACGCCTCCCAACGTACTTGACCTCTCAAATCCCACCGAAGGTATGGAGGGCTGCTCACTCAGGGGCGAAAAAATTCGGCGGTACTCTGGCGCAGGAATCAGGAAGGCAGAAATGGCCACTGTGAAGCTGGCTATAGCTGCGAAAGTGATCAAAATAGTGGCGACAATAAAACCTCGAGGAGCACCAGACTGCAGCATTTCCAATCCCATATCGACCACAGATCGATAATAAGCACTGTACCGGTCGAGTATTTGCGCGAGTACACTCTGGTCAGCGGACAGCAATATTTTGTGCTTTTCGGTCATCACCTCGGACAAGAGCACGGCTTCTTTATGAGGGAATACATAGGCCAGTACCAGCACCCAACCAATACTGGCGATGATAGAAAAAAGCCATTGCGACCAGCCCAGCCCCCGCGCAAAAGCCCGATACTCACGATACTGCCGCCGCACTGCAGCGAATACACGAGCATGAACCCAAGCAAAAAGAGGTACACAGAGACAAAGTAAAATCCACTCCGCACGGGAGAGCGCATGCAGCCAGAGCAACAAACAGGCACCGGAGGCCAGGGATACAACCAGCCAGAAAGGCGTAGTTAGCAGACGGCTACTGCGAATACTCCTGAGTAATCCACCCTTGCGGTACTGATGAGCCAGGAATGTCTTGTCCACCGTGCTGATGTAGAGTCGGGAAAATAAAAATGGTAAGCCCAGTAGCATACTCCCCAGTAACAACACCCACAGCTTACCCTCATCCACCATACCGGAGAGGAACCAGCCCGCAGCAAGCCAGCAATAGCTGGCGCCAAGATATTTCAGCAACTTTGTCAATCGCTTGCCCTCTCCACTAATTATTTTATTTCGACGATATCACTTTCCATTTGGCGAATGAGTTTCCTGTATAACGCCCTTGGAGATCGCCAATGCCTTGATGCGCTGTAATCCGATTTCTGGCTTGAGCATTCCTTTTTCGATATGACTCACGAGCTTCTGAGAATCTAGCTCTGACACCTCACCTGCGGCCACCAATAACGTCAATATTTGACCCAGCTCCAGTAATACCGACTGATTCGCACTCTGGTTAGCGACTTCCGCGCAGCGTGCGCTGAGGCTTTGCAGCAACTCTTTGCGAACCTGATCTTGCTCCGCGCCTGAGCGCACCAGCTTGGCAATGCCATAGCCGAGCGCGCCACAGGCGGCTGCAGAGCCGATAACCCATCCGACTGGTGTCGTGGTGACAAAAACCCCACCGAGCAAGCTACCGAGTGTGCTGGAGCCAAGTAATGTGGAGGCTCCAGCGAGACTGGCTATCGCACCGGAAGCCGCCACACCTGAGGCTACACCACCAGCAGCCGCCGCGCGTTCTGCCGTCACTCCTAGCCTATCCCGCTTTTTCAGCACATTAATTGCCTTGATCAACTTACTCTGTTCGGATGCAGCGGGAGGAGCCGAGGAATCCACGTCCTGCCCAGTGTCATTACGGGGGGTTCGCGCTTGCCGCCCCGCCTGCTGCGCTAGCTGCTTGCTCTTCTCCTTCGCTTGGTCTCTTAGACTCCGAAATGTTTCCCAGATTTTCATTAGGAGTCACTCTCTATGATTCGGACTTAGGAGTGAAGTACTCGGTCAACGCAACAAAAATTTTCCGAAGTAGCTCTGTAAATTTCTCTGCAAGCGCAACAGCTAGAGCTAGAGGGTCACTGGAGGCTTGCCCCACCTGGTGATATGCAGAACCAACAGCCGCGCCATACAGTGCGCCCAAGGCCATACTCAGAGGCATCAGCAAGCCTCCAAAGAACGGGATCGCAGTAATCAGCGAGCCGACCACAGCACCCAATGCAACACCCACCAAGATTCCCGGGTTGTCGCGAAGAAAAGCCATAATTTCCTGCACGATAATACGACCAACGGCGATGATCTCACCCGCCACCTCCTTGGTATATTCCCATAGCTCTCGCAAACGCGTTACTATCTCTGCAGGAATGCCGCGGTCAATTGCCTCAACCACCACATCCTCAAACTGCGCCGAGGCCGTATCTGCATTGCGTAGGGTAAGTTCAAACAGTGCATTCTCTCGTGTGTAGACCGCCAAATCTGTCTCGCTCATTATCGGGCTCCCTAGTGACTATTATTGTTAAACCTCACAACTTCCCATATTTTGACTACCGCGCAACCATGAAGCCGAGAATCAATACCTCTTTCCGCTAAATGGCTGCTATACACCTAATTTCTCGACAATGACTGCCTGACAACCGATTTTACCCCGCGCCCAAGGCGTGTTAGGTCCGCAATCCCTACTCGTGATTTACGCATGTCATTACGCTTGCGGTTAAGTAGCGTTTGCACAGCATCATCACGTAGCGCTGCGATACGCTCTTTGACGTCCCCAAGACCAAGTTGATCATCATCTAAGGCGCAGACTTGCCAGTACGCAGCATCCACATACTGGCTGCAGTAGCTAATCAAGCTGGATTCAATATCGGGAGGAAGCCCTTGCCCTTTTTTATAGTCTTTAAGCCTATCCGCATGACTAATCACAGCCAAAACTGTAGGACGTTTGCGCAACTTGTTTTCTTCTCTGGAAAAGAATTCGCCAAACTGCTGATATGCCTCCTGGTCTGCCCGCTTGGACTGCTGGTCCGCCCTCATCAGCCATATGACAATATCCGCCGCAAGTGCCTCTTCTATCGCGACTTTCTGTGCTTGCTTCACTGAGCCAATACCCGGCGTGTCCACTATGCGGGTCTTTACACCATCAGTAAGAGCATATTCATAGACCGTCACTTGGTCAGTCACAGGCAGGATTCCGACTTCTGCTCTCAGATCATCGACTAAGGTATTCACAAGTGTCGACTTTCCCGAGCTTATCTGTCCAACTAGCACGATTCTGATTGGCTCAACCGAATCCGCCATCCGCTGCCTATCCAGTGCATAGAAAGCGGACTCCGGAATCTCTTCAATTGCGTGGCGTAAGTTACCGCTATATAGATCAACGGATACCCGCGCAACATCCATTAGAAAGTCCATGCGGAGAGAAAAAGATAAGTTTTTCTTGGATTCATCGACCACCGCACCGAAAACCTGATCACGTATCTCTGAAATGACGCCCGCTGGCGTAGAGAGGCGCAAGCCGCGATAGACCAGCTTCGCATGACCCAGCCATTTGACACCGGATTTCACCTTTCGCTTGTGCTTCTGCAACAGAAGCGCATGAGAGACGTTGATGCTATCGATCAGCGGGACCTGGGCCCTGAAGATACTGCGATACTCACGCGCCAGGTTTTCAAGCATCAGAAGTATCTCTGGGATCGTGAATTCGTACTCCGCAAACTCACCTTTTCGACCAATCCTCTTGGCAACCTCACGAAATACGTCAAGCGCCTGTGAGGGGAGCTCCTGTATAGAAATATCAGCCGATGCCAGTTTGCGTACAAAGGGTTCCATTTCCTCAAAGACCGCCTTGTGATAGCTTCCCCAGCTCGGATCTGGCTTAACCGTAAGCATGCTCTCCTGCTTGGATGCTCGTGAAATGTACTTGCACCAAAGCCACACAACAACCATCGCGAGCGTCGACCCAAACCATGCGTACCAGAATATGGCTGGCAAGCCGGCCTCCACTATCACATGAGCCGCGACTGCTATTAATGCGATCAGAAGCGGGATAAGGACAGGGGCGAGATAAACAAAAGCCAGCTTGCGAGCCGCACCAATGACTGAACTGGTCATTTCTTTTCACCAATCGACTGAACACCCTGAAATGCTGAGCGATAGGCATCGCGCACGACTTCTTTATTGATCTCGTTGCCCACCTTAAGGTCATAGAAATATCGGCCAGCTGCGCGACCCACTGCATAGGTCGCAGAACTGGTCGCCAACACGGCATAAGCTGCACCTGCGGTTTGCCCCCAGCCAGGTATGAGTTTCATTGCCTGGCGCGCTATCAGGTTGGCGAAATACCCACCTGCCGTGACACCACCCAGCATCTCCAAGAACCGCATGAAGACATCCAGGCGCCACTCCACCCCATACTTACTGGCCAGTACAGCAAGCATCCTGTTCGTAATCGTCGGCACAGAGGCAAGACCGACAAACGGAAAGACATCGGAACATGCAGCAACAGACGCATGTGAAAGGACGATTGGGCGTACCGAAGAAAACACTTTTGACTCTTCGCCTGCGCTCTTTTCCCTATGTAACAACATTCTTATTTCCGGCAAAGTCTCCGCCAGCTGTGCCCGCAATTCGTTCACTTGGTAACCCGTGGAAAAGTCAACACAAACAAGGGGAACAGGTCTTCCCAGAGATTGCTCGAGCGAAGAATGAGCCACGTGCATGACTTGGTTGCGCTCCGCCTCGGCAATAGCACCTGCATGGGTGTAGATGACGACAACATGTTCAGGCAAATCCGTCTTGTTGATCCGTAGCGTGTCTAGCACATCCTGTTGATCCGGCTCGCTCAGTTTTATTACAACCATAAGGGCACTCGCGGCCGCCAGGCAGTCCCTCACATCGCTCTCGGGAGCGTAACCAGCCTCTCCCAGGCCCCTTGTGTCGAGGAAACGCACAACCGGAGATTCGTCAGGAAAAGAGTATTGGTCGGCTGACTGTGTGCAAGGGGAAAATCCATTCCCAACTTCAACATGAGACTCGCCGACGATTTCCGCTACGAGGCTGGATTTACCAGCACCTGTCTTTCCCAGCAGCCAAAGAGTCGGTAGTAATTCCTCGATAGTCGCCCGAGAAAACTCGAGCGGCGCCTTAGACTCCGAAAACCATTCTGAGAACTTATCAACTATCATAAATCTCTCTCGCCGTGATCACGCTTACACCACAACCCAACAGGAATTCCGCCCTTACGGGACCACCATAGCAGTACTAGCCGGCTTGGGCAGTCTTAAGGCGCTCTGTCACCGCCTCAAATTTTTCCTGTACCTGCAGGTTCTCAAATGGCACCAGGTCGGGAACCTGAAGCTCCATCACCTCCTGATAGAGCGCCTCGTTTTTGCTGATCAACGTGGAAAGGTCGGAGGACACCTGCACTGTACGGAGGGTATTTTTTGCAATGCAATAATGTTTTTTTAACAACTGCTTTGCTCGTGTTACTTTGCTGGCATCTTTCTGCAGCACTTCACGGTAAAACTGCGTCACCTCGATAGTCAGGTCTTGGGACCGGAGGTTCTTTTCGTAAATTTGGCGATACTTTACTTCCTTGGAAGCCTTTATCTCCCGCAGGGTATCCTGGCGAAGTTCCTTTGCCTCCCCCATGATCAAGTCGATTCCAGGCACATATTGCTTTTCGAGGCGGTCCAGGTATTGATCCTGAATATGCATCTGCAACTCGAGCAAAACGATATACATTCCATAGTATTTTTTTGCGACCTCGACGTTCTCCCCGGACTGAACGTTAGCCTTCTCGAACTGCCGGGTCATACTCGAGATCACAGAGAAGACCGACGTCATCTTAATCACGTCTGCCGCATCAACCCGCGATAGCAATACCTCCGCCTGCGATGGTTCTAACTGCACGCCGTAAGCACCAAAATACACTGCAGCCCCCCGTACCAGTTCAGCCTTTAGCTGCTTTTCCCGTGCAAGGTCAGCGAGTCTTTCCGCTTGCAGCCTGTGGTATTTACCTCCGGCTTGCTCATCATGCATCGCGATCGCTGCGGCAATATCCGCGAGTTCCTGCTCGATACTGCATATTTTTTTGGATTGCGCGCCGTAATCCGAACGTATCCGCTCCAGTTCATCGTCCTGTAACTGTCGTGAAAGGAAGTCCAGCTGCGCCCCGTCACTCTCCAGCGCCCCATCGCGCAACATGCGGGAGAGCGTCCCGGTGCGTCCAGAGATCCGTTTCTGCACCTTCAGTGACATGCTGGTCAGCTCTGATTCCACCGCCCTCCATGCCGATGCCAGCTTTTGGCTGGCTATCTCGGCGGCGGGCCTGATCGACGCAGCGCCGCTTGCGCGCTCAGCTTCGGCCACCGCACCGTCGCCAGCATGGACAACCCGGTCTTCGCCGAACACCATGCGATATAACGCCTTAAGGACCTGCCAGATGGCGTAGATCGGCAAATACGCCAGCAGGCCGATAGCAACGAGGTACAAAAGGGGAGCAATCGAAGCTAGCACTGTGGACGCAGCTACGAACAGGCCAATAACTAGCGCTGCATACAGGAAAATATTTCGAATTATTGCCATGTTTAGGACTCACCAGTTTATCCACTAATCGCTAGACTCTACGATATGCGCCAGTATGAATATTGACGATGAGTCGTGTGAGCTTGGAGGGGTGTTTGAAAACCGCTTCATCCCCATTGTTCGCGACAAACTTCCAGGATTTCGCCGCCTTCTTAAGTTTCTCTGCCGCAGGAAAACGCATCAGGGCCTCCAGTTCAGCTTCCGCATCAAAGCCATTGGCGACGGAGATCTCCACTCCATCATCTAGGATCGCGTAACACTCATCGGCATCCTGCTCAAAGCCCTTGATGGGATAGACCTTTTCCTCGAAGCGCTTGATTGTCCACTTGTCTAGGGAGGCATCAACCGGCTCGATCATCACTACGTAGCCTGGCATACCGGATTTAATGGATTCGATGTGCTGGATGCGCTCGTGGTAGCCGGGGCTGCCGTAGTCATCCCGATCCCCCAAGACATAGACCCTGTGGCCATCGTATTCCGGTACCCAACTACGCAGGAATACAGCCTTTCCGTTCTCCGCCCCCCAAGACCACTGGATATTTTTTAGTGGTGCTTCAAGAACCTTTTCAAAATAATCACTGATATTCATACCTACCCCAAAATCACAACCGGTTATAGCTGTATTGTTTTGATAAAGTGCTACTATGCTGCATTCCGTAGTTACCGCGAGTTTTAGAGCGACAGACAATAGACGGCTTGAACCTAAGCCACTTCCTCCTTCACTACGGGATAGCACGCCGTACCCGGAAACGCATTCGGGTTAAGCATCATCACTTCGATAATTGAGGGAACAAGTTTTCCCATAATGGTGGTGGCATCGCGGATTTGGTCACGATTCACACCGCCTCGCCAAGTAGCCCCCCCGTGAACCAATTGATTCCGAAGTGTGTAGAGCCGGCTGAAAATCACCTCAAGGATTTTGGCCGTATCAACAGATGCAAGTGCACTCTTTGCTGCCCTGTTCGCTTTGCTAAATCGCTCTCGCCAGGTTGGGGAGTCAATTTCCCCGCGCTGATAGGACCAGAAGTGATGAAAAACATAAGGATTGTCTAGCAGCATCCGAATTGGACCGGAAAACTCCTGCCATACATGGTTGTAAAGTAGACTTTGTGAATCTTGCTCAACCAGTTTCACGATGAAATGACGGAACAGATCCCGATCACCCAGCCCGAGGGCTCGATCAATCTCTTGAGCGTAAGCCGCGTTAAAGGAGATCCAAAGAAATATGAATGCACTGTCCTCGTCTCCACAGTGCTCAGCCCTTTCCAGCCAACTTAATGCTCTGTGCACCCGCAAGCCAAGCGAGTCAGGGAATTCAGAGCGGGAGGCTCGCTGATAGGCCTTCAATCGGCAGTGATCAAATTTCATACGTTCTTACTTTTTATTATTTTCGGTCAGAGCCAATATCGACATACCGCTCTACCCGTCCCAATATCACTCGCCGCAAAGTGCGAACTGATAAAACGGATAAATTTTGATCGAATTATTTCTGCCTATAGGTTATCTGTGATAGTAATCACATTTTCCTGGCAGATAAAGCTCCCCGGGAACCGAGATAATTTGGGCGCCATTCTTGAAATTAATCTCAGCACCTAAGAACGGCTACTCTCTGACCAAAGGCTAAGTAAGATCTAGAAACCTGAGTATTTACCTTTGCAGGCTCGCTGGCCTCCCTTAGGTGAGAACGTGAACAGATTCGCCAAACTTAATGGCACGAGGCTCATAGCTATGTGCTTCAGAGAGAACAAGGCCGAGCGATACAGGAATGGACTGCGCAAGCCGACTAAGAGCGTCGAGAACTGCCAGCTGACCTTCCCTCATCCCGATCCCCTCCAGGCAAGCCAAGAAGAGATCATGCCTGCGCTCGCCCGTCTCTTCTGCCCCAACTGATGGCGGCGAGGCGTTCGTGCGCTTCAAGACACTTACCTGGAAGCAGTCCATATCGAGCTTGGTTTGGTCAACAAACGATCAGGCATCTATGCCAGTTACCACGGGGTGAACCGAAAGCTCGCTCAATGGAAGCGAAACGAGGCGGTACTGGCCGCTTTGGAAGCGGTCAAGGAGCTAGGCGAAGTCTTCAACTTGCTCGATGTGGCGAAGCGAAGTGTAGCGAACCAGGCCAACCGGCGAAGCGAACTCATGACTCGCATGGCTGGATTTGAAGCGATCTCCCGCAAGCGTGGCGAGCAAGGGATATTCCCCACTCTTACCGCCCCATCTAACTACCACAGCCACCTCTCCACCAACTGCAAGCCTAATCCCCGCCATAACGGAACTGCCCCGGCCGAAGTCCAAGCTTACTTCAACCAACAGTGGGCCAAGATCCGAGCGAAACTGAAGCGGAGCCAAATCCAACCCTATGGTTTCCGTGTGGTAGAACCGCATCACGACGGCTGCCCTCACAGGCACACGCCCTTATTCACTACGCCCGAGCAGACAAAAGAGATACTCAGTATCTTCCGCCACTATGCCCTAGAGGTTGACAGCAACGAGCCCGGCGCTCAAAAGCGGCACTTCACGGTCAAATACATAGATCCCAAGAAAGGTACCGCCGCGAGCTATATTGCCAAATAAATAGCCGAGAATATCGACGGTGAACATGTAGGTGAAGATCTATATGGACATGACGCAATTCTGAGTGCCATCCGCATCCGAGCCTGGGCGTCTACCTGGAAGATCCGCCAGTTCCAGCAAATTGGCTTCCCTAGCGTTACCGCCCGGCGAGACTCTCGCAGGCTCGCGCACAGCGAGCACGCGAGAACAGCCCTGGACTCTATTGATAAGGAGCTTTGAAAGAAATGATTGAAGCCGCTGCTCACTGCAATTCGGAAAATTGCCTTTATGGTTGAAATGACACCAGCTACACATTTCCAATCGAATAATGAAAATTAACGAATAACAGATTCAATATTTCCATCTAACTTAACACTCTCAGTCAGTTCAACACGCTTTGCTGTCGCCAAGAGATGAGCAGCGCCACCGTCATCGTAAAAATTCGATAAATTCCGAATACCTGTTACAACTGATCGATAAAATTGTTTTTCGGCCGAATGATTAGAGCTTGTTTCTATTATTCCTATATAAGGAGCTTGTAAAGCTTCAAAAGTTGCCTCCCCACTATCGCTATTTTCTCTACACAGCGATATGAGCTTTGCCAAATAATGGCGCCTACCCTTATGAAACTCCAGCTCAGGAGGCATAATAGCTTCGACTAGCGAAATAAGTTTTTTGACGGAATCCGAGGGCCTCATCAAAAATCGTTTATATTCTTCGGGAAGCTTTTCTCTGATAAAAATCAGAATCGCAGCCAATGCAAAATCCGCCTTCCCTTCGTCGCCTTCCATACAGCTAACCAGCATAAACCGAGTCAAGAGCTGATTAATTTGCCGCAAGGGAGTCGACCAAACAATTGCAAGAAAAGAAAATATTTCGACGATCACTTCTTGAGACTTTACCCAATCACACCTACTTTTAAACTCCAGCGAATAGGGAAGCTCCGAAACTGTCTGCCGAATATATTTTTCAACAGAAGGATCACGGAGAGTTAACTCTACATCTATAAATCTTTTTAAATAGTCGCCGCTATTGAAACCACTACCGTATACCGAACAAATACTATGACAAAGCTGCTCCTTATCAAAAACAAGCACAAAAATTACGTTTTCCACCGAAAACAAATGCTTTATCCTTTCCAACAACTCTATAGAGTATGTGGGGCGACATCGATCAAGTTCGTCAATGAAGATTATTAAATTAGCTTGGCCATCGCATTTATTTTCCACCAACGTACCAATTGCGTCTCGTATCGTTCTCGTAGCTTCAGTTTGTTCAATAAAATTTTCAACTAAATCTTTCGCCCCATCCTGGGCAGCATCACCAATCACACCCTCAGATATTTCACTAATATCCAACGCATTTAGTGTCATTAATTTAACACTTGCTCCAACAGCTATTTTTGCAAGCTTCGGCAAGAGATTTTTAGCCGCTACCCACTTAGCAGACTTTACATCACCATTGAGTTCATCAAATTTTGCCATTAATGGGATCAAAGGATCATCTACGAAATCAGATTCCCAAGCATTGAAATAGACATTCGTAATGCCCTTTTTCCCGCTGGCTTTCTCAGAATCGAGGTAGCTTTGCCAAAGTTCGATAAATGTGGTTTTTCCAGTGCCCCAAGCGCCGTTTAGGGATAATACTAGTGGCCCTTTTACGTTCTGGATAAGGTGGGTCAAACTTTCTATTTCTTTAGTCCGACCGATTAGATCCCGGCCAGGTTTGTTTTTGACGACGATGCTCATATTGTTGTTTTTTTGTTGGAAACATAGAATTCGCATTCTACCAGCCAGTGAATCCGGGAGGACAGCGCCCATCCTAAAGGCACTAAAGACATGAAGAGAGTAAAATCTCACCCCGAATTTCAAGGCACAAAAAAGCCCGCTCAATTGGCGGGCTTTAGAGTCGTTGATGATCAACGTGAATAATGGTCGGAGTGGCCGGATTTGAACCGACGACCACCACACCCCCAGTGTGGTGCGCTACCAGGCTGCGCTACACTCCGATGGAGATATAAATCGAGCGGTCAAAGTGACGTAAGTGCTTGATTTATAAGGGGCATCGCTTTGCGATGAGGCGCAAATCATACCGAAGTACGGTGGGAATGCAAGCCCGTTTTGCGCCTTTTTGACTCAGGTTAGGTCAGGCTTCCACTTCCAGCAATTCCAGCACCCCTTCCAGCTCGGCGATCATCTGCGGGATCACCTGCTGCAGCTGTACCGTCTGTACTTTTTCGGAGCTGCCACTTTCCATCTGCAGGCGTGCGCCGCCGATGGTGTAGCCCTCTTCGTACAGGAGTGCACGGATCTGGCGGATGAGGATGACATCCTGGTGTTGGTAGTAGCGGCGGTTGCCGCGACGTTTCACCGGGCTGAGCTGAGGGAATTCCTGTTCCCAGTAACGCAGTACGTGCGGTTTGACTGCGCAAAGCTCACTCACTTCACCGATGGTGAAATAGCGTTTACCCGGGATAACCGGGAGTTCGCTGTTATGACTCGCTTCCAGCATCTTCTTCTACTCGTGCCTTGAGTTTTTGCCCCGGCTTGAAGGTAACTACCCTTCGCGCGGAAATGGGGATTTCTTCGCCAGTCTTGGGGTTCCGTCCCGGACGCTGGCTTTTGTCACGCAGATCGAAATTGCCAAACCCCGACAGTTTGACCTGCTCGTTATTTTCAAGGGCGTTGCGGATTTCCTCGAAGAAATATTCGACGATTTCTTTGGCTTCGCGCTTGTTGAAACCCAGCTCTTCGTACAACTTCTCGGCGAGCCCGGCTTTGGTCAGTGCCTCTGTCATTGGTTCCTGCCCAACAGATTCAGAGGCGTCGACTCCCGGTTGTTAAGCCTGGTACCGCTTTGGCTTGGAACCCGAAGACAGACGCTCTCGGGATACGCGCGTCAGCTACGTATCCCGGAGCGGACCGGACTAGCGCAGGCTGGCGTTGTATTTTTGTTCTAGCTCAGAAACAACCGCTTGCACGGCGGCATTGATTTCTTCGTCGTTAAGGGTGCGCGAGGGATGCTGAAACGTCAAGCCCATGGCGACACTTTTTCTATTAAAATCAATGCCTTTGCCCTGATAGACGTCAAAAATGTTGAAGTCTGTCAAAAATTCGCCGGCGGCCTTGACCGCGGATTCAGCCAGCTGGCCGACCGGGGTGTCAACGTCCGCCAGAATGGCGAGGTCGCGGCGCACTTCCGGGAATTTGGACAGCGGCGCAAAGGCAGGAATGACCGCTTGCCCCAGGCCGTCCAGGCTCAGTTCGAACAGGAAGGCGGCCTTGGGCAGGTCATACGCTTTCTGCAGCTCCGGATGCAGCGCGCCCAGTACGCCGACGGGCTGGCCGTTGCGCAGCAGTTCGGCACACTGGCCAGGGTGCAGCGCCGGGTGCTTGGCCGGGGCAAAGGTGAACTCGGCTTCGGCCTCGTAGTGGGTCAGCAGCGCTTCCACGTCCGCCTTGATATCGTAGAAATCCACCAGATCCTTGGAACCGGTCCAGCCTTCTGGCTGGCGGGTACCGTAGATCAGGCCGGCAATCATGCGCTCCTGCTTGAGCTCGGCAACAGACTGACCCGGCACAAAGCGCAGGCCGGTTTCGAACAGGCGCAGGCGGTCCTGCTGGCGATTGAGGTTGTACTGCAGCGCTTTGACCAGGCCCGCCATCAGGGTGGTGCGCATTACCGAGAGTTCGGCGCTGATCGGGTTCTGCAGGGCCACCGGCTCTACTTCCGGGTCAAACTTGGCAGACGCGTCGCTGTCGATAAAGCTGAAGGTAATGGCTTCCTGGTAACCACGGGCCAGCAGGGTCTGCTCCAGACGCGACTGGGCCACGCTCGCTTCGGCGCGGGGCACGATATCCAGGGAAGCTTTCATGGCGACGCTGGGGATACGGTTGTAGCCGTACACCCGCGCCAGTTCTTCCAGCAGATCGGATTCGATGGCGATATCGAAGCGGAAGCTGGGCACCAGGAAGGTCCAGCCATCGCTGTCTTCACCAATCTTTTCCAGGCCCAGGCGGGTAATGATCTCGACGATCTCGGCATCGCTCATTTCGATGCCCAGGCCGCCGCTCACGCGCTCGCGACGCAGGGTGATTTTGCGTTCGGCCGGCATGGCTTCGGTCGCCTCGCGCAGGTGTACCGGACCCGGCTCGCCGCCGACGATATCCAGCAGCAGTTGGGTGGCGCGCTCGACGGCCTTCTCCTGCAGGCGGTAGTCAACGCCGCGCTCGAAGCGGTGCGAGGAATCCGTGTGCAGGCCGTAGGAGCGTGCCTTGCCGGCAATGGCCAGCGGGCTGAAGAAGGCGCTCTCCAGGAAGATATCTTTGGTGGTCTCGGTCACAGAGGAGTCCAGGCCGCCCATGATACCGGCGATGGCCAGCGGGCCCTTCTCGTCAGCAATCAGCAGGGTGTCAGCGTTCAGTTCCACTTCCTGCTCATCCAGCAGGGTCAGCTTCTCGCCCTGCTCCGCCATGCGCACCTTGATGCCGCCATTCAGCTTGGCGAGGTCGAAGGCGTGCATGGGCTGGCCCAGCTCCAGCAGTACGTAGTTGGTGACGTCGACCACCGGATCGATGCTGCGCAGGCCGCTGCGGCGCAGGCGCTCCTGCATCCACAGCGGGGTTTCCGCGTCGATATTGATGTTGCGGATCACGCGGCCCACATAGCGCGGGCAGGCGTCTTCGGCGAGCAGGGAAACCTGCAGGCTGTCATCAATGACAGGCGCTACCGGCTCGACGGCCGGCGGCGTCACTTCACAGCGGTTCAGCACACCCACTTCACGGGCGATACCGGCGACGCCAAGGCAGTCGGAACGGTTCGGGGTCAGGTCGACTTCGATGGTGCTGTCGTCGAGCTGCAGGTATTCCCGTAGGTCGGTGCCGGTGACGGCGTCTTCCGGCAGCTCCCAGATGCCATCGCTGTCGTCACCCAGTTCCAGTTCGGTCTGGGCACACAGCATGCCGAAGCTCTCGACACCGCGCAGCTTGGCTTTCTTGATTTTGAAGTCGCCGGGCAGCTTGGCGCCGACTAAAGCGAACGGGATCTTGATGCCGGTGCGCGCGTTCGGTGCGCCACAGACGACCTGCATCTCCCCTTCCGGGTGGCCTTTCACCTTACACACGCGCAGCTTGTCGGCGTCCGGGTGCTGTTCGCAGCCGATGATTTCACCGACCACCACGCCGGAAAATGCGCCCGCTACGGGCTCTACAGCGTCTACTTCCAGGCCCGCCATGGTGATCTGGTCGGCCAGCTGTTGTGCAGTCAGGTCCGGGTTTACCCACTCCCGTAACCAGGCGTTGCTGAATTTCATAATCGATCTCTAATTCTGAATTCTTTTACGGCACTGTTGTGCGTTCATCGTGCGTTCGTATTCGCTATTTAGAACTGCTTGAGGAAGCGCAGGTCGTTATCGAAGAACAGGCGCAGGTCGTTTACGCCGTAGCGCAGCATGGCCATGCGCTCGACACCGAGGCCGAAGGCAAAGCCGGAGTATTTTTCGCTGTCGATGTCGCAGGAGGCGAATACGTTCGGGTGCACCATGCCGCAGCCGAGAATTTCCAGCCAGCCGGTACCGGAACACACACGACAGCCCTCACCGCCACAGTTGGTGCACTGGATGTCCGCTTCCGCGGAGGGCTCGGTGAACGGGAAGTAGGACGGGCGGAAACGCACCGGGACGTCCGCCTCAAAGAAGGCTTTCAGGAACTGGTCGATACAGCCCTTCAGGTGCGCGAAGCTCACACCCTCGTCGATCACCAGGCCTTCCACCTGATGGAACATGGGCGAGTGGGTGACGTCGGAATCACAGCGGTAAACACGACCCGGGCAGATGATGCGCAGGGGCGGGTTGGACTTTTCCATGGTGCGGATCTGCACCGAGGAGGTGTGGGTGCGCAGCACGGTGGATGGATCGATATAGAAGGTATCGTGCATCGCGCGCGCGGGGTGGTGCGCGGGAATATTCAGGGCTTCAAAGTTGTAGTAGTCGCCTTCCACTTCCGGGCCCTGCTCGACGGAGAAGCCGAGGCGCTGGAAGATCTCTTCGATACGGCGCAGGGTGCGGGTGATAGGGTGCATGCTCCCCTGCTCTTCACCGCGGCCCGGCAGGGTCACGTCGATGGTTTCCTTCGCCAGCTTTTCTTCAATGGCGGCTTTTTCCATCGCGGTGCGGCGCGCATTGATCGCTTCCTGCACCTGCTGCTTGGCTTCGTTAATCTTGGCTCCGGCCGCCGGACGCTCTTCCGCCGACAGCTTGCCCAGACTTTTCAGCAATGCGGTGATCTGGCCTTTCTTCCCCAGGTAATCCACCCGCACCTGATCCAGTGCCGCGAGGTCGCCGGCCTTTTCTACCAGCGCCAGCGCCTGCTCGGTGAGGGATTGCAACTCTTGCATTGAAACCTTCTCGTTCTGATCGATGAGTGACAACGGTTGTCTTGAAACACGTTTTGAGATGCAGCGGATAATAGCAGTCCACCGCGTCAGAAATTCGGTCTGTATCGATAATACAGATAAAAAAATAGGGAAGAGCCAAACAGCCCTTCCCTATTTTCAAAGCGCAAATCCGCCCTTGCGGGCCGATTTGTTCTGCAGGCGCTAATTAAGCTGCCAGGGCTGCCTTGGCTTTTTCAACTACGGCAGCAAAAGCGGCTTTATCGTATACCGCCAGATCAGCCAGAACACGGCGATCCAGTGCGATATCCGCCTTCTTCAGGCCGGCAATCAGTCGGCTGTAGCTCAGGCCTTCAGCGCGGGACTGGGCGTTGATACGCGTGATCCACAGTGCGCGGAAGTTACGCTTCTTGACACGACGGTCGCGGTAAGCGTACTGACCAGCTTTGATGACTGCCTGCTTGGCTACGCGGAATACACGCGAACGCGCACCGTAGTAACCTTTAGCCTGCTTCAGAATTTTCTTGTGACTACGACGCGCCACTACACCACGTTTTACACGGGCCATAACAATATCCTCTTAAAACTTTACGTGTGCAGCCAATTACTTGGCGCGCAGCATACGATCGACCAGGGTGGCGTCAGACTTGTTCAAAGTGCTGGTGCCGCGCAGCTGACGCTTACGCTTGGTGGTCATCTTGGTGAGGATGTGGCTCTTGTTCGCGTGCTTGTGCTTGTAGCCCGAAGCGGTCTTCTTGAAACGCTTGGCAGCGCCAGAATGTACTTTTGCTTTCGGCATTTTGTACTCCAAAGTGAATAGTGGCCCACGAATGGGCTTTGTTAATAGGCCACAGGCCGGGGCCTGCGACTGTGCGGGAGTGAGAAGGCAGCCGTCGCCCGATCACTTCCCGAAAAGAAGGTGCAGAGTGAACTCTACGCCTTACTTTTTCTTTTTACTGGGCGCGATGACCATGATCATCTGGCGGCCTTCCATCTTCGGCCGCTGCTCCACAGTACCCAGCTCCTCGAGATCTTTCTCGATGCGCTGCATCATTTCCATCCCCAGCTCCTGGTGGGCCATTTCACGGCCGCGGAAGCGCAGGGAGACTTTCGCCTTGTCCCCGGCTTCCAGGAAGCGGGTCAGGTTGCGCAGTTTGATCTGGTAGTCGCCGATATCGGTACCGGGACGGAACTTCATTTCCTTGATCTGCTGCTGCTTTTGTTTCTTCTTGGCCGCATTCTTGGCTTTCTTGGCCTCAAATACGTGCTTCCCGTAGTCCATGATCTTACAGACGATGGGATCGGAGTCCGACGCAATTTCAACGAGATCCAGGCTGGCGCCCTGCGCCCTTTCCAGCGCCTCATCCAGAGACACAATACCTACCTGTTCGCCATCCGCGCCGATCAGTCGCACTTCACTGGCTTCAATCTGATCGTTGATGCGGGCCTTCTTGGACTTACCTTTCATATCTCGTTTAATAACACTCGTCTCCGGTAATTTATAAAAGTGTCTATCGGGGCGCTTATTCTGCTGCGCCCTCAATAGACGAACGGCCGCGGCGATCCACATCCTGGCGGAGGAGCTCAAGGAATGACTCGTAAGTCATGGTTCCGAGGTCCTCACCGCTACGTGTCCGCACGGCGACCGTCTGGTTTTCCACTTCCTTATCGCCGATCACCAGCAGATAAGGAACACGCTGAAGCGTGTGCTCGCGGATTTTAAAGCCGATCTTCTCGTTTCTCAAGTCAGCGGCAGCGCGGAACCCTTCCGCACCCAGCTTGGACTCGAGGTTCTTGCAGTACTCGGACTGGCGATCGGTGATATTCAGTACCGCCACCTGCTGGGGCGCCAGCCAGGTCGGGAAGGCACCCTCGTAGTTCTCGATCAGAATCCCGATAAAGCGCTCGAAGGACCCGAGGGTCGCGCGGTGCAGCATGACCGGGGTCTGACGGGAACCGTCTTCCGCCACATACTGGGCGTCCAGGCGGCCCGGCATGGAGAAGTCCACCTGAATGGTGCCGCACTGCCACACACGGCCGAGGCAGTCCTTCAGGGAGAATTCGATCTTAGGTCCGTAGAAGGCGCCCTCACCCGGCAGCTCTTCCCACGGCAGATCCGCCGCATTCAGGGCATCCGCCAGGGCTTTCTCCGCCTTGTCCCAGCTTTCGTCGGAGCCGACGCGCTGTTCCGGACGGGTAGATAAACGATAGATCACTTCTTCGAAGCCGAAGTCTTTATAGACCGCATGCAGCAGGTCCATAAACTCGGATACTTCGGACTGGATCTGGTCTTCGGTACAGAAGATGTGGCCATCGTCCTGCACGAAGCCGCGCACGCGCATCAGACCGTGCAGGGAGCCGGACGGCTCGCTGCGGTGACAGGAGCCGAACTCCGCCAGACGCAGGGGCAGATCGCGGTAGCTGCGCAGGCCCTGGTTGAACACCTGCACGTGGCAGGGGCAGTTCATCGGCTTGATGGCGAACTGGCGCTCTTCGCTGGTCAGCGTGAACATGTCGTCGCCGAACTTGTCGGCGTGACCGGACTTCTGCCACAGGGAGAAGTCCACCAGTTGCGGGGTCTTGATCTCTTTATAGCCGCGCTCGCGCTGGCGCTCACGCATGTACTGCTCGACGGTGCTGTATACGGTCCAGCCGTTGGGGTGCCAGAACACCATGCCCGGCGCCTCTTCCTGGATATGGAACAGGTCGAACTTCTTCGCCAGCTTGCGGTGGTCGCGCTTTTCCGCTTCCGCGATACGGTGCAGGTAGGCCTTGAGCTCTTTCTTGTTGCCCCAGGCAGTACCGTAGACACGGGTCAGCATTTCGTTGTTGGCATCGCCGCGCCAGTAGGCGCCGGCCACCTTGGTCAATTTGAAGGCCTTCAGCTTGCCGGTGGACGGCACATGCGGGCCGCGGCACAGGTCCTCAAAGTCGCCCTGGCGATACAGGGAGATATCTTCGTTGGTGGGGATACTGGCGATGATCTCCGCCTTGTACTCCTCACCCAGCTCACGGAAGTATTTGACCGCGTCGTCGCGGGGCAGCAGGCGGCGGCTCACAGGAATGTCCTCCTTGGCCAGCTCTTCCATGCGTTTCTCGATCTTCTCGAGATCTTCCGGAGTAAACTGTCGCTCGTAGGCGAAGTCGTAATAGAAGCCGTCCTCGATGACCGGGCCGATGGTGACCTGGGCTCCAGGGTAGAGCTGCTTGACCGCCTGGGCCAGCAGGTGCGCGGTGGAGTGACGGATGATTTCCAGCCCTTCCGGCTGGCGCTCGGTCACGATGGCGAGCTCCGCATCGTGCTCGATCACATAACTGGTATCCACTTCCTTGCCGTCGACAACACCCGCCAGTGCGGCTTTCGCGAGGCCGGGGCCAATATCATTGGCAACGTCGAATACGGAAACAGGATTGGAGAATTCGCGACGGGAACCGTCAGGGAGGGTGACAACAGGCATTGCACTTCCTTTTTCTATCAGTGGCGATCCCTACGAAAGACCGCGTGATTCACAGTGTGTGATGGCTGGGCTTGCGCCCGGAACGAGTCAGATCAGGACAGGTGAAAAGACTCGCAAGAAAATGGTAGACCCAAGCAGACTCGAACTGCTGACCTCTGCCATGTCAAGGCAGCGCTCTAACCAACTGAGCTATGGGTCTAAAGACTGGCAGGCTGGGGACAGGCAATAACACACTCCCCGCTGCAGAGGACGCGAACTTTAGCACCAGCTTTTTGGCTTTTCAACCGCTCAAATCAGAAAAAATTTCCGCCAATCAAGCACTTGGGGGACACAGACCTGCCTACATCTGCAAATCCCGCCTGAGGGGCACGCACCTGGCGGTCAGGGCGCAACTTCTTTGAGCCGAGTGATCTCGTCACGCAATTTCGCCGCGGCCTCGAATTCGAGGTTTTTGGCATGCTGGTACATCTGCTCTTCCAGCTCTTCAATCCGGGCCCAGCGCTGCTGATCGGTGAGCGGCGCCTGGTCCGCTTTGTAGCTGCCGCCCTTTTCCGCCACCTTGCGCCGGCCGCGGGCCGGAACGCCGGGCGCGATGGCACCTTCCATAATATCGGCGACACTTTTGCGGATCCCCCTGGGGGTAATCCCGTGCTCGGCGTTGTGGGCCAGCTGCTTCTCGCGGCGGCGCTCGGTCTCTTCCAGCGCGCGCTGCATGGAGTCGGTGATCTTGTCCGCGTAGAGGATTGCCCTCCCCTCCAGGTTGCGCGCCGCGCGGCCGATGGTCTGAATCAGGGAGCGGTCCGAGCGCAGGAAACCTTCCTTGTCCGCATCGAAGATGGCAACCAGTGACACCTCCGGCATATCCAGCCCTTCTCGCAGCAGGTTGATCCCTACCAGCACATCGAACTCGCCGATGCGCAGGTCGCGGATGATCTCCACACGCTCCACGGTATCGATATCCGAGTGCAGGTAGCGCACGCGCACACCGTTTTCGCTCAGGTACTCGGTCAGATCCTCCGCCATGCGCTTGGTCAATACGGTGATCAGCACCCGCTGATCCGCATCGACACAGCGGCGGATCTCAGAAAGCGTATCGTCCACCTGGGTGGCCGCCGGGCGCACTTCCACTTCCGGATCTACCAGGCCCGTGGGTCGCACCACCTGCTCCACCACGGCGCCGGCGTGCTCCGCCTCGTATTTGCCCGGGGTTGCGGAGACAAAAATGGTCTGCGGCGACAACTGCTCCCACTCCTCAAATTTGAGCGGGCGGTTATCCAGGGCCGATGGCAGGCGGAACCCGTATTCCACCAGTGTCTCTTTCCGCGAGCGGTCACCGCGGTACATACCGCCAATCTGCGGCACCGTGACATGACTCTCGTCGATAAACAGCAGGGCGTCGTGCGGCAGGTAGTCAAACAGCGTGGGCGGTGGCTGGCCGGAATCGCGGCCCGACAGGTAGCGGGAGTAGTTCTCTACGCCATTGCAGTACCCGAGCTCCTGCATCATTTCCAGATCGTAGCGGGTGCGCTGCTCCAGGCGCTGCGCTTCCAGCAGCTTGTTGTTGTCGCGCAACTGCTTCAGGCGCTCTTCCAGCTCTTCCTTGATCTGGTCGATGGCCTTGACGATGGTTTCCCGTGGCGTCACATAGTGAGACTTGGGGAAGATGGTGATGCGCGGCACCTTGTGCAGCACCTCACCGGTAAGGGGATCAAACAGGGTGATCTCTTCGATTTCCTCGTCGAACAGGGACAGGCGCACCGCCTCGAGATCCGAGTCCGCCGGATAGATATCGATAATGTCACCGCGCACCCGATAGGTAGCCCGGCGAAAATCCGCGTCGTTGCGGGTGTACTGCAGCTCCGCCAGACGGCGCAGGATGGTGCGCTGGTCGACGATATCCCCGCGATCCAGGTGCAACACCATCTTCAGGTATTTGTCCGGATCGCCGAGGCCGTAGATTGCCGACACGGTGGCAACCACGATGACATCCTTGCGCTCGATCAGCGCCTTGGTGGCCGACAGCCGCATCTGCTCGATATGCTCGTTGACCGACGCATCCTTCTCGATGAAGGTATCGGAGGATGGCACATAGGCTTCCGGCTGATAGTAGTCGTAATAGGAGACGAAGTACTCCACCGCATTGCGCGGAAAGAACTCCTTGAGCTCGCCATAGAGCTGGGCCGCCAGCGTCTTGTTGTGCGCCATGACGATGGCCGGGCGCTGCACCCGGGCAATGACATTGGCCATGGTGAAGGTTTTACCCGACCCGGTCACCCCAAGCAGGGTCTGGTGCGCCAGGCCGTCACCGATACCCTCCACCAGGGACTCGATGGCGGCCGGCTGATCACCGGCTGGTTCATACTTACTGGCCACTTCAAACGGACGCGGTTCCGCGTGGGGTTCCATAGACTTCTCACCAGGTAAACATCGTTACGCCCTTCCTCGGGCGGGATTGGGAAATTGTAGGCGCACACGCCACCCGGGAACAAATAGGGTCGCCATTCCCGCCTGGTGGCGAGAAAATAAACACTGCAAAATCAAAGGCTTAATTTCAGATAAAGGGGTTGACCTGCTATAGGGTGCTCTATAAGATACGCGCCATCTGACCGGGATGACCTCTGGACACCCTTCAGATATACAGTTCCGCCTTAGCTCAGTTGGTAGAGCAAATGACTGTTAATCATTGGGTCGCTGGTTCGAGCCCAGCAGGCGGAGCCAAATTCAAGAACCCCGCAGCTTTCGATGGCTACGGGGTTTTTATTTAGAGCTACGCTCTTCCGGGTGCTTTCACCAAGAAGCACCCAACCAAAATTCCGCCTTAGCTCAGTTGGTAGAGCAAATGACTGTTAATCATTGGGTCGCTGGTTCGAGCCCAGCAGGCGGAGCCAAACAGTAAAACCCCGCACCTGAAAAGGTTGCGGGGTTTTTCTTTTTGCGGCCGGTAAAAAGGCACAACAAAAAAGCCCCGCGCATTGCGCAGGGCCCGGCGACTACCCCACTCTACGGCAGACTGGTTACACCTCGGGCATCTCTCCCGTCAGGCGCTGCCGCACCCTGGCCCGCCCAGACAGCGGCAACTGCTTCACCTCGGCGCCCTCAGCCACTGGCGACAGCTCGGCGCCATCTACAGCCGCGGACAGCGCCCAGACCGTATCCACCAGTTGCTGCTTGGG
>Ga0207814_100246_pt1 | contig 44935 bp, 37 predicted proteins | sample TtaePargueraPR_7_FD_187755 | JGI IMG/M metagenome (GOLD analysis project Ga0207814, IMG submission 187755) | Aerobic enrichment media microbial communities from Bioluminiscent Bay, La Parguera, Puerto Rico - Tt and P1 (2) (SPAdes) | ecosystem: Environmental > Aquatic > Marine > Unclassified ... | reverse complement strand
GGCCGCCGTCACCGCCATTGACGGCTACCAGATGGCCCGTCAGGGCCGTGCAGGTCCGGCGCTGGCGGCGGCGGCAATCGGCTCCTTCTTTGCCGGATCGGTGGCGACCTTCCTCCTCGCCGCATTTGCGCCGCCGCTGGCGCGGGCCGCCCTCAATTTCGGCGCGCCGGAATATTTCTCGCTGATCGTGCTGGGTCTCTTGGTTTCCATTGCCCTGGCGCATGGCTCGATCCTCAAAGCGCTCGGCATGATCGTGCTCGGGCTGCTGCTGGGCATGGTGGGGCAGGATATCTATACGGGCACGCCGCGCTTCACCTTCGGGCTCCGGGAATTGTTCGGCGGGCTCAATTTCGTTGCCGTGGCAGTGGGCGTGTTTGGCGTCGCGGAAATCCTGCGCAATCTCGAAAACGAGCACGAGCGGGAAGTCGGCGTGAAGGCGGTCAAGAACCTGTGGCTGACACGCGATGACATCCGCCGCATCATCATGCCGGTGCTGCGGGGTACGGGCCTGGGGTCCATTCTGGGTATCCTGCCGGGTGGCGGGCATATCCTTTCGGCGTTCGCCTCCTATTCGGCGGAAAAGCGGTTGTCGAAGAACCCAGAGGAGTTCGGCAAGGGCGCCATCGAGGGCGTGGCGGGGCCGGAATCGGCCAATAATGCGGCCGCTCAGACCTCGTTCATTCCGCTGATGACGCTGGGCATTCCCGCCCATCCGGTGATGGCGCTGATGATCGGGGCGTTCATCCTGCAAGGGATCACGCCGGGACCCAATGTCATCAACGAACAGCCAGCGCTGTTCTGGGGTATCATCGCCTCTATGTGGATCGGCAATCTGCTGCTCGTCATCCTCAACCTGCCGCTGGTGGGGCTGTGGGTGAAGATGCTCTCGATCCCCTATCGCGTGCTGTTCCCGGCGATCGTGCTGTTCGCCTGTATCGGCACCTTTTCGATCAACCAGAACGTCTATGACATCTATGCGATCGCCTTCTTTGGCATTGTTGGCTACCTGCTCATCCGCTTCGGCTGCGAACCGGCGCCACTACTGCTCGGTTTCGTGCTGGGGCCGCTGCTGGAAGAGCATTTGCGGCGGGCGATGATCATCTCGCGCGGTGATCCGATGATCTTCATCGAACGGCCGATCTCGGCGACCTTGCTGGCCATGGCGCTGGCAGCGGTGATTGTGGCGGTACTGCCATCGATCCGCAGGAAACGGGCCGAAGTCTTCGTGGAAGAGGACTGAGTTAAAGCGGCCGGCTCCCTGAGCCGGCTGCATTGTCTAGCGCGGGCCTGTTCTGGATGCGTCAAGGCTTGCGGGCCGTCCCGGCAGGTCGAGTGTGCTTTCCCGGCGCGGCGCCGAAGCGATGACCTTGCCGGACTTGATGACAGCGAGGCGCGCGGCTTTTAGCCGGATGGCTTCGATCGGGTCGGCGGCCTGGAGCAGGACCATGTCGGCCTTGTTTCCAACCGCGATGCCATAGCCGTCCAGATGCATGATTTTTGCCGGGCCGCTGGTGATGAGCTCAAAGCACTGTCGCATGGCCTCGCGGCTGGTCATCTGACCCACATGCAGACCCATTGAGGCGACTTCGAGCATGTCGGCCTGCCCCAGGGAATACCAGGGGTCCATGACGCAGTCGTGGCCGAAGGCGCAGGTGATGCCATAGGTCAGCATTTCGGGGATGCGGGTCATGCCGCGGCGCTTGGGATAGGTATCGTGGCGACCCTGGATGCCGATATTGATCAGCGGATTGGCGGTGGCGCTGACCCCGGCCTCGGCCATCAGCGGCAGGAGCTTGGACACATAGTAATTGTCCATGGAGTGCATGGAGGTGAGGTGTGAGCCGTTGACCCGGCCATTGAGGCCGATGCGCTGGGTTTCATAGGCCAGCGTCTCGATGTGACGGGACAGCGGATCGTCGGTTTCGTCGCAGTGCAGATCGACGAGCAGGCCGCGCTTTTCGGCGATTTCGCAGAGGGCTTTCACGCTGGCTGCACCATCGGCCATGGTGCGCTCGAAATGGGGGATGCCGCCGACGACGTCCACACCCATGTCGAGGGCGCGGTTGAGAAGATCGATTGCACCGGGGTAGCGATAATAGCCATCCTGCGGGAAGGCGACCAGTTGTAGGTCGATATAGGGCGCGACCCGTTTCTTGACTTCGAGCAGGGCCTCGACGCCGAGGAGGCGGGTGTCGCAGATGTCGACATGGCTGCGGATGGCAAGCAGGCCTTGCGACACGGCGAGATCGCAATAGGCCAGTGCCCGCTCGATGACCGCATCCTGGGTCAGGAGCGGCTTCAGTTCCCCCCATATCTGGATGCCCTCGAGCAGGAGGCCGCTTTCATTGTAGCGGGGCAGGCCGAGCGAGAGGGTTGCGTCCATATGGAAGTGGCAATCGACGAAAGGCGGTGAAACGAGTTGGCCGCCAGCGTCGATTGTCTGGCCGGCCTCACCAGCCAGCTTGGGCTCCAGCGCAGCGATGCGCCCCTGGCGGATGCCGATGTCCAAGCCGGTTCGGCCGTCGGGCAGGGTGGCATTGGTGAGCTTGAGGTCGAACATTTCCGGTCTCGTACAGCTTGTTTGCGGTTCCTGCGTCTCCCTCCCCCTTGTGGGGAGGGATCAAGGGTGGGGGTGCAGTGGTTCGATGTCTGCGGGAGCCCAGACCCCCACCCAGCTTCGCTACGGCCTGATGGCCAAGCTGCGCTACCCTCCCCACAAGGGGGAGGGAGACGATGAACACTGGCACTAAGCACTTTCCATCCCTCCCCTTGTTGGGAGGGGTTGAGGGCCGGGTGAGCCCAAATAAAGGTATCAAAGCAAAAGGCGCGCTCTGTGGCGCGCCTCGGGATTATTTGCGGAAGGCGGGAATGACATGCCGCCCGTAATTGGCGATGATTTCTTCCTCGTCGCCGCTGTCGAGATAGATGTTGAACTGGGTGACACCGGCCGCTTCCAGCTCATGCAGCTTGTTGATGTGGTCCTCGGGCTCGCCGAGCACACAGAAGCTCTCCACCACATCATCGGTGATGAAATCGAGATAGGGATTATCGGCCTGGCCGTGCTTGGAATAGTCGTAGCCCCGGCGCTTTTCGATATAGCTGGTGAGGCTCGATGGCACTTTGTCGCTATCGGCGCCGTATTTCTCGACAATATCGGCCACGTGATTGCCCACCATGGCGGGGAACCATTTCACATGCTCGATGGCGCGCTTCTTGTCGCCGAAATAGGCCGGGGCGGCGGCCATGGAGCGGAAGTTCGACATATCCTTGCCGACGGCCTTGCCGGCCTCAATGCACTGGTCGGTGAACCATTTGCAAAGGCCCGGATCGGCGATCTGCAACACGACACCTTCGGCATGCTCACCGGCAGTCTTCAATGCCAGTGGGCCATAGGCGGCGATCCAGCTGGGCATTTCGTGGCCGACGGCCCAGGGAAACTTCACGGCAGCGGGGATTTCGCCATAGGTGACTTCTTCCCCGCGCACCATGGCCTTGGTCTTGTCGATGAATTCGGCAACGCGCTTGAGGGTCGCCGGCTTCTTGCCCATGACGCGCATGGAGCTGTCACCACGGCCCACGGCAAGGTCGAAACGGCCACCGGATTGCTTGGAAAGCGAACCGAAGATGGAGGCAGCGACCGACCAGTCGCGCACATCCGGATTGGTGACCAAGGGGCCGAAGCGCATGTCGGTGGTGTGTTCCATGCACATGGCGATGGCCGCGTAGCAATCGCGCCAGAGAATGTGGCTGTCATAGAACCAGCAATAGGAGAAGCCGGCATATTCGGCGGCGCGCACGAGGTAGCGGGCGCGCTCGTGTTCGATAAACCCCTTGAAGGTGATGCCGAATTCCATATTGTTCCCCTGCGCTCCTGTGGCCCGGAAATTTGACCAGTCGATCAAATTTTTGAGTGTCCGAGGCACGAATGTCAATCGGGTATTTACGTCGCGGACCCGGGGATTGCGCTGTCATAGACGATTGTGGGTGGTCCGCCGGTTTCATCGGACAGCAGCCGGGCGGCAACCCCATAGACGTCCCGCAGCAGGGTGGGATTGAGAATATCGGGCGGTGTACCGGAGGCGGCGAGCCGCCCCTGCGAGAGGACCACCAGATGGTCGCAGAACCGGGCGGCCAGATTTAGATCGTGCAGTGCGATGAGCACTGTGACGCCCGCATCGGCTTTCCTGCGCAGCAGGGTCAGGAGCTGCAATTGGGCCTGAATATCGAGATGGCTGGTCGGTTCGTCCAGCAAGAGCAGGCGCGGCTGCTGGGCCAGAGCCCGGGCAAGCTGGACGCGCTGCTGTTCGCCGCCTGAAAGGGTAGCGAAGCGCCGCCTGGCGAAGCTGGCGACTCCGGCCTCCTGCATCGCCCGGGCGATGATGTCCGCATCTTCCGGGCTGGGTGCCGCCTGCCAGGCCGCCTCGAACGGAATGCGCCCGAGCGCCACCACATCCTGGACCGTGAGGCGTTCCTCGGTCGAGGCGGATTGTTCGACATAGGCCAGCATGCGGGCGCGGGCGCGGCGCGACATATTGGGAAGATCATGCCCGTCAAAGGTGATGCGCCCCTCGGCGGGTAACAGGCCCAGCATTGCCGCGAGCAGCGTCGATTTGCCGGCACCATTGGGGCCAAGCAGGCCGGTGATGCGGCCGGAAGGGGCCGCCATGCTCACATCGGTAAGGATGGGCCTGCCGGATTTCTGCACTGAAAGTCCGGTGATCAACAGGCTCATGTGATCCTCCTGTAGCGCAGCAGGACAAGGAGGAATACCGGCGCGCCGATCAGGGCCGTGATGACGCCGACCGGCAGTTCACGCGGATCAAAGAGCGTGCGAGCGGCTGTGTCTGTCCACAGCATGAAGATGGCGCCGGCCAGCATGGCATGGGGCAGAAGTTTGCGGTGGCCCGATCCTACGGCGAGGCGAACTGCATGGGGAACCACTAGGCCGACAAAGCCGATGGCGCCGCCAATGGCCACCATGATGCCGGTGAGCAGGGCCGTGGCGCCCAGCAGCGTCCAGCGCAAACGTGGAACATCGATGCCCAGGCTCGCAGCGGCGGTATCGCCGAAGGCGAAGGCATCAAGAGCGCGGCCATTGGCCAGGATGAGGGGGGCGCAGAGCAGGAGCACGGCCGCCGCCAGGGCCGCGTCGGCCCATAGCGAGCCGGACAAGGACCCCATCAGCCAGCTGAGGATTTCCCGATAGCTGTCGCCGGTTGCCGACCAGAAGATGAGGAAAGAGGTTGCGGCAGACGCCAGGGCCGAGATGCAGATGCCGGTCAGGATGGCACGGCTGGGAGTCGCGCCGCCCAGAAGGGTGGCGATGACAAGGGCAAGGGCCAGTGCGCCCAGGCTGCCCAAAAAGGCGCCGAGCGGCATCAGCAAGGCCAGGCCGAGGAGCAGGAAGGTGACGGCGCCCAGCGCCGCACCGGAGGAGAGGCCCAGAAGATAGGGATCGGCGAGGGGATTGCGTGTGATCGCCTGCATCACCGTGCCGGAGAGGGCAAGGCCTGCGCCCACGCCCAGCGCGGTCAGTACACGCGGCAGGCGCAGTTCCCAGACAATGGCATCGCGCAGGCGGGAGACCGGGCTTTCAGGGAAAAGGCCGAGATGGTGGAGGATGACAGACCAGACCTCGTTGGGCGTGATGTCGGCAGGCCCGAGGGTGACAGCGACCACGGCGCTGAGGAGGGTGAGGGCCAAGAGAGCGAGGAAGGAGAAGCGGGTCATGAGGTGCCGTTACCCCCACCTGTGGTCCCTCCCCACACCACGGCTCGGCCCAGCGCCTCCCTCCCCTTGATGGGGAGGGAATGGGGGTGGGGCAACCTGGGTCGTTTCATTCCGCGAAGGTCAACCGCTTCAGCTGCTCGGCCATGTCGGCGGTGGCGGGCACATTGCGCACGCCGGCTTCGGCTGCGGGAAAGGGGATGATGAGGTAGCGCTTGTTGACGACAGCATCGAGCTGGCTGGTGATGGGGTTTTCGGCCAGCAGGGTCTTTTTCTGTTCGGCCGAGTTCCACACGGCATCAACCAGCACGATGACGTCGGGATTGGCATCGACAATGGCTTCCCAACTGGCCGAGGTCCAGCCTTCCTCAACATTGTCGTAGATGTTTTCGAGGCCAAGCGCTTCCATGATCATGGCGGGGGCGTTGTGCCCGGCGCCGACATAGGGGGTCTTGGTGCCAGAGGAGTACCAGAGGGCAGTGAGCCCGCGCGGGTCAGGCTGGATCGCCGACAAGGTGGCGCGTTGTTCTGCAATGAGCCGGTATGCGGCATCCTCGGCATCGAAAATCATCCCCATCTCCTCGATTTCGGCGAAGAGCTGATCGAAGCTGAGCTTGGCGGGCTTGATCGAGCGGCAGGCAGCGGGGGCGACGTAGGTGGCCACCCCCAGATTGGCTAGCGTTGGGCGTTCGCCGGCGCCGTCAGCGGCAAAATTGCTCTCCCAGCCGCCATAGATGAAGTCGGGTTCGACCTCGAGCACCACTTCCTGGCTGGGCAGCTTGTCGGACAGGACCGGAATGCCGGCCCCGCCGAGGGCCAGGTGTGGCGGCAGGGGGCCGTCCTGAAAGCCGACACCGACGATGTGATCGCCGAGGCCCAATGAGAGCAGGAGTTCGGTGGCCGTGGATTTGATGGTGACGACGCGTTCGGGTGGCGCTTCGATCGTTACGGTGAACCCGCAATTGTCGAGGGTCAGCGGATAGGTGGTGGCCGCCTGGGCCGGGAGTGCCAGCAGGGGCAAAATGAACGTGAGTTGACCGAGGTGACGCATGGTCAGTCCTGCTTCTGCTTTTTTCTGGAGTTGATTTCGGCCAGCGCAGCTTCATAGCCGAGCCGGTAGGCCTCAGCAGTGCCGAAGCGGAACATGTCATCATCGCCTGTGCGAGCCAGGGTGCGGGCACCGGGGGCATCGAGGGTCTGCACGAAGCGGCCGAGACCACGCACCACCGCCACTGGGATGCCGGTGGTCTTGCCCTTGACCAGATCCGCGGCGCCCGCGATCTCATCAGCGATGACCGCCTGGGTCACGTGCAGGGGGCGGCCATTGGCGTCGTTTTCACCGCGCAGATCGTCGGTCAATTGCATGCCCGCGGCACCGATGGCCATATCGGTCTGTCCAATCCGCCAGGCGCGCCCGATGGTGTCGGTGATGATGACGCCGATGTCGACACCGAAACACTCACGCAGGCCGATGCAAAGCGCGCGAGCGGAGGCATCGGGATCGGCAGGGAGGCGCAGAGCCGTGCCTTCGGGCACGTTGGACATGTCGATGCCGGCCGCGGCCATGACGAGGCCCTGCCGCGTCTCGACGATGCGGAAGGTGCCACCGGGATGCACGCGCTCGGCCACCACGCGGACTGTGTCGGCGGCGATGGCTTTCTCGCGATCGGCGGCGGGCACCTGCATGCCCTCGGCCTTGGAGACGATTTTCGAAGTGATGACGAGAATGTCGCCGGGCTGGAGAGCGGTGCCGGAGTCGGTCTTTGCCTGCGCCTCGATGGCGGTTGTGATGAGGGCGACGAGGTCGTCGCCGGGCTGGATTTCGGGAATGCCGGGGACACCCCAGACGGAAAAGCGCGGGGTCATCCGATCACTTTCCGCAGCCTTGGCAGAATCTCTTTTGCATAGAGCGCCAGGAACCGGCTCTGGTCAGTCCCTGGCGCATGGAAGACCAGGTGGTCGAAGCCATAGTCGATATAGGTCTTGATCTGCGCAACATGCTCATCGGGGTCGGAGGAAACGATCCAGCGCCTGGCGACGCGCTCGATGGGCAAGGCATCGGCCAGGCGCTCCATTTCCTCGGGATCCTTGACCGAGTGCTTTTCCTCGGCGGAGAGCGACAATGCGGCCCAGTTGCGGGTGTCGTTCAGGGCGCGGTCGGGGTCGGTATCGAAGGACACCTTGACCTCGATCATGCGCTCGAAGGGCTTGCCTGACAGCGTGCTCTCGGCGCGGCCCGCCGCCACATTGGGCAGAAGCTGGTCGACATAGAGTTCAGCGCCCTTGCCCGAGGTGCAGATGAAGCCATCCCCGGCGCGACCGGCATATTTGGCGTTGAGCGGGCCGCCGGCAGCAATGTAGATCGGCACCGGTTCGGCGGGCTTGTCATAGATGGTGGCGTTGACGGTCTTGTAGTATTCGCCCTCGAAGCTGACGCGATCCTGGGTCCAGAGTTGGCGGATCAGCCGGACGGCCTCGCGCAGGCGGGCCGAGCGTTCCTTGAGTTCGGGCCATTCAATGCCAGTGGCCGGGACCTCGTTCAGCCCCTCGCCAGTGCCGACCCCCAGGATGACGCGGCCGGGAAACATGGCGCCCATGGTGCCGAAGGCATGTGCGACCACCGTGGGGTGGAGGCGGAAGGTCGGCGTGAGCACGGAGGTGCCCAGAACGATCCTTTCGGTGCGGGCCAGAACGGCTGACATCCAGCCTGGCGCAAAGGGGGCATGTCCATCCGTGTGCTTCCAAGGCTGGAAGTGATCGGATACGAAGACCGAATCGAAACCAGCCTGTTCGGCCTCGACCGCGAAGCGCAGCAGATCATTGGGCGCAAACTGTTCGGCCGAGGCCTTATATCCAAAGCGCATGGGTCCCTCCGGTGCTTCGGTCGATTTTTGATCGTTTGGTCAAAAATGATCGATAGTCAAGCCGCTTCATGTTAGAGCATCGCAGCGACAACAGAACAACAATGGGCTAGAGCCTAGCGCCTGCCGCGGTTGCGGCGGGCCTGATGGAAGTGAATGAGACGATGAAAGTTATTTTTGATACCGATCCGGGCATCGACGATGCCATGGCGCTGCTCTATCTGAGCAAGCTGCCGAAGATCGATCTGCTCGGGGTGACAACGGTGGTGGGCAATGCCGATATCGCCACCACGACCCGCAATGCCCTGTTTCTCAAGCAGCGCTTCGGGCTCTCGGCGCCGGTGGTGCGCGGGGCGGGACGAACCCTGGACGGGGTGGACAAGGCCGAGCCGGTGATCGTGCATGGGGTCAACGGGCTGGGCGAGATCGACATTCCCGCCATCGACGACAGCGATCTGCATCCGGCCGAGGCCAGCCAGTTCATCATCGACACGCTGAAGGCGCATCCGGGCGAGGTGACCCTGATCGCAGTCGGGCGGATGACCAATCTGGCGCTGGCGCTGCGCGCGGAGCCGGACGTGGCTCGGCTGGCCAAGCAGGTCGTGATCATGGGCGGTGCGTTCGGCTATCAGGGGCGGAGCGGCAATATCACCCCGGCGGCCGAGGCCAATATTTTCGGCGATCCGGTGGCGGCCGACGAAATCTTCGCAGCTGAATGGCCGGTTGCCGTGGTCGGACTTGATGTAACGCATGACATCATTCTTGACACCGACTATCTCGCCCTGCTGTCGCAGGAAGTGGGCGAGAATGGCGCGTTGCTGTCTCAGATGTGCGAGCACTATGCCCGCTTCTATCGGGAGATCATGGGCCTGTCCGGTGTCGTGGGCCATGATCTGCTGGCTGTGACCTATGCGCTCCATCCAGAGTGGTTCGAGACCCGCCGCGGACCGGTGCTGGTGCAGCGCGATGGCATTGCGGTTGGCCAGACGATCCAGATGCCGGAGACACGAAAAGGTGGTCATCCGGACTGGGCGAATCGACCGCCGCAGACCGTCTGTATCGGGGTCGATGCGTCAAAAGTGCTGGCCCATTACCGAGAAACGGTCAGTCGATAGACTCTGTCATCGATAACAGTGGGTTCGCGGCCAATTTGGCCATTGTCGCGCAGGGCGTTTTGCCTAAATATTTCCCCCGATGGGGGAAATACGGTGACGCGACACGACCGTTCCTATGGTTTTTATGAAGGCGTTCAACGCGGGTTCGCGCTGGATGACGCTGTCGCGTTCCGACGCCTGATGCTGGACATTTACGGTAATCGCTGTGCCGTAACCGGCAAGGTTTTTCCTCCTGACGAAGCCGCCAATGAGCTGGAGGTCTTCCTGTTCCAGCCGCTCGGACATGGGGGCCCGATGGCTCCCGGAAACGCCATTGTTGTAGAGGCGGTTGTCGCCGGATTGCTCGAGAAGGGTCATATCCTGGTCAATGACGCCTATTGCGCCTATACCGCGCATCCCGAAATCGTACCCGACATGGTCGAGCCCGGCGATGCGCAGGGCCGCAATATGGCACTGCCCGACAATGTCTCGCTATGGCCGGAACTGACGATGGTGGGCTACCATCGTAGCCTGTTCCGGGCTCAGTGATCGGTGCGCAAATAACGCTGCGGGCTGGATAATCCGGTTCTTAAGGGGCAGATTGGCGCGGTCAAACCACGTCAATCGGACCCGACATGCCTTTTCCCGATATCGTTCATCCCGCCCTCGATCTCTACGAGAGCGCAGTCACGCTGCCTGATGACTTCGGCACCTTCTGGCAAACGACGTTGTCAGAGGCACGCGGGCTTGGTGGCGACCCCGTGCTGGAGCCGGCGGCGACCACGCTCAAGCTGGTCGAGGTCTTCGACGTGACCTTTCCTGGATTTGGCGGGCATCCGGTCAAGGGCTGGCTGGTGTTGCCCCGGGACCGGGAAGGGCGGTTGCCGCTTGTCGTGCAATATGTGGGCTATGGGGGCGGGCGCGGTTTTCCGCATGAGCAATTGCATTGGGCCGCCTCGGGCTTTGCCTATTTCCGCATGGATACGCGCGGCCAGGGCAGCGGCTGGAGCACCGGCGCCACGGCGGACCCGGTCGGCTCGACCGGCCAGATTCCCGGCGTGATGACCAAGGGCGTCCTTAACCGGGAAGACTATTATTACCGGCGCCTGTTCACCGACGGCGTGCGGGCGATCGACGCGCTCATCGGGCAGGATTTCGTTGATGCGGATCGTGTCGCGGTTTGTGGTGGCTCGCAGGGAGGCGGCATCGCCTTGGCCGTGGCCGGCATCGATGAGCGCGTCAAGGCGGTGATGCCGGACGTGCCGTTTCTGTGCGACTTTCCCCGCGCGGTGCGGGTGGCGGCGCGCGATCCCTATGGCGAGATTGTGCGCTACCTCGCCCAGCACCGGGACAAGAAGGAGCGGGTGTTCGAAACCCTGCGCTACTTCGATGGGGTCAATTTTGCCAGCCAGAGCCGGGCGGCGGCGCTGTTTTCGGTGGCATTGATGGATGACATCTGCCCGCCTTCGACGGTCTACGGTGCCTACAAGGCCTTTGCTGGAACGGACAAAAGCATTGTCGAATATGAGTTCAACAATCACGAAGGCGGCGGCCCCTTCCAGGATCGGGAGCAGATGGCGTGGTTGTGCGAACGGTTCGGCGCCTAGCCTCAACAAGTGATCGGGCCGTGCCGGAACTTCGGTGCGGTCGCGCCGTTCTCCGGCCAGCGTCATCATCTCATTCAGAACTGGAGCTGAAGACAATGGCCGAAAAGCAACTGGACGATCTCTTCCTCGATACCCTCAAGGACATCTACTACGCCGAACGCCAGATCCTGAAGGCCCTGCCCAAGATGGCCAAGGCGGCCACTTCGGAAGACCTCAAGGCCGGTTTCGAGCAGCACCGGGCGGAGACCGAAGGCCAGGTCGAGCGCCTCGAGAAGGTGTTCGAACTGCTCGGCAAGAGCCCGCGCGGCAAGACCTGCGACGCCATTCTCGGCATTATCGAGGAAGGCAAGGAAATCATGGAAGAGTTTAAGGGTACACCGGCACTGGACGCCGGCCTGGTGTCGGCGGCACAGGCAGTCGAGCACTATGAAATCGCCCGCTACGGCACCTTGGCCACCTGGGCCAAGCAGCTTGGCCATACCGAGGCTATGAACCTCTTCCTCGAGACCCTCAAGGAAGAAGAGGCGACCGACGAGAAGCTGACCAAGCTGGCCAAGACGGCGGTGAATTTGAAGGCCGCTGCCTGACGGCATCTGCGCCGGGCGCAGCCATGCACAAGAATACGGCCGTGGCCGAGCAGATCCGCCGGACCGCCTATTTCCTGTGGGAACAGGATGGGCGGCCGGAGGGGCAGGCCATGGCCTATTGGCTGCGCGCCAAGCAGGCGCTCATCCGCCAGGTTGCTTATGACAGATGGCTGGCCGGCGGAGCGCCGCCCGACCGGTCCGAGCTGTTCTGGACGGAGGCCGAGCGAAACCTCGACGAGAAATGACAACGGGCCCAGAGGGCCCGTTTTGCATTGTGATTGTTGATGCACTGGGCCCAGCGGGCCTGACCTGCTCAGAACTCCCCACTGGGGAGTTTTGTCGGCGCGAAGCGGTGTCCGCCTTTCGAGCATAGCTCTCAAGGCCTGATGACCTCAAATCTCCCCACTGGGGAGATTTTTGCCGCGCGAAGCGCAGTATTATTGTGCCTGTTGTCTGAGGCAGGGCCCTGCGAGCGTAGCTCTCCGGGCCTGATCGCCTAAAAACGCCCCACCGGGGCGTTTTTGTTGCCGTAGGCACCCAGCGATCAGTCCTTCGCGCGCTCGACGTAGGAATTGTCTTCGGTGAGGATGACGATGCGGGTGCCGGCATCGATGTGCGGCGGGACCATGACGCGCAGGCCGTTGTTGAGCACAGCGGGCTTGTAGGACGAGGACGCCGTCTGGCCCTTGACCACCGGCTCGGTCTCGACGATCTCGAAGGTCATGCGCTGGGGCAGTTCCATGGAGAGGGCAATGCCCTCATGGGTCATGAGGTGAACCTTCATGCCGTCGCTGAGATAGGCCTTCTGGTCGCCCACGACATCGTCCGAGACCGTGATCTGTTCGTAGGTCGAGGGCTCCATGAAGTGGTGGCCTTCGCCGTCGGAATAGAGATAGTCATATTCGCGATCATCCACGTCGGCCTTCTCGACCATTTCCACGGTGCGCCAGCGGCCGATGACCTTCACGCCGTCGGAGATGCGGCGCATGGTGACGTTGGTCACCGAGTTGCCCTTACCGGGGTGAACGTTTTCGGCAGTGAGAATGACGTGGAGGTTGCCGTCCTGCTCGACGACATTGCCTTTGCGCAGGGACGAGGCGATGACCTTGACCATATTTCTTCCTTGTTCGTGTCGCTGGCGCGGGCTAGAGGCAGGGCCGTCCGGGCGCCGGAATTCGCTTTTGTGGTGCGCCCGATACAATATTCCGCGCTCATTAGCCAGTCCGGACGGCAAGAAACCCGAGCATGAGAGCTTCTGACACATCGCCCTGGTGGCATCCCGAGCGGCATATGTATCGCCGGCCCGCCCTTCTGGCGCGCGCGCGGATCGATGCAGTGGTGCGCCAGTGGATGGCCGAGCGCGACTTCCTCGTGGTCGATCCGCCGGGGCTGCAGCGCTCGCCGGGCAATGAGACGCATCTGCATGCCTTCGACACGACGATGATCGGCAATGACGGGCTCGGGCAGGACATGTATCTGCACACCTCGCCCGAGTTCACCATGAAAAAGCTGCTGGCCGCCGGGGAAACGCGCATTGCTAGCCTGCAGCATGTCTGGCGCAATCGCGAGCGCAGCGCGCTGCACCATCCCGAATTCACCATGCTCGAATGGTATCGGGCGGGGGAACCATACGAGACGATTATCGCCGATACGTTGGCCGTCATCCGGCTGGCGGCTGAGAGCACCGGTATTGCACAATTCACCTTTCGCGACCGCGTTTGCGATCCGCTTGCCGAAGCGGAGCGGATCAGTGTGGCTGAAGCGTTTGAACGCTATGCAGGCATTGAGCTTCTGGCGACGATGGACAGCAATGGTGTGCCCGATGATGCGGGGTTGGCCGCGCAGATGGAAGGCCTTGGCATGGCGCTGCCGGAGGACCGGCGCTGGAGTTACCTGTTCACCCATGTGCTGGTCGAAAAGGTCGAGCCGCAATTGGGCAATGGGCGGGTCACCGTGCTGGACCGCTATCCTGCGTGCGAGGCGGCGCTGGCGCGGCGTGTGCCCGGGGATGCGCGGGTGTCCGAGCGTTTCGAGGTTTATGCCTGCGGTGTCGAATTGGCCAATGGCTTTGGCGAATTGACCGATGCGGCCGAACAGCGGGCGCGGTTCGAAGCGGAGATGGAAGAGAAGCAGCGCATTTATGGCGAGCGCTATCCGGTGGACGAAGATTTTCTTGCCGCGCTCGATTTCATGCCTGAGGCGAGCGGGGTGGCTCTGGGCTTTGACCGGCTGGTGATGCTGGCTACGGGCGCGCAGCGGATCGAGGCGGTGCTGTGGGCGCCGGTGGCGGAATGAGTGCCATCAAGACGGTCGACGGCCTCGTCGCTGCCGGGCTGGTTCAGCTCAGCAACAATCTCTCCGCCGTTGCGGAAAGATACGCCATCGGCATTACCCCCGCCGTCCTCGACCTCATTGATCCGAACGACCCGGACGATCCGATCGCCCGCCAGTTTGTGCCGACGACCAAGGAACTGGTGACGACCCCCGAGGAACGTGCTGACCCCATCGGCGACCTCACCCATTCGCCGGTGGAAGGCATTGTGCATCGCTATCCCGACCGGGTGCTCTTGAAGGCCGTGCATGTCTGTCCGGTCTATTGCCGGTTCTGCTTCCGCAGGGAAATGGTTGGACCGCAGGGTCTGGGGACGTTGACCGGCCCGGAGCTGGATGCAGCCATGGCCTATATCGCTGCCCACACGGAAATCTGGGAGGTTATCCTGACCGGCGGCGATCCGCTGGTCCTCTCGCCGCGGCGATTGCGGGCGCTGATGGAGCGGCTCGCCGGAATTGAGCATGTCAGGATCGTGCGCTTCCATACACGGGTGCCGGTGGTCGAGCCGGAGCGGATCGATGGCGAGATGGTGGCGGCGCTGACCGCCAGCGGCAAGACCACCTATCTGGCGGTACATGCCAATCATCCGCGCGAGCTGACCGATGCGGCGAAAGCCGGGTTCGAGCGGATGCTTGCCGGCGGGATTGCTCTGATCAGCCAGACAGTCCTGCTTAGGGGCGTCAATGATGATGTCGAGACATTGGCCAACCTGATGCGCGGCTTCGTCGAAAACCGGATCAAGCCCTATTACCTGCACCACCCCGACCTGGCGCCGGGGACGGGGCATTTCCGGGTGAGCATCGCGGAAGGGCAGGCGCTAGTGAGCGCGCTACGGGGCCGGATTTCGGGGCTGTGCCAGCCGGTCTATGTGCTCGATATCCCGGGGGGATATGGCAAGGCCGACATCGGCGCCGGGTCGATCACCGGGTCGGATGGATGCTTTACCGTGCGCGACTGGCAGGGCGGGGAACACGAGTATCGGGAGTAGGGTGCGGCTCACCCCCACCCTTAATCCCTCGCCTTAATGGGGAGGAATTGAGGGTGGGGTGATGGCCTTAGTCCACCACGCGCGGGTCGACGTCCTTGGAATAGTCTACGCCGCCGACGGCGAAGCCGAAGAGCTTCATGAATTCCTCGCGGTATTTCGGCAGGTCGGCGAGGTCGGCGAGATTTTCGGTGTTCAGCACGGCCCAGCGTTTTTTTAATTCGGCCTGCATGGCGGGGGACAGTTCCCAATCATCGACGCGAATGCGATTGTCGTCATCCAGGACCAGGGTACCCTGCAGCTTGTCGCGGAAGAGGCGGTCGATCTGCTGGATCGGCCCTTCGCCCAGGCCCATTTCGTCCTCGACCTTGATCAGCAGCGTGCCATAGAGCGGCACGACCGGAATGGCGGAACTGGCCTGGGTGACCACGGCCTTGAGGGCAACCACATGGGCGGCACTCTCGCCATGGGCGGCGCGGATGGCGGCGGCGGCGCGGTCGAGATCGGCCTTGGCCTTGCCCAGCGTACCCTTGTGGTAGATGGGCCATGTCAGCTCGGAGCCGAGATAGGTGTAGTTGAGGCTGGTGAAGCCATCGGCCAACACGCCCGCGTCGGAGAGTGCAGCGATCCAGAGTTCCCAATCTTCGCCACCCATGACCTTGACGGTGGCGGCGGCTTCTTCCTCGGTGGCCGGTTCGACAGTGACTTCGGAGACTTCCCCGGTGCCGGTATTGAGCGTCTTGGAGGTGACCTGGCTGCCATAGGGCTTGATGGCCGAGCGATAGGTGACGCCGTCCTTGGGGTCTGTGCGGACAGGAGAGGCCAGCGAATAGACGATCAGGTCGACCTGGCCCAGGGTTTCCTTGATGGCCTGAACCGTCTGGGCCTTCACCTCGTCCGAGAAGGCATCACCCTCGATGGTGACGGCTTTCGAACCGGCGGCGCGGGCGCGGTTTTCGAAGGCGCGGTTATTGTACCAGCCGGCGGAGGCGGGCTTGGTTTCGCCCGGTTCGCGCTCGAAGGATACGCCGACCGTATCGGCGCCCGAGCCGAAGGTGGTGACGATGCGCGAGGCGAGGCCATAGCCGGTCGAGCAGCCCAGCACGAGGACGCGCTTGCGCTCGGAGGGGATGGGTCCCTTGATCACGACATGATCGATCTGGCGCTGCACATTGGTGGCGCAGCCAGTGGGATGAGCGGTGGTGCAGATGAAGCCGCGGATCTTGGGTTCGATGATCATGGGATTTTCTCCTCAGTTTGACCAAGGCAATAGCGGGAATGCGGCGTGAGGGCTAGGGGTACGGGCGCTCAATCCACCTTGGCCGGTCCTGCCGGGAAAATGCCGGACATGACGACAAAACCGGGCACGCGGCGGACACGGTCGGTCCAGCGGCGGAGGGCCGGATAGTCCTGGCGCGAAATGCCGCCCTCTTCCGAAAGCATGACATAGGGGAAGCAGGCGATATCCGCTGTTGTGGGGTGGGGTGGCGAGCAGAGCCAATCGCGGCCGTCGCGTTCGCCGAACCAGAGGTGCTCGTCCATCAGGCGGAAGACGCGATGTGCGCCCTTCTGGCACTTCTCGATGTCGAAATCATAGTCATAGCCAAGGGCCAGCCGGGCGGCGGAACTGGTTGCGGTGATATCGTCGGCCACGGCATGCCAGCGCAGAATTTCGGCGGTGATCGCGGGATTGTCCGGGAACCATTGGCCGGAGGCGTCATATTTTTTCGCCAGGTAGGCAAGGATGGCTCCGGAGTCCGAAAGCACGAGGTCATCGTCCTTGAGCACCGGCAATTGCCCGAAGGGATTGAGCCGCAGGAACCAATCGGATTTGTGCTCCTTGCCGGGGAAGAAATCCACCGGGACGATCTCATAGGGCAGGCCGAGGATGCTCATCAACAGGCGCAGCTTGTAGCAATTGCCGGAGAGCTCGAAGTCGTAGAGGGTGATGGTCATGGGTCAGATATCCAGCACCAGGCGCGCCGATTTGGCCCGGCTCACACAGGTCATCATGCAGGTATTGGACGCCTTCTCGCTCTTGTTGAGATAGACGTCCTGATGGTCGACTTCGCCCTCGATGACGGTGGTCAGACAGGTGCCGCAGGCGCCTTGCTCGCAAGAGGACGGGACGGTGAGGCCAGCCTCGCGCATGACCTCGAGAATGGTCTTGCCCGCCGGGACGTGGAGGGTCATGGCGGAGCGCGCGAGCTCGATGTCGAAAGCGCTGGAGCTGTCGATCACCTTGTCGTTCTGGAAGTATTCGAAGTGGATGGTCTCGTCGGGCCAGCCGAGTGCCGAGGCGGTCTGGGTGACCATTTCCAGCATGGCGCCTGGTCCGCAGATATAGACGTGATTGGCAAGCTGATGGGGCCCCAGGACCTGGTTCACGGTGCCCTGAATGGCGTCGCGGGCAAGGCCGGCATGGATATGGACCGCGCCGTGCAGCGCTTCCAGTTCACTCCTGAAGGCGACGCTTTCCCCGGTGCGGGCGAAGTAGTGCAGCTCATAGGGCAGGCCCGACTTGTCGAGGAACCGCGCCATCGAAAGGATCGGGGTGATGCCGATGCCGCCGGCGATCAGCACGGTACGGGTGGCGTCGCGGCGGAGCGGGAAGTTGTTGCGGGGCTCGGAAATGGCCAGCACATCGCCTTCGCGCACGCTCTCCACGAGCACTTTCGAACCGCCCTTTGAAGCACTCTCCTGCTTGACGCCGATGACATAGCTCAAAAGGTCGCCGGGGCCATTGGTGATGGAATATTGCCGGACCAGCCCATTGGGCAGGTGCAGATCGATATGGGCACCGGGCTGAAAGGTGGGCAGGTGCCTGCCGTCGCGGTTGGCCAGTTCGAAGCCGATGACGCCGTCGGCATTCTGCCACTTCCGCTTGACCACCACGTTGAGCGTGTTGCCGCGTGGCACGGCAATGTCGGGCATCGTGGCGAGATCGGCCGAAACTTTCTCAAAGACCGGTTGGAGCGGTTCTGGAGCGGGTTTGCGGGACGCGGCGCGTTCAAGTCGGTCGCGTAAATGTGTCAGTTGCTCGTTGTAGTGGCGCAGGGCCGCCAGCTCGTCGGCCGGCCTGCCGGGTAGCAGGCCGCGGATGACGGCGCGCCCGGCATCGACGGGCTGTACGAAATAGACAACGTCGCCAAGGCGAACGGTCATGCCGGGCAGGAGGTCCGCCGGCTGGTCGTCCGGGGCAAGGCGGGCGAGACCGGCCACGACGTCTTCAGGTGCCGCATTGACGGGTATTGGCCGCAGGGCAAACCAGGTCTGGTTTTCGGCGCCGGGAAATGCGGTGAAGGGTTTCTCGTCATTCGCCGCCGACCAGATGAAACCGAAGGCTTCCTTGACCGGATATTTGCGGTTTTCGATGCGGCGGGCCGGGGCGTCGGCGGGGTGGGCCGGAATATAGGTGCAGCCCGCAGAGCGGTTCGCATAGCGCCAGCCATGGTACTGGCACTTGAGTTCCTGGCCTTCATTGATGCCGATGGAGAGCCGCACACCGCGATGCAGGCAGCGGTTTTCCCAGACATTGACATTGCCATCATCGGCGCGCCAGACGGCGAGCTCGCGGCCAAGCAACTGGCCCTGATAGACGTGGCGGAAGGGCAGGTCGTCGCTCGAGGCGATGGGATACCAATTGGGGTCGGAAAGGGAGAGGGGCATGTCGATCTGATCCGTTTGCTGCACCGGGGATCGCGCCACGATCGAATTCTTCAGTTCAGTCGTAGTCCTGGCGTACGGGACCGTGACTCCCTCTCCCTTTGGGGGAGAGGGTTGGGGTGAGGGGGCCTTTGGCACGCGCCGGATTGAGGAAGGCCCCCTCACCCGACGCTTCGCGCCGACCTCTCCCCCAAAGGGAGAGGTGAAGAAAGGTCAACTCGCTTGCGGTATTACCCCATAGGTAATGCCCTTCTGGCTCAGCCAGCGGCGATAGGCGATGGCGCTCTTGTCGGCTCGGATCGGGGTTTCGGCGCGCGGGTCGAGCGGCAGTTTCTTGGGATACTGGTTTTCCAGGATCGGCTTGTCCTGGCCGAAAATGGTCTGCTGGAAGCGCCTGAGGTCGGTGATGGTCGAGGTTGAATCGATCATAGATTGCAGCAAGTGCGCGCGGCAGCGTTCCTCGGTCATGGGCTGGAGGAAAATGCCGATCACGTCGCGACGGCTCTCGTCCTCGGGGCAGGATTTGTAGAGTACCGAGCAGAAGGGGTGCGGCACGCGATAGACATATTCGACTTCCATGGCCGTGGTAGCCGACTTGGCGGCGCGGGGCTGCATGAAACGGCATTTGGTGGCCAGCACCTCGTCGCGCTCCTCGGAGACCTCGACGTCGTATTCCTTGACCTCGGTATGGGGTTCGGCGCCCAGAATATCGGTGTGGACATACGGAAAGTGACCCATATCGAGGAAATTCTCGACAGCGCGGGGGGCAGACACGTGAATGCCGATGGAGCCGCAACTCATGTTCTTGCGGTCGGGTTCGGCAAATTCGGGGATGGGAAAGAGCTCGCCGGCGGGGGTGCCCAGGCAGGTCCAGGAATAGCCATAGGCGGTGCGAACCGGCAGGCGTTCGAGGATGGTTTCGGCGTCGATCTCGTCGCCATCTTCCTCGTTCGCGCGCAGCCAGACCACAGGTTGCCCATCCTCACCGCGGGTCATGGCCAGGCGTGTATCGAGCAGCAGCGTTGTTTCGACCATGCCAATGGGCAATTCATCGGTGGCGGCAACGACGTGCCAGAGATTGCGGGTTATGGGATCAGGAGTTTGGGGCATGGGCAGTCTCAACTTTGCAATCCAGCATAGCCCGATAGGCGAGGTGTGCCAGCACAAAGTTGCAATTGGGACATGCATTCGACCTGTCAGGAATATCGCTTTGGATTATCCGGCCCGATGGCTAGAAGGCCAGTAGAGAAATGACCATGCATCAGGACGAGACCACGCCCCGCTTTGCCGAAGCCCTGGTTCGTGAACGCGTCGAAGCGCGCCTGGCGGAGGCCGGTGCTAGCGAGGCGTCGCGGGCGGCGGCGGTGCGCGCGATGTTGCATGCCTCTCGGCTGGGCATCGACAGCCACGGCGTCCGCCTGACCGAACACTATTGCCGGATGCTGGCAGGCGGGCGGCTCAACAAGAACCCCGAGCTGCGCATTGACAGGCGCGGCGCGGGCAGCGCCATGGTCGATGGTGATGACGGGCTGGGCCACTATGCGGCCTATAAGGCCGTCGAGGTGGGCATGGAACTGGCGCGGGAAGCGGGCGTCGGGGCTGTAGGTGTCCGGCGCTCGTCGCATTATGGCGCGGCAGGCGCCTATGCCCTGGCCGGCGCCGAAGAGGGGTTCGTCACCTTTGCCACCACCAATACCGATTCCATGGTTGCCCTGTTCGACGGGGCCGAGAAATTCCACGGTACCAATCCGCTGGCTTTTGCCGCGCCAGTGCCCGACAGCCAGCCCTGGCTTCTGGACATGGCGACCAGCGCGATCCCCCTCAATCGCGTCCTGCTGTATCGTTCGCTCGACAAGGAACTCCCCCAGGGCGTGGCGGCGACGCCCGAAGGGGTGCCGACCCGCGATCCTTTTGCCGCGGACATGCTGCTGCCGCTGGGTGGCATCGACTATGGCTATAAGGGCGCCGGGCTGGCGGGCGTGGCGACACTGTTCTCGGCGCTGCTGACCGGAACGACGCTCGATCCCGATTTCATTCCCATGTATGGGGGCGACGATATCTCCACGCCTCGGAACATGGGGCATTTCGTGCTGGTGATCGACCCGGACAAGTTTGCCGGACGCGCGGCCTTCGCCGCCGCCATCACCGGCTATCTCGCCAGTCTGCGTGCTTCGGCGGTGCGTGCCGGCGGCAAGGTCATGGCGCCAGGGGACCGGGAATGGGAGGTGCTCGAGCGGCGGCGGATCGAGGGCATTCCGCTCGATCCCGATACTATTCGCTTCCTCGCGCTCTAGTTCATTTCTCCCGATAGATGTCGAACGGGCCGATGGCCTGGGTCGTGGCCATCAACTGGATCTTGTTGACGTTGACGTGTTCGGGCAGGCACGTGGCCCAGAAGATGGACTCGGCGATATCCTCGGCGTTCATCGCCTTGGTTCCCGAATAGACATTGCCCGCCTTCTGTTCGTCGCCCTTGAAGCGAACCAGTGAAAACTCGGTTTCGGTCAGGCCCGGTTCGATATCGGTGACGCGGACATTCTTGCCCTGCAGGTCGGACCGGATGGCGAGGGCGAAGTGTTTCACGAAGGCCTTGGACGCGGCGTAGACGGAGCCACCGGGATAGGCATATTCGCCGGCCACAGAGCCGAGCGTCACCACATGGCCACCGCCGCGGGCAATGAGGCCGGGCAGCAGCAGGCGGACGGTGTAGACCAGACCCTTGATATTGGTGTCGATCATGGTTTCCCAGTCATGCAAATCGGCTTCGGCGGCCGGCTGCAGTCCCAATGCGAGCCCGGCATTGGCGAGGACGATGTTGATGGCGTCAAACGGGGCCGGGATGGCGGCGATGGCCGCTTCCATGGCGACGCGATCGCGCACATCGAGGGGAATGATGTGGCACTTGTCGTGCCCAAGCTCATCGCGCAATGCCAGCAGACGATCCTCGCGCCGGCCCGTCGCAATGACCTTGCCACCAGCGCCGACATAGCGGCGAGCGGCTGCGGCGCCAAAGCCAGAGGTTGCACCGGTGATGAAGACGACAAAGCGGCTGGGGTCGAGCAGCGGGTACATGGACGGATCCTGAGGGGGAGTTCACAAAGTCCGGCATAGGGTGGACGCTGCCTGCACGCGCGTCAACATGTCCAAAGTTTAATGCTCCTGACTCAGTGCTAACGTGAACGCGTAGCGTTTTGAGCGTATGGATGCGGCATTGTTTCAACAAAGGCCTTTTCAAATCCATGAAGCGCTTTGCCAGATTTCTGATTGTCCTGATCGTGTTGGCGGGTGGTGCCGCGGCCGGGTGGTGGTATTTTCTGGCACCGACCCAGGCCAGCACCGCCCCGGACACCGTCACGGTCAGTCGCGGCGACATTGAAACGACCGTGCTTGCTTCGGGCGTGCTGCAGGCCAGCGCATTGGTCAGTGTCGGCGCGGAGGTTTCCGGCAGCATCAAGGCTGTGCATGTCTCGCTGGGGGACCAGGTCAATCGTGGAGACCTGATTGCCGAGATCGACAGCCTCAACCAGGAAAATGCCGTGCGCTCGGCCGAAGCGGCACTGGCCGGCATCGAGGCGCAACGCCGCAGCCAGGAGGCTACCCTCGCCAAGGCGGAGACGGCGCTGGCGCGGCAGCAACAATTGAGCGCCAATAGCCTGGTGTCGCAAACCGAGCTGGAAACGGCGCAGGCCGCGGTCGAGCAAGCGCGCGCACAGATCGACCAGCTGGACGCCCAGATTGCCCAGGCGGAGTTGACGGTGGAGTCGGCTGAACTCGATTTGGCGCGCACCCGGATTGTGGCCCCGGCCGACGGGACGGTGGTGGCGCTGCTGGTGGAGGAGGGGCAAACCCTCAATGCCAATTCGGCGACGCCCACCATCGCCAAGATCGCCAATCTCGATACCATGGTGATCAAGGCGGAAATCTCCGAGGCCGACGTGGTCAAGGTGCGGCCGGGACAGAAGGTCTATTTCACCATATTGGGTGAGCCGGACGAACGCATAGAGGCCACATTGCGCGAGATCGAGCCGGCACCGACCTCGATTGCCGAAGACGCGACCAGTGCGGGCAGCGCGGTTTATTACAACGGGTTGTTCGAGGTGCCCAATCCGGATCACCGGCTGCGTATCTCGATGACGGCCTCGGTGACGATTATCCTTGAGGAAGCGCGGGATGTGCTGACGCTACCCTCGGGCCTGGTGACGCGTCGCGGCCCTGGTGGTGACGTGGTTGTGACGGTCTATGATCCGGCCACGGAAGAGATGCGCCCGACCCCCATTGAGGTCGGGCTCAACGACAATATCAATGCCGAGATCGTATCGGGCCTCACCGAGGGCGAGCAGGTGGTCAATGGCACCGGTGTGCGCTTCCCAGGCGCTTCGGGCCAAGCAGGTCCGGGGGGATCACGGATCGGCGGGGGCATGATGATGATGCGCGGCGGAGGCGGCTGATGAACCGCGCCTTTTCGCCCAGCGAGGCCGCCAGGGCAGAAGATGGCGGCCGCGGGGACGCGATCATATCGATCCGGGGGCTGGTGCGGCGTTTCCAGTCGGGCACCGAGACGGTGGCCGTGCTCAAGGCGATCGATCTCGATATCCGCCGCGGCGAAATGGTCGCCATTATCGGCCAGTCCGGCTCCGGCAAGTCGACGCTGATGAATATTCTGGGGTGCCTGGATCGCGCGAGCGAGGGCAGCTACCGGTTTGACAGCAAGGATGTCAGTGCGCTCGATGCGGACGCGCTGGCGGCGCTCCGGCGCGAGCATTTCGGTTTCATCTTCCAGCGCTACCAATTGCTGGCCGATCTCGACGCCGTCGAGAATGTCGAGGTGCCGGCCATCTATGCCGGCGCCGATGCCGGCGCGCGACGGGCGCGGGCAATCGGACTGCTGACGCGGCTGGGACTGGGCGAACGGCTCGATCACCGCCCCAATGCGCTGTCGGGTGGTCAGCAGCAAAGGGTGAGCGTGGCGCGGGCGCTGATGAATGGCGGCGAAGTGATCCTCGCGGACGAGCCGACCGGCGCACTGGATTCCCAGTCCGGCAAGGAACTCATGGCCCTGCTCAAGGAATTGCATGCGGATGGCCACACCATCATCATCGTCACGCATGACCAGCAGATCGCGGCGCAGGCGGATCGGATCATCGAGATTGCCGATGGCGAGATCATTGCCGACCGCTACACGGCCGAGCCGCGCCATGTCGAAAAGAACCAGACGGAAATAAAGGCGGCCGCCACCTGGCGGCGCGGGCTGGATCGCATGGGCGAGGCCCTGCGCATGGCGTTGCGGGCGATGGGCGCGCACAAGCTGCGCACCTTCCTCACCATGCTCGGCATTATCATCGGCATCGCGTCGGTGGTGGCAGTGGTGGCGCTGGGGCAGGGCAGCCAACAGGCGGTGCTGGAGAATATCTCCTCGATCGGCACCAACACCATCAATGTCTATCCGGGGCGCTCGTTCGGTGACATGCGCTCGGGAAGGGTGCGCACGTTGCGGCCGACCGATGTCGAGGCGCTGGCCCAGCAGGACTACGCCGACAGCGTCACCCCTCAGGTCAGTGCCAATGCGACGGTGCTTTATCGAAACACGGCCAGCAACGCGTCCGTGACGGGCGTGGGTGCGGACTTCTTTCAGGTCAACGGCCGCACATTTACCGCCGGATCGGGCTTTGGCCCCGAGAGCATCGCCAACATGGCGCAGGAAGCGGTGATCGACCAGAACGCGGTGGACGCCATCTTCGTCAATGGCGAGGATCCGATCGGCGAAGTCATCATGCTGGGTCGGGTGCCGGTGCGGGTGATCGGGGTGGTCGAAACCAGCTCCGGTTTTGGACCGGGCGGCAACAATGCCAATGTCTATGTGCCCTATACATCGGCCATGAGCCGCATATTGGGGCAATCCTGGCTCAATTCGATCGCGGTGCGCGTTGCCGATGACTACGATACGGGGCGCGCCGAAGAAGAGATGACGAAACTGTTGACCCGGCTGCATGGTGGCACGCAGGATTTCTTTCTCCAGAACACCGATACGATCCGCGAGACGATCCAGTCGACCACAGCGACACTGACCATTCTGATATCGACCATTGCGGTGATTTCGCTGGTGGTCGGCGGCATCGGTGTGATGAACATCATGCTAGTCTCGGTGTCCGAGCGGACAAAGGAGATCGGTATCCGCATGGCTGTGGGGGCGCGCCGATCCGACATCATGCGGCAGTTCCTGATCGAAGCGATTCTCGTCTGCTTCGCCGGCGGCGCCGCTGGTGTTGCGCTGAGCTTTGCCCTGGGGCAGGGTCTGACGGCTATCGTGTCGGGCGCACGGCTGGCCTATTCGACCGAGTCCATCATCCTGGCCATCATTTCGGCCAGCGTCATCGGGGTGGTCTTCGGGTTCATGCCCGCCCGCTCGGCTGCCCGGCTGGATCCCGTCGAGGCGCTGGCGCGGGAATAGGCAGCATGGGCGAATGGTCACTTGTGATCGGCCAAAATCGAACAATTTCAACGCAAAGGGTGTTCGACTTGCCGCCGCGGCCCTAAACTGGCCATGAAATCTGCGCCTTTTTGGCGGGTTCGAAAGCGGATGGGGAAAGCTTAACGCATTCTTTCCGTCCATGCGGCAAACTTCGCTTCGGCCCGGTTTGGTTGAAGCGTAAAAGGGCGGGATAGACCACTGCAAAGCGCGCGTCTGGTATCGAGTATTGGCGCCTTGTGCATCGGCCTGACCATGGCGGTCGGGGCGGCGATTCCGGCTAGTGGCTTTGAGCTGTTCGGCATCAAGTTTTTCGAGGACCAGTCCGAGATCGACGCCGATGCGGTGATTGTCGATCCCCAACCCTATTTCGTCACTTTCACATCCAGCGAAGGCGGTGCCGTTGAGGCGGCGCTGCGCAATGCGTCTGCCCTGCTCGCCGACCAGGCCGAGCCTGCATCCGGTGCTGCGGGGCTGATCGCCAAGGCGCGTGGCGACTATCGGCGCCTGCTCGCGGCGCTTTATGGCGAGGGTTATTACGGCGGTGCCGTCAGCATCCACATTGCTGGACGGGAAGCCGCCAGCCTGCCGCCAGACACGGTCTTGCCCGATCCGGTCGATGTCACGATTGCCGTTTCGGTGGGGCCGCTGTTCCGCTTTGGCGAGGTGATGATCGTCAATCAGGCGCCGCCCACCTCCGATCCTGCCGATCAGGTGCCCTCGCCGGTGCTGCGCGGCTATGGAACCGGCGAAATTGCGCGCTCGGCGGTGATCCTGAGGGCCGAGCAGCTGGCGCTGGAGGCCTGGCGGCAGCAGGGCTATGCCAAGGCAGAGATCGTTTCCCGCGATGTGGTCGCGGATCACGCGACCAATACGGTGGCTGCCACTATCACGGTGAACCCTGGGCAAAGGGCGGCCTTCGGGCCCGTGCGGGTGACCGGGGCGGAGCGGATGAACCCGGATTTCGTCGCTCAGCAGACCGGACTGACCGTGGGCCAAGAATATGATCCGGACGAGTTGGAACGTGCCCAGAAGCGGCTTGACCGTCTGGAGGTGTTTCGGGCATCGCGGCTGGAGGCAGCCGAGAGCATCGGTAGCGATGGCCTGTTGCCCTACGAACTGATCGTGGAGGAGTTGCCGGGGCGGCGCTTTGGCGTGGGTGCCACCTATTCGACCGTGGATGGACTTGGCCTGGAAGCCTATCACCTCTGGCGCAATCTGTTCGGCCAGGCCGAAAGGCTGCGACTGGATGCGCGCATTGCCAGCATTGCTTGGCCAATCGACACCGCCCAGTTCGACTATTTCATCGGCGGTACCTTCACCAAGCCGGGCTTCTACCACCCCGATGTGGATCTGGTGGCGACGGTATCGGCAGAGCGGACGATCTATCCCAAATATACCGAGACCTCGGCCGGCGGACGCGTCGGGCTGAGCTGGTTCTTCTCGGACGAGCTGACCTTCGAGGGGGGCGCGAGCTTCGAGGTGGCGCGCTTTGACGATGTCTTTGGCACACGCGACTTCCAGACAGCAGGCCTTTATGCCGGCGTGATCTATGACGGGCGCGACAGCACGGTCGATCCCACCGAAGGCTGGTATGCCTCGGCCAATATCGAGCCTTATATCGATCTGCTCGGTGGTTCGCCGGGTGGCCGGCTGGTGGTGGAAGGCCGCACCTATTTCGGCTTTGGGGAGGAAGATCCCTTTGTGCTGGCCGGCCGGCTCAAAGCGGGCGCTGTGGTCGGGCCGGCACTGGTGGATATTCCGCCGGACAAGCTGTTCTTTGCCGGCGGGGGCGGTTCGGTGCGCGGTTATGCGTTCAAGTCCATCGGCGTCGACGATGGGACAGGAACGATCACCGGCGGGCGCTATTTGCTGGAGGCCTCGCTGGAAGCCCGCGCCAAGGTGACCGACGATATTGGCGTGGTCGGGTTTGTCGATGGTGGCTATGTGGCAGCCGATACGTTCCCCGGGCTGGATGACCTGCGTCTGGGAGCGGGCATCGGTGTCCGTTACTATACCGGACTGGGTCCCTTGCGCCTTGATGTGGCGGTGCCCCTCAATCGCAAGGCAGGCGATCCGGACTATGCGATCTATGCTGGCATAGGGCAGGCGTTCTGATGGCCGGGCGGACCCCCAATATGCGCAGGCGGCTTCTGCTTGCAGCCCTGCTGCTGGCGCCTGCCGCCGTGCCGGTGGCGCTGGTCGCGCAGGACATGAACAATGAAGAGCAGAAGGATTGGCTGACCGGCTTTGTCGAGGGTCAATTGTCCACCCCGGAGCGGCAGATCCGACTCTCCAATATCGAGGGTATTCTCGGCTCTGACGTCTCGATCAATGAGATCACCATCTCGGACGCCGAAGGGGTATGGCTGCGCATCAACGATGCGAGCCTCAATTGGAACCAGTCGGCGCTGCTCGGCGGGCGGCTGGAGGTCAATTCGCTGCGCGCGGAGTCCATCGACTATATCCGCAACCCGATCCCGGTGGAGGGCGCTGTCGATCTGCCGCCACCCGAGGCAGGGACGCTGGAAATCCCCGAGTTTCCGGTCGCCATCCAGATCGGCGAACTGGCCGTGCCCAGTGTTACCTTTGGCGAAGGGGTGTTCGGGCTGGGCTCGGAGATTTCCCTTGCCGGGTCGATGACGCTGGAAAGCGGCAATCTCGATGCGGTGCTGGACATTGTGCGCCTTGATGGCCCTGGTGGAACGCTGGACCTCGACGTCGCCTATCGGCGTGAGGGCAATACGATCGATCTCGGCCTGTCGCTGATGGAGCCGCCCAATGGGGTGCTGGCGAACCTGCTCAACATCCAGGACCGCCCGGCCATGACACTGACGCTGCAGGGGGAGGGGCCGGTCGCCGATCTCACCACGCAGCTCCAATTGCTGGCCAATGACCAGCCGGCGCTCACAGGGACGGCAATGATCGCGCAGCAGGCGGAAGGCTTCGATATCGATGCCACGCTGGGCGGCCCGCTCTCGACCCTGGTGGCCGAGCCCTATCGCGCGTTTTTCGGCGCCGACACAAGGTTGACCGTGGATGCGCTGGTCAAGAGCGCTGGCGGCCTCGACATTGCCAATCTGACATTGAGCGGTGGACAGCTGGGCCTGACGGCGCGCGCGCAGACCACGGCGGACAATTTCCTCAGCCTGTTGGATTTGACGGCGACTGTGGCCGATCCTGAAGGAAACAGGGTGAGGCTGCCAGTGCCCGGCGCGTCGACGCTGGTTCAGGGTGGGCAAGTCCGCATCGCGTTTGGGACGGCGGCAAGCGATGAATGGCAAGCTCAAGTTGCCATTGAGGGCCTGGAAACCGACGGGTTCGAGGCGCGGGATTTCGCGCTGGGTGTCGGCGGCGTGGCCCGCAATCTTGAAGATCCGGCCACCCGCATGGTGACCTTCAATGGTGACGGTGCGCTGTCGGGCATTTCGGCCGACCCGGGCGTGGAGGCGGCGCTGGGAAGCCGGGTGGGGCTGGGGATTGCAGGCCTGTGGAATGCCGGAGAGCCCATTGAACTGGCCGAATTGCGCGTGGTCGGCCAAGCGCTGACCGCTGCCATGGCCGGGCAAATCGACGGCACCATTTTTGATGGCCGTATCCAGATCCAGACCGGCAGTATCGCCCCCTTTTCTGGCCTGGCAGATCGTGCGCTGAGCGGCAGTCTCGATCTGGTTGCCGATGGCCGCTTCTTGCCGGTCACCGGTGGGTTCGACCTGGTGTTTGACGGCACCGGCACCGACCTCAGGGTAGATGACCCAACGGCCGATGCGCTGCTCGCTGGTACTGTCGGGCTGTCCGGCCGGCTGGCGCGCACCGAGGCGGGGATAACCGCCGAGGCGTTTTCCATCGCCAATGACCAGGTGCAGTTCACTGCTGACGGTCGCTATGCCAGTGAGATTGCCGATTTCAACATTGCACTCGACCTCTCCGATCTCGCTCTTGTTTCGGAGCAGGCCAGCGGTGCCCTGAGCCTGCGCGGATCGGCGCGCACGAGCGAAGCCGAAGCGCCGCTGGTGCTGATGCTTGATGTGCAGGTTCCCAGCGGTACGCTCGGCGACTACACGCTGCGCGACGCCAAGCTGGGAATCGCCGCTACCTTGCTGGAGGGCATCATTGACGGCGACGTTTCGGGCTCGGCCATGCTCGATGGTCATCGCGCGACGCTGGCCACCCATTTTGAATCCGACGCCGACACCCAGGCGCTGTCCGATATTGGCTTCGAAATCGCCGGCACCCGGGTGAGTGGCGGCGTGACCCGCATGGTCGAGAGCGGGCTGCTGGACGGGCGGCTCGACATTGCGGCCAGCGATGTGTCCCTGGCTGCGGCGCTGCTGCTGACCGATGCCTCGGGGGCGATCAACGCGGCGATCGAATTGACCCCGCAGAATGGCGAGCAGGGCGCGGGCATCACCGCCAACGCGTCGGACCTCCGGATCAATGACATCGCTGTTGGCGATGCCGATATTTCCGCGGGCGTTTCCGACCTGTTCGGCGTTCCCATTGTCAACGGAACCGCCAAGGCCAGCAATGTCGTGGCGGGAGGCATTGTCGTGGACAACCTGACGGCGCGGGCCAGTCAGGCAGGCGAGACAACACAGTTTGACGCACAGGCCGCGCTGGCCACGGGAACAGACGTCGATCTGGCGGGCTCCCTCAACCCGGTCGATGGCGGCTATCGTCTGGCACTGGATCGCGCCAGCCTGGAACAGGGCGACCTCACCGCCCGCCTCGCCGATCCGGCAGTGCTTCTGGTGCAAGGCGACAGCATTGCGCTCGATGCGATCCGTTTCAATGTCGGCTCGGGCAGCATTACGGCCACCGGCACTGCGGGCCAGACACTCGATATGGTGGTCGATATTTCCAGCCTGCCGCTGTCTATCGCCAATGCCGTGGCGCCGGACCTTGGTCTGTCCGGAACACTCGATGGGCAGGCGATCGTCTCGGGACAGGCCAGCGATCCCCAGGTCGGCTTTGATGTGCAGGCTGGGGGCGTCGGTGCGCGGGCCATCGCGCCCTTCGGCATCACCCCGCTATCGCTTACCGCCTCCGGCAGCTATGGCGGCAATGCCGTTATCCTGGAGAGCGTCAGCGCCAATGGCAGCGGCGGTCTCAATGTAAGCGGCTCGGGCCGGTTGCCGCTGGCGGGCAATGGTGTCGACATCGCGCTCAATGGTTCCGCGCCCTTGTCGCTAGCCAACCAATTCGTTTCCGACCGGGGCGCCCGGATATCGGGCACGGCGAGCTTTGACGCGCGGGTGAGCGGCAGCCTCAGCAATCCGCAATTTGCCGGCAGTGTTGCTACCACTGGCGCCGAATATGTCGATCCCGAACTCAATCTCCGCCTGACCGGCATCACTGGACGCGCATCCCTGAACGGCACCAATGCCACCATTGAGTCCCTGAGTGCCAATCTGGCGACCGGCGGCAGCGTCTCGGCCTCCGGCACGGTGGGGCTCAGCGGCGCCCTGCCGGCTGATCTGGCGGTGCAGATCAATTCGGCACGCTATGCCGATGGCGATCTCTTCGTGGCGACGCTTTCCGGCAATCTGGGTCTTGCCGGCAATTTGACCGGCGCGCCTTTGCTGTCGGGCAATGTGCTGGTCGAACAGGCCAACATCACCGTGCCAGAAAGCCTGGGCGGGGGCGCGCAGCTGATTGATGTTGAGCATCGCCGGGCGCCTGCCGACGTCCAACGGACCCTGGATCGCGCCAGGATCGATGAACGAACGGGCGTGGCGGCCGGTGGCGGGCCGCAATTGCAGCTTGACGTGATGGTCAATGCGCCCAACCAGATCTTCATTCGCGGGCGTGGGCTCGATGCGGAAGTGGGCGGGTCGGTGCGCCTGACCGGCAGCGTCAACAATGTGCAGCCGGTGGGTGCCTTCAATCTCATCCGCGGCCGGCTCTCGATTCTGGGGCAGCGCGTCATCTTCGAAACCGGAACGGTGACGCTGGTGGGGGACCTCGATCCGCAGCTCAATTTCGTGGCTCGGACGGAGGGCGATGGCATCACGGTGTTCGTGACATTGTCGGGCCGGGCATCGTCGCCCGACATTTCGTTCTCCTCCAACCCGACCCTGCCGCAGGACGAAGTGCTGAGCCGGCTGATCTTTAACCGCTCCATGGGCGAACTCTCGCCGCTGCAACTGGCGCAGCTGGCCGCGGCCGCGGCCGAACTGGTTGGTGGCGGCGGCGGTGGTGGGCTGGTCGACAGCCTGCGCGGGGCCGCAGGCCTCGCCGATCTGGATGTCGTGACCGACGACCAGGGCAATGTCGGTGTTCAGGCCGGCACCTATATTCAGGACAATGTCTATCTCGGTGTCACCGCCGGCGCGAATGGCCAGTCCAAGGTGACCATCAATCTGGATGTGACGGATGACCTGACCATCAAGGGGGCCGCCGGCCAGGACGGCAATTCCAGTGTCGGCGTGTTCTACGAGCGGGACTATTGAGCGGAAATTGGACTCTGCTGAATGGCGGGCATTGCATGCGCCTGGTTATTGCAAGGATTTACGGACACCCCTCTTCGCCGCTGCGTCGCCTTGGTTATTAGCTTAGTCAAGTTGCATAAAGAGGAAGGGCGGCCCTGGAGCCGCCCTTTGTTCATTGCGCCGCGGCCCCGCCAGTCTTTGCCGCCTTTTCCTCATCCCACCACCAGATGGATGGGAAGCCCGAGGAAAATTCGGGCAGTTGCTCAGGGCGGCTGAAGCGGTCCCAGTGGGCGATGCGCGAATAGGTGAGCGTATAGCCTGGCACCACGAAATGGTGGTGCAGCAAGACCCGATCCAATGCACTGACAATGGCCAATTGGGTGTCGCGATCATCGGCGACGACGAGCTTGTCGATCAGCGCGTCAATGCCGGGATCGGCGATGCCGGCATAGTTGCGTGACCCTTCCTGGTCGACGCTGGAGGACCCGAAGAAATAGCGCTGCTCGTTGCCGGGCGAGAAGGACTGCGCCCAGCTGGCATAAATCATGTCGTAGTCGAAGCTGCGCAGACGGTTGATATATTGCGGCGTGTCGACCATGCGCAGGGTCACGTTGACGCCGATCTGTCCCAGATTGGTGATCATGTTCTGGGCGATCGGCTCCAGGGTGGGCTGATGCATCAGCAGTTCGATCGAGAGCTGCTGACCATTGGCATCCACCAGCCGGGTGCCGTCGAGCGTGTATCCGGCTTCATTGAGCAGGCCCAGCGCGATGCGCAGATTGGCGCGGAGCTTGGTGGGGTCGCCATTGACCGGATTGGTGTATTCCTCGGTGAAGACAGAGGGCGGCACCAGCTCGCGGACGCTTTCGAGCACCTCCAGTTCCTCGCCCTGTGGCAGGCCGCTGGATGCAAAGGGCAGCCCGTGGAAATAGCTGTCGATGCGCTCATACTGCCCGTAGAAGACGGTGGCGTTCAGCTCCTCGAAGTCAAAGGCATAGTTGAAGGCCTCGCGCACGCGCTCATCCTGGAACTTCTCGCGGCGCAGATTGGGAATGAAGCCCGTCATCTGCCCACTGCCATTGTAGTCCTGCGGGAATTCTTCGCGGATGACGCGGCCTTCGGCCACCGCCGGGAAGTCGAACCCGGTGGCCCAGCGGCGGGCGGTATATTCGCTCCACCAGTCAAACTGGTCGCCCTTGAAGGCTTCGAACCAGACCGTCTCGTCCAGGAAGAACTCGTAGACATAGCGGTCGAAATTGTTGGTGCCGACCTGTGTGGGGTGATCTGCGCCCCAATAGTCCTCGACACGTTCATAGGTGACGGTGCGGCCCGGCTCGAAACTGGCAAGTCGATAGGGCCCTGAGCCCAGCGGTGGTTCGAGGGTCGAGGCGCCAATGTCGCGGGGTTCGCCCTCGGCATTGGTGCCCTCCCACCAGTGCTGCGGCAATACCAGCAGCTGGCCGAGAATATGCGGCAGTTCCCGGTTGCCCGTCTGGTCGAAGGTGAAGGTGACTTCGCCTGGCGCCGTCGCCTCGGCCGAGACGATGTTGGCGTAATATTGGGCATAGATCGGACTGATCTCGATGACCTTGTCGAAGGACCAGACGACGTCCTCGGCAGTAACCGGCTCGCCGTCATGCCAGCGCGCATCGGCGTCCATGCGGAAGGTGACGGCGCCGTAGTCCTCCGCCACCTTCATGGCATCGGCCAAAAGCCCATAGGAGGTGTTCACCTCGTCCATGGAAGATGTCATCAGCGTTTCGTAGACCAATCCCAGCCCGCTGACCGCCTCACCCTGGGGCAGGATCGGGTTGAACGTGTCGAAGCCACCACGAGCGCCCAAGCGTACCGTGCCGCCCTTGGGCGCCTCCGGGTTGACGTAGTCGAAATGCGTGAACCCTTCGGGATATTTCGGGCTTTCGGTGAGAGAGTCGGCGTGGACCCACACCCCGGTCGGCGTTTGCGCGAGGGCCGGAAGCGCTATGGCCATGGCTGCAAAGGCGGCCAGGCCCAGGGAGGCAAGTTTGGTGGCGTAGGTCATCGCACGGGGCTCCATGGCGGTCGTGGTGGGAATGTTAGTCACTGGCGGGCGGGGTCGGCAATGTGGTCTGTGTCACATTGCGCGGCGCCGCCAGGTCGAAGGCGGCGGTGAGAAGCTGACGGGTGTAGGGATCGCGCGGTGCAGCGAATATGTCCGCAGCCTCGCCCTGTTCGACCACCTGGCCATCACGCATGACGATCAGGCGATGCGCCAGGGCTTTGACGACCCGCAGATCGTGACTGATGAACAAATAGCTCAATTGCCGGCGCTGCTGGATGTCGCGCAGCAGATCGATGATCTGGGACTGGATGGACACGTCGAGCGCCGAGGTCGGCTCGTCGAGCACCAGAAAATCCGGCTCGAGCACCAGAGCGCGGGCGATGGCGATGCGCTGGCGCTGGCCACCTGAAAATTCGTGCGGGTAGCGGGCGGCAGTCGACACGTCCAGGCCCACCTCCTCCAGCGCTCCTTCCACCCGGGCGGTCCGCTCCTGAGCTGAGAGCCTCGGCATGTGCACCTCCAGCCCTTCACCGACGATTTCGCGCACTGACATGCGCGGGCTAAGGGAGCCGAATGGGTCCTGGAAGACGATCTGCATATGCTTGCGCAGCGGCCGCAGATCATTCCAGGAGCGCGATTGCACATCCTGGCCGAGCAGGGCGATCCGACCGGTGGAAGGGATCAATCGCAGTAGCGCATAGCCTAGGGACGACTTGCCCGAGCCGCTCTCCCCAACGACGCCCAGGGTCTCCCCCTTGCGGATATCCATATCGACGCCGTCCACGGCGCGGATGTGCCCGACGGTGCGACGCAACAATCCACGTCGCACCGGAAACCAGACTTTCAGATCGGTGGCGGAGACAACGCTGTGCGGTTCGCCGGACAGGCTGGCCGGCGCGCCGGACGGTGCGGCAGCCAGCAGACGCCTGGTGTACACATGCTGGGGTGCTGCAAACAAGGAAGCGACCGGCCCCGCCTCGACAATGTTGCCATTGGTCATGACACAGACACGATCGGCAATGCGACGGACTATTGTGAGGTCATGGGTGATGAAGAGCAAAGCCATGCCGGTCTGGCGCTGCAGCGATTTCAGCAGTTCCAGCACCTGCGCCTGTACGGTCACGTCCAATGCCGTTGTTGGCTCGTCGGCAATCAGCAGCTTGGGATCGTTGGCGATGGCCATGGCGATCATGGCGCGCTGACGCTGGCCGCCCGAGAGCTGGTGGGGGAAATCGTCAATGCGGCGTTGCGGCTCAGGAATGCCGACGGCGTCAAGAAGCTCGAGCGTGCGCGCGCGGGCGGCATTCTTGCGCAGGCCCTGATGGATGGCCAGGACTTCGCCGATCTGCTTGCCGATGGTGTGGACCGGGTTGAGCGAACTCATCGGCTCCTGAAAGATCATGCCGATTTGATTGCCGCGCACCGAGCGCAACGTGGAGGCATCGGCTCGGGCAAGATCGGTTCCCTCAAAACCGATCATGCCCGTGACAGCAGCCGATGCGGGTTGCAGCCCGAGCACGGACAGGGCCGTTACCGACTTGCCTGAGCCACTTTCACCGACCAGGGCCAACGTCTCGCCGGGCGAGACATCAAAGGAGACGCGGTCGACTGCAGAGACTGGCCCGAAGCGAACACACAGATCACGGACCGAAAGCAGGGGTGCCGTCATCGGAATGTCTTTCGCGGATCGAAGGCGTCGCGGACAGCCTCGCCGATGAAGACCAGCAGGGTCATCATGATGGCGACCGTGAGAAAGCCCGTCAGTGCCAGCCAGGGTGCATCCAGGCTCGCCTTGCCTTCGGCCAGCAGCCGGCCAAGCGAGGGGGCAGTGACCGGCAGGCCGAAACCAAGAAAATCCAGCGAGGTCAGGGTGGCCACCGAGCCCGAGAGGATGAAGGGCATGAAGGTCAGCGTTGCGACCATGGCGTTGGGCAGCAGATGCCGCCACATGATGCGCCGGTTGGAGACGCCCAGGGCACGGGCGGCGCTGACATATTCGAAATTGCGGGCGCGCAGGAACTCGGCGCGCACGATGCCCACGAGCGTCACCCAGGAAAACAGCAGCAGGATGCCGAGCAGGACCCAGAAATTGGGGGCGATCACTGACGAGATAATCAGCAGGAGATAGAGCGCGGGCACTGAGGTCCATATCTCGATCAGACGTTGTCCGATCAGGTCGGTCCAGCCGCCGAAATAGCCCTGGACGGCCCCGGCGACGACGCCAATTACCGAGGAGACCACCGTCAGCACCAATCCAAACAGGATCGAAATGCGGAAGCCGTGGATGAGGCGGGCCAGCACATCGCGGCCAGTCACATCGGTGCCGAGCCAGTGATAGTTTCCGGGGACACACTGGGGGTCGGCGGTGCCTTGGGGATAGCGCTGACAGATCTGCTCCCGGGTCAGCAGCCAGCTCGGCGGATTGGCGCCGGGAAAGGCGACATAGCTGTCTACCGTATTGTGATTGAAGCGGATGGGCGGCCAGAGCATCCAGCCATTGGCCTCGATTTCCTCGATATTGACCGCGTGGCGATAGTTTGTGAGGCCGAGAAATCCGCCAAATTTGGACTCGGGATAATCCACAAGGGCGGGCACGAGCAGTTCACCCTTGTACATGACCAGGATCGGCCGGTCATTGGCGACGAATTCGGCGCCAAGGGTGACAAGGAAGAAAAAGAGGAAGATCCACAGGCTCCACCAGCCGCGGCGATTGGCCCGGAAATTGGCGAGACGGCGCTGGTTGAGCGGCGACAGGCGGGACGGGCGGGCGCCTATTGGATGGATGGCAACCGTCATACGTCGCGGCTCTCGAAATCGAGGCGCGGATCGACCCACATATAGGTCAGGTCCGAGATCAGCCCGATGATGAGCCCGAGCAGCGAGAAGATATAGAGGGTGGCAAAGACCACCGGATAGTCGCGACTCACCACGGCTTCGAAGCCGAGCAGGCCCAGCCCATCCAAAAGGAAGATCGTTTCGATGAGCAGCGAGCCGCCGAAGAAGACGCCTATGAAGGCGCCGGGAAAGCCGGCGATGATCAGCATCATGGCATTGCGGAAGACGTGGCCATAAAGCACCTGATTGTCGGTCAGGCCCTTGGCGCGGGCGGTGATGACATATTGCTTGCCAATCTCATCAAGGAAGGAGTTCTTCGTCAGCAGGGTTGCGGTGGCGAAGGCGCCCAGGCCCATCGCGATGATCGGTAATACGAGATGCCAGAAATAATCGAGCACCTGCCGCCACCAGGGGAAGCTCTCCCAGCCGGGCGAGGTCAGGCCGCGCAGTGGGAAAAGTTGCCAGAAACTGCCGCCGGCAAAAAAGACGACCAGCACGATGGCGACCAGAAAGCCCGGCACGGCGTAGCCGATGATGATGAGGGTGGAGGACCAGACATCAAAGCGTGATCCGTCGCGGACGGCTTTGGCAATGCCCAGCGGGATGGAGACGCCATAGGCGATCAGCGTCATCCACAGGCCCAGCGAGATGGAGACCGGCATCTTCTCCAGGACCAGGTCTATTACCGAGATGTCGCGGTAGTAGCTTTCGCCGAAATCGAAGCGCAGATAGTTGCCGAGCATGGAGAAGAAGCGCTCGAGCGGTGGCTTGTCGAAGCCGAACTGCCTTTCGATGCGCTCCACGAGTTCGGGCGCGAGACCCTGGCTGCCTCGATAGCCAGAACTGGCGCCCTGATCCTGCTGGCCTGCAAAGTCCCCGCCTTCGCTGCCTGTCACGCGGTCGAGCGCACTGACGTTCTGGCCCGACAGGTTGGCAAGGGCCTGTTCCACAGGGCCGCCGGGAGCAAACTGGGTGATGAGGAAACTGACGGCCATGATGCCGAAAACGGTGGGGATCATCAGCAAGAGGCGGCGGATGATATAGGCGCCCATTCCTGCTCCGGTTCTCCCTGTTCCAACCGGTCGCACGGGCCAAATCACCGCATGCGCCGGATTTGTCCCAATGCAACATTTCGGTGACGGCTTGGCAAGCTGGCCCCGGCCAATTGCTTGTGATCACGACCATATCCGGCTGACGCGCACTTGCCGTAGTTGTCCGAACTGGTCAGGATCGGCCCGATCAGGAGACGCCCATGAAATTCGCGCCCATCGTGCAGGTGAAGAACCAGTCTGTCGCTCGTATTCTCATCGTGGCGCTGCGGGCGCATGGGTTTCATCCGCTGGAGCCACGCGAAGGCGGTTTGCCCGGGGTCCCCAATCTTTTCGGACCGGAGGGATTTGTGGTTGAGGTGCCGGAGGAGGAAGTCGCCGATGCCACCCTGCTGGCCCAGGATCTGCTCAAGGACATGGAATAGCGGCGCGATCGCGCCTGGAGGTCATGCCTAAAACGGCCACATTGCTGTGAGAGGCGGATTGGTGCGGGTCGGGCAATTGAACCGGGTGGAGGCTTTCGGTATAAGCCGCCACAAGTGTTAATGTGCATTAAGCCCTTGGGGCAGGAGTGATCAATGCAGGATTGGAAGCGCGGCGCTTCATCCGTTGTCGGCCTGGCGGCCTTCGCCCTCGTGGTGGCGGCCTGTTCTCCGTCCAGCCGGACCAATACCGCCAATCTCAATGTGGTTGGCCAGCCTCAGCAGTTGCAGCCAGTGCAGAACTCGACCGTGCAGCAGAGCACTCTACCCGCCATCGGTGCCACCGGCACTCCGGCACCGGGGCTTTCCGGCCAGCCGGTACTGGGCGGCCAGACCACGGCAACTGCAAGCACCACCACGACAGTTGCCGGCACGGGCGCAGGGTCGATCACCACAGTGGGCACGCCGCTGGCCACCGGCGTTTCCACCGGCCCGGAAGGCGCCTGGAATGTGGTTGCCGCCGGCCAGACCTGCCGCCTGAACCTGCCGCTTACCGCCAAAACCGGCACCAATTACTACCGCGCCTCGGCGCCGGGCTGTACTGTGCCGCAGATCGCCTCGGTCACCGGCTGGCAGCAGGTGGGTTCGCAACTGCAGCTTTATGATGAGAACGGCAATATCGCTGCGTTCCTCGCCCCCTCGGGTGGCCGCTATATCGGCACCATGGGCGGCGGCCAGGCCGTATCGATGGCCCGCTGAGTTTGAAAGCCGGTCCGACAGGGCCGGTTTTTTTGTTTGGCCAATGGCTGGACACCCTCTCCCGACCTTCGCTACGACCCTCTCGGGTCTAGCTACGGTACCCTCCCCGCTAGGGGGAGGGTGACATAGAATGTGTGGCGCGATCTCCGGTAATCCCTGATCCTGCGCTCCCCCTAGCGAAGGGTGGGAGGGGTGTCGGCTTCTCCTTTGATTTTTGGCTGCAACTGGTCCCCATGGCAAAATCCTCCCCCGTCCTGGCCGCCTATCACGACCTCGTCGCCCGGGGCGCGCTGACGCCCGATCCAGCGCAGGTGGAAGCCGCACGGGAACTCGACCGGGTCCTCCAAGATCTGGTCTCCCACAAGCCCAAGCGCGTCTTCGGCTTTTTCGAGAAAGCGGCGAAGGCCATCCGCGGGCTCTATCTCCATGGGGAAGTCGGGCGCGGCAAGACCATGTTGATGGACCTGTTCTTTGCCGCCGTACCGTTCAAGGAAAAGCGGCGGGTGCATTTCCATGAGTTCATGGACGAGGTGCATGCGGGGATTGCCGCTTTCCGCAAATCGCCGCGCGGCAAGGATGACGATGCCGACCCAGTCGAGGCGGTGGTCAAGCCCATCCTCAAAGGGGGATTGCGTCTCCTCTGCCTCGATGAATTCCACGTGCATGACATTGCCAATGCCATGCTGCTCGACCGGCTGTTTTCGAAACTTTTCGCCGGTGGCGTGACGCTGGTGGCGACGTCCAATGTCGTGCCGGACGGGCTCTACAAGGACGGGCTCAACCGGCAGCTCTTCCTGCCCTTCATCGCCTTGCTCAAGGAAAAGACCGTGGTCGCCGACCTGCCCAGCCAGCAGGATTATCGGCGCCTCAAATTTGCGGGCCAGCATGTTTACGCGTTTGGCACTGGGCCCGAGGTGCGCGAGGCCATGGACAAGATGTGGCTCAGGATTACAGGCGGCGAGCCGGGCACGCCGGGCGTCGTGGAAAGCATTGGCCGCCAAATCCCGGTGCCGCTGATGGCCATGGGCGCGGCGCGTTTTGGTTTCTCGGACCTTTGCGAAAAACCGCTGGGCACACGCGACTTCGTGCGTATCGCGCATCAGTTCGATTCTGTCGTACTCGACAATGTCCCGCAGATGGATCGCACCAAATCCGATGCGGCCAAGCGCTTTATCCTGCTGATCGACTCAATATATGACCGTGGCGTGAAACTGGCTGCCAGTTTCGCCGTGCCGCTCGACGAGCTCGGGGCAGATGACAAGACGGCGTTCGAGTTCCAGCGCACCCTGTCGCGGCTGACCGAGATGCAGTCCGAAGAATATCTGGGCAAGGGCCTGCGCGATGCGGCCCCCGCTGAGGCAGACTGATACATGGGCCGGGTCATGGTCATTGGCGGACCCGGGTCAGGCAAAACCTGGCTGGCCAGGCGGTTGGGTGAGCACCAGGGACTCCCGGTCATCTCGATAGACGCGTTTGTCCATGACGGGGCAGGGCAAGTCAGGCCCCCTGACCAGATCGACGCCGACAGTCGGGCGGCCGCAGACGGATCGCGCTGGATCGTCGAAGGTGGGAACAGTCGCACCTATGACTATCGGGCGTCCCGAGCCGACTGCATAATCTGGCTCAATCCGCCCCGCCTGCTGCGGCTATGGCGCGTCATGCGCCGGGATGGGTGGAACTGGCGCTTGCTGGTCTGGACCTGGCACTATGACAGCGTTTTCGGTCCGCGCGACCGTGCCGTTCTGGCGGCGGAGTGCGGTCGGGTCGCCATCCATGAATTGAATAGCGGGCGGGCAGTGGATGCTTTCCTCGCCACCAATGCCCAACCGGCACCGCCCCATCACCCATCAGCATGAGCTAAAACCCATTTACGACGAAGGGTTCACTTGCCCGCATGTCCTGACAGGGTTAAGAGGTGCGCCAATTCAACGCAGTCCGGGATGAGGATTTATGGCGCGCAAGAAGATTGCCCTTATCGGTGCAGGTCAGATCGGCGGGACGCTGGCCCTGCTGTCGGCTCAGAAGGAACTCGGTGACGTGGTGCTGTTCGACGTGGTCGACGGCGTCGGCCCCGGCAAGGCGCTGGACATTGCCCAGTCGGCTGTGACCCAGTCCTTCGACGTCAAGATGAAGGGCACGTCCGAATACAAGGACATCGAAGGCGCCGACGTGGTGATCGTCACCGCCGGCGTGCCGCGCAAGCCAGGCATGAGCCGCGATGACCTGCTCGAAATCAACCTCAAGGTGATGGAGCAGGTGGGTGCGGGCATTTCCAAATATGCGCCCAATGCTTTCGTCATCTGCATCACCAACCCGCTCGACGCCATGGTCTGGGCGCTGCAGAAGTTCTCGGGCCTGCCCGCCAACAAGGTGATCGGCATGGCTGGCGTGCTGGATAGCTCGCGCTTCTGCCACTTCATCGCCGATGAGCTGGGTGTGTCGATCGAAGACGTCAACGCCTTCGTGCTGGGCGGCCATGGCGACACCATGGTGCCGCTGGCCCGCTACTCGACCGTCGCCGGCATTCCGCTCACCGACATCGTCAAGATGGGCTGGATGAGCAAGGAAAAGCTCGACGAGATCATCCAGCGCACCCGTGATGGTGGCGCCGAGATCGTGGGTCTGCTTAAGACCGGTTCGGCTTTCTATGCCCCGGCCGCTTCCGCCATCGCCATGGCCGAGAGCTATCTCAAGGACAAGAAGCGCGTGCTGCCCTCCGCAGTGCTGCTCAATGGCGAATATGGCGTCAAGGGCACCTATGTTGGCGTGCCGGTCGTGATCGGTGCCGGTGGCGCGGAAAAGGTCGTGGAGATTGCGCTCAACTCCGCCGAGCAAAAGGCCTTTGACAAGTCGGTCGCGGCCGTTGAGGGCCTGATCCAGGCCTGTCAAAAGATCGCGCCGAAGCTGGCGTAAGGTTCCAAGCCGCTGGCCCTGCCAGCGGCTTTTGGCTTTCCGGCTCCAGAAATGCCGGATTTGATGTCTGCCCACCCAAGGGGAAAAGAATGAATATCCATGAACACCAGGCCAAGGCGCTGCTGAAGGAATATGGCGCGCCGGTTGCTCAGGGCGTTGCCATCTTCTCGGCTGATGAAGCCGAATCGGCTGCCAAGTCGCTGCCGGGCCCGCTCTATGTGGTCAAGAGCCAGATCCATGCCGGTGGTCGCGGCAAGGGCAAGTTCAAGGAACTGGGTCCCGATGCCAAGGGCGGCGTGCGCCTGGCCAAGTCGGTCGAGGATGTCATTGCCAACGCCAAGGAAATGCTCGGCAATACCCTGGTGACCAAGCAGACCGGTCCGGCCGGCAAGCAGGTCAACCGCCTCTATATCGAAGATGGCGCCGATATCGCCCGCGAACTTTATTGCTCGCTGCTGGTCGATCGCGCCACCTCGCGCGTCTCCTTCGTGGTTTCCACCGAAGGCGGCATGGATATTGAGGCCGTCGCCGAGCACACGCCTGAAAAGATCATCACCGTCGCCATCGACCCGATGGCCGGCGTCACCGATGCCGATGTGGCAAAGATCAATTCTGCCCTTGGGCTCGATGGTGCGGCAGCCGAGGACGGCAAGAGCCTGTTCCCGATCCTCTACAAGGCCTTCACCGAAAAGGACATGAGCCTTCTTGAAGTGAACCCGCTGATCGTCATGACCAATGGCCATCTGCGCGTGCTCGATGCCAAGGTCTCGTTCGACAACAACGCGTCCTTCCGCCACGAAGAGCTCAAGCCGCTGCGTGACCTCACCGAAGAAGACGCCAAGGAAATCGAAGCGTCCAAGTACGACCTCGCCTATGTGGCGCTGGACGGCAATATCGGCTGCATGGTCAATGGCGCGGGCCTGGCCATGTCCACCATGGACATCATCAAGCTCTATGGCGCCGAGCCGGCCAACTTCCTCGACGTTGGCGGCGGTGCTTCAAAAGAGAAAGTGACCGCGGCTTTCAAGATCATCACCGCCGATCCGGCAGTGAAGGGCATTCTGGTCAACATCTTTGGCGGCATCATGCGCTGCGACGTCATCGCCGAAGGCGTGATCGCCGCGGTCAAGGAAGTCGGCCTCAAGGTGCCGCTGGTGGTGCGCCTGGAAGGCACCCGCGTCAAGGAAGGCAAGGAAATCCTCGACAATTCGGGTCTCGACGTGATCTCGGCCGATGATCTGGACGATGCCGCCCAGAAGATCGTCAAGGCGGTGCAGGGCTAAGCCGATGCGCTGGAGCCTCGCACTCGTTCTGGCACTGGGGCTGGTTGCTCAACCGGCCCTGGCGCAGGGCAAGACCAAGACGTCCGTGGCCGATGAGGCCGTGGCGGCGCTGGAGATGTGCGAGGCTTTTGCCAAGGGTGACGTGCTGGCTGTCGATGAGGCCGTCAGCGCCGGATGGGATGCCTATCAGGATGACTCGGAGAGCCCGTTCATCCGGTCCTATTCGGCAGGCCGGGAGATCCCGGGGATCGGCTGGGGCGACATGTTCGCGCTGGTCGAGAGCTATCCGGATCGTACCCTGGGCTATTGCCGCATCGACGTTGCCGACCCCAAGGGACAGGGCGACAAGGCCATCGAAGCTTTGGCCGCGCTTGACGGCTATGCCGGGGACGTGACCACCGAAAGCGGTGGTACCTATGCCAGTCTGGTCGGCACCAGCGACGACAGCCTGCTGATCACCCATTGGGACGCCGTGGGCTTTGTCATCCAGCTCACCATCCTCACGCCGAAACCCGCAAGCAGCGAATAGTAATCCGCCCGCCAAGTCGGGCACGAATTGGCGCCTGGCGCCCAGAGACGGAAGAGAAACAGATGTCCATTCTCGTCAACAAAGACACCAAGGTTCTTGTGCAGGGCCTGACCGGCAAGACCGGTACCTTCCACACCGAACAGGCGCTGGCCTATTACGGCACCAAGATGGTGGGTGGCACGCACCCCAAGAAGGGTGGCGAGGTTTGGTCCTCGGGCGTCGACGGCACCGAATTGCCGATCTTTGCCTCGGTTGCCGAGGGCAAGGACAAGACCGGCGCCAATGCCTCGGTCATCTATGTGCCGCCGGCCGGTGCGGCTGCGGCCATTGAGGAAGCCATCGATGCCGAGATCGAGCTGATCGTCTGCATCACAGAGGGCGTGCCGGTCATGGACATGGTGCGCGTCAAGGCCAAGCTCGAAAAGAGCAAGTCGCGCCTGATCGGCCCGAACTGCCCCGGTGTCCTGACCCCGGAAGAATGCAAGATCGGCATCATGCCGGGCTCGATCTTCTCCAAGGGATCGGTGGGCATTGTTTCGCGCTCGGGCACGCTGACCTATGAAGCAGTGTTCCAGACCACCAATGAAGGCCTTGGCCAGACCACAGCAGTGGGTATCGGCGGCGACCCGGTCAAGGGCACCGAATTCATCGACGTGCTCGAGATGTTCCTGGCCGACGACGCCACCAAGTCGATCATCATGATCGGCGAAATCGGCGGTTCGGCCGAAGAGGAAGCGGCCCAGTTCCTGATCGACGAGGCCAAGAAGGGTCGCAAGAAGCCGATGGCCGGTTTCATTGCGGGCCGTACCGCCCCTCCGGGCCGCACCATGGGCCATGCCGGCGCCGTGATTTCGGGCGGCAAGGGCGGCGCGGAAGAAAAGATCGCGGCCATGGAAGCGGCCGGGATCAAGGTTTCGGCTTCCCCGGCGCGCATCGGCGCGACGCTGGCGGACGTTCTGCGCGGCTAAATCGCGTAGGAATTGTGACCCCGCCCAGATGGGCGGGGTGCCATCATGCGGCCAATGGCGGTCGCGCTTCGGTCAAGGTTCGGTGTTAGGCCGAACCTGAAGCCGTTTGAAACACATATCGGTGAGCCGTGGCGCCTTGCGGGGCGCCGCAAGTCTTAACAAGATACAAAGGAAACGCGGTCAATATTCGGCCCACTTTTTGGATGACCGCATTTGACACCGGATCTGGATACTCCAGGCCGGTTCGTTGAGAAGGATGGCGGGGCGCAAGGCCTTGCGAAAAAAGCGATGACACGACAGGAAAAGAACGACACGTTCTTGCTGACCTCGTTCCTCTATGGGGGGAACGCCGACTACATCGAACAACTCTATTCCCGCTT
>Ga0207814_100242_pt1 | contig 45848 bp, 50 predicted proteins | sample TtaePargueraPR_7_FD_187755 | JGI IMG/M metagenome (GOLD analysis project Ga0207814, IMG submission 187755) | Aerobic enrichment media microbial communities from Bioluminiscent Bay, La Parguera, Puerto Rico - Tt and P1 (2) (SPAdes) | ecosystem: Environmental > Aquatic > Marine > Unclassified ... | reverse complement strand
GGCCACGGCGCCTTCGAGATCAACGGTGAAGCCACCCTTGACCTGGTTGAAGATGGTGCCTTCAACGCGCTCATTGGCGTTGTACTTCTCTTCGAGCTTGACCCAGCTCTCTTCGCGGCGGGCCTTCTCGCGGCTGAGGACGGCTTCACCAACGGCGTTCTCGACGCGGTCGACATAGACCTCGACTTCCGAGCCCACGGTGATGGTGCCGTCGCGGCCAGCCTGGCCGAATTCCTTCAGCGGGACGCGGCCTTCGGTCTTGAGACCAACGTCAACAATGGCCAGGTCCTTTTCGATGGCAACGACACGACCCTTGACGACGGTGCCTTCGGCGGCATCGTTGTCGACAAAGGAGTCGAGGAGCATCGATTCAAAATCTTCTTTCGTCACAGTCTGCTGTGCCAAATCATTTCTCCGGCGCCGGTGGTTGGGGGTTTCTGCACCTGGTCCGAATGCGGGTCCGCTTCGGCAAATGCCGAAGCCGGCGCACGGAGCACCGCTTCAAGAGACAGGTTGATTGGGTATTTCCATAAGTCCGGGCCAGCGCCTTGGATGATCGTTCCAAAGAACACGGCTCAAGGTGGAAATTAAGAGGGCTCGTGCCCCCCTGCCTTGAGCGCCATGACCTTGTCGACAATCGCGATGGCAGCGCGGAGTGCGGCCTCTATACCCATTTGTGTCGTGTCGAGCAAGTGCGCATCGGCGGCCTGGTAGAAGCCGCCATGGGGGTTGAGCATGTCGCGCGCGTCGCGCTCCTCGATCTGGTGAAACAGCGCATAGCGGTCCACCACCTCGCCCCGCGCTTCCAATTGCCGCGCCCGGCGCTCCATGCGCGCCTTGCTGTCGGCCTGGATGAACAGTTTCACATCAGCATCGGGGCAGATCTTGGTGCCGATGTCGCGCCCGTCGAGCACCGCGCCACCGGGGCGGGTGGCAAAGGACCGCTGAAAGTCGAAAAGCGCCGCCCGCACCCCGGCAATCACCGCCACCTTGGAGGCCAGCACACCGGTATCGGCCGCGGTCAGCGCCGCAATGTTCTCAAGATGCGCCGCATCGAGCGCCTGGGCGGTCGCGATGGCGGCCGGTTCGAAATCAGGCTGATCGACCTTGCCAGCCACCGCCAGCCCGACCGCTCGATACAGCAGGCCGGTGTCCAGATGCGGCAGGCCATAATGCCGGGCCAATCCCGCAGCCAGCGTACCCTTGCCAGAGGCGGCGGGTCCATCCACGGCGATGATCATGTCCTGTCCCCAAATCGTGTTCGGCTCGCCCAAGCCGATAGCGGCGCCGAACGGGAAGGGCAAGGGCCCGCGCGGCCCTGTCTGGCGAGGTCCGTGGCGGGAGGCGGGCGGCCTTGCCGCATTTTACGTTTGACAGGGCAGGGCTTTGCCCATAACCGGACTGACCGAAATGGGCGCTTGCGGCATTGAAGCGCCCGATACTCTCCTTTTTTCGTATGAGGCATGAGAGATGGCCAACGAACGCGGTACCAAGCGGACCGACCCCGATACCGGCAAGAAGTTCTACGATCTCAACATGGACCCGATCGTCTCGCCCTATACCGGCAAGAGCTATCCCCGGTCCTTCTTCGAAGCCCTTCCCGGCAAGCCGAGCCCGGCGACCGCCCGCAAGATCGATGACGAGGATGACAACGAGGAAGAGGACGAGGTCGAAGAGACCGCAGGTCCCGAAATCGTCAGCCTCGAGGAAGCCGATGCCGAAGAGAATGGCGACGATATCCCTGATGTCGAGGATGTCGAGGTCGATGAAGACCTGGGCGACGACGATGAAGACACCTTCCTCGAAGAAGACGAAGACGAGGACGACAGCCTCGGCTTTGACGTCGGCGACGACGAAGATCGTTGATTTCATTGAGTTTTTCTTGCCGGGCGGGATAATCGCCCGGCGGGATAAAAAAGTGTCATTTAGGCACTTGCGCCGCGCGGAATGATCCAATAGGTTCCGCCTCGCTTCGGACGGGGACTGCCCCGGAAGAACCCAACACACTCGACAGGGCACGCACTTCGCCCCCTGTCCGGATGGGGCCATAGCTCAGCTGGGAGAGCGCTTGCATGGCATGCAAGAGGTCAGCGGTTCGATCCCGCTTGGCTCCACCACTTCGCCACAGGTCTGCTTAGCAGATCGAGCGTTTCCGTGAAGCGATCAAAAGCAAGAAGGCCTTGAGCGCTATGCGCGAAAGGCGAGCTGCTCTGCAGCTTCGGCTTGGAATCCTTTAGGCTTCCACAGTGGCTCAGCCGATCGTGTGTGACAAAAAAGGAAGTCTCGATTCGTACTAGGCTATTTGCAAACCTGGTGGGGTTTGGCCATGCACTATGTCTATATTTTTCGAAGCCAGAGCGGGAGAGAACAGCCGGAGCGGCACATTTCAGGGGCGGTCAGCGACACCGCGAAATATGTGCCATGGCCGGTCAAGACCTATCTTGCTTTCGGGGATGGGGCCTGGCCCCGGCTTTCGAAAATACCTCAAATCAGCCTCCGGTCGCGCCTTTAGCAGGAGGCATCTGTGTATCCCACTCCCCCTCCTGACCCCGTTTGACACGCTCCCCTGATCTGACATCGTCTGTCAGACCTCAGGAATCACCCGTGCCGCGCAAACCCGTTCTCCTCTCCTCGACAAAAGCCCGCGCCATCTGGATGCGCGCCCAGCGTCTGGACGAAACCGAGCCGTTCGGCGCCGGTCCAGCCGCCGCGCAGGCGGCTATTGAGCAGCTCGGTTATGTGCAGATCGATACGATCAATGTCATCGAGCGCTGCCATCATCACATCCTATACGCCCGCATTCCTGCCTATAAGCGCAGCGACCTGGCGCATCTGCAGTCGAGTGAAAAATCGGCCTTCGAATACTGGACCCATGCGCTGAGCTATGTGCCCACGGCCGACCTGCCCTATTTCATCCCCGCCATGAAGGCCTATCGGGAAACCCCCAGCGCCTGGTTCGGCTCGGTGACCAAGGCCGAGGTCAGCGCCATGACGCGGCGCCTCAAGACCGAGGGGCCTCTGTCCATCCGCGACATCGACGACGACCAACTGGTGGACAAGACCCATCCCTGGGCCAGCCGCAAGCCCTCCAAGCGGGTGTTGCAGCTGATGTTTTACCAGGGCCTCGTGGCCATTGCGGCGCGCGAGGGCATGGTCAAGACCTATGACCTGATTGGCCGCCATTTCGGTTGGGAGAAAAACCCGCGCCCCGCCACCGAGCGGCAGGTGACGGCTTATCTGCTTGATCGGGCGTTGCGCAGCCAGGGCGTGGTCAGCCTCGATTCCATCTGCCATCTCAATGCCCCGGCCAAGAAGCCCGTGCGTGAACTGATCGAGGCCCGCGTCAAGCGCCGTCAGCTCCTGCCGGTCACGCTTGAGGGCGCCGAAAAGGTCCCGCACTGGACGACGCCTGCGGCACTCGAGACCGCGGCGCTCAACCCGGCCCATCGCGTGCATATCCTCTCGCCCTTCGATCCGCTGATCATCCAGCGCAAGCGGTTGAAGCTCATCTTCGGCTATGACCACATTTTTGAAGCCTATGTCCCCGCCGCCAAGCGCCAATACGGCTATTTCGCCCTGCCGGTGCTGGTTGATGACCGGGTCGTCGCCGCCGTTGATATGAAGACCGACCGGCAGGCGGGCAAGCTCCTCGTCCAGAAATGGACCTGGCTGGCGGATGTGGGGGCCGAGGCGAAAGCGGCGATTGACGTGGAGCTGGGGCGGTTCGAGCGGTTCCAACTTCAAGCCGGGCGGTAGGCAAATTCGCTCCATCGGAGCGAATTTGCCTTCGTCACAGCGCGAAGCTACAAGTCCTGCCGCGCATTGGGGACATTCATGGCCACCTATACCGATATTGCCCGGCGGGTTTACAACCACACGTTCAAGCTCGACCCGATCATCCGGAGCCTGCTCGATACCGATTTCTACAAGCTCCTGATGCTGCAGATGATCTGGGGGCTCTATCCCAAGGTCGAGGCCACGTTCAGCCTCATCAACCGCACCACTTCGGTGCGATTGGCCGAGGAGATCGATATCGACGAGCTGCGCGCCCAGCTCGACCACTGCCGCACCCTGCGCTTTTCCAAAAAGGAAATGATCTGGTTGGCCGGTAACACCTTCTACGGTTCCCGGCACATCTTCCAGCCCGGCTTCCTGCGTTGGCTGGAAAATTTCCAGCTGCCCGAATATCGGCTGGAAAAGCGCGATGGGCAGTTCGTGCTCGAGTTTCCCGGTCTTTGGGTCGAAACCACCATGTGGGAAATCCCGGCCCTCGCCATCATCAACGAGTTGCGCTCCCGCGCCGCCATGAAAAGCTATGGGCCCTTCACGCTTGATGTGCTCTATGCCCGCGCCAAGGCCAAGATGTGGGAGAAGGTCGAGCGGCTGGCCAAGCTGCCGGATTTGAAGATTTCCGATTTCGGCACGCGGCGGCGCCACTCCTTCCTCTGGCAGCGCTGGTGCGTGGAGGCCCTCAAGGAGGGCATCGGCGCCAACATGACCGGCACCTCCAATGTCAAGCTGGCCATGGACAATGATCTGGAGGCCCTGGGCACCAATGCCCATGAGCTGCCCATGGTGCTGGCAGCCTTGGCCCGCTCCGACGAGGAACTGCGCGAGGCACCCTATCGGGTGCTGCAGGATTGGAAGAGCTATTATGGCGGCAATCTGCTGATCGTCTTGCCCGACGCGTTCGGCACCGACGCCTTTTTGCGCGATGCGCCGGACTGGGTTGCCGACTGGACCGGCTTCCGCCCCGATTCGGCCCCGGCGATCGAGGGCGGGGAGAAGATCATCGACTTCTGGACATCGCGGGGCCGCGACCCGAAGGAAAAGCTGCTGATCTTTTCCGACGGGCTCGATGTCGACATGATCGAGGAAGCCTATCTGCATTTTGATGGCAGGGTGCGCATGAGCTTTGGCTGGGGGACCAACCTCACCAATGATTTCGAAGGCTGTGCGCCCGAACCCAATCCGGGCCTCAAGCCCATTTCCATCGTCGCCAAGGTCTCTGAGGCCAATGGTCGCCCGGCAGTCAAGCTGTCCGATAATCCAGCCAAGGCCACGGGTGACAAATCAGAGATTGCGCGCTATCTGCGCATCTTTGGAAGTGCCGGCATGGTCGAACACGCCGTGCGCGTCTAATTGCGCTGCCGCGAACCGTTCTGGTCCGCGGTCATTCACAAATATTGCCGTCCCTGTGGAGAACCCCAATGGGGTTCGCCGCGTTAGGGCTCGATGAACCATCTCCGGTCAGCTTGGCCGGCGGGGGCTCTGCGGAGCCAGTTATGAGTCTTGAATTGATCGATATTGCCCTGGCCGAGCGCCAGCCCCACCCCAAACTTGCCGAGCGCATGACCGGAAAGGTGCGTGCGGTTCTGACCGAAACCATTGGCGGACAGGAAGTCAGGCACGAGATCATGGTGCCTGTGTGGATGGATGTTCAGCAGGGCATGAGCGAAGAGGACATCGAGCTCGGCCTGATGGTCAAGGCCGCTGATATTGTCGGCCGCCTTAAGCAGCATATGGGAAACCTGGCCGGCTGATTGCGGTCACAGCCCCTGGCGCCGCACCTCTTCGAGAAATTTCCGCTGAATGGCGGTCAATTCCTGCGCCTTGCGTTCGGTCACCGGCTGCGGCGTTGGCATGGGCGCGGCATGGGCTGGCTCGACATGGTGGCGCCAGGCCGGGCCCGTGGCATAGCGTCTGGCGCGTTCCTTGAGCTTTTCCAGTTGGGCCCGCCGCTCGTCGCGCACAAACCAGACAATAGCCGCTGCCACGATGGCCCACACTGCCAACAATTCCCAGACCATGTCCGCCTCCGCAAAATTACGGAGACCGTCATAGCTAATAGATCCTTAACGGGAAAAGCGCTGATGCTTGTTAGGCTTAACCGGTAAACTTGTACCGGTTGGCGATCACGCCGGCAATTTGCCACCCCGGTTGAGCGCCACCAGCATGGCCCGGACCTGGTTTTCGGCGGCCTTGCTGACCGCCTTGCGATTATCGCCCTGGTTGAGCGGCAGCGGTGTTCCGAAGGCCACGGTCACATCCTTGACCGGTCCGGACAGGATCTCGGCGATGTTCTGCTTGACCGATTTCGACTTGATCCAGGCAATCAGCGATCGCTCATTGCGGCTGACCGGCAACCCCTGCAATTTGGTGTAGGCAATGGTCAGGGGCTGGATCATCACATCCTTGGCGCCGGCCTCGACCATGGCATGCTGGGCTGCCCCGATCAGGGCTGAGCGGAACGGCAGCACATGGGTGCCGATATCCGATTGCCCCTCGGCAAACAGCAGTACGGCATTGCCGCCGGCCATATGCTGGCCCATGGCCTGGGCGGTTCGGCCGGCGTCGGATCGGCGTGTCCGGTCCACATAGATGGTGCGCTGCAGGTTGGCCATCATGCCCACAAAGGGCCATTTGCCCACTTCGCTCTTGGCCACGAAAGTCACATCGGCGACCGACCCGATGGCGACAATGTCGGTCCAGGAAATGTGGTTCGAGACCAGCAGCGTTGCCCGGCCATGCGAAGGCTCGCCGATGACCCGGACGCGCAGGCCCAGGAAAACGCAGCCCAGGCGGTGAAACAGGCGCGGCAACACATTCCAGAAGGGCAGCTTGAGCAGCAGTATCAGCGCCTGAAGCGGAATGACCACCAGCATGAAAGGCACGAAGACAAACAGGAAAAACACAATCCTGAAGATCATTTGGTCGGCTCGTCCTTGGTCGACTTGTCGGAAAGCGGCACGGCATAGAGTTCGAGCCGGTGATCGACAAGCCGGTATCCCAGCCGCTTGGCGATCACTTCCTGGATGGCCTCGATCTCTTCGTTGCGAAACTCGATGACCGTCCCGGTGCGGATGTCGATCAGGTGGTCATGGTGCTCGTCCGGGATCAGCTCGAACCGGGCCCGACCATCCTTGAAGTCATGCTTGGTCACCAGCCCGGCTTCTTCGAACAGGTTCACCGTCCGGTACACGGTCGAAAGCGAGATGCGGGGGTCGAGGGCCGAGGCGCGGCGATAGAGCTCTTCCACGTCGGGGTGATCGGAGGCGTCCTCGATCACGCGGGCAATGGTCCGCCGCTGGTCGGTCATGCGCATGCCGCGCGCGACACAGGCCTCTTCCAGGGTGGGGTCCGCGGGGTTTCTGTTCACGCCATCGCTCCCTGCCCTATGCACATGCTGACGGGTTACCCAAGATCGCGTGCCATGACAAGCGCAGTGGCAGCGCTGCCATCGGGCCGGGCATAATAGCCCTTGCGCGACGAGATTGTGGAAAAGCCGAGCGTCTCGTAAAGCCGGACTGCGGCTGTGTTCTGCTCGTCAACCTCGAGGAACATGCGCCTGACCGGCGACAGCATCAGGTCGGCAAAGACCGCATCCATCAGCGCGCGGCCGACACCCTTGCCGCGCCATTTGGGGTCCACGGCAATGGTCAGAAGTTCGGCCTCGTCGGCGACCATGCGGATCAGGGCAAAGCCGGCAATGCGGCGGCGCGCATCGCAGGCGACATAGGCGGGGCTCGCCTTGTCTTCGACAAAGCTGATGAAATCGCTGCTGGGCCAGCCGCGGTAAAAGCTCTGGCCGTGGATGCGCGCCATCTCCTTGGCATCACCGGTCTCGGCCGGCTCGACATGCAGTCCCCCAGGTGCCATCCAGAACTTGAGCATCAGGCCCGCCTCGGAATGCGGGCCGCATCCTGCGGCTTGGCGTCGGCATCGCGCACATAGCTGGCGTGCGGAGGATAATCCGCCGGGTCGACCAAAGCGGCGAAGCGGGCCATGGCGGCAATATCGACAAATGGGGATTGAATGAGGTTTGCGCCAGCGGGCACTGCGGCCATGGCGGCATCCATGGGCAAAAGGCGCGGCCCATCGCCGGCGACGCCGGGCTCGGCAAAATATTCGTAATAGGCCTCACCGCGCCGGGCATCGAGCAGCACGGCAACCGGTCCCGACTTGGCGCCCAGCGAAATGGCAAGCAGGCTGGGCAGGCCCAGCACCGGCACTTTGAGCGCCACGCCCAGTCCACGTGCGGCGGAAAGCCCGATCCGGAGGCCAGTGAACGATCCGGGTCCGGTGGTAACGGCGACCCGGTCGAGGTCGGCATAGCTCAGGCCATTGCGCGCCAACAGGGATTCTAGGTGGCCAAAGAGCAGTTCGGCATGGCCCTTGGCGATTTCCACCACCTCGATATCCGCGCTGCCATCGGCCCGCAGCAGCGCCAGCTGCAGGCGCGGCGCGGCAGTGTCGATGGCAAGGGTGACAGGATGGGTCATGGGGCTGGCCTCCCCCTCACCCGAATCGGCCAATCCACCTGGTCCTCATGGAGTGAAGGTGGCGCAGCGCTCGACGAGGGGGTTATCGGCACCACGCTGCACTCCTAGCCTTCACATTCACCCAAGTCCACCGCCAAAACCAAAGCCGGCAACGCCGCCTTGACGCCCAAACCCGAGGCGACCACCTTGCCCGCATGTCCAGTGATTCGATCCTCTCTTCGCCATGACCTGGCTCGCTGAAACGGCCATGTTGAGTCATGGTTGGCGGCGCTTCCTGCTGCTGCTGGTTGCCGGAGCATTGGCCGGCCTCTCGGCACCACCATTTTTCATCCTGCCAGCGCTATTCCTGGCCATGCCCATTTGGGTGTGGGCGCTGGATGGCGCCGAACGGCTCGGTGGTTGGCGGCGACTGTTCGGTCCGGCCTTTTCCATCGGTTTCGCCTTTGGACTCGGCTATTTCCTTGTGGTCTTCCATTGGCTGGGTGCGGCCTTTTTCGTGGATGGCGGCTGGGTGCTGGCGGCCATGCCATTGGCCATTTTCGCGCTGTCCGCCCTCATCGCGCTGTTCTGGGGGCTTGCCAGCGCCCTGGCACATCTGAGCTGGAGCCATGGCTGGGTCCGCATCTTGACCCTGTCCGCTTGGCTGGCGGCGGCGGAATTCGCCCGTGGGCACCTGTTCACCGGCTTCCCCTTCGACCTACTTGGCTACAGCCTCACCGGCACCGATGAGTTGATGCAGCTTGCCTCGGTCATCGGGGTCTACGGCCTCACCTTCCTGGCCCCGCTCCTGGCCATGACCCCGGCCCTGGTATGGCCGGCCGACAATCGCGGCTGGTCGCAGCGCCTGGCACCCCTCTTTCTCGCCCTGCTGGTGATCGCCGGCCAGCTCGCCTATGGCTGGAATCGCCTTGGCGGCACGGTCTCGACCGAGCGGCAGGACATGGCCCTGCGCCTGGTGCAGCCGCTGGTCTATGAACATGCCGATTTCGGCAATGTCGATCCGGTCGCCCTCATCGACCGGCTGCTGATGCTCTCGGACATGCGCATGAACCCCAATGACCAGGGGCTGAGCGACATCACCCATCTGGTCTGGCCCGAATCAAGCCTGCCCTTCTTCCTTGAGACCTATCCCGAAGCCCTGGCGCGCATTGCCCGCCTTCTGCCCGAGCAGACGACCCTCCTTGCCGGTGTGCCGCGCCGACCCTTCGAGCCGGGCGCCGGCACCAGCGATGCCCCACCCTATAATTCGGTGGTGGCCATCGACACCAATGGCGAAGTGGTGGCCAGCTATGACAAGTCCCATCTGGTGCCGTTCGGCGAATATCTGCCTTTTGCCGATGTCTTTGGCCGCCTGGGCATCAAGCAATTTGTCCCGGGAGCGGATGGCTGGTCAGGAGGGGACGTTCGCCGGCGCCTGATGAGCCTCCCCAACGCACCGGCGCCCCTGGTGCTGGTGTGCTACGAAGTCATCTTCTCTGGCGATCTGGGCGAAGTGGCCGCGGCGCAATTCCTGCTCAATCTGACCAACGACGCCTGGTTCGACGGATCGATCGGCCCGGCCCAGCACGCCCATCATGCCCGCCTCCGCGCCGTCGAGGAAGGCATGAGCCTGGTGCGCGCTGCCAATACCGGCCTCACCTTCGCCACCGATCCACTGGGCCGGGTCACGGCCGAACTGGCGCCGGGGGAAATGGCCGTGCTCGACCTGCGCCCGCATGAGCGGCTCAACGGCACGGTGTTCCAGTCGGTGCGGCACTGGCCGTTCCTGATTGCCGTGGTGGCCGGCATTGTGGCGGGCTTTCTGGCCGCGCGACGTACCCGGCGCATGCCGCCCCAATAGCAAAACCCCGACCGCATTGCTGCAGTCGGGGTTTTGAGAAATTGGTGCCCAGAAAAGGACTCGAACCTTCACGCCTTGCGGCACACGGACCTGAACCGTGCGCGTCTACCAATTCCGCCATCTGGGCGACGGCGGTGTGTCTATGGTGGCGGCGGGGCATTGTCAATGCGCTTTCACCGAGATTGTCAGAAGTTTGCACCGTCCCAGTGTTTGATCGTCGTCCGGTCCACCGGCGGCGGCTGATCGAAGCAATTGACATTGACCATGACCATTTCATTGCCCTGGCCGTCGCTGCCGCGTGCGAAGGACTCGATCCCGCAGGTCTTGCAGAACAAATGGTCGATCCGCTCGCTGTTGAAGTGGTAGAGTACCAGATTGTCCTCCCCCATATGCAGGGTGAACTGGCTGGCCGGCAGCGATTGCATCACCCAGCCCAGCCGCCGGCAGCGCGAGCAATTGCACTCGGCCAGGCCGGAAAGATCGGTATGGGCGGTGAAGCGCACGGCGCCGCAATGGCATTGGCCGTGATAGTCTTGCGCCTGGGGCATTGTGTGTCTCCCTTTTGATGGAACAAAAACAGAACAAAGGACCGGAAGAGTCAAGTTCTTTCCCGCACAAGAAGCGGCCGCCAAGGCTCGACAGGACAAGACGAGCTGCGCTAGAAGCGGAGCCAAAGTGTCCAGCCCTGATCTGACGGAGCCCCACCATGGATCGCAACGCCCCCAAGCTCGTCACCATTTTTGGCGGGTCGGGATTTGTCGGCAACCATCTGGTGCAATTGCTCGCCCGCCAGGGCTATCGCATTCGCGTCGCGGTCCGCCGCCCGGACCTTGCCGGTGAAGTGCGCATGTTCGGCAGCGTCGGCCAGGTCGTCCCGGTCCAGGCCAATCTGCGCAACGAGCCTTCGGTGCAGCGCGCCGTCGCCGGGGCCGACATCGTTATCAACCTGGTGGGGATCGGCCATCAGGCCGGCAAGCAGAGCTTCCAGGCCGTTCATGTCGATGGTGCTGCCAGCGTCGCCCGCGCCGCCAAGGCGGCCGGTGCTCGGGCCCTGGTGCATATGTCGGCTCTGGGTGTCGATGTGGCGGCCAGTGTCAGCGCCTATGCCGCCTCCAAGCTCGCGGGCGAGAAGGCTGTGCTCGAGGCCTATCCCGATGCCGTTATTGTCCGGCCCTCGATCATGTTCGGCCAGGGCGACGGTTTCTTCAACCTGATGGGCACACTGGCGCGCCTCATGCCGGTCATGCCGCTGATCTCGGGCAAGACGCAGTTCCAGCCGGTCTATGTCGGCGACGTGGCCGAAGCCATGGCCAAGGCCGCCGAAGGCGCCGTCAAGCCCGGCCGCATCTATGAGCTGGGCGGGCCGGACGTGGAGAGCCACAAGGCACTGATGCAGCGCATCCTGCGTGAAGCCGGTCGTGATCGCATGCTGGTCTCGGTGCCTTCGGGCCTGATGAAAATCCTGGCCGCCCTTATGGGCATCCTGCCCTTCAAGCCCCTGATTACGCCTGATCAGGTCGAACTGCTTGGCGTCGACAATGTTGTCTCCGAAGCGGCCAGGAAGGACAAGCGCACCCTGGCGGCCTTCGGCATTACTCCCACCAGCATGGACAAGATCCTGCCCACCTATATGTGGCGATTCCGCCGTCACGGGCAGTTCGATCGCGACGATGCCTCGCCGGGTGCCGGCGTCACCATCTAGGCGCTTGTGATCCTTCTTGTCGCCGCACCTATGTCGCCGGTTTCCATGGCGGCAGGACCGTGTGGCAGGCGGTGGCGATACGGGTGATGAGCTCTTCAATGCGCTCTTCGCCCCGCCTTTCCCGCAGCACATAAATGCCGGTCACGGAGCGCTTGGGTTCGTCGCGCTGTTGCACCTCGAACAGGCCGCGCCGCCCGAACTCCTCGCCCATCACATGCGTGTGCACCAGCACCGCGTCGGTCGCCAGCGCATAGTCCACGCAGGCGGCCAGCGAATTGGTGCGAAAGGCCACGCTGGTGCGGTCGAATACGGTTTCTACCCGGGTGCGCCGGCGGGCCGGATCAAAGAACCGTTCATGGCGGCTTTCAGCCAGCGAACTGATGACGATGGGATAGGTGTCGATCTCGGCCAGGCTCTGCGCGCGCTCCAGCAGGGGGTGCCCCGCGCGCACGAAAAAGGCGTTGTAGACCCGGGTCAGCGGGATGAAGTCGGTGCCGATGGCGCCGCTGAGGCCATCGATCTCATGGGCCAGGAACATCGAGATATCGCCAGACAGCATCTGGTCCATCAAGCGCAATTGATTGCCCAGGCTCACCTGTACCGGGGCCTTTGGGTGCTCGCGCTGATAGGCGATGACCATTTCGCGCAGGAACATGGACCACCAGGAATAGCCTGAGCCGATCGACATGCCCCGCTCTGCGCCGCGTTTCTGATCGGCAATGGCGGTCAACGTATTGTCATAGAGCCGGCGCATCAGCCGGGCGTTTTCGTACAGCGTCTCTCCATAGCGGGTCAGTTGCATGCCGCGCGAGGAACGCTCGAACAGCGGTGCTCCCACGGTTTGCTCGAGCTTGTTCATGTTAAAGCTCAGCGTCGGCTGGGTGATCAGCAGCGCCGTTGCCGCTCCGCTAAGCGAGCCGGCATCGGCGACAGCAAGAAACTGGGTCAAAAGCTTGTCCAAAACCCGCCCTCCTCATCGTCACGGGGTATAGATATTTTCGATAGTGTCGCCGATATTTCGTAGTTCTCCAATTGGCTTTTTTGCGTCAAGGTCGGCAGCCAGTGGAGATGACTGCCGTAAGGCGGATCGCCACCTCGCTTGCCTTCCACCCCCTTCAGCTTGCCCTGGTTCGGGTTCGATCATGGGGGAAGGTCCGGCAAACGAGCTTCCATACAAGTGAGTTGCTGTCAGTGCTTCTTGTATGGTAGAGGCGTAACTAGCTGGTTATTTTGGAGAGAGGCGCGAGCCTTCAACTCCACGACAGCGGGAACTTTTGATGATTGACAACACCATCACAGGTCCTAACGTAGTAACCAGTTGGTGATTTAGCGGCGGGGAGGCCGCGGTCACGCTCCGGTTCCGCGAGGCGGAACAGCAATGGTTCATGGGAGGAAAAACATGACAATTCGACTTGGACGCCGCCAGTTCCTGATGGGTTCTTCGGCGCTGCTGGCCGCCGGCGCCGCCGGCTTCAGCCCCGCATTCGCCCAGGCCGCCGGCCTGCGCCAGTTTTTCTGGGGTGGTCAGGCGCGCGCCGACCGTACCTATGCGGTCAATGACCTGTTCGCTGCCGCCAAGGGCACTTCGGTGGATTCGAGCTTCCTGGGTTGGGGCGATTACTGGCCCAAGCTGGCGACCGAAACCGCTGGCGGCAATGCTCCCGATATCGTCCAGATGGACTACCGCTATATCGTTGAATACGCCAAGCGCAACGCCATCGCCCCGCTCGATGACTATGTCGGCGGCGCCCTCAAGCTTGATGGTTTCGACCAGGACCAGCTTGAAGGCGGCAAGGTCGATGGCGCGCTCTACGGCATCTCGCTGGGCGCCAATTCGGTGGCACAGCTGGTCAATCTGGCGGCCTTCGAGGAAGCCGGTATCGAGCCGCCCAACCGCGACACCACCTATGACGATATCCGCGCCATGGGCGAGGCCTTCAATGCGGCCAATATCCGCGGCGGCCTCAAGGTCATCGCCGACGGCTCGGGTTCCGAACCCATGCTCGACAACTGGCTGCGCCAGAAGGGCCTGGCCCTCTACACCGCCGATGGCAAGCTGGGCTTTGGCGCCGACGAAGCCATTGAGTGGTTTACGCTCTGGAAGGGCTTCCGCGATGACGGCATCTGCGTAAGCGCGGAAGACCAGGCTCTCGATACCAACGGGCCGCTGGAAACCACCATGGTTGTGTTGGGCAAGTCGGCCATGATGCCGTCCAACTCCAACCAGCTGGTCGCCTTCCAGACCCTGATGACCGATCCGCTCACCATCACCAACTATCCGCGCATCGCGCCGGGCGTGGGTGGCGGGCACTACCGCAAGCCCTCCATGTTCTTCTCGGTCGGCGGTTCGTCGGGCAACAAGGAACTGGCCGCCGAATATCTCAGCTTCTTCGTCAACGATCTCGAAGCGGCCAAGGTGCTCGGCGTCGAACGCGGCATTCCCTGCGTCTCCTCGGTCCGCGAGGCCATTGCGCCTGACCTGAATGACCAGGATCAGATCGCGCTCAACTTCGTGGCCAATCTGGGTGACCTGCTTGGCCCTCTGCCGCCGCCGCCGCCGGCTGCTGCGGGCGAAATCGACGCCTCGCTGCTCCGCGTGCTCAGCCAGGAAGTGGCCTTCGGTGCCCGCTCGCCGGAAGATGCCGGCCAGTACTTCGTGACCGAAGCTGCCGCCATCCTCGAGCGCGCTGCCTGATCGGGACGAAACCATGGCCACGCAAGTCGATATTTCATCCAATGGTACCGGCCGCGTGGCCAGTCCAAGCTTCTGGTCCGGGGTGTGGCAAAACCACGCCCCGGGCTACCTCTTCCTTCTACCCTGGCTGATCGGCTTTCTGGGCCTGACCATCGGGCCGATCCTGACTTCGCTCTATCTCAGCTTCACCGATTTCGATCTGCTCACCGCGCCCGATTGGGTGGGCACGGACAATTATGTCCGCATGTTCACCAATGATCCGAAATTTGCCGCCTCCATGCGGGTCACCTTCGTCTTCGTGATCTTCTCGGTGCCGCTCAAGCTGGCTTTTGCTCTCGGTGTGGCGCTGCTGCTCAATCGCGGCATGAAGGGCCTGCCGCTCTACCGCGCCCTGTTCTACCTGCCCAGCCTGCTTGGTGCCTCGGTCGCGATCGCCATTCTCTGGCGCCAGATTTTCGCCGGCAATGGCCTGGTCAACCAGTTCCTGGCCAATTTCGGCATCCAGGGCCCCAGCTGGATATCCAATCCCAATTATTCGCTGTGGACGCTGATTATCCTCGCCATCTGGCAGTTCGGCTCGCCCATGATCATTTTCCTCGCCGGTCTCAGGCAGATCCCGCAGGACATGTATGAGGCGGCCAGCCTGGACGGCGCTGGTAAATGGCGTCAGTTCTGGAAGATTACCCTGCCCATGCTCACCCCGGTGGTGTTCTTCAACGCCATCATCCAGACCATCGAGGCCTTCAAGAGCTTCACCCCGTCCTTCATCATCTCGGCGGGCACCGGTGGGCCGATCAATTCGACCCTGTTCTATACGCTCAATCTCTACAACGAGGCCTTCGGCTTCTTCCGCATGGGCTATGCCTCGGCCCTGGCCTGGGTGCTTCTGGCCATTGTGGCCCTCTTCACTGCCTTCTCGTTCCTGACGTCGAAATATTGGGTGCATTATGACGACTGATGCAGAACGCCTCACCGTTGTCACGGCCGCCTCTCCGGGTCGCCGCCGCCTGTTCTCGATCCTGGCCCATATCGTGCTGATCGGCGTCTCGATCATCATGCTTTATCCGCTACTCTGGTTGCTGGCGGCGTCCTTCCGTCCGGAAAACGAGATCTTCACTTCCGGCGTGTCGATCATGCCCTCGGTCAATTGGAGCTTTGATTCCTATTTCAGGGGCTGGAATGGCCTCAGGATCGGCTTCGGCCAGCTCTTCATCAATTCCTTCGTCATCTCGGCCCTGTCGGTGATCGGCAATCTGATCGCCTGCTCGCTGGCGGCCTACGCCTTTGCCCGGCTCGAATTTGCCGGCCGGCGCTTCTGGTTCGCCATGATGCTGATGACGCTGATGCTGCCCTATCAGGTCACGCTCATTCCGCAATATGTGCTGTTCCTGAACCTGTATTGGGTCAACACCATCCTGCCTCTGGTCGTGCCCAAATTCCTGGCCGCCGATGCCTTCTTCATTTTCCTGATGGTGCAGTTCTTCCGTGGCATTCCACGCGAACTGGATGAGGCCGCGCGCATGGATGGGGCCGGCCCCTGGCGGATCTACTGGAAGATCATGTTGCCGCTCTCCACGCCCGTGCTGGCGACGGCGGCAATCTTCACCTTCATCTGGACCTGGGACGACTTCTTCGGCCCGCTGATCTACCTGAGCGATCTGCGTCAATATACTGTCATGCTGGGTCTCCGGACCTTCACCGACAATACCGGCATGTCCGATTATGGCGGCATGTTCGCCATGAGCGTGCTCAGCCTGGTGCCGATCTTCGTCTTCTTCCTCCTCTTCCAGCGTCTGCTCATCGAGGGCATTGCCACCACCGGCATGAAACGCTGATCACCATCGCCGCGACGCCGTTCGAGACGGTGTCCGGCACCCATAACGACCAGGACTTCTGACTGATGACCATCAAATTTGCCGCCATCGGCATCAACCATGCCCATATCTACGGGCAGGTGGATTGTTTGAAGCGCGCCGGCGCCGAGTTTGTCGCCTTCCACGCGATCGAGGACGATCTCGCCAAGACCTTCGGGGAAAAATATCCCGAGGCCAAACGCGTGGCCGACCCGGCGGCCATCCTTGAGGATGCGTCAATCCAGGTCGTTGTCACCGCCGCCATCCCTGGCGACCGCGCCGACATCTGCCTGGCCGCAATGCGCCATGGCAAGGACGTGCTGACCGACAAGCCGGGCATGACCACGTTCGCCCAGCTCGAGGAAATCCAGCGGGTGCAAAAGGAAACCGGCCGCATTTTCTCGGTGCTCTATTCCGAACACTTTGAAGTCCCCGCCGCGGTCGAGGCCGGCAATCTCATCGCCAAGGGGGCGATCGGGCAGGTGATCAACACCGTTGGCCTTGGCCCGCATTCGCTGCGCCTCAACAACCGCCCCGACTGGTTCTTCACCCGCAAGCGCTATGGCGGCATCCTCTGCGACATCGCCAGCCACCAGTTCGAGCAGTTCCTGTTCTTCTCGGGCGCCATGGATGGTGAAGTGGTTTCGGCCAGTGTCGCCAATCGCGGTCACCCCGAAAAGCCTGGGCTGCAGGACCTCGGTGATGCCCATGTGCGCACCGCCACCACCTCGGGCTATATCCGCGTCGACTGGTTCACCCCCGAGGGCCTGCCCACCTGGGGCGATGGGCGCCTGACCATTCTGGGCACCGAGGGCTATATCGAGCTCAGGAAATATGTCGATATTGCCGGTCGTCCGGGGGAAAACCATCTCTTCCTGGTCGACAAGAAGGGTGTCCAGCATATCGACTGCTCCAATGTCGATCTGCCCTTCGGCCGCCAGTTTCTTGACGATGTCCGCAACCGCACCGAGACGGCCATGCCGCAGATCCGCTGCTACAATGCCATGAAGATGGCGCTGACGGCCCAGCAGATGGCCGAGACCGGAACGGAGTGGGCCCAATGAGCCGTGTATTGAACGTCGCCGTCGTTGGCTGTGGCATTGGCCGCTCGCACATTGTCGAGGGCTATCTGCCCAATGCCGACAAGTTCAAGGTGGTGGCCCTGTGCGATCTCAATGAGGAGCGCCTCGACCAGGTCGGGGAGGAATTCGGCATCGAGCGCCGCATCGTCAATTTCGACGATCTGCTGGCCATGGAGGATATCGACGTCATCGATGTCTGCACCCCGCCGGGCGCCCATCTGCTCATGGTCACCCAGAGCCTCAAGGCCGGCAAGCATGTGGTGTGCGAAAAGCCGCTGGTCGGTTCGCTCAAGGATGTCGACACCATTCTCGAGATCGAAAAGACTGCCAAGGGCAAGCTGATGCCGGTGTTCCAATACCGCTTCGGCAATGGCATCGAGCAGGCCAAGGCCATCATTGATGCCGGCATTGCCGGCAAGCCCTATTGCGGCACGGTAGAAACCATGTGGCGCCGCGAAGCCCCCTATTATGCCGTGCCCTGGCGCGGCAAGTGGAAGACCGAGCTGGGCGGCGTGCTCATGGGCCACGCCATCCACCCGCACGATATCTTCACTTATTTGATGGGCGATATCGCCCGCGTCTTCGGTCGCGTCGCCACCCGCGTCAACCCGATCGAGGTGGAAGACACCATTTCCGCCTCGCTGGAGATGAAGTCCGGGGCGCTGGCCAGCTTCACCGCTACCCTGGGCTCGGTCGACGAGATCACCCGCATCCGCCTGCAGTTCGAACACGTCACCTTCGAAAGCGACCACGCTCCCTATAATCCGGGCAAGGAACCCTGGAAGATCCTGCCGCGCAACGATCAGGTCAGGGCCCGGATCGACGAGCTCTTGGCCAATTGGCAGCACGTGCCGTCGCGCTTCCAGACCCAGATGGCGCGGTTCCACGATGCCATTTTCGGCAAGGGCGAACTGCCGGTCACCAGCGCCGACAGCCGCCGCGCGCTGGAGCTGGTGACCGCCTTCTACCATTCTTCGTCCACCCATTCCGAAGTCGTGCTGCCGCTCGGCCCCGATCATCCGCTCTACCAGAGCTGGGTGCCGGCCGAGTTCCGCTAACACCAGGGAGACATGACCATGGCAACCTCGATCCAGCTGCGACAGATCAAAAAAGCCTATGGCGATGTGCAGGTCATCCACGGGGTTGATCTGACCATCGAGCCAGGCGATTTCACCGTCTTTGTCGGTCCCTCCGGCTGCGGCAAGTCCACCCTTCTGCGCATGATCGCCGGCCTTGAGCCGATCACCGGCGGCGATCTGCTGATCGACGGGCAGCGCATGAATGAGGTGCCGGCGGCCAAGCGCGGCATTGCCATGGTGTTCCAGTCCTATGCGCTCTACCCGCATATGAGCGTCTACCAGAACCTCGCCTTCGGCCTCGAAACGGCGAAGATGCCGAAGGCCGAGATCGAGTCCCGCGTGCAGAGGGCCGCCGAGATCCTCAAGATCGAGCCGCTCCTCAAACGCAAGCCCAAGCAATTGTCCGGCGGGCAGCGCCAGCGCGTGGCCATCGGCCGCGCCATTGTGCGCGAACCCAAGATTTTCCTCTTCGACGAGCCGTTGTCCAATCTCGATGCCGAGCTGCGCGTCGCCATGCGCGTCGAGATTGCCAAGCTGCACAATGATCTGGGGAACACCATGATCTATGTGACCCACGACCAGGTCGAAGCCATGACCATGGCCGACAAGATCGTCGTCCTGCGCGCCGGGGTCATCGAACAGGCCGGGGCGCCGCTCGAGCTCTACAACAACCCGCGCAATCTGTTCGTGGCCGGCTTTATCGGCTCACCCAAGATGAACTTCCTCACCGCCACCGTCGAAGGCGCTACGCTCAAGACCGGCGGGGTTGGGCTCGATCTTGGCCGCGAAATTGCCGGTGCCACCACGCTTGGCATCCGTCCCGAGCACATCACCATTGCCGAAGGCTCTGGGGTCAAATTTGCCGAAGTGACGGTGGACCTGGTTGAAAATCTCGGTGGCCAGACCGTGGTTTATGCCACGACCAAGGACGGGCAGGGCCTCACCATCGTGCTTGAAGGCCAGCGCAGCGTTGACCTCGGAACCAAGGTTTCCGCCTATGTCGACCCGGCCAAGGCCCATCTGTTCGATGCCCAGGGCATGGCGATACGCTAGCGTCGGGCACGACCGCAACGCGATCACACATCGTCACCCTCGGCCTTGCGCCGAGGGTGTTTTTTTGTCCGGCGGGGTGGGTTGGGGATCGGCGGCCTTCATTACGGAAACCCGAGACGAATCCGCCTCCAGGCTTGGGCTAGTAGGCCTGCCCAAACTGGATCTCTATCTTCTGGTAACCCGCCTTTGGCCCGTCGTAGCAATGATAGAGTTCCCGGCTTTCGCCAGAAAACGCATGACGGGACAGTTCAATCGCCTTGATCAGTGGCGCATATCCCTGGGTAAAAAGTGTGCGGATTGGACCTTGATGCATGTGAGCCGCCACCATGATTGGCTCGAGATGCATGAGCTCAAACGGACCATCATAGGACGCAGGCCTGGAAATCGGCCTGCAGCAGCGCCAGTCAAACGGCGTCTTGCCGTCCTTGGGGAGATTATGTGAGATAAATATCCAGGGATCACCCGGAGCTAGTCCCGAGCGTTTGATATCGGCATCAATTTGCGGACATAATTCGGCGGCTGCGGCTTTGACCTGCGGAATTGTCAGGCGCCGGCTCTGGCTCAAGGCCCATAGGTCCTCTGTCTCAACAATTTTCATTGCTCACCTCTCGACCCACGATTATCCGGCGTCGAGATGGCAGGCAAACTCAACTGTAGATTGCTGTTCCCATTTGGCGCTGAATCAGACGCCATGTTAGCAAGAACTTCCAGCAATTATGGGTTTTGCGTGTAAATCGGACGCTCGTTCCATGCGCTGATGGCCGGAAGGAGCGGGTGGGTGACCGGTGGCTTGGGGGAGGGGGAGGGGACGGCCCGCTCTTTGCAGGACAAGTGCAAAAAAGCGGACCTATCGTCGATATAGCCGCGAGCGTGCATGGAAGTCCGTCAACGCGTTCGCATCTGCTCGACACCTTCCTCCCATGTGACTATTGGGGCGTACCCCAACTCTTCACGGGCGCGGCGGTCGGACATGGTAAAATCATAGCCGACAAGACGCAGCATCTGGCGGGTCAGAGGCGGTTCACCCTCGAGGCGGAATGTCCGCCATACCGTTTCCATGACCGTTGCCATCAGCCAGGCGACACCAAGCGGCGCAGACTTGTCTCCCGCGTCGACACCCTGGGTTGCCAGCAAGGTGCCCATCATCTCCCGCATCGAGCGATCCTGTCCATCAGTCACGAAATAGGTGCGTCCACCGGTTGCACGCTCAGCTGCCAGCACAGCGGCATGGCAGATGTTCTCGACGTGTGCCGTGGACATCAAACTCTTGCCGCCACCTGGCCATCTGAACCGTCCCGCCTGCACATTCTTGATTGTCTCGTGAATCATCGGCATGCCTGCGCCCCAGATCATTGGGGGGAGGATGATTGCGGTGCGCATGCCCGCAGGGTCATCAGCCGCGAGTACCAGTTTCTGTGCGCGCCCCTTGGAGGCGGTGTATGGTGCCCATTTTGGGAATGTCTGCGGCGCGTCTTCAGTGACACCGAGCATTGGTTTGCCATCACCCATGACGACAGCTCCGGCACCGATCTGGACGAAGCGCTTCACACCCTGCGCTTTTGCTGCCGCCAGAACGTTGCGGGTACCATCGACATTCGCACGTTCAAACGCTTCATGTGTCCCCCACAGCTTGAACAGCGCCGCCGCATGAAAAACCACTTCGGCGTCGCCGATACCTTGCTGGAGCTTGGCTACGCTATCGAGCGCCCCTTGAACTGGCTCCGCGCCCAGCGCCTTCAGCCTGGCGCTGTCGGCCGGCGACCGGTGTAGGGCTCGAACCTGCCAACCTCTCTGCACCAGCATCCTAATGAGTCGGCCACCCAGAAAACCTGTGCTTCCAGTCACAAATGCCTTTGTCATTCTCGCATCCCTTCAACAGCCGTCGTTACAAGTTACAACATACTGATATTATAACTTGTTGACAAGGGAGCTTGGCGACGCTTATTGCTTCGTCATGAACGATAAGCAAAAGTCCATCTCTTCCGACACCATCCTGCAGGCCGCTACGGCGCTGGTTCGCCGGCTGGGCGAAGGCAAGACAAGCATGGTGGATATCGGGAAAGCTTTGGGGGTGAGCCACGCAGCGCTTTATCGTCTCTACCCGTCGAAATCTGCCATCATGGACGCAATCGTGCGGCAAGCGATGGATGATGAAGCGGAGCTTGCCAGCAAATGGCTTGAACGGGACGGCCCGGCCGCTGATCGAATGTTGAGCATGATTTTGGACATTCACCACCGCAAGCGGTCGCGCTTCAGTGGCGACCGGGAGATCCATGACCTGTACCGGCGCATCATGGTTGAGCGGCAGGACATGATCCGCGTCTATGCTGAGCGAATGACTCTTCTGATTGAGACGCTAATTACTCAGGGCGTCGAGCGGGGCGAGTGGCGCGTCAGCGATGTTTCCGTGGCAGCGGGCGTGGTTCGGGACGGTGTAACGCCCTTTATTCATCCCCAGTTCGTGGCACTGGCCGTTGACGCTGGCTCGCCTGTCGAGGATCAGCTGCGGGCCATGGTGACGACGCTAACCAAGGCATTTGAGGCTGGTGTTGACTACACCGCCATTCCACCACGGCACTAACGAAATCAGCACTGTAGGTGGCTGGCATTGGGCCAGGAACCGATTTCCTCATGCAGTTCCCGTCCAACCTATGACCGCTTTTGAGAGTTGTTGATGGTCGGCCGAACGACCGTAACGGGGTCGCCTCCTATCGCCGTCCAGAAAAGTAATCCCCGCCCCCTTTCCTTTCCCCATACTCTCCCCGTCCTCACCGACAACACGCGGTACCGACGAAGTGCCGGGTGAGGGGGCAGGCCGCACGGTGTCGATCGGGCGGAGGCGTGTATGCTGACCACCGGCCGGTTGCCGGCGGCACGGGCTTGAGATCGGGACCAAGCGCCATCGCGAGGTTCCACCGGCAGACCATCGCCGGACGCATCCATCCCGTGATCCGGGGCAACAACCCGCAAGGGGGTCGCTCGATGCGTGCGTCCGAAATCCTGTTCGTGGGAAGCGGCTTTCGCCTCTTCTTTATTTACTCGGGGCGAAAGCCGCTTTTCACCGTGCCAAACCCGGAGACGCCAGCGTCGTCCGGCCCCGAACCATGTCCGAAACTGGGTACGCTTCTCTGCGCGCTTGGTCTTTGGGGCAGTACACTGAAAGGACAGGCAGTCCAGGCGACCGGCAAGGATCAACATACTAAGGAAAAAAAACAAAAAGGGTCCCGAAGGACCCTTTGCACCAAGGCTTGCGACACCTTGGAAATTGGAGCGGGCGATGGGATTCGAACCCACGACCCTAACCTTGGCAAGGTTATGCTCTACCCCTGAGCTACACCCGCGCTCCGTTGTCTCCAGCACTTGTAAGTGCGGCGACGGGCGCTATATGCCCAATCGCCGATCCGAATGCAACCCGGTTTTTGAAGGTTTTGTGTTTCTTGGGAAAGCCTGTGGGAATCGGGGGTTGCCAGTTGGGTGTTTGCGGGCGCAAAAAGGCCGCGAACGCTGCGTTTCTTGCCCAGTCGAAGAGTGGAAAACCATGACCTTGTCTTTTGATGGCGCTGCCGGCGCCGATCCGGTGCCCGCCGATCTCATCCGGGATGGCTCAGATGCCGGCTTCAAGGCCGATGTCATCGATGCCTCGCTCGAGGCGCCGGTGCTGGTCGACTTCTGGGCCCCCTGGTGCGGCCCCTGCCGCCAGCTCGGTCCGGCCATTGAAAAAGTGGTCAAGGAAAAGGCTGGCCAGATCAGATTGGTCAAGATCAATATCGATGAGCATCCCCAGATCGCGGGGCAATTGGGGGTGCAGTCCATCCCGGCAGTCTTTGCCTTCGCTGGCGGCCGTCCGGTGGATGGGTTCATGGGCGCCATGCCCGAGGGCGAGGTGCGGCGCTTCGCCGAGAAGATCATTGCCGCCGCGCCGGCCGGGGCCGGGCAGGCCGCGGGCGCCGATTCTCTTAAGGCCCAGATCGCCCAGGCCCTGGAGGTCGCCCGCTCGGCCATCGCCGCTGGTGACCTGGGGCAGGCCGCGCAGATTTTCGGCATGGTTTTGCAGCACGCCCCGGACAATGCCGAGGCCCTGATCGGCCTGGCCGGTGTCTATATCAGCGCCGGCGAGTTTGAACAGGCCAAGGCCACGTTGGACATGGTGCCCGAGGACCAGCGCAAGGGCGACGTCTATACCGCGCATCTGCACGCCATCCGTCTCAAGGAAGAAGCAGCCGGCCTGTCGGAAGCAGCCACGCTTGAAGCGGCGATCGCCGCCAATCCTGACGATCATCAAGCCCGGCTCGATCTGGCCGTGGTGCTCAACGCCGAAGGCAAGCGCCTGGAGGCCGCTGAGGCCCTCGTGGCCAGCTTCAAGCGCGATCGCGGCTGGAACGAGGAAGCAGCGCGCAAGAAGCTGCTGGAGTTCTTCGAGGCCTGGGGCGCCAAGGACCCCGCCACCCTCAAGGGCCGCCGCATGCTTTCGGCGGTGCTTTTCTCGTAATAGGAACCGAGATGCTCAAGCGACCGACCAGCCCGGCCGAACTGCCCAAATCCGTTCCGGTGTTTCCCTTGAGCGGGGCGCTGCTGCTGCCGTTTTCGCATCGCCCACTCAATGTTTTTGAGCCGCGTTATATTGAAATGGTCGACGCCGCCTTGCGGGGCGATCGCCTGATCGCGCTAATTCAGCCTGAGGACACCAGCGAGGAAAGCCCCAAGGGCAGGGCACCGCTGCAGAAAGTGGGGTGCCTGGGGCGGATCACCCATTTCGAGGAAAGCGGTGATGGGCGTTATTTCATCATTCTGGAGGGCGTCACCCGCTTCCGTTTGGTGCACGAGCTGACCGTACTCACCCCCTATCGCCAATGCGTGATCTCTGCCGAGGGCTATGAAGCCGACTTCGCCCGCAACCATGGCGAGGACGCCGTGGATCGGGTCCGCTTCGTCAAAATGATGCGCGATTATGCCGAGTTCGCCAATTTCGAGCTCAACTGGGAAGAGATCGAGAGCACTGGAACCGCGGACCTGGTCAATTTCTGCTGCATGGTCTCGCCCTATGGTGCTGCCGAAAAACAGGTGCTGCTCGAAGCGCTGACCCTTGAGGAGCGCGCCGAAACGCTGATCGCCATGACCGAATATGAAATGGCACGCGGCGGCTCGGACGGCGCGGCGCCGCTCAACTGATGAGCGAAGAAGAGGTCGATCCGCGCCATGTGCTCGACCGGCACATGCTCGAAATGCTGGTGTGTCCCTTGACCAAAACCCGGTTGACGCTTTCGGCGGACAAGACCGAGCTGATCTCCATTGCCGCGCGGCTGGCCTTTCCCATCCGCAAGGGGGTGCCGCTTCTGAGCCTGGACGAGGCCCGCAATGTCGAGCCGGAGGAGCTACAGCGGCATTCGGGGTGAACCCCGCTGCGTGCATTCCGGTCCCCTGCTGCAAAGGACTTGTCACCGTCCCGTCCGACCGGAAGCCCGGAGCCGTGTTTCAGGTCAGATCGGCATGCCGGCAAGCAGTTTCGGGGCACCACCGCCAATGCCGGACGCCGCCCGGATCAGGGCTGATTTCACCGGCCCGGCCCGATCCACCAGCCCCAGCCCGAGATCGCGCAGGGCGCGCAGCGGGGCGATGTCATTGGAAAACAGCCGGTTCATCCCGTCGGTCACCAGCGCCATGGACGCAGTGTCCAGCCGCCGCCAGCTCTGGTACCGCTCCAGCACATCCGGCGCGCCGTGGTCGAGCCCGAGCCGCATGGCCTCGACGATCACCTCGGCCAGTGCTGCCACATCCTTGAGGCCCAGATTGAGCCCCTGCCCGGCGATCGGATGCACCACATGGGCCGCATCGCCCACCAGCGCCAGGCGCGGGCCGACAAAGCTCCTGGCCAGTTGCAGGCGCAGCGGAAAGCCCATCAACTGGTCTTCCAGACGCACGGTCCCCAGGCTTGAGCCCATCGCTGTCTCGATTTCCTCGGCCAGCGCCTCGGGGGTCATGGCCAGGAAATCTGGTGCCGTCTCGCGGCTTTCCGTCCAAACCAGCGATGACCGATTGCCCGGCAGCGGCAGGCTGGCAAAGGGGCCGGCGGGCCGGAAATGCTCATAGGCTACCCCCTGATGCGGCAGTTCATGGGCGATGGTGGCCACCAACCCGGTCTGCCCGTAATCATGCCCGATCGTGTCGATTCCTGCCCGTTGCCGCAGGGCAGACTGCGCGCCGTCGGCAGCCACGATCAGCGGCGCCGACAAGACCCGCCCATCGGACAAGACCAGCTGGCCGGCCACGCCATCGCTCGACCATCCGGTAATCTCGGCTGGCGCCACAATCGCGATGGCGTTTTCAACCGCGGCCATCAGGGCGCCGCCGCTAACCTGGTTCGGCACCATATGCGCAAAGGGTTCCCCGGGCGCGATTTCGCCCTCAAAGCTCAGGAACAGCGGCCTTGCCAGGTCCCCGGTGCCCGAATCGGTGATATGCATGGCGGTGATCGGCTGGGACTGGCCTTCCATGTCATCCCATACCCCCAGGGCCTCGAAAACCCTGCGCACACCCGCCGCAATGGCTGAAGCCCGGTTGTCGCGCGGCACCGAAAGCGGCCGCCGGTCCACCAGGCAGACCCGGATGCCCGGCGCCGAACGGATGAGCGCCAAGGCAAGGGTCATGCCCACATGCCCACCACCCACTATGATGACATCGTGACGCTCAATACCGGACTTGGCCATGCTGATCTCCTTGGCATCATTGTCCGTCTTGGCGCCTGGGTAGGCAAGCGCATCATTGCCGCGGGCAGACATGCCCAATCCATGGGCATATTCCATTGCGCTCAAGATTGTTGCTCAAAATTTCATCATCAATGCCGCGCCTTGGAGTTGCCACAATTAGCAACTGTCAAGCGACCAAAGTCTAACTAGCTGAAAAACAAGAGTTTTATAGAGGCGTTCGCAGTTTGGCACGGCTCTTGAGTCCATTGGGGCATCGAACACCCAAGGCAGAAAGGGGCAAGCATGAAACTGGTGGTTGCAATCATCAAACCATCACGGCTCGAGGAGGTGCGGCAGGCGCTCAACTCGCTCGACGTTCACGGCATGACCGTGACCGAGGTGAAGGGCTATGGCCGTCAGAAGGGCCATTCGGAAATCTATCGTGGCACCGAATATGCCGTGCATTTCCTGCCCAAGCTCAAAGTCGAGATCGCTGTCGACGACGCCATCGCCGACGCTGTCAGCACTGCCATTCGTGACGCTGCCCAGACCGGGCGTATCGGCGATGGCAAGATCTTCGTGCTCGACCTGCTTGCCGTCACCCGCATCCGCACCGGTGAAACCGGCGCCTCTGCGCTCTGACGCCACCGATTTCAGGAGAAATAAAGACAATGACAGGGTTCAAGACTCCCCTAAAGATCGCCGGTGGTGTGGCCTTGGCCTCGCTGCTGCTGTCGCTTCCGGCCCTTGGCCAGGACGCGGCTCCCGCCGAGGAAGTGGCTGTAACGCTGAGCGAAGGCGTTTCCGCCGACGTGGTGTTCATCCTCAATTCGCTATTGATGATCATCGGCGGCATTCTGGTGTTCTGGATGGCCGCTGGCTTCGCCATGGTCGAGGCGGGCATGGTCCGCACCAAGAACGTGTCCATGCAGCTTCTGAAGAACGTTTCGCTCTTCGCCGTCGCCTGCCTGATGTACTATCTCATCGGCTACAATCTGATGTACCCGCTCGGTAACTGGGCCATGGGCTCGGATGAAACCGGCGGCTATCTCGGTGCCTTCGGTATTGCCATTCTCGAAGCCGTTGGCATCACCGCCGATAGCGCTGATGATTTCTCCTACGCAGCCACCAGCTCGGACTTCTTCTTCCAGGTGATGTTCTGTGCCACGACCGCCTCGATTGTTTCGGGCACGCTGGCCGAGCGCATCAAGCTGCTGCCTTTCCTGCTGTTCACCGTGGTCCTGACCGCGCTGATCTACCCGATCCAGGCGTCCTGGAAGTGGGGTGGCGGCTTCCTCGACAGCCAGTTCGGCTTCCTGGACTTTGCTGGTTCCACCGTTGTGCACTCGGTGGGTGGTTGGGCCGCTCTCGCCGGTGTCATCCTGCTCGGTGCGCGCCGTGGCAAGTACAATGCCGATGGTTCGGTCAACGCCATGCCTGGCTCCTCCATGCCGCTGGCGACCCTGGGTGTCTTCATCCTGTGGATGGGCTGGTACGGCTTTAACGGCGCCTCGCAGCTCGCCATGGGTTCGGTGGGTGACGTGGCCGATGTTGGCCGCATCATGGCTAACACCAATGCCGGTGCCGTCGGTGGCGCGCTCGCCGCTCTGGTCCTGACCGCCATCATCTACAAGAAGGTCGACCTGACCTTCGTGCTCAACGGCGCTCTGGCTGGCCTTGTGGCTGTCACCGCAGAGCCGCTGACCCCCGGTCTGGGTACGGCCACCATCATTGGTGCCGTGGGCGGCCTGCTCGTGGTCTTCTCGGTGCCGCTGCTCGACAAGCTCAAGATCGACGACGTTGTTGGTGCCATCCCGGTCCACCTGTTCGCCGGTATCTGGGGCACCATCGCCGTGGTCTTCACAAACCCGGATGCAACACTGGGCGGTCAGCTGATCTCGATCATCATCGTGGGCATCTTCGTCTTCGTGGTGAGCTTTGTGGTCTGGTTCATCCTCAAGTCCATCATGGGCCTGCGCCCAACCGCTGAAGATGAAGATCTGGGTCTGGACAAGGCCGAGGTCGGCGTCGAAGCCTATCCTGAGTTCAAGTAACTCGCACTCTGGGGGGTCGGGCTTTGTGTCCGGCCACCCTCGCTTGCCAGCGGCGTGCAGCCCGCGTCCCTCTTGGCCCGCCACAGAGGCTTCCCACTCGCAAATGCGCGGACTGCACACCCCTGGCAAGAGTGCACAGGAATTATGCAGAAGCCGAAAATTCTGCACGGAAATTGGGCAGAGACGTGCCCAATCCGATGGCGGTCTGCGTTTGCGCGAATTAACGCCTTGTAAACACTCGGCAAATTTCTGCCGACCCAATTGGCACGGGGTTTGACTCTTCTGTGACGTTCCAGCACGCGCCCTGGCGGCGCCAAAGGGGGTCACATGAAACTGGTGGTTGCCATCATCAAGCCATCCCGCCTCGAAGAGGTCCGGCAGGCGCTTTCCTCGCTCGATGTGCACGGCATGACCGTCACCGAAGTCAAAGGCTATGGGCGGCAGAAGGGGCACTCGGAGATCTATCGCGGCACCGAATATGCGGTGCATTTCCTGCCCAAGCTCAAGCTCGAAATCGCCGTGGACGACGAGCAGGCCGATCAGATCACCACAGTCATTCGCGAAGCGGCCCAGACCGGTCGCATCGGTGATGGCAAGATCTTCGTGCTCGATCTGCTGGCCGTCACCCGCATTCGCACCGGTGAAACCGGCGCTTCGGCGCTCTAAGCCGCTTCCCATTTCCGGAGACAAATCAATGAAACTGTCCAAACTTCTGGGGGGCGCAACTCTGGCCTCCCTCTTTGCGGCGCTTCCCGCCTTCGCGCAGGATGCCGTGGAACCGGCCGCTGAAGCCGCCGCCGCCGTCGTCGACAAGGGGGACGTGGCCTGGATGCTGGTGTCCACCATGGTGGTCATCGTCATGACCATTCCGGGCCTCGCACTGTTCTATGGCGGCCTGGTGCGCGCCAAGAACATCCTGAGCGTCCTGACCCAGGTTTTTCTCGGCTTCTCGCTGATCGCCATTCTCTGGGTGGCTTATGGCTATTCGCTGGCCTTCGCCGGTCCCACCGAAGGCGGTCTGTCCGCATTCATCGGCGACTTCTCCAAATTCTTCCTCTCCGGCGTAACCCTGGAATCGACTGCAGCGACTTTCTCGGCCGGCTATGAACTGCCCGAAATGGTCTTCGTGGTCTTCCAGCTGACCTTTGCCTGTATCACCTCGACCCTGATCGTCGGCGGCATTGCCGAGCGCATGAAGTTCGGCGCGCTCATGGCCTTCCTCGCCATCTGGTTCACCTTCTCCTATGTCCCCATGGCCCACATGGTCTGGTCGGGCCCGGGCTTGCTCTTTGGCATGGGCGCCTATGACTTTGCCGGCGGTACGGTCGTTCACATCAATTCCGGTGTGGCGGCCCTCGTCGCGGCGCTGGTCCTTGGTGCGCGCAAGGGCTACCTCAAGGAGCCGATCCCGCCGCACAATCTGGTCCTGACCTATATCGGGGCCGGCCTGCTCTGGTTCGGCTGGTTCGGCTTCAACGCCGGGTCGAACCTGGAAGCCAATGCCCTGACTGCCGTTGCTCTGGTCAACACCATTCTGGCGCCGGCCGCCGGTGCCCTGGCCTGGGCCCTGGGCGAACGGATCACCCGCGGCCATGCCTCGGCCCTGGGCGCAGTGTCGGGTGCCGTTGCCGGTCTCGTCGCCATCACCCCGGCCGCCGGCTTCTCCGGCGTGGGCGGCGCCATCGTGCTGGGTGCCGTGGCCGGCGTGATCTGTCTCTGGGCCGTGGTCAATCTCAAGCCCATGCTCAAATATGACGACAGCCTCGACGTCTTCGGGATCCACGGCGTGGGCGGTATCGTTGGCGCGCTGGGTACCGCCATCGTTGCCAACCCCTCTTTCGGCGGTTACCCGCTCGACGGCTACGATATGGGCGGGCAGTTCATGATCCAGCTCACCAGTGTCATCGTGGCTGTCGTCTGGTCCGGTGTCGTGGCGCTGATTGCCATGCTGGTCGTCAAGGCTCTGTTCGGCGGCGCCAAGGTCTCCGAGCAGGCCGAAAGCGATGGCCTCGACCTCTCGACCCACGGCGAACGCGCCTACAACTAAATCCAGCCTGGCGGGCGCCGCACTGTGGCGCCCGCCCTTTTTCTCTCCGTCTGGCGATGGTTAGCACGCGATTAACCACACCGGGCTAGCATGAGCGCATTACGGCCCACGCTGATGGTTTGCGGGCCGACAGTGAGTAATGCGTTTCATGCCCAGCCATCCCACTCCGACGCTCGACGAAATCCGCAGCCTGCCGGCCCGTGCCGCCCGCAATCCGGGTCGTTCGGCCAAGGCGCCGATGCCCCCGCCGGCCATTGCCATTCGCATCCCCTTGCGGATCGCCGGCCTGTTGGTGCTCGGCCTGTGCGCGATCGTGCTGGCGGCATTGGCCTCCTGGTCGGTTGACGATCCGTCCCTATCCCTGGCAACGACCAAGTCTGCTGCCAACTGGCTGGGCTATCCAGGCGCTGTCATTGCCGATCTGGTCTTTCAGTTCCTGGGTCTGGCTGGCCTCGTCATGATCGTGCCGGTTGCTCTTTGGGGCTGGACCATGGCACGGCGCCACGTGGTCTCCCATGCCGGGCTGCGTCTGGCTTCCTGGATCGGCGCCGTTCTGCTGTTCGCAGGTGTTTTTGCCTTCGTGGCCATGCCCGAAACCTGGCCCCTGCCCACTGGCCTGGGCGGCCTTGCCGGGATGCTGTTCACCAATCTGGCGGGGCTGATCGCCGGCGCCGATCCGCAGCCGGTCACCTCCACGCTCTTTGCCATCATCCTGACCGCGCCGGCCCTGGCCCTGTTCTGGATTGCCATGGGCCTGGGCACCTCCGTACCCGCCAGGCCTCCCAAAGCGTCCGCGGCCCGCCAAGCCGCTGAGGACGATGAGCGGGAACCCAATCCGATCGTCGAAGTCGCCATGGGTGCTGTCGTGCATATGGGCTATTCCCTGCGGACCGCCTTCCGACGGGCGAGGGCGGAACATGCGGCACGTCGGGCGGCAGAGGACAGCGATGTCTTTGCGCACGATGTCGAGCCGTCCATGGCCGCGCCCGAAGTGCATGTCGATCGCGAGCCTGTGGCCGTCGTGCCCCAGCGCCGCATTCATACCCCGGTCCAGCACGAGGAACCCAGCTTCGAGCCATCGGCGCGCATCATGGCGCAGCCGGACTATGATGACACCGCCATCGATTATCCCGATGAGCCGGAGGACGACAGTGTTCCCTTCGTGCCCGATGCGCCGATGCCGTCCCGGACCCAGCGTGGCGATTCGCGCTTCCACCCTGCTGATCCTGTCGCCCCCCGCGTGACCGCACCGGCACCGCGACCTTCCCAGGGCCAGCGCGTCTTCCGAGAAGCCCAGGGTTCACTGCTCGATGAACCGCATGGTTTTGAACTGCCTGAACTAAGCCTTCTGGCGGAACCAAAACGCTCGGGCCCCATGCCCGAACATGCGCCCGAGCGGCTTGAGGACATGGCGCGCCAGCTTGAGGCCGTTCTGGCCGATTTCGGCGTCAAGGGCGACATCATCAATGTTCGCCCCGGCCCGGTTGTGACCCTGTTCGAGCTGGAGCCGGCACCCGGCATCAAATCGAGCCGCGTGATTTCGCTGGCCGACGATATTGCCCGGTCCATGAGCGCCATCTCTGCGCGCGTCGCCGTCGTGCCTGGCCGCAACGCCATCGGTATCGAGCTGCCCAACCAGAGCCGCGAGACCGTCTATTTCCGCGAAATGCTGGCCTCGTCAGATTTCGAGAAGATGAAGGGCAAGCTGCCCATTTGCCTGGGCAAGACCATTGGCGGTGAGCCGGTCATTGCCGACCTGGCGCGCATGCCCCACCTGCTCATCGCCGGCACCACCGGCTCGGGCAAGTCGGTGGGTATCAACACATTCATCCTCTCGCTGCTCTACCAGATGACGCCCGAGCAGTGCCGCATGATCATGATCGATCCGAAAATGCTCGAGCTTTCGATCTATGACGGCATTCCGCATCTGCTGACGCCCGTTGTCACCGACCCGCAAAAGGCTGTGGTCGCGCTCAAATGGGCCGTGCGCGAAATGGAAGACCGCTACCGCAAGATGAGCAAGATCGGTGTCAGAAACATCGACGGCTTCAACCAGCGTGTGGCGGAGGCCAAAAAGGAAGGGCGCACCATCACCCGTACGGTGCAGACCGGCTTTGATCGCGAAACCGGCGAGGCGATCTTCGAGAGCGAGGAATTCGATCTCGAACCCTTGCCCTATATCGTCATCATCGTCGACGAAATGGCCGATTTGATGATGGTTGCCGGCAAGGACATCGAAGGCGCCATCCAGCGCCTGGCCCAGATGGCGCGCGCGGCCGGCATCCACATGGTTACCGCCACCCAGCGGCCCTCGGTGGACGTCATCACCGGCACCATCAAGGCCAATTTCCCGACGCGCATTTCCTTCATGGTGACGTCCAAGATCGACAGCCGCACCATTCTGGGTGAGCAGGGCGCCGAACAATTGCTGGGCAATGGCGACATGCTCTATATGGCCTCGGGCGGCCGCACCAAGCGCCTGCATGGCGCCTTCGTCTCGGACGCGGAAGTGGAGAGCGTTGTTGCCCATCTCAAGAGCCAGGGCACACCGGACTACCTCGACAACATCACCGAGGAGGATGAGGGCGCCTATGGCGAGGGCGGCGGATCCAGCGACGAGAGCTATGCCGGTTCCGGAGACGAGCTCTATGACAAGGCCGTCCATATCGTCCTGACAGACAAGAAGGCCTCCACCTCCTATATCCAGCGCCGTCTCGCCATCGGCTACAACAAGGCCGCGACCCTGATCGAGCGAATGGAAAATGAAGGCGTCATCAGCCCGGCCAATCACGCCGGCAAGCGCGAAATCCTGGTGGGCGACAACGCTGACGGCTATTGAGCCTGACGACTATCATACCCAAATTGAGAACGTCGGACCTCGGTCCGGCGTTCTTGCATTTCTGCCCTCGCGCGTTGGTGAAATATGCCTCGGGGGAACTTTCCACCTGTTGCCGCAATTGCTGCCTAGGTTAGGCTCAACCAGAAGTCTCCGCGAGGAAGTCCTGCCGATGATTCGTCGTACCGCCCTGATGCTTGGCCTTGCCGCCGTCCTTTCGCCCGTGTTGCCGGCATTGGCGCAAAGCCGGGCGCTGACGGCTGAAGAACAGCAATTGATCAACCAGATCAACGCGCATAATTCGGCTATCCGCACCATGGTAGGGCGGTTCCTGCAGATCGACACCAATGGCGGGCGCCAGGAGGGCACCTTCTTTATCGAGCGGCCCAACAAGGTGGCATTCCGTTACGCGCCCCCCAGCCGCGAGGAGATCGTCTCGATCGGCCGCGGCTTTTACGTCGTCGACCGGCGCGAAGAAACTTACTACGCCTACCCGCAGGACTCGATCCCGCTGCGGCAGTTTCTGGGCGACCAGATCAACCTGCTCAACGCCAATGTGGTCGATGTCACCACCACCGATGGCTACCTGTCGATCACCGTGATCGACCAGACTGTGGCCGGCACGGTTCAGGTCTCGCTGATTTTTGACACCGACACCAAGGACCTGGCCCAGTGGACACTGGTGGAGCCCAGTGGCTCGGAGCTGACCTTCTCGCTCTATGACGTGCAGAAGGGTGTGGAAATCCCCAACCACTTCTTCACCTTTCCTGCCACCTATCGTGGCAAGGAACCAGGCACCTGACCCAGCCAGGGCGGTCACCGCCGCCCCATTTGTTCCCTTATGCCGGCAGGGTCGGGCCGAAGGCGAAAATTGCGATCAGGCCAGCGCTGCCGACCAGAATGCGCCACCAAGCAAAGGGCGCAAAGCCGTAGCGGCTGACGAAGTTCAGCAGATAACGGACCACCAGCGCCCCCGCCACGAAGGCAGCGGCAAAGCCGATGGCGACGTTGAGCGCAATGCTGCCATCGATCAGGTCGCGGCTCTTGTAGAGATCGTAGCCAAAGGCGCCCACCATGATGGGCAGGGCAATGAAGAAGGTGAATTCAGCGGCCGCCCGCTTGCTGGCCCCAAACAGCATGCCGCCAACCACGGTTGAGCCTGAGCGCGAGACGCCGGGCACCAGGCTCACCATCTGGAACAGGCCGATGATCAGCGCCAATTGCCAGGGGAAGCGATAGATATCGTCATACTTCGGCTCAAGCTTCATCCGGTCGACAAAGAGCAGAACAATGCCACCGACCAGAAGGGTAGCGCAGATCAGCGTGGCTGATTCCCACAGATCGCCCTGAATGAAGTCCCGCAACAGCACCCCCGCGACAACGGCGGGCAGGCAAGCCAGAACGACCGCCAGTGCAAATTGCCAGGCATAGGCCTTGCCTGTCAGCGCATCGCGGATCAGCAGGCCCAGCTTGGCAAAATAGACCGTGACCACCGCCAGGATAGCGCCAAGCTGAATCAGCACGATGAAGGTCTTGGGCTGGCTCAGGCCGAAGAAGTGGTCAGCCAGCAAGAGGTGGCCGGTCGAACTGACAGGGAGAAATTCCGTCAACCCTTCGAGGATTCCGAGGACCAGGGGCACAAAAAGACCTTGATCGGCGTTCATCTGATCCCCTAACTCGTTCCCAGGCCCGATTTTGTCCCCGTCTCTTAGCCGCGTTCGCGTGACGCGCCAAGGCCGTGTAGGGTGGAGCAGGTCTGCAACCTATGTAGAGCATCTTCATGCCCAGCCTTGTGCATTATCCACTCGATCCTGCCTCCCGCCTCATCCGCCTGATGTGCGCCGAATACGGAGTGCCTCTGGATCTGGAGGAGACAAAGCCCTGGCTGCGGGAAGAAGCCCTCCTGGCCATCAACCCGGCGGCCACCCTGCCCATTCTCTTCACCGAGTCCGACCAGCCGGTGATCGGGATCATGGCCACCATCCACGCCGTCGAGGACTTCTATACGCCCGAGGCTGTCGGAGGCCTGTTCCCCACCGATCCCATGGACCGGGCCGAGATGTGGCGCCTGCTCGAATGGGCGCTCGTCAAGCTCAACGACGAGGTGACCCATTATCTGTTCGAGGAGAAGATCGCCAAGCGGGACCAGCGCGGCGCCACGCCCGAACCGTCCGTGCTGCGGGCCGCCAAGGCCAACTTCTCCGAGCACCTGCTCTATTTCAACTGGCTGCTGGCCAGCCGCAACTGGCTTGCGGGCGAGGAGATGAGCCTGGCCGACTTTGCCTTGGCCGCGCATTTTTCTACACTCGACTATATGGGCGATATCGACTGGTCCAGGGTGCCGGCCGAGACCCGTGACTGGTATTCGCGCATCAAGTCGCGCCCGGCCTTCCGCACCCTGCTCAATGATCGGGTCGTGGCCATGCCACCGGCCAAGGGCTATGCGGATCTGGACTTTTAGTCCTATCTGACGGCATGGCCCAAGCCGGCATCGAAAAACTCATTGCTGAGCTCAAGACCCGCGCCGAAGCGCTGGGCTTTGATGCATTCGGCATTGCGCGCACCGATTCTCGGCCCGATCTGCCTGAAAAGCTGCACCAGGCCCTCGCCGAGGGCTGGCACGCCGAGATGGACTGGATGGCCGAAACCGAGGAGCGTCGTGGCGATCCGCGGCGTCTCTGGTCTGAAGCGCGCTCGGTCATCCTGCTCGGGATCAATTACGGCCCTGAAATCGACTCCATGGACCTTTTGGCCGAAAAGAGTGTCGGCAATATCTCGGCCTATGCCCGCAATCGCGACTATCACGATATCATCAAGGGACGCCTCAAGGAGCTGGCCGGTTTGCTCGCCCGCCGGGCCGGCGCCGACGTCAAGGTGTTCGTCGATACCGCGCCGCTGATGGAAAAGCCGCTGGCCGAAGCTGCAGGCCTGGGATGGCAGGGCAAGCATTCGGTGCTGGTCAGCCGCCAATTTGGCTCCTGGCTGTTCCTGGGTGCCATCCTGACCGATCTCGACCTGCCCCCGGACCAGCCGCATGCCGAGAGCTGCGGCTCGTGCACTAGATGCCTCGACGTCTGCCCCACTAACGCATTTCCTGCCCCTTTCCGCCTCGATGCGCGAAAGTGCCTGGCCTATTATTCAGTGGAGCACAAAGGCCCCATTCCGCGCGAATATCGGCGCCCCATGGGCAACCGCATCTATGGCTGTGACGATTGTCTGGCGGTCTGCCCCTGGAACAAGTTTGCCAGTGTGAGTCGTGAAGCCAAGCTGCGCAGCCGGCCCGAATTCGAGCGGCCGGCGCTGGCCGATCTGGTGCAGCTTGATGACGCGGGCTTTCGCGCGCTGTTTGCCGGCTCGCCGGTCAAGCGCATCGGGTTGGCGCGGTTTCTGCGCAATGTGCTGATCGGCATCGGCAACTCGGAACAGCCCGCTTTCGTGCCCCTGCTTGAGCCTCTGCTGGATGACCCATCCCCCTTGGTGCGCGGCGCCGCAATCTGGGCAGTGCGGCGGCTCGATCCGCAGCGAGCCGAGGCGCTGCGGCTGGACAGTCTGGCCAGAGAAGGCGATAGCACTGTGCGCGCGGAATGGGATGGAGTGGTGTAATGCAGGCGTTCTTCTTTGGCTTGGGCTTCTCCTCCATCAATGCGGCGGAGGCCCTGCGCCAACATGGTTTCGACCGCATCAGCGGCACAGTGCGGTCGCCTGAAAAGGCTGCACACCTGCAGGCGCGCGATATTGAGGCTGTGGTGTTCGATGGCACGACCCCGGGCGCTGAAGTGAGCCGCACCCTGGCGCGGTCCAGCCATCTGGTGTTTTCCATTGCCCCCGGTGAGGACGGTGATCCTGTGTTGCGCCACCATCGCAACGACCTGGATGCCGCACCAGCTCTGCAATGGCTCTGCTATTATTCGACGGTCGGGGTCTACGGGGATTTTGGCGGCGACTGGATCGACGAGACGGCTCCTTTGGTGCCGCGGAATATGCGGTCGGATTGGCGCGTCCTCGCCGAACAGGCCTGGCGCGACTACGCCGCGGAACGCGGTCTTCCGCTCTGCATCCTGCGCCTGGCTGGCATTTACGGGCCGGGGCGATCAACCTTCGACAAATTGCGGGCTGGCACGGCGCGCCGGATCATCAAGCCCGGCCAGGTGTTCAACCGCATCCACGTCGCGGACATTGCGCGGGTCACGGCGCTGGCAGCGGAGCGGCGCCTTGCGGGTACTTTTAACCTTGCCGATGACGAACCTGCCCCGCCCCAGGACGTCATCGCTTATGCCGCAGGAATGATTGGCATGGACATCCCGCCAGACATGCCCTTCGAGACGGCTGAGATGACCCCGATGCAGCGCAGCTTCTATCGCGACAACAAACGCGTCTCCAACCGGTCCATCAAACGGGCGCTGGGCATCGAGATGCTCTATCCGAACTATCGCATGGGACTGACCCAAATTCTCGAAAGTGAAAAATGAACCCTCAGCCCGCCCGGTCTGCCCCCGAACGCATTGTGCTTGAAGGACGCTATGTGCGGCTCGAGCCGCTGGACAAGCGCCACGCCGCTGATCTCTTTGCCGTATCCACCATGGCGGGTGGCGCTGAGCGCTATCGCTGGCTGTTCAGCCATGCGCCCAGCGATCTGTCCGAAATGGAGGCGCGCGTCGCGTCCAACGACTGGACCAGTGATACACGCTATGTGGCCGTGGTGGACAAGACCAGCGGCAAGGCCGTTGGCCAGCAGGGCTGGATGCGCATTCGTCCCGAGCACGGCTCGATCGAGATCGGCGGCGTCTATTGGGGCCTGCCCATGGCGCGCTCGCGCATGGCCACTGAGGCGCTGTTCCTGTTCGCCCGGCACGCCTTCGATGATCTCGGCTATCGGCGCTTCGAATGGAAGTGCAACAATGCCAACGAACCTTCCAAGGCCGCCGCGACGCGCTTCGGCTTCACCTTCGAAGGCATTTTCCGTCAGGACATGATCATCAAGGGCGAAAGCCGCGACACCGCCTGGTTCTCGATCATCGACAGCGAGTGGCCGACCTTGCGGGCCGAATTTGAGCGCTGGCTCGATCCCGCCAATTTCGACGACGCGGGTGTGCAGAGAACCAGACTGGCGGCGCGGTGACGCTCTACCACCTGTCCGAGTTGCCAGACATCGCCCGGTTCGATCCGCGCCCCTCTGCCTATACCGATCAGCCAGCCGTATGGGCGATTTCGGCTGAGCGCATTGCCAATTACCTGGTGCCGCGAGACTGTCCGCGCGTCTGCTTTCGCGCCGGGCCCCAGACTACGGCGACCGATATCACGCGGCACCTGGAGGACCACCGGCCCGTGGTGGCCATCGAGGCGCGGTGGCTGGAACGGCTGAGGACGGGCAGGCTCTATCGCTATGCCATGCCGCGCGAGGGGTTCGTGATGCAGGACGAAGATGCTGGCTATTGGGTTGCCCATCAACCGGTGACGCCATTGGGCGTCGACAAGGTCGAGGACCTGGCAGCGGCGATCGCCCGGGCGGGCGCCACGCTGCGCGTCCTGCTGTCCCTCTGGGCGCTCCACGACGAGATCCGCGCCTCAAGCCTTGTCTATTCGATGATCCGGATGCGCAACGCTCAGCCCCGCTGAGGGACTTGGGTCATCGCCAGCACTGTATCCTTGAGGCGCACGAGATCTTCTGCCCGGCTCAGACGATGGTCTCCATCCGGGATCAGTGTGAAGGTTACGGGGTCGTGCAGGATGTGGCTCAACAGCTTCTGGGCATGCGCCGGCGGCACATCCGGATCCTGCCCGCCCTGCAGGATATGGACCGGGCAGCCGGTTTCTATCACCTGTCCGAGGAGACGATGATGGGCGCCGTCCTCAATGAAGCCCCGGGTGTAGAGATATGGCCCATCGCCATAGTGGCTTTCTCGCTCGAAATATCCCTGGACCTCCAGATCGCGCTTCTGGGTCTCTGTCATCCGGGCCGGCAAGAGGGTCGTGGTGGCGTCGACCGCCGGGGCAATAAGGACGAGGCCTTTGAGCGGTTTACCCTTGGCCAGTTGCCTTCGGGCCAGCAGCAGCGCGATCCAACCGCCCATGGACGACCCGCACACGATCTGCGGCCCGGACGTCGTTGCCAGCACGGCTTCAGCCTCTTCCAGCCAGCGACTGATGGTGCCATCGGCAAAGCGTCCGCCCGATTGTCCGTCGCCCGAATAATCGAACCGGGTGACTTCGAGACCCTCCTCAGCGCCCAATGCGTCTAGGCTCATCGCCTTCAGGCCTGTCATTACCGATCGAAAGCCGTTTAGCCATAGCAGGCCTGGCGCGCTACCGGCGCGCTGTTCCACTGCAATGTCACGGGCGTCGGCACCGGCGCCGATGGCAAGGCGATAGCTTTGGATGGAACTCATGGGGAGGCTGGCGCTTTTCTGATTGATCTGGGGTAGTCTCCGGCACAACGGCCCAAAATTGCTTGGTTGCGCCAGTTGACTTTACGGGCCGCTACCACGATTTTAGGGCCGAATTCACCCCCTGGCACCAATAGCACAAGGAACGCTTGCCATTCGCCGTCCCATGAGACCCGTTGCGCCCCAGAAAGATGGGCCGCTTGCCAACGAGGATATCAATAGCCCCGACGTTCAGCTCATCGATGCGGAGGGCCAGAATCGTGGCATCGTCCGCACTCGCGAGGCGCTGGCTGAAGCGCAGGAACAAGGGCTTGACCTCGTTCTGATCGCCGCCAATTCGCAGCCGCCCGTTGCCAAGATGCTTGATCTCGGGCGCTACAAATATGCCGCACAGAAGAAGGCGGCAGAAGCGCGCAAGAAGCAGAAGGTGATCGAGGTCAAGGAAGTGCAGATGCGTCCGAATATCGATACGCATGACTACGAGACCAAGATGAAGGCCGTGCAGCGCTTCCTGGGCGAGGGCGACCGCGTCAAGGTGACCATGCGCTTCCGGGGCCGCGAAATGGCCCACCAGGATTTGGGCATGCAATTGCTGCTCAAGGTGCGCGAGCAGACAGAGGACGTGGCCAAGGTCGAAAGCCAGCCCCGCTCGGAAGGCCGGCAAATGGTCATGGTTCTGGCGCCAAAGTAAGGCGACAGAAGTGCTGGAATGAAAAGGCGGGCCGCAAAGCCCGCTTTTTTTATGGCGCGGCGTTAACCCGTCGCGCCGCGGTGGCTTTTCCTTGCACGATATTTGCGCCAAGCTCGCTGGACAGACGTTTTCGGGCACTTGCGATACTGTCGCGCGGGGAGAAGTGCATGAGACTGCTCCGGGTTATCGTCCGCCTGCTTGCGGGGCCACGGCGCCCACCTCGGCAGACACAGCCGCCCCTGACACCGCAATTGCCACGGGAAATGCGGGTTGTTGTCCGTGCGCCCCAGCCGGTGCCGCCATCCGGGCCGACGGTGTTGCACGGACCTTGCTGGGTTATCGATGGCGACACCATCGTCATCGACAAGATACGTATCCGGATCGCTGGGATCGACGCTCCCGAGCTTGATCACCCCTTCGGCAAACAATCGAAATGGGCCCTTGTGAAACTGTGCAAGGGGCAGGTGGTGACTGCCCGGGTCAAGCCCGAGCTCTCTTATGACCGGATGGTGGCGGAATGTTTCCTGCCTGATGGGCGCGACCTCGCCGCAGAGATGGTGCGCGCCGGACTGGCGTTGGACTGGCCCAAGTTCTCGGGCGGCAAATACCGGCATCTGGAGACCGCTGACGCACGCAGGAAACTATGGCGCGCATCCGTCCGCCAGCGTGGCATGATGGGCGCGGCGACGGGCCTGGACTGACCGGATCAGTCAGCCGTCGTCTTGGGCAAATTGGTGTCAGCCCGGCAAAATCAGGCCGCCAGATCCGCGACCACGGCGTCAAGCACCGGAAAACCCTTGTCCGTCACGCGGATATTGCCATTGGGCAAGGTCTCGACGAAACCATAACCCTTGAGCGCGGCAATCTGGGCTTCGGAAATGCCGCGGCCGGAAATGGCCATGAAGCGGGTGGGCGAGATGCCTTCTTTGAGGCGCAGGCCCATGACGAGGAACTCGTCGCCCTGTTCTTCCCAGGTCAGCACGTCGTTGGTGGTCATGCCATGGCCGAACTCATTGACCAGCTTGAGCCATTCGAAGGGCAGCTTCTCGGTCGCGGTGGCGTGGCGCTGGTGGTTGACCATCAGCCGTCCATGGGCGCCGGGGCCGATGCCGGCATATTCGCCATAGCGCCAATAGAGCATGTTGTGCCGGCTTTCCTGGCCGGGCACGGCGTGATTGGAGATCTCATAGGCCGGCATGCCGGCTTCGGCTGTCAAATCCTGCGTCAGCTCGTAGAAGTCGGCGGCTAGGTCCTCATTGGGCATCTGCAATTTGCCGGCCTGGTGCAGGTCGAAGTAGCGCGTGCCCTGCTCGATGGTGAGCTGGTAGAGGCTGATATGGCCCCGCGCCAGCCACAGCGCTTCCTTGAGCTCGTCTTCCCAATCTTCCAGCGTCTGCTTGGGGCGGGCATAGATCAGATCAAAGCTGGAGCGCTCAAAGACTGACTGGGCAATGCGCACCGCGGCGACCGCTTCTTCCACCGTGTGGCGACGGCCCAGTTCGGCCAGGGGGCCCGGGCGCAGCGACTGCACGCCCAGCGAGACCCGGTTAATTCCAGCGGCCCGAAATCCCTTGAAGCGCTCGACCTCGACACTGGTCGGATTGGCCTCAAGCGTAATCTCGGCCTTGCTGTCGATCTGCCAGGCTCCGGCAATTGCGTCCAGGACGGCGCCAACGGCCCTGGGGCTCATCAGCGATGGCGTGCCGCCACCAAAAAAGATCGACTGCACCAGCCGTCCGGAGGACAGCGAGGCCATATGGGCGATTTCCTTGCGGTAGCCCTCGACAAAGGCGTCTTCATCGAAGGGACCGCGATGGACGTGGCTATTGAAGTCGCAATAGGGGCATTTGGCCGCGCAAAAGGGCCAATGGACATAGACGCCGAAGAGATCGTTGGCGCTAGCCGTGGTCAATCTGGTTCTCCACGAATTGCGCGAACGCGCGTGCGCGGTGGCTGAGGCCCTGTTCGCCCGGTGACCAATTGTGCTTGGCCTCGGCCGCCATCTCGCCAAAGGTGATGTCATAGCCGTCAGGCATGAACATGGGGTCATAGCCGTGGCCGAGATCGCCGCGCGGCGGCCAGACCAGCGTACCCTCACATTTGCCGACATAGAGCACATCACGCCCGTCAGGATGGGCCAGGCACAGCGTGGCGTTGAACGATCCGCGGCGCTGACCCGGTGAATTGGCGCCCGTAGCTTGAAGGGCATCTTCAACCCGCTTCATGGCGCGGTTGAAATCGCGCGGCACCCCAGCCCAGTCGGCCGTATAGACGCCGGGATCGCCGCCCAGCGCATCAACACACAGGCCCGAATCGTCGCTCAGCGCCAGCATATTGGCGCCCTTGGCAGCGGCATGGGCCTTGGTGCGGGCATTTTCCGCGAAGGTCGTGCCGGTTTCTTCCGGCTCGGGCAGGCCCAGTTCACCCGCAGACACCAATTCAAGCCCGAAAGGCTCGAACAGCTCGCGAAACTCGCGGAGCTTGCCGGCATTATGCGTGGCGATGCAGAGCCGGTCACCGGCGCGCAGGCGGGGAATGGCGCTCACTTGCTCTGCTCCGGCTTCGTACCCAGGACGCGGGCAATATCGTTCCAGATCGCGCAGTCCGGCCGCGGCGTCCTGATCGATCCCTCAGGCGTCGCACCTGCCTTGGGCATGGGGGCCTGCTCGCGTTTGGCCAGCCGGAACATCATGCGCCCAGCACCGATCTCTGCATGTTGGACAATTCGCCAATGCCTTGTTCGGCCAGCAACATCAGGCTGTCGAGTTCCTCGCGGCTAAAGGGGGTACCTTCTGCAGTGCCCTGGATTTCGACGAACTTGCCGGCGCCGGTCATGACGAAATTTGCGTCAGTCTCGGCTTCCACATCTTCGAGATAGTCGAGATCGAGCACCGGTGTGCCGCGATAGATGCCGCAGGATACGGCGGCGACGCTGTCGATCAGCGCCTTGCCCTTGGTCAGCTGGCGCTCATTCATCCAGGCAATGGCGTCGGCCAATGCGACATAGGCGCCGGTGATCGAGGCCGTGCGGGTGCCGCCATCGGCCTCCAGCACATCGCAATCGCAGGTGATCTGCACTTCGCCCAGGGCTTCGAGATCCACCACGGCGCGCAAGGAGCGGCCAATCAGGCGCTGGATTTCCTGGGTGCGGCCCGATTGCTTTCCGGCTGTAGCCTCGCGGCGCGTGCGCGAGCCGGTGGCCCGGGGCAGCATGCCATATTCCGCGGTCACCCAGCCCTGACCCTTGCCGCGCAGCCAGCCCGGAACGCTGGTTTCGACCGATGCGGTGCACAACACCTTGGTATTGCCGAAAGCGACCAGGCACGAGCCTTCCGCCTTCATGGCCACATTGCGCTCAAGGGTTACCGCCCGCATATCGCTTGGCTGTCTGCCGGAAGGCCGCATCGTGATTCCAGTTTTTGTTGCCGTTAACCGCCTCTTAACCCTCAAGCGGCCCGCTCACAAGCGTCGGGCGCTTGGCGGATGGGGAACAAGGGCCTAAATGATGGGGCAGGGTTAAAGTCGACGAGTTTAATCAAACCACCATGACCAGACCGGCCGCAGATTTCCTCTCGGTACTCAATGCCCGCAGCCAGGACATTTTCCGGCGCCTGGTGGAGCGCTATCTTGATACCGGCATGCCCGTGGGCTCGCGCGACCTCTCTCGCCTGTTGCAGGTCGAGCTTTCGCCCGCCTCGGTGCGCAATGTCATGGCCGACCTTGAGGATCTTGGGCTCATTGCGGCACCGTATACGTCGGCCGGTCGCGCGCCTACCCAGCAGGGGCTGCGGTTTTTTGTTGATGCCATGCTCGAAGTGGGCGCCGTCAACGAGACCGAGCGTAATCAGATCGCCCGCCACATCGAAGGCACGGCCGGCCATGCACAGGTCGAGGATGTGCTTACCGAGGCTTCGTCCCTGCTTTCGGGTCTGAGCCAGGGCGCGGGCGTAGTCATTGCCGCCAAGGCCGACATGGTGCTCAAGCATATCGAGTTCGTGCGTCTTGATGCCAGCCGCGCCATGGCGATCCTGGTGGGCGAGGACGGGCAGGTGGAAAACCGCATTCTCGACCTACCCCCGGGTTACACGGCCAGCGCCCTGCAGCAGGCAGGCAATTATCTGGCCAATTACATCGTCGGTCGCACACTCTCAGAAGCGCGAAAAGTGCTCAATGAGCGCCGTGCCGAACAGCGGGCGGAGTTGGACGAATTGACCCAGAGGCTGGTCGACGCGGGCATTGCCACCCTGGCCGAGCCAGGGGGCAGCAGCGCGCCCACGGTCATCGTGCGCGGCCGCGCCAATCTCATCAACGATACGATGGCCAGTGACGAACTGGCGCGCATGCGGCAACTCTTCGATGAGCTGGAAAGCAAGGATGGGCTGCTCGAATTGCTTGGCGACGCCGAGCGCGCTCAGGGCGTGCGCATCTTCATCGGCTCGGAAAACAAGCTGTTCTCGCTCTCGGGGTCCTCAGTGATCCTGTCGCCATACAAGGACGCCAATGACCGGATTGTCGGCGTGCTAGGCGTTATCGGGCCGACCCGGCTCAATTATGCCCGCATCGTGCCGGTCGTCGACTATACGGCCAATGTGATCTCATCGCTGATGGCGCGCCAGCGTGGCAAATGAGCGCCTGGCCGCAATGGGGCCTCAAGCACTAGGTGATGTGGCCTCCTCGCCGCCAGTTGGGGTGTCTTGGCCTTCGAATTTGCATTCCGCACGGCTCAAAGCTTGAATTCAGGCCGCCATTGGCCGATATGGCGGGCAAGAGTTTTTCATTGAATACGGAAGAAGACCGAATGAGCGACGAAAACGCCGCCCAGCGCGAAACGCCGGAAGTCGAAACCCCGGAGACCGAGGCCGCCGAAGTCGATCCCGTCGAAGCGCTCGTGGCCGAAAACGCCGACCTCAAGGACAAGCTGCTGCGTGTGCATGCGGAAATGGAAAATCTCCGCAAGCGTACCGAACGCGATGTTGCCGATACGCGCAGCTATGCCATTGCCGGCTTTGCGCGTGACATGCTCACCGCCACCGACGCACTCAGCCGCGCCCTGATGGTGATTCCGGCCGAGACGCGCGAAACCGCCGACGGTGCACTCAAAAGCCTGATCGACGGTATCGAACTGGCCGATCGCGAGATGCAGCGTCTGCTCGCCAAGCACGGCGTCAAGCCGATTGAGGCGGCGGGGCAGAAATTCGACCCGCACAAGCACCAGGCCATGTTCGAGGTACCCAATGCCAATGTGCCTGAAGGTACGGTGGTGCAAGTGGTGCAGGAAGGCTTTGCCATTGGCGAGCGTGTCCTGCGTCCGGCCATGGTTGGCGTTGCAAAGGGCGGCGCGGCCGCCCCCGCTTCCGACTCCAATGGCGAGGCCGAAGGCGTCGACAAGAGCGCCTGAGGCAGGCCGACCAGAACATTGAGCAGGGGCGCCACATGGCGCCCTCAGACTGTTGACGAACCCCATCGCTTTGGCGGCGGGGTTTTTGTTTGCGGCGGTTTTTGCCGAGCGGATCATTGGTGTGAGGCTTTGCTCGCCTTAACCGGGTCTCGGTGTTGGGACTTTGGTCA
>Ga0207814_100238_pt1 | contig 46300 bp, 39 predicted proteins | sample TtaePargueraPR_7_FD_187755 | JGI IMG/M metagenome (GOLD analysis project Ga0207814, IMG submission 187755) | Aerobic enrichment media microbial communities from Bioluminiscent Bay, La Parguera, Puerto Rico - Tt and P1 (2) (SPAdes) | ecosystem: Environmental > Aquatic > Marine > Unclassified ... | reverse complement strand
CCCCGCCATAAAGGCCATCAGTCGACCCATACGGTCACGCTCGGCAAAGTGGGTATCCACTATCACATTCTGCATGGTTGTGGTGCTGAGGAAGCCGGAGGAGATGTTGATGTACTCGTGACAAAGATCCGTGACCGCCTCGGAGGAATAAGCCCCCAGAACGCCATCCGGATCGTAGATATTTTCAGACTGCACCGCGGCGCCAGCCGAGGTACCACCGAGTACGCCACCACGCCCCAGAACATCATCCAGGGCCTGCTGCAACGCGGTACCCTGCCACTGATTCAGGTAGTCGGACTGGTCACCACCGGCGATCCAGACAAATTCCGCGGAGCGCACCGCCCATTCCACATAAGGGTCATTGGCGTGCTGCGGGCGATCCACAATCAGTGTCTCGACCGAATCCGCATTCAACAGGCTCAGCAGGTAATCGTTGTAGCCATCGCTGCCACTGGTGCGCAGCACCACGACGTCGCCACCACCGATCAACGGTTCCACCCGGCGGGTAAACGCATCATCCACGTCGCTGCCGCCGCCCATCACCAGCAGACCACCAGCGGTCTGGTTTACGCAGATATCTGCTTCGCTGCCAGCAATATAACGGGTGAGGCCGCCGGGCTTGCTCGGGCGGGGCCCAAGTCCGCAATCGCCACCGCCGCCGCTGCTACCTCCGCTGCTACTTCCCCCACTGCTGCCACCAGCACCCGATGGAATTCCCTCCACGCTCAGGATGTAGTCACCGCGACCGCTGTAGCGGGTCACTTTCAAAGTGTACAGGCCAGAGCCACCGACACTGACGCTGGCGGACTCCGGACGATTGCCGGTTTCGGCGCTGTAGAGGCGCTGTGATACATCGTAAAGGTGCCAGTCAAAATCATCACCACTGGCATGGTTGAGGGAAATATCGAGGTCGGCAGGCGTATCAATATTGAAGTAGTACCAATCCTGATCCCGTCGGTTGGCAATGTTGCCGGCGACGATCTGCCCGGAGCAGACGGGACCGTCGGCATCGGACTCGGCATCGTTGGATTCACTTTCCGCCGAGACGCAGGCCTGCGTACCATGGCTGAAAAACCCGGCACTCAACAGCGAAAACATCAAGGCAGGTAGATATCTGGTTCCCATATTTATTGGCTCCTTGTAGCGTGGTTATTGTTATTGCCACTCAAGATTACCCAAGGGGTCCAATGCCAACAGGGAATCCAAGGCCAAAGGGAAAAAACAGTCAAGTTTGGGAAAAAACGGAACAGTTTGTAGCGGCACCCAATAAAAATCAGATGCCGCAGTCCACTGCATCCAGCAGCATATGCGTGACCAGACCGATACCCAGCCAGCGGACCGGCTTCCACGGCAGGAACATCATCGCGCCGTAAAAGGAAATCGGGAACATGGTGTGCAGGGGGTGATAGTTGATACTGCAACGGTCCGGATCGTACATGGGCGAAGCCACCAGGTGATCCAGGTCGACCAGATTGGCCGCCAGCATAATCAGCGCCGCCTTTTTCCAGTCATCGCGAAAGAAAAACCAGGCGATGGCAAGAGGAACGAGGAAATGTAAAACAATATGCAGATAACTGAACATCAGGTTGCCAATACGGTTTAGGTTGCCGGTAACTTTCAGACAGAAAGCAATTCTTCGGCGGAAATGGAGCCCAGGCCTTCCTCGATATCCTGGCGAATTGCCGTGCGCACACGCTGCTCGTCATTACTGGCGATGGCATCGATCAGGTCCTGGTGCCGATCCGGCAGCTCCTGCACACCAAAGCGCTGAAACACCAGGTGTTGGAGCGGCGCCGTCTGCAGCCACAGACTCTCGATCAGCGACAGGATGATATGGGGGCGGCCAAGGCGGTAGAGGGTAAAGTGAAATTCCAGATTGGCGGTAACGTATTCCTGGATATCTTTTTTCTCGAGGGCGGTAGTGACCCGGTCATCCAGAGCCCGCAGCATTTCCAGCTCTTCCCGGCCGACGAATGGCAGCGCCTGGGCCGCCGCCTGGCACTCCAGCGCGACCCGGGCCGCACAGATTTCATCCAGTTTATCCCGCGTCAGGGTGGGAACGGTAACCCGGCGGGTATCGGACAATTCCAGCGCCCGCTCGGACGTCAGGCGGCGCAGCGCCTCCCGCACCGGCATGGGACTACAGTCCAGCTCTGCGGCCAGGCCGCGGATGGTAATGGCCACGCCTGGGAGGAACTGGCCACGCAGGATGGCATCGCGCACCTGGTAGTAGACCCGTTCCTGGGTGGTGCGGAATGCTTCCTGCGGCTCGGTAAACTCGGCATCTCTCACGGGCTGGCCTCGTGGCTAGGGTCGGAACACGGTGCGGCGCACAGAGGCCAATCCGTCACCGGTTCTGTGAACCTGGCGGGTTGGCGCTATGCGGACACGGCCATCGCCAGTTTGTGTGGCGATTCATCACTACCGACTTCAATCAGCTCGTCGGCAATTGCGCCAGTTTGCCACATTTCGAAGAAATCCTCTGCAACCTGTTTGCCGGCTTCGGTCACGGCATTCCAGTAGTTGAGCCGCTCCCCGGTGGTGAGCTTCACGAAATCGTCGCGGTCGGGAATTTTGGCAAAGGGCAGCCGGGACACCCACTCGGGGGAAGGCGCCACCAGAATCACATTGTCCATGGCACCGCCGCGCACCCAGCGCCAGCGGAAGCTCTTGTCAAACCAGCCCGGCACCAGGTACGGGAAAAAGTGCGGATAGAGCACCAGCCCCGGCGGGTGTGCGAAGCCGAGGTCGAAGTGATAGTCGGTGATCCCGCCGTCCCGATAGTTGCCGGCGGGGGCGCCCGCAGGTGTAGGTACGCCGGCCATCACCAGAGGGATCGAGCCGGAAGCGAGTACCGCCGGGCAGACATTCGCCGGGCTGAGCGGGGTATTGACCGTAGTGAGGTTGCGGAATGCCACGGTGGGAGCCGACCCGGAGTGGAACACCACCCGATCCCAGAACGCGCGCAGGGTACGGCGGCTCACCGCATTGGCCAGCGCCGAAGCCAGCAGTGCCGGTGCAAGGACCGCTTTCCGCTCACTGGCCAGGGGACCGCGCCCGCGCACAGTGACAAAATGACTGTGCCACAACGGATTGGTCGCCACCTCGGCAGCACCCTGCTCGCCCAGCACCTCCAGCAAAATCTTTTCGCCGGTGGCGGTGATCTCTGCGGGGGTTGGTCGCTCACTGGCATATGTCTGGTGGACGTAGCCGTACTCCAGTTTCTCCAGAGACGCCATTGGATTGGCAGTGGCGTAACACATATTGCGAAAGCTGCCGATGGACGAGCCAAGCGTGGCGATCGGGGTACTGCGATCGCGAAAAAACTCGCCAATCAGCACCCGGTCCAGCTGGCTGATGGATAACCACTTGGGGCCGCCCGACGCCCCCACCAGGGTCGAAACCATGTCCGGGCGCAGCCCCTCTTCCCGCACCCGCTGCGCGGCACTGGCACCGGCCAGGACTACACAGTTCCTGAACTGCTTCGCTTTCGCCATCTTTCCACTCACAGACTGCTTACTCTTGTGCTGTTACCACTCGCCGGTATTGTCCATCGAAGCCCAGGGCTCCTGGGGCTCCAGGGCCTCGCCCTTCTGCAGCAGCTCGATGGAAATATTGTCCGGCGAGCGCACAAACGCCATATGGCCGTCCCGTGGCGGGCGATTGATGGTCACCCCCATGTCCATCAGGCGCTGGCAGGTCTCGTAGATATTGTCCACACGGTACGCCAGGTGGCCGAAGTTGCGGCCACCGGTATAGGTTTCCGGATCCCAGTTGTAGGTGAGCTCCAGGCAGGGGCGCTTGTCGCCGTTGGCAGTGTCGGAATCCCCCGGTGCGGCGAGGAATACCAGGGTAAAGCGCCCTTTTTCATAGTCGTTGCGGCTGACCTCGTACAGGCCCAGCTTGTCGCAATAAAACTCCAGCGATTTCTCAAGATCGGTGACACGCACCATAGTGTGCAAATATTCCACTGCAACGCCTCCTTCAGGGGATTACAATCCCGGTACATCAATTGGGTGACTACTTTAGTCACCTGTAGAAAAGTTACCAGAGCGAAATGTACCAAAAATACTATCGACAGTTTTTGCAGGCTGCTCAAAAAGCGGCCTCCGCCGGGTGCGACCTACCGGTTCTGCACATGGCATGCCACTCCCATCACTACTGGCCAGACGTCACCCACGAGGCCGTCAACGCCTACTGGCAGGACGCGGCCGATATGGCCGACAGCAAGTGGGAGAAAATTTTCGGGGAGAAGATACCCGCCTTCCAGCAGGGCATTGCCAGCACGCTGAAGCTCCCGGACCCCGGCCAGATTGCCCTCGCGCCCAATACCCACGAACTGGTGTACCGCCTGCTCAGCGCGTTCGACCTGAACCGGCCCCTGCGCATACTGACCACGGATAGCGAATTCTACAGCTTTGCCCGCCAGCTGATGCGCCTGGAAGAATTGCCCACGGTGGAGGTCGTGCGCCTGCCCACGGAGCCCTTCGCCACCCTGCCCCAGCGCTTTGAACAGGAACTGCAAACCGGCGGCTACCAGCTGGCCTACGCCAGCCAGGTATTCTTCGACTCCGGCGTGGCCTTTCCCGGCCTGCTGGAACTGGCGGCGCGCAAGCCGGACGGCACCCAGATGGTGATCGACGGCTACCACGGTTTTTTCGCGCGCCCGACGGATCTCAGCGCCATTGCCGACAAGGTGTTCTATACCGCGGGCTCTTACAAGTATCTGGGAGCCGGTGAAGGCATGTGTTTCATGTCCATTCCCAGGGGCTGCCAGCTGCGACCACTGAATACCGGCTGGTTTGCCGAAATGGCGGAACTGGAAAACCGCGCCGAGGGGGTCGGTTTTGGCAACGACTGGCTGCGCTTTGCCGGCGCCACCATGGACTACTCGCCGCTCTACAAAGCCCTTGCGGTGCTGGATCTGTATCACCGAGAAGGAATCACCGTCGACTCGATCCACGCATACGTACAGCGAAACCAGCATCGCTTTGTGGCCGCCATGGATGCCGCGGCACACCCGCTACTCAATCGCGACAACCTGATTGCCCACGACCTGGAACAGGGCCACGGACACTTCTTCACTTTCCGCTGTGGCAGCGCCGAGAATGCCGAAACACTACAGACGGAACTGCGCGGAAAAAATGTATTGTGCGATCGCCGCCAGCAACTGCTGCGCCTGGGATTCGCTCTCTACCACCCGGAGGACGAAACATTCGAGCGGTTGTTCCGATAACCCTGTGGTGCATGCAAACCCGGAAAACCTGGGGGCACCATTCATGGGCTATTCATCTTCGCGGCATCACAATGCACACCGACGTCATGAAGGAGCTCTTCATAACGAGGCTCTTCATAAAGAATTGTCATAAACAAACTCGTCATAAAGAACACTGCAAGAAATTCAGGCAATAGTAAGGATTCGCCATGCAAAAAACCCTGAAACTGTTTTCCGCCGGTCTGCTGGCCGGTCTGGTCGCCTTCACCAGCGGTTGTGGCAGCGACAATGAGCGCCCTGCAGGCACGCTGATCTCAATCTCTGCGCAGGGAGAAGCCAGCCGGGCACCGGACACCGCCAACCTGTCCACCGGTGTCATTACCGAGGCAGACAACAGCAAGGAGGCCATGCGAGCCAACGCCGAGCAGATGGACAAGCTGATGCAGGCGATCAAGAAAGCCGGCATCGATGACAAAGACGTGCAGACCAGCGGTATCAGCCTGAACCCGCGCTACGACTACCAGCCAAACCGGGAGCGGGAAATTGTCGGTTACCAGGCGCGCAATACGGTGAACATCACCGTGCGTAAACTGGATGAACTGAGCAAAGTGATCGATGCGCTGACCGCCGAGGGCGCCAACCAGCTGCACGGCCCCAGCTTCTCGATTGCCGAACCGGAGCCGCTGCTGGCGGAAGCGCGGGAAAAAGCCCTGGAGCAGGCCCGCGCGCGCGCCGAGTCTTATGCGAAGTCGCTCGGTACCAAGGTGCGGAGAATCGTGAGTATTTCCGAGGGTAGTCACGGCGGTATGCCGCGACCGATGATGCGAGCGGAGATGGCCGTCGCCAAAGACAGTGCCAGCACGCCAATTGCGCCGGGCGAAAGCAGCGTTTCCGTCAATATGGAACTGGTCTTTGAACTGGAAGATTGACCGTTCTTCCAGATACCAGAAACAAAAAATCCCGGCCAAGGCCGGGATTTTTTTACCTGCGAAAACTGCTATTCCGGCTGCTTGTAAACCTTTCCACCCTTCATCACAAAACGCACCCGCTCCAGCGCAGTAATGTCTTCCAGAGGGTTACCAATCACCCCGACCATATCAGCGTGCTTGCCGGGCGCAATGCTCCCCAGTTGATCCTGCGCATTGAGTAACTGGGCAGCATTCCAGGTGGCCGAACGGATCGCATCCGCCGGGGTCATACCGCCCTGCACCATCAGCGCAAACTCTTTGGCATTGTCACCGTGCCGGCTGACACCGGTATCGGTACCAAACGCAATTTTTACGCCCTTCTTGTGCGCGCGCTGAAAGGTATCCTGAATCAGCGGCCCGATCTTCGCCGCTTTGCTGCGCACCATTTCCGGAAAGAACCCCTCTACTGCGGATTTCTGCGTGACCCAGTCGCCTGCCAGCAGGGTCGGCACGTACCAGGTGCCGTGGTCGATCATCATCGCCATGGTTTCATCATCCATGTAAGTGCCGTGCTCGATAGAGTCGATGCCGGCGCGAATGGCCCGTTCCATCCCCTCCTTACCGTGTGCGTGTACCGCCAAGGTAAATCCGTAGTCCTTTGCGGTCTGCACGATGGCTTCGATCTCGTCCTGCATAAACTGAGGGTTCTGGCCACTCTTGGCAACACTCAGGACACCGCCGGTGGCGGTGATCTTGATCAGGTCAGCGCCCTCCTTGTAGCGCTGACGCACCGCCTCGCGTGCGCTGGCCACACCGTTTACCACACCCTCGGCCGGGCCGGGGCTGCCCATCAGGTCGTGGCGATGACCGTTGGTGGGATCGGCATGACCGCCGGTGGTGGCAATCGACTTGCCCGCGGTATACACGCGAGGACCGGCGATATCCCCCCGGTTGATGGCATTGCGCAGGCTGATGGTCACATTGTCGCTGTCACCCAGGTCGCGTACGGTCGTAAAACCGGCCATCAATGTCCGCTCGGCGGTATTGACCGCGCGCAGGGTGTAATCGGCAGGATTCCAGGTAAACGCCTCGGTGTAGGTGCGCGGACCAAACTCGTACGCCAGGTGCGTATGCATGTCCATCAGTCCCGGCAATACGCTGAATGCCCGGAGGTCGATGACCCGCTCGCCCTCGCGCTGGGTAAAGCCGCGCTCAACCGAGTCCACTTTGCCGTCCACAATATGCACGGTGCGCTTCTCCAGCATCCGGCCTTTCTCGCTGTCGAACAGCCAGCCGGCCTGCACCGCAATGTTTTCTGCCTGGGCCAGTGCGGCAAACGCAAACAGGGCCGCGCCCAGCAGACCGAGGCAGACACGCCTTGTGCTTCCCCGCAGTATTCCGAGTGTGGTCATGAGATTTCCAGTATTAGAGCCCTGGGGCTTCAAGCCCCTGATTATTGTGAGGTATGGTCAGTAGCAAAGTGTCAAAGCGACCCAATTTACCGTATTCCGGCACCATAAAAAAAGCCCGGCCCCATCATGAGCTCCGGGATTCAAACCGGAATACATGAAAGGGCCGGGCGTTGGCCGGGTGAAATCTGCCGGTTATTGCGTAGGCGGTAACACCTCCACCGGGCCGATATCCAGCGCTTCGATCTCTTTCTGAATCTTGTCCAGATCCCCGACCACGACCCAGGTGAACAGATCCGGGGCGAGGTTTTCTTTCGCGGCTTCCTCGACCTGCTCGGTGGTCAGGGCGCTGACACGCTGGGGGTACTCGGCGATGTATTCCGGCGGCAGCCCCTTCTCGAGCTGCCACACAATACTCGAGAGCAGCTGGCTCTTGGTCTGAAAGCGCGCACTCTGTTTCAGCACCTCGTCATCCTGATAGTCATTGAGCTCACTTTCCTTGATCGGCCGTTTGCCGAGATACGCGTTGAACTCTTTCAGCATTTCGCGCATTGCCGGTGCGGTTTTGTCGGTCTGCACCGGCGCGAATACGATGTAGGGGCGCTGGGCTTCCGTGTCCAGCGATACCGCCCGGGCACCGTAAGACCAGTGCTTGTCTTCGCGGAGATTCATGTTCAACCGCGAGGTGAACTTGCCAGCAATGACCGAAGCCATGGCCTCATAAGCCTCGGCCCCCTCTGGTTTCCACGGCGGCATCACCAGCCCGGCCATAATGTAACTCTGCTGCGCACCGGGCCGATCCAGTAGAAATATACGCGACTTCTCCGGGCGCTGTACCGCGGGAATCTCCAGTGCCGGCAGCGGGTCACCGGGCGCGCGCCACCCACCCAGCGTATCGTTGAGCAGCTTTTCGATTTCCTCCCTGGTCACATCACCGACGACGGTCAGCTGCGCATTGTCCGGGCGCAGCCAGGTTTTGTGGAAATCAACCAGGTGTTCACGAGTGATGGACTCGATGGCCTCCGGCGTACCCGAACCTGTCAAGGGCGCACCGTAGGGATGTTTCTCCCCGAACAACAGCGGGGGCAGCTTGCGCATCGCCAGGCCCTGGGGTTGTGCTTCTTCCTGGCGAATCGAATCCAGCCAGTTGGATTTCACCCGCGACAGATCTCCCTCTTCAAACCGGGGGTTGGAAATCACATCCCGGAACAACTCCAGTGAAGGTTCCAGCTGCGTCTTGAGCGCACTGAAACCCAGGGTGTTGTAATCGAGCCCGCTACCGGCACCGATACTCGCACCCAGCTCTTCCTGGCGCGCGCTGAAGGCAAGGCTGTCATAGTCACCGGCACCCTCGCTCAACATGCGCGCCACCACCGATGCCAGCCCCGGCTGATCGCCATCCACCGAGGCGCCGCTGCGGTACTGCAGGTTCATGAAGATCACCGGCGTATCGTGGCGTTCGGCCAGTACCACCTTGAGTCCATTGTCCAGCGTGAAGGCCTGCTGTTCAGGCAGGTCGAGTTCAACCGTTTTATCGACAGCGGGCAGCGCACTGCGGTCGACATCCTCGCCCGTTACCGCGTACTCCTCTTTGGGCCGGATGATCATGGTGAAGTGTTCCGGCTTCAGCCACTTGTGTGCCACATCCTGCACCTCATCCGCAGACACCTTGGCGTAGTCGCTGAGCCCGTTGACCAGCGCTCCCGGGTCGTCGTAATAGAATTCGGACCGCGCGAGAATATCTGTCTTGCCACCAAAGCCGCCAATTTTCTCCAGCCCTTTTACCAGACTGGCAAATTCGCTCTGCTTGATACGCCGCAGCTCCTCGACGCTGACACCGGAGCGGGCGAACTCACGCAACTCTTCATCCAGCAGTTTCTCCACCTTTTCAACGGACTGCCCCGGTTTCACATCCACCATCACGATCACCTGCCCGGCGAGTTGCCGGCCGTAGTAGAAGGCACTGACACTGGTGGCCACCTGCTCGTCCCGCACCAGGCGCCGGTACAGCAGGGAGTTTTTGCGGTTGGCAAGGAGTGAGGTCAGCAGGTCGAGGGCATTCTCTTCCCTGCTACCAATGGCGGGGACATTCCATACCTTGTAGATGCGGGTCTGCGGCACCTGATCGGTGGTGATCAGGCGCTTGTTCACCTGAACCGGCAGCTCCCAGCTTTTCAGCTCGGTGGGCACGGCGGTGCTGGGGATATCACCAAAGTATTCACGGGCTTTTTCCATGGCCTTGTCTACGGAGATATCCCCGGCAATCACCAGAATGGCATTCGCCGGCTGATAGTAATCGGTGAACCACTGCTTGACGTCTTCCAGGCTGGCCTGGTTCAGATCTTCCATAGAGCCGATGGTTGTCCAGGAATAAGGGTGATCCGAGGGAAAGGTATGCTTGGCAATCAGCTCGAATGCCTGACCGTAGGGCGCATTTTCTCCCTGACGTTTTTCGTTTTTTACCACTCCTCGCTGCTCATCCAGCTTCTCCTGGCTGATGGCACCCTTGAAGTGCCCCATGCGGTCGGACTCCATCCACAGCGCCATGTCCAGGGCACCCACCGGAACCGTCTCGAAATAATTTGTACGGTCGTTATTGGTGGTGCCGTTCATATCCGTGGCACCGGAACGCTGGAAGGGCTCGAAATATTCCCCCGGATAATTCTCCGAGCCGTTGAACATCAGGTGCTCGAACAGGTGGGCAAACCCGGTCTTGCCGCGGGACTCGTCTTTGGAGCCCACCTTGTACCAGATATTGATGGCAACGACCGGGGCCTTGCGGTCTTCGTGCACAATCACCGTTAGGCCGTTTTTGAGTTTTTCCCGGTGATACGGCAGCTCGATTTTTGGCGCCTCGACATACGCCTCATTGCCACTGGCTGCGGCCTTACTACTGGCAGCCGCTTCTTTGTCGGCGGTCAGGGCCTTGTGGACTTTTTCAGATCTGTTTTCTGGATCCTGGTGCCGGTCGCACCCCGTCATTCCTCCCACTATGCCCAACAGCACCAGGGTGATGATCAGGCCGCCGGGCCTCCAGGCAGCTCGCATATCCATTGTCATTTATCCTGTGTCACCTATTCCAAACTTTGGGTCCAAGCAGTGCAGCAAAGTGTAGGCAAAAAAAACGGGCGCCGTGGCGCCCGAAAATTACTTCACAGAGAGACGATGACTTCGTCAGAGGGAAAAGAGTCGACCGGCCGGCTCGGCGCTAACGCATCTTGCCAACCGTAAAATTCGCCGCCTTTCAGGCGGCGGCAGAATCGGAGTTGTTCAGCGCATCCTTGTGGCCGAAGCGCTCTTCCGCGATACGGTCCGCCACATTGGCAGTGGTTTCACCGGTTTCGTCCGCACGCTGGAAAACTTCCTGCATGGTGGTACCAATGGTTTCGATATGGGCTTTCACCTGCTCGGCGTTGTACTCGCCCTGCTCCTGACCCAGCTGCTGGTAATACACATCGATAATACCGCCGGCGTTGATCACGTAGTCGGGCGCATAGAGAATACCCTTGTCTTTCAGCACCTGTGCGTGGCGCGCTTCGGCCAACTGGTTGTTGGATGCACCGGCAATGGCGCCGACCTTCAGGCGTTCGATGGTATTGTCATTGAGGATGGCGCCCAGCGCACAGGGGGCGAACAGGTCCACATCCAGGTCAAAAATTTCATCCGCACTCACCGCGGTCGCACCCAGCTCGTTCACCGCGCGATCCACGTTGTCCTGGAAAATATCGGTTACGAACAGCTCAGCACCCGCTTCTTTCAGCAGCTTGCCAAGGCGGAACCCCACGTTGCCCACCCCCTGGATGGAAACCTTCAGACCGTTCAGGTCGGTGCGGCCCCAGCGGTGCGCAACCGCGGCTTTGAGGCCCACAAACACACCGTACGCGGTGGACGGAGAGGGATCACCGCCGTGCTCCTGACCGGAAATCACACCAGAGACGAACTTGCTGCGCTCGGCGATGACTTTCATATCCGCCACGCTGGTGCCGGAATCTTCCGCGGTGATGTAGCGGCCGCCCAGGGTATTCAGGAAATCGCCCATGGCGCGCAGTAGCTCGGGCGTCTTCTGCTTGCGGGGATCGCCGATAATGACTGACTTGCCACCACCCAGCTTGAGGCCGGCCATGGCGGACTTGTAGGTCATACCGCGGGAGAGGCGCAGTACGTCGTTCAGGGCTTCGGCGTCATCCGCATAGGGCCACATGCGACAGCCACCCAGTGCAGGACCCAGATTGGTGTTGTGCACCGCGATAATCGCCTTCAGGCCGCTTTTGGCGTCGTGATAAAAGGCAACTTCTTCGTGGTTATCGTAGGCAGGATGGGAAAAAACACTCATAACAATCCTCTCCGGAGGCCGGTTTTACGGCGGCGCCAGACTCGGCCAATTGTGTCGGCTCTGTCCGCGACCGTGCTTTATTGTAGGCCCCTAAGAATAAAGCCACTTCGCACTTAGGGACATTGCAATCTTTGCAGCAAAAGAGCATAAAGGGCGATACATATCCCATATAAGATAAATAAATAGGACAAACCATTCCCCAAAAACCAGATCGGCGCATTGGTCACTTCTTACCCTGCCACGGTGGCACCGTCCCATTGTCTCGCGTCAGATAAGGCAGCCTCCCGCGGCCGCGCCTGCCGCTGGTCTGTCACCGCCCGTCTGGTAGAATCCGCGCCCTAACAGACCTACCCCGAGTTACAGAGAACCTTCCATGCTCAATGCCGACGCCCTCAAACAGCTGAACCAGCTGAAGACCGACATCCGTTCCACCAAGGAATTCGCCGAGGGGCGCGTGCGCGGCAGCAGCGGCAAGTTCGGGTTTGTGGTGCTGGACGACGGGCGCGAGGCTTTCCTGCCGCCGACGGAGATGGATCGCGTGTTTCCCGGCGACCGGGTGCGGGTAAGCCTGACCGAAGAAGACAAAGGCAAGCTCTCTGCAGAACTCGACCAACTGATCGAGTCCGACCTCAAATACCTGGTCGGCCAGTACATCCAGCGCGGCCAGGGGCATTTCATCCAGCCCAGTGAACCAGGCCTTTCCCGCTGGATCTTCCTGCCACCGCGCGCCCGCGGCAAGGCACAGCCCGGTGAGTTCATCGCCTGCAGCGTGACCCGCCACCCGTTCAAGGACGGCAAATCCCAGGCGAAGGTGGAAACCGTGATTGGCAAGCCGGACATGCCCGGTATCGAGCACGCCTTCGTAGTGGCCCAGTACCGTCTGCCGAGCCAATTCGACAAGGCGGCACTGGAGCAAGCGGAAGCTATTCCCGCCCAGCTCGAGACGCTGTGCGCGGAGCGCAAGGACCTCTCCGAACTGGGCTTTGTAACCATCGATGCGGAAACCACCAGAGACATGGATGACGCCCTTGCGGTCACCGAGTCCGGCAGTGGCTGGACCCTGCACATCGCTGTGGCCGACCCGTCGAGCCTGATCGATGCCGGCTCAGCACTGGACAAGGAAGCCCTGGCACGGGCCAACAGCGTGTACCTGGCCGGTGAAACCCTGCCCATGCTGCCGGCAGGCCTGTGTGAAAACAGTTTCTCCCTGATCGCCGGTGCGCTGCGCCCGGTACTGGTGATGCGCATTGAAGTCGGCGAAGACGGCGCACTGAAGGGTTTTGACTACGAGTTCGCCGCCATCCGCTCCCAGCACAAACTGAGCTATGCGCAGGTGGCACAATTTATCGAAGGTGACGACAGTGCCGTACCCGCAGAGCAGCACGCCAGCCTGCGCCGCCTGGACGCACTGAGCAAGGCCCGCGCCGAATATCGCGCCGGCCACTCACTGGTGATGGAAGACCGTCCGGACTACGAACTGATTCTGAACGACCAGCGCAAGATCGAGCGCATTGAAAAGCAGCAGCGCACGGTCGCCCAGCGCATGGTGGAAGAAGCCATGCTGGCCGCCAACATCAGCGCCGGTGAAAAGCTCGCCGAACTCGGCGGAGGCTGCTTCTCCATTCATCTCGGTTTCCGCGACGAACGCATGGCGGAAATCCGCAGCCTGCTGAAGGAGGTGCTGCCAGAGTACGCCGAGCAGGATCTGCATCAGCTCGATGTGTACCTGAAGCTGGTGAAAGAGCTGGAGGCACACAGTGAGGCCGAAATGCACAATGTACTGGCGGTTCTGAAGCGCATGCTGCGTCCGGGCGAACTGAGCAACAAGGCGGCCCCGCACCTGGGCCTGGGGCTCGGCCATTACGCCACTGTTACCTCGCCGATCCGCAAGTACAACGACCTGCATAACCACCGCGTACTGCGCGCCGCTATCGAGGGCACAACGGTCCCGAAGCTGAGCGACGAACACGGTGAAGCGCTGCAGCAAAACGTCGGCACCGGCCGCCAGGCCGACCGCGCATTACAGCAGTGGCTGTTCTGCCAGTTCCTGGAAGGCAAGACCGGAGAAACGTTTACCGGGACCATCACCCTGGTCAACGGCGCCGGCATCGGCGTGCGCCTGGAGGATTTCGGCATCAACGGCTTCGTGCGCTTCAACAGCAAGAAGAATCCGTTTGAATTTGACGGCAAGCGCCTGCGTATCACCCGCGGCGAGGAAACCTTCCAGCTGGATCAGCAGGTTGCGGTAAAAGTCGCCGCGGTCGACACCGACAAGCGCCGTATCAGTTTCGAACTGGTCACCGATACTACTAGCGACGAATAGATACCCCGGGCGGCCACCAACGGGTGGCTGCCACCCCCACGATGCCAGACTAAACTTCCAGCCGCGGGGCCAAAAGCGCCGCGGCCGTTCACGCCCCTCCCGGAGTTACCCATCCCGGTCAAGAGTAAGGAAAACCCATGTCGACCATTGCCGAACTGAACCCCGTCCCCCTGTGGAAACACTTTGCCAAACTCTGCGAAATCCCCCGCCCGTCCAAGCACGAAGACAAGGTGGTGGCCTACATCGTGGACTTTGCCACAGCCCGCGGCCTCGACGTATCGCTGGACCAGATCGGCAACATAATTATCAAAAAGCCGGCGACACCGGGCATGGAGGACCGCAAAACCCTGGCCATGCAGAGCCATGTGGATATGGTGCCGCAGAAGAATGCCGACACCGAACACGACTTCCTGACCGACTCGATCAAGCCCTACATCGACGGCGAATGGGTCACCGCGGAAGGCACCACCCTGGGTGCCGACAATGGCATCGGCGTTGCCGCGATTCTGGCGCTGCTAGAGTCCACCGATATTCCACACCCGGCACTGGAAGCCCTGCTCACCATCGACGAAGAAGCGGGCATGACCGGCGCCAAGAACCTGCAGCCAGGCCATTTTGAAGCGGAATTGCTGCTGAATCTGGACACGGAAGACGAAGGCGAACTGTACGTAGGCTGCGCCGGCGGCGTGGATGTCAATGTCACCCTGCCCTACAGCGCAGAAACCGTTCCCAGCGCGCACAAGGCGTTCAGACTGAGCGTGCGCGGACTGCGCGGCGGACACTCAGGGCTGGACATCGACAAGGGCCGCGGCAACGCCAACAAGATTGCCAACCGGATCATCGACAGCGCGCTGGCCGAGATCCCCGCCCTGCGCATCGCCAGCCTCGATGGCGGCAGCCTGCGCAACGCCATTCCCCGCGAATCCTTCAGCACAATCACCGTGCCCGCAGACCAGTCCGCGCGCCTGCTGGAAATCGCCCTGCAGGATATTGCGATCATCAAGGCAGAACTGGACAACGAAGCCAAACTGGATATTGCGCTGGAAGAATGCGATACGCCTGAAAGTGTTCTGGACCGCGAAAGCCAGCGCAAACTGATCCTGGCGCTGCGCGCCTGCCCGAACGGCGTGGAGCGGATGAGCACCGCGCTGGAAGGTATTGCAGACACCTCCAACAATCTCGCCCGCGTCGTAACCGAGACCACCGAAGACGGCAAACATCAGGTACGCATCCAGTGTCTGGTGCGCAGCCTTTCCGACAGTGCCCGCGACCAGCACGGCCTCAACGTCGCCGCCGCCTTCGAGCTCGCCGGTGCCGAGACCTCCCTGGACAACGCCTACCCCGGCTGGACACCCAACATGCAGTCGCCCCTGCTGGCGCTGATGAAAGACGTGTACAAGGAGATGGAAGGCCAGGAGCCGGAGGTAAAAGTGATCCACGCCGGCCTTGAGTGCGGCCTGCTCGCCAAGCCCTACCCCCACTGGGACATGGTCTCCTTCGGCCCCACCATCCGCCGCGCCCACTCGCCGGAAGAGCGGGTGCATATCGAGAGCGTGGGGAATTTCTGGGCTTATTTCCTGAAGGTGGTCGAGGCTACCCCAGCCCGCTGACCGTTAAACGGCAATTATCCTCTGGCGTCTCTCGCCAGAGGATAATTGCAATAAGGACATTGTCCCCACCCCCAGAGCATCAACACCTGCCCGCCTGCCCGCCTGCCCGCCTGCCCGCCTGCCCGCACAGAAAGTCACAAAATTTCCTATTTCATCCAACTTTGTTAGAAAATTTTCCGTCATGTGGAACAAATCTAACGACTATCACTCATATACTGCGACCCACCTCAAGGATGCACGCAACTATGAAACAACTGGCTGTTATTTTTGCGCTTTTCCCGGTATGCGCACTGGCGGATATGGATTCACAATATGGACTTGGACTAGGCACGCAATACGGTGGTGTTGCCGGCCTGAAGTACTCGCTCAGTGGTGAATCGAACAAATTCTATGTTGGTGCCGGCCGCGCTGATTTCTTTCACACTGATGAACCCGAGGAATACGGACTTACCCTGGGCTGGGAACGGGCGCTTAATGAAAAGCACGCGCTGGGACTTGCGTTACGGACCCAGACCTCCGATGGCGAAGGGTACTATTACCCAGCAGGCTACTTTGGGCTGGAAGAACGGACTCGAAGAGAGGATGGCTACGAAGCCGGACTGTTTGGCACTTACACTTATTACTTTAGTGGCACCCACCAATCCGGCTTTGTGGCCGGCGCAAATATTGGCAAGCTCTACCGTAAAGACAACGTGGCGAGCTACTTTAGAAGTGGCACCTTTACGGGTGTACATTTCGGCTATCAGTTTTAAGCACGATACACTACTCCTTAAGCAGAAACCCGACCAAAGCGCCGGGTTTTTGAGTTTCAGGGGAAAAAACGACAAAATAACGAAAACGTAACTTGCCGGCAGCTCCATGACACCCGCAATTAATATCGCCAGACAGGCCGGGATATCTCACAAGATTCACGAGTACAATCACGACCCGGCCGCGGAATCCTATGGTCTGGAAGCGGCAGAAAAACTGCAACTGGATCCGGCCCGGGTATTCAAGACGCTGGTTGTCCAGCTCGACAACAAGCAGCTCGCGGTCGCTATCATCCCGGTACAATCCCAGCTCAATATGAAGCGCATTGCCAGTGCCGCAGGTGCCAAAAAAGCGGAAATGGCGGATAAGGTGGATGTGCAGCGGTCCTCGGGTTACGTGCTCGGCGGTGTCAGCCCCCTGGGGCAGAAAAAGGCCCTGCCCACCTTCCTACACGATTCTGCAGAGGAATACGAAACCCTGTTCGTCAGTGCCGGCCGCCGCGGCCTGGAGATAGAGCTATCCCCCGACGATCTGCTATCTCTGACCCGTGGCGTAATGGCCGACCTCTGCCGCTAGCACTCGATAACTACTAAGGATGCCCATGCCCACCTTTGACTGGCTGCTGTTTGACCTCGACGGAACTCTGAGCGATCCCGCGGATGGCTTTGTGAACTCCATGAACCACGCGCTCATCGCCCACAATTACCAACCGCGCGCGGCGGCGGAATTGACGCCGCACATCGGCCCGCCCCTCGAAGTGACCATCGCAAACCTCACCGGCTCAGAAGACAGCGGCCATATCCACGCACTGGTAGACAAATACCGGGAGCGGTACGGGGAAACAGGTTATGCGGAAAACCGGCTCTATCCTGGCATTGCCGATACTTTAGAGCACCTGAGCGGTATCGACGGCATTCGTATGGGAGTCTGCACCTCCAAACGCGCGGACTTTGCCACGCGTATACTCAAGCAGTTCGACCTGCACCACTATTTCGAGTTCGTCAGCGGTGGCGATGTGGGTGTGGCCAAGTGGCAGCAATTGCAGGACCTTTTAGAGCGCAACACCATATCCTCGCGCGCGTTGATGATCGGAGACAGGCACTTTGACCTGTCGGCGGCCGCGAAAAATAATCTGGCAAGTGCCGGCGTACTATGGGGCTACGGGTCGCGGGAGGAACTCGATGAACATCAGCCCGCATACCTGTTTACCCACCCTGCGGAAATTTTGAACATTATCTGACGCAGATAGTCAGAACTTCGATATTAATAAAAAGGACATTTTATGAAATATTTACTTACTGCCGTATCTCTCGCTGTTCTTTCCGGCTGCGGCACTGTCACTACCCTGACCAACTCTGACGCGGAAATTGCCAGCAACCTGAGGAAGAAAAATTCCAGCTGTGTCAGCGTCCCGCGGGTGTATAGCGGGGTTGCCTACAATATGTGCAAGCTCAATTCCAACGGCAGCTCTATCTACTTTGCACCACTAGTGGGTGTCTACCTGGTCGATAGCGTGTTGTCGGCAGCAACCGATACCGTCGCCCTGCCTTACACCATCTATGCGCAAAACCAGCAGGGCAGCGTAGACATCTAAAGACATCTAGCCGTCACAACCCGCCATCAGTGGCCGCACAGAACCGGCGGGGAACCGCCGGTCCCGTCTTTGACTGGCTCCCACCTCGCATACGTCGCATAATGCGCGGCCAAGTTTCCAAACCGACGATTGGCCTGCTGTATGTGGTTTAAAAACCTGCGCGTCTACCGCCTCACCCGCGAATTTGCACTCTCTGCCGAAAAGTTAAACGAACTGCTGGAGCCGGACACCTTTGTGCCCTGTGGCAGCCAGGATATGGCCCGCTACGGCTGGGTGCCGCCACTGGGGCGCCACGGCAGCGAACTGGTACATGCGGCCAACGGCTACCTCATGGTGTGTGCCAAAAAGCAGGAAAAGGTCATCCCCGCCGCGGTGGTAAACGAAAAAGTCGAGGAGATGGCGCTCGCCATCGCCGAGAAAGAGGCACGCAGTGTGGGCCGCAAGGAGCGGCAGAACCTGAAGGATGAGGTGCTGCTGGAAATGCGCCCCAGGGCATTCGCCCGCTCGCGCCTGCAGTATGCCTATATCGACCCCAAGGACGGCTGGATTGTGGTCAACGCCTCATCCGCCAAGGCGGCGGAAGAGCTGCTGGAAAACCTGCGCGAAGCCATCAGCAGCCTGTCTGTGGTGCCTCTGGCGGCGAAGAATATCCCCCAGCAATCCATGACGCACTGGCTCACCGCGCCGGAGGCCCCGGCCAATTTCGAGTTCGGGCACGAGTGTGAACTGCGCGATCCGCAGGAATCCGGCAGCGTGATCCGCTGCAAGAACCAGGATCTGTGCGCGGAAGAGATTCATAACCACCTGCTGGCGGGTATGCAGGTTCACAAGCTCGGGCTGGTATGGCGCGACGGCGTGGAACTGATGGTGGACGACCAGCTGTCCATCAAGCGCCTGAAGTTCAGTGATGCGGTGACCGAGAAAGCGGACAATGTGGACGCGGACAATGCGGCGCAACGCTTTGATATCGAGTTCTCGGTGATGACCCTGGAGATATCCGCCCTGCTCAAGGACTTGCTGGCGGCGTTCGGCGGACTCAATACGGATACCGCGAGCGTGGACGAGATCGTGGCCCGCGCTTCCCGCGCCGACAGCGAACAGCAGCTCGCGTCGGAAGTGGAAGAAGTAATCTGAGTACTTACCCCGGTGGAGCTCTCCGCTCCACCACCGCTCCATCAAATTGGGGGAGGCCTACCCGGTCCGCGGTGACCAGCCCCCTGACCTTCCCCGTACTTGATCAATCAGAGCTTTTTCAGCGGCCGACCGGATTCGCTCCAGAGCACGTGATATTTTTCCTGCTCCGGCCGGTCCACCCGCGAAAAAGTATGTGCACCGAAGAAGTCCCGCTGCGCCTGCAGCAGGTTGGCCGGCAGGGACTCACGGCGGAAGGCGTCGTAGTAGCTGAGTGCCGATGACAGTGCTGGTACCGGAATACCGCCGATGGTCGCGTCGGCGACCGCGCGGCGCCAGTTGCCCTGGTGGCTGGCGATCTGCTCGATAAAGAAGTCGTCCAGCAACAGATTCGAAAGTTTGGTATCCCGCTCGTAGGCATCGCTGATGGACTGTAGGAATACCGCGCGGATAATGCAGCCGGCGCGCCAGATACGGGCGATCTCGGCGAAATTCAGCTCCCAACCCTGCTCGCGGGCAGCGAGTTTCATCAGGTCAAAACCCTGCGCGTAGACACAGATCTTGGCGCAATAGAGTGCATCGTGCAGTTGCGCAATGACTTCCTCGCGCCTGTCTTCAGAAACTGGTGCCACTTCCGGGCCGGCCAGTTTTTTCGCCGCACGGGTGCGCAGTACTTTACGGGTAGATAGGGAGCGGGCAAATACCGCCTCGGCAATACTTGGCGCCGGACAACCGACCTCCAATGCGCCCACAGCCGTCCACAATCCGGTGCCCTTCTGACCCGCACGATCGAGAATCACATCCACCAGCGGCTTGCCGGTTTCAGAGTCTTTGGTGTCCAGCACCTCGGCGCTGATGTCGATCAGGTAGCTGTTAAGTACCCCTTTGTTCCACTCGCGGAATACGCCGGCGATCTCCTGCGGTGTCATTTCCAGGGCGCTGCGCATCACGTCATAGACTTCACAAATCATCTGCATGTCGGCGTATTCGATGCCGTTGTGCACCATCTTGACGAAGTGACCGGAGCCGATGGGGCCTATATAGGCGGCGCAGGGCTCGCCCTCCTTGACCGGGTTGCCCGGCTCAAAGCGCTCGATGGGCTGGCCGGTGGCAGGGTCCACCTTGGCAGCAATGGCGTGCCAGACGGGTTCAATCCGCGCCCAGGCGTAGCGGTCACCACTGGGCATCAGCGACGGGCCGAAGCGCGCGCCAACCTCACCGCCGGATACGGCGGTGGTAAAGAAAATCAGCTTGCCCTCGTAGCGTTTGCAGCGCTCGACGGAGTCGGTCCACAGGCTGTTGCCGGTATCGATAACGATATCGTCTGCCCGCAGGCCGGCGTCCAGCAATTTGTTGCACACGTCGTCCACCGGCGCGCCCGCGGGCACCGAGAGAATCACCAGATGCGGGGCCTTCACTCTGGAGAGCAATTCCGTATAGGAGTTGCACACCGTCACCCGCGCCGGCTGGTCGCCGCGCTCGCTGGCGTCCTGCTCCAGCAGCGCCTCGAGGCGGCTGTGGTCCAGGTCAAACGCGCACACGCGGTATCCGTTGTCGACGAGGTTCAGGATTAGGTTTTTGCCCATGACGCCCGCGCCAATAAAACCGATATCGCAATGTGCATCTGACATGGAATCTGACATTAAGGTCTCCAGAAAAGTGGTACAGCTTGAAGCGGGCGGAGTATAGCAATCCGGGCAGCCCGCCGGGAGGCGGATTTATCAATAGCCCGCCACCTGTGTTTCTCACTCTGGCCCAAGGGATTACAATCCGGACTTCGCTTTCCGTCCGATGGACCACCGCTATGACCGCCCGACACCCGAATTCACGGGAATTTTCTGCCCCCTGGGGGCGCCAGCTCACGCTGATCACTTGCCTGTGCGGCGTGATCCTGTTCGGTATCAGCGGCGCCTTACTGCTACAGGCGCCCGAGGATCCGCCGCTGATGTATCGCGTGGGAATCTGGCTGTCCCCGGCCATATTCCTGCTGTGCGCACTGTTTGCCGTACGCGGCTATCGCCTGGAGGGGGATAACCTGCTGGTATACCGGCCGGGCTGGCGCACCACATTGTCGTTGCAGGATGTTCAGTCGGTCGCCCACCAGCCGGAGGCGACCCAAGGCTCCATCCGGATATTTGGCAATGGCGGCCTGTTCGGGTTTATCGGCCTGTTTCGCAACCAGAACCTCGGCCGCTACCGCGCCTTCGCGACCGACCTCTCTCGCACCGTTGTCATCCGCCTGCCCGCACAGACCCTTGTGGTGACACCAGGGGATCCCGATGGATTTGTACAACAGGTGAACGCGATACGCCGCGCCACGGAAGCGGGTTGACGGCCTGGCGCCTTTCGGTGAATGGGCGTCCACTGTTGTTTTGGCGCCGAACTACACTTACTGTCAATGTAGTACTTTTTTCGATCCACGCGATGAATGGGAGGGGGCATGCAGCAGCAACGCGCCATCATTTCCAGCCTGCTGGGCGGTCTGCTTTTCGCCCTCCTCAGCGGCCTCGCCATGAGCGATGAAGTCCGCACGGAAACGCTGCAGTTCGCCAAGGGCGCAACAGGCACCACCGTAAGCGACAACATCACCGGCTACAACGCCATCCATTACAAAGTGACCGCCAGGGCGGGACAGCGCATGGTGGTACAGCTCAGTAGCCGCCATTTGGCCACGTATTTCAATGTATTCGCGCCGGGCACCGGCCCCGGAGATGCAGCGATCTTTATCGGCTCCACCAAAGGGGATCGCTTTGTTACCACATTAAAGGAAAGCGGCACCTACACCATCCAGGTGTACATGATGCGCAGCGCCGCACGGCGCAACGAATCGGCCGACTTCAAGCTGCACGTGGAGATCGACAACAGCGAGAGCAGCCGCTCGCAGCCGCACCAGCGCGGCGAGCAGACTGTCGGGGAGCACGATGCCAGCGGCAATCTGCCCTGCCCCGCGGGAGAGAGCCCGTGCCCGCTTGAGATAAAAGGTGGCACGAGCACTGTCGCCGCAATGCCGACCCGGGCCAGCGACTGTGTGATCCTGCTGCACGGTCTCGCCAAGTCTGACAGTTCGATGAAAAAGCTCGAACAGGCCGTCGACAAGGCCGGATTTTTCGCCGTCAATGTGAACTATCCCTCAACCGAATTTCCCATCGAACAACTCGCTGGCCGGGCCATTGCGCCGGCACTGGACCACTGCGCCCGCAACAGCTCTGCCACGGGGGATGCCACCTCCAGCGTACACTTCGTCACCCACTCGATGGGCGGTATTCTGGTGCGCCAGTATCTGAGCAATGTGAAGGTGGAAAATCTCGGCCGCGTGGTCATGCTGGGCCCACCCAATCAGGGCAGCGAGGTGGTGGACAAGCTGGGAAGCTTTCCCGGGTTCCACTTTATTTATGGCGATGCCGGATTACAGCTGGGAAGCGGGAAAATGAGCGTGCCGAATACTCTCGGCGCCGCCAGTTTCGACCTGGGGATCATTGCCGGTACCCGGAGTATCAATCCGATCCTCTCCCGCATGCTGCCCGGTACAGACGACGGCAAGGTCACCGTAGAGCGCACCCGCCTTGAGGGCATGCGCGATCACCTGGAAATGCCGGTGAACCATGTATTCATGATGAAAGACCAGAAGGTCATTGCGCAGGTTATCCACTATCTGCAGCACGGGCGTTTTCAGCGGGAAGCGGCGCAGCCTGGCGGCGACTGACCGGCGCACTGCGACACTACACTGGATGCCCCGCTTCCAAGCTCCCGGGTGACCAGTGCTGAGATCGAATTGGCTCGTATTACTCCCACTCCTGCCGCTATTGCTGTGCGGCGACCTCTCTGCGCGCGACAGCGTCCGCGAAAATATCCAGACTCAGCGGCAAAAAATTGAACTCCGCAGCGATGCGCTCTCCCCCGCTGCACAAACGACGCCCCATAGCGAAAGCGCACAGATCACCGCCACCATCAACGGTCACCAGACCATCGAGTATCTGATCGATGCCAGAACCGGACAATCCCTGGAGCTGGATGTGCACAGTAGCAATACCCAGGCCGGCTACCGGATTATCGCGCCCGCCGCCCCTCGCGCTCTGCACCGGGGCCACGGCCAGCATTCACGCTTTAGCGTTACCCTGCCCAGAGATGGTACCTACCGGGTACTGATTTACCTGCTGAAAGGCGCAGCCAACAATGGCGAGAGTGCAGACTTTGCCCTGGACATCCGCCTGCGCAACCCCGGTTAAAGCGCACGGTATGGTGGCCACGACGATGCAAGACAACCTTTCACAAAACAATCCGGCACAGAGCAGTCAGGCCGACAAGGTGAGTGAGGTAACAGCCGACTACAGCGCCGCCATCGATCAGGTGGACAGCTGGGTCGATGGTGCGATCAAACTGATCCCCAACTTCACCGTCGCCCTGGTAGTACTGCTGGTGGCGTTTATCCTTGGCTGTATTTTCCGCCTTGTGGTGCGCCGGCATCTGCGACGTAGAAACCGCCCCAACCTGGGTGATGTACTGGGAAGCCTGGTCAAGTGGTGCGTCATTCTGGTGGGCTTTCTGCTTGCCGCCACCATCGTCATGCCGAGCCTCAAACCCGGCGACCTGATTGCCGGACTGGGTGTGGGCTCGGTGGCAATCGGCTTTGCCTTCAAGGATATCCTGCAGAACTGGCTGGCGGGCTTACTGATCCTGATTCGCCAGCCCTTCGAGATTGGCGACCAGATCAAGGTGGCCGATTTCGAAGGTACGGTGCGTCGCATAGAGACCCGCGCAACATTGATTGACACCTACGACGGCCAGCGCGTGGTAATGCCCAACAGCGATATCTACACCAATGCGGTACTGGTGAAAACGGCGCACCCCAGCCGTCGCAGTGACTACGAAATCGGTATCGGCTACGGCGACAATATCGGCCAGGCCTGTGAGGTCATTCGCGAGGCAATCTCGAGTGTGGAGGGCGTGCTGGCCGACCCCGCCCCCGAGGCACTGCCCTGGGACCTGGCCGCAAGCTGGGTGACCATCAGCGCCCGCTGGTGGACCAGCAGTACCCAGACCGATGAAACCCATGTGCGCGCCCGGGTGATTCAGTCGGTGAAAGAGGCGCTGGATGAGGCCGGTATCGATATGCCCTTCGAAACCCAGGTACACCTGTTCCACGACCAGACGGATCCGTCCGAAGACAAACGGAGGGCGGCACAGGAAGCCAGGCCCAAAAAAGGCGAGGGCAAAAACGACTGAGCCCACCGGGTGGTGGGCTCAGAAACTGACGCGCTGATCGCGAGCTGCAATCTATTAGCCGATCTTGCGGATACCAACCGCCTCGCGCAATTTCGCCAGGAACGGCCGGGAATAGGCGCGCGCCTTCTCGGCGCCCTTCTCCAGCTCCACTTCAATCTGCGCCGGGTTTGCCAGCAGGGTTTCATAACGCTCACGGGCTTCGCCGATCTGATCGTTGATCAGTTCAAACAACTGCTTCTTGGCCTCGCCCCAGGCGATTCCCTCTTCAAACGCCTTGCGCATCTCGGCGGTCTGCTCGGGGGTCGAGAATGCCTGCCAGATCTGGAACACGGTGGAGGTGTCCGGATCCTTGGGCTCACCCGGCTCCAGCAGATTGGTCTTGATCTTGTTGATGTGCTTTTTCAGCTTCTTTTCCGGCAGGAACAGCGGAATGGTATTGCCGTAGCTCTTGCTCATCTTGCGCCCGTCCAGCCCCTGCAGTACGGAAACATGCTCATCGACCACCGCCTCCGGCAGGGCGAAGTGCTCGCCGTAGTGGTGATTGAAGCGCGCGGCGATATCCCGGGCCATTTCGATGTGCTGGATCTGGTCCTTGCCCACCGGCACCTTGTTGGCATTGAACATCAGGATGTCGGCCGCCATCAGGATCGGATAGCTGTAGAGCCCCATGGTGATACCGAAATCGGAGTCCTGGCCATCGTCGCGATTAGCGTCCACCGCGGCTTTATAGGCGTGCGCTCGGTTCATCAGGCCCTTGGCGGTCTGGCAGGTGAGCAGCCAGGTCAGCTCGGGGATCTCGACGATATCCGACTGGCGGTAGAACACCACATTGTCGGTATTCAGTCCCAGCGCCAGCCAGGTCGCGGCAATTTCCAGGGTGGACTGGTGCACCTGTTCGGGATCCTGACACTTGATCAGCGCGTGGTAATCCGCCAGAAAATAGAACGACTGGTTGTTTTCTTCCTGACTGGCGGCGATGGCCGGGCGAATGGCGCCCACGTAGTTGCCCAGATGGGGAGTACCGGTGGTGGTAATGCCGGTAAGTACGCGCTGCTTGCTCATAAATCCTGGAGGTTCCGTTCTTGCTATTTATCAATCGGCGAATCGAGGCCGAATGATACCTGTTTCCCGCTGGAGGTTGTACGCTCAGGTCAAATTCCCGCGATGGTCAGCACAGTCGCCCAGCAGCTGCCGGTACTGATCCGCCATGGATGCCCAGCTCATGTGGGAGATATCCGGCACCGGCAGTGGCGCGCCGGATGCCACGCCCTGGGCACAGCGCACCATGGCATTGCACAGGTGCGCAGCACAGGACTCCACATCCTCAGAGTAGCGCCATCCGCCGCGCCCGAACCACTCGGGATAGGCCAGATTGTCCGGGACCAGCGGCTGGCACCCCGCAGCGACAGCCTCCAGTACCGAGAGTCCCTGGAAATCGTGCCGCGCGGTGGAGATGACACCGTGGCTCTCGGCCAGCAGCTGGCGATACTCCGCCAGGTTCTCGCGGTAACCCCAGGCACCCAGCGCCCCCAGCTTGCCCAGCAGTTTGCGGATATGCGCAAACTCCGCCGGTTGCCGGCGGAACTGCTGCCCGACCACATGCAGGGTGAACGGAATCTGCTGGCGACCGAAGCGACGCAGCGCCGCGAGCAGGATATCCGGGCCCTTGTCGTGCTCCCAGCGGTGGTTCCAGACAAAGGTCACCCGCGCGCTTTTTTCAGCGTGGTTCCCGAATGCCGCCGGCTCCAGGGGAACGGGCAACAACCGGGATTTATCGGCAATTTCCCGGCAGATGCCCTTGGGGACCTGGTCCGGCAATTTGTGCAGCAGCAGCTCCGCCCCTTCCAGCAGGGTGTTGCGGTTGTACTCGGAGTTGAACAGCAACAGATCACCGCATAGCGCGGTATAGATGTTCAGTAACTGGGGCTCGACCGAGGGTACCGCATCTTCGGTGCGCGGGTAGTCGAACTGGTTTTCGTGGAAATACACCGCGGTGGGCACCCGACTCAGCTCCGGCACAAACCCGCGCAGGGACGCGAGATCGATCATCGAGGTAGTGACAACCAGATCCCAGGGCTGGCGCAACGTGGCCGCGGCCTCTCCCCTGCCCCAGCTGAGGCTGTTGCCGCGCACCCGCCAGCTGAAGTATCTGGGCGGCAAAGAGAGAACAGTCCACTGCCAGTCCGGAATCGCGGACACCAGTCCGCGCCGCCAGCGCTTGTGGCTGTCGGCGTCGTAGGCAGAAAGCAGAAGCACTTTCACAGAGATACCTGAAAATGATTGGGGGAGTTACCCGAGGGTTATGTGACGGGTTGGGGGTTGATGCCCGGCCCTGCGGCCGGGCGCTGAAAATTGTGAAGCGATGTAATCAATCGAAATTCCGCAGATTTGTCAGGCGGGCGAACAGGCTGGAGGTATCCCAGCGACCACCGCCCAGCGCCTGCACCTCACTGTAGAACTGATCTACCAGCGCGGTGACCGGCAACAGGGCGCCGTTGCGCTGGGCCTCGCCCAGTACGATGCCCAGATCCTTGCGCATCCAGTCCACCGCGAAGCCGTGTTCATACTCACCGGCGAGCATCGTCTTGTAACGGTTTTCCATCTGCCAGCTCTGCGCCGCGCCTTTGGAAATCACCTCCACTACCTGCTCCGGGTCCAGGCCCGCGGCACGGGCAAAGTGCAGGCCCTCAGAGAGCCCCTGTACCAGACCGGCAATACATATCTGATTGACCATTTTGCATAATTGTCCGCTGCCCACGGGACCAAGCAGGTTGACCGCCCGCGCATAGCAATCGAGCAGAGGGCGCGCCCGCGCAAAATCTGCGTCTTCGCCACCGACCATGATGGTCAGCGCCCCGTTTTCTGCCCCCGCCTGGCCGCCGGAAACCGGCGCGTCCAGAAAGCCGATACCCATTGCCTTTGCCGCTGCTGCGAGCTCCCGGGCCACATTGGCCGAGGCCGTGGTGTGGTCGACAAACAGACTGCCGGCGGACATTCCCTGAAAGGCCCCCTCAGAACCGATGGTGACCTGGCGCAAGTCATCGTCGTTGCCCACACAGGCGAACACCAGGTCCGCGCCGCTGGCCGCTTTTGCCGGGGTTGAACAGGCTTCACCGTCATAGGATGAAAGCCACTCGCTGGCACGGCTACCGGTGCGGTTGTACACCTGCACCCGATACCCTGCCCTGGATAGATACCCGGCCATTGGGAAGCCCATGACGCCGAGCCCGATAAATGCCACTGTGGTTGTCATAAAAATACCCGTTGAGGCTACGAGATCACTCCCTGAAACGCATCACACTGCGCCAGTCAGTTGGCGAGCAGTAACCAGATCAATGCACCGCCCAGCAGGAAGCGGTAGATGGCGAAAGGCCCCATACCGATACGGCTGATAAACTGCAGGAAAAAGTGAATACACAGATAGGCGCTGATTCCCGATAAAACCACGCCGAGAAAAATACTGTTCCAGGGCGCGGAATCGGTCCCCAGAAGCTCGAACGTTTTCAGCATCGCACTCAGCGCAATCACCGGAATCGACATCAGAAAGGAAAAGCGCGCGGCGGCCTCCCGTTTCATGCCGAGCATCAGCCCCGCGGTCATGGTAATACCGGAACGCGAAGTCCCGGGAATCAGCGCGATGGCCTGGGCGGCACCGATCATCAGCGCCTTCTTCCAGTTCAGCTTGCCGAGATCGTCCCGGCGCGCGCCCCGTATATCCGCCCACCAGAGCAAGGCGCCAAACAAAATGGTGGTGGCCGCAATCACTGCTGAGGAGCGCAGGTGTGTCTCAATAAAGTCCTCAAACGCCAGCGCCACCAGTCCGGCGGGAATGGTGGCCAGTACAATCAGCCAGGCGAGACGGCCCTCGTCACTGAATTGCCCGGTGCGGAAACCCCCGAGCCCGTCGCAGATCAGATGCCAGACATCCTTGCGAAAATACACCAGCACCGCCATCAGGGAGCCAAAGTGCACCGCCACATCGAAAGCGAGCCCCTGATCCGGCCAACCCAGTACCTGACTGGGCAGGATAAGGTGGGCGGAACTGGAGATTGGGAGAAATTCGGTAATTCCCTGAATCAGGGAAAGAATGATGATCTGAAACGTTTCCATACTTTCTACTACGTTTGCCGCCGGTGAAAACCCTGCGCTGCCTTGTGTTTGTTATTGACGAAGCACCCCGATGTCAGCGCTCGCGGATACGCTCGCGCTTTTTCCAGGTGATCTCGTTACGCAGATAGGCGGGTTCGAGGTCCTGGGCGGCGAGACACTCGCCTTTTTCCCAGAGTCCGGCGGCCAGCACGACGACGTCCTGGGCGTGAATCGCAGCCTCCTCCCACACACTCTCGGGCGCCAGAGCCGCCAGCGCTGGATATTGCCAGCCCGGGCCCGCAGCGAGAAACGGACACTGACGGGCATCCGCGGAAAGGTAGCCCGCTGCCTCGAGCGTGGAGACAACCTGTTCCGGGCTGGAAACCGCATCGGGCAACAACACCTGACCCGGATTCTCGGAGGAATACAGTCCCCAGTAGACTTCCTGCATTCGCGCATCCAGCGCTGGCAGTACCGCATTGCCCTGCCAGTGAGGGTTTGCACGAAGCGCTCCATTCGCCATCGCCGCCAGGCTGGACACCGCTACGACCGGCTTGTCCGCGGCAAACGCCAGCCCCTGGACACAACTGATGGCAATGCGCAGGCCGGTGAATGACCCGGGGCCCTGGCTGACTGCCAGGGCATCCACTTCCGCCAGACTTACCCCACCTTCCGCCAATACCGCTTCCACCATGGGCAGCAGGCGACGGGTGTGATCCCGTTCTGCGCGCACGAACTGCTCGGTGACCGCACCGTCCTGATACAGGGCTACAGAGCAGGCTCCGGAGGTGGTATCAACAGCCAGTAATTTCAATGCAAAGGCCCATAGTGAGGTAAAGATGAAGAAAGGGGGTGGGTATTCCGACTGAGGGGCCCGTCAACGGGCGTTAATACCTGCCAGGGGCGAATTGTGGCACGCCCAGCGACAAACGCAACCGGCCCCAAAAACAAAAACCCCGGCCAGAGGGCCGGGGTTCGAGTGCTCTGCAACAGGGCAGAAGCGTCAGTAGGCGCGCAATCAGGACGCCTTCGGTGGCCGTCCACGGCGGACACCGGCCTTCTTGGCCGCCGCCTTGGGTGGGCGGCCCCGACGGGCAGACTTCTTCGGTGCCGACTTGGTCGCTTTGGTCGCCGCTTTCTTGGCGGCCGCCTTTTTCAACGAAGTCTTCTTCGGGCGCCCGGGGGACTTCTTGGGTGCTTTTTTGCTGGCAGTCTTCTTCGCCGCGGATTTTTTGACGGCTTTTTTCTTCGACGCTGACTTGGCCGCTTTCTTGGCTTCCGCCTTGGCTTTGGCCACCGCCTTTTTCTCCAGCGCCTTGGCCTTCGCCGTCGCCTTCTTCGCCGCCGCTTTCACTTTTGCGGTAGCTTTCTTCTCCGCGGCCTTCACTTTCTTGGCATCGGCCTTGGCTCTGGTCTTGCGCCAGCGGCTTTCAAAGGCTTTCAGAGCCTTTTCCAGCTCCTTGTCGGCCTTGGCAGAGAGCTTCTCGGCCATTTCCGATACGGTCTTTTTGGCGGACTCCTCAGCCTGACGCACGGCATCCATGGCACTGGCCTTGGCCAGACCCAATTTCGCCTCTGCCACTTTCAGGCGTTGCTCACGCAATTTGGCGTTTGCCGACGTCAGTGACTTCTTGGCGGCAGCAGAACCGGTTTTCTGAACCCGCGCCCGCGCCTTGCCTACCCGATCCAGCTGGGCATCCAGTGCTTTCGCAGCAGAATCCACTGCCTTTTGCGCCTTGGCAACCACCGGCGAAGTGCCGGCACTGGCCTTGGCGGCCGGTTTGGCCTTGGCAACGCGTTTTGCCTTGGCCTTTTTCTTTGCGACTCGTGCCATCCCTTGTCTCCTCTTTCTCTGTAAAAGAAGTCACTTTGAACACAGAAGTGTGTGCCGACCAGCAACCAGGTTTTCGCTGCTGCCGGGAAATGCAACAGCTCCCGATTTCACACCTGGCGAATGTAATTCCGTGGTTGACCGGGAAAACCTTCGGCAGATGAAACTCGAAAAACCGCAGAATCGAGAGCAGCCCAGCCATTCAAAATGACACGGCTGTATCAAAGTTAATAAAAAAAGTAGGGTTTGCAAGAAAAATGGGCGAAAAAAAACCGAATTTTTCAAAAAAATTCGGTTTTTTTGTGAGTCCGGGAGGTTTTTACAGAAAAACTCCGCGGTGAGTCGAATAACGATCGCGAAAATTACCGGGGCTTCAGTCCGGGGACCCGCTCGCCGGCGATGGCCTCCATCATCGAAATGTGATCCTCACGCGTATTCAATGCGGGAATGTAACGGTATTCGCGACCACCCGCCTCGATGAAATTAGCGCGATTCTCCACCGCGATTTCTTCCAACGTTTCCAGACAATCAGCAGCAAACGCCGGACAGATGACATCGACACTGGAAACACCATTCTGCCCCCACTCGATCAGGGTTTTGTCGGTATAGGGCTGCAACCACTCCGCCTTGCCAAAACGGGACTGAAAAGTGATTTCCCACCGGTCTCGCGGTAGCTCAAGCGCGTTTGCCAGTCTTTCGGCCGTGCCGCAGCAGTGCTGGTAATAGGGGTCACCTTTTCGGGTATTGGCCTTGGGTATGCCGTGGAATGACATCAGCAGTTTTTCCGCGGCGCCATTTTTCTGCCAGTGCTCCCGTACGGAGTTCGCCAGCGCCTCGATATAGCGCGGGTGCTCCCAGTAATCATGCACCACGGAAATATCCGGCACATTGCGTGAACGGCGGATAATGGTAGCGACCTGATCGTAAATGGCGCCAGTGGTGGTCGCGGAATACTGTGGATACAGCGGCAATACGGTGAACCCTGTAACCCCCTGCTGCTGCAACCGGTCGATGGTTTCCGCCAGCCCCGGCTGACCGTAGGTCATGGCGTGGGCGACACGGATACTGTCCCGCCCTTCTCCCTCGACACCCGGAGCGGCAGATTGCAGGCGCTCTTGCAACAGCGCCACCTGGCGCTGGGTATAAAAGGCAATGGGTGAGCCGGTCACGGCCTCGCCGTCCAGCCCCCGATTCCAGATCTCTTCGTATGCCGGCGCTATACGCTTTGGTCGCAACGGCAACACAAACAGGTTGAGAATCAGCTGCCAGATCGGCCTCGGAATTTCCACCACCCTGGGATCGGACAGAAACTCGCGCAGAAACGACCGCACGGCGCCAGGGGTCGGCTCTGCAGGGGTTCCCAGATTCATCAGAATGATCGCGTGAGCCATATTCGTTCGCACTCCAGTGGATATGGGGTTTGGTATTGAGTGATTGCCGGATAGCGGCCGGGGGTATCCGCAATCTTTGGGAAGGGAGTATTTCAGAAACCGGCGCAAAAGTATTTACGCGCTTTTCTATGGCGCCGATAGCCGGGCAATCGCCCCGGGCGCGACGCGGCACCGGGGCCACAACGAAAAAAGGCCCCCGCAGGAGCCTTTCATATATTGCATTGGTGTTCGCTACCCGCGAATCAGCTCAATGCTTCCATCACTTTCGCGCGGATGTCGTCCATGGAGCCAACACCTTCCACCTTGCTGTACTTGGGTGCGGTTTCCGGCTCGCGCTGTTCCAGCTCGCGGTAAAAGCCTACCAGAGGCTCGGTCTGCTCGTGATAGACGGAGAGGCGATGACGTACGGTCTCTTCGCTGTCGTCGGCACGCTGCACCAGTGGCTCACCGGTAACATCATCGACACCTTCCGACTTGGGCGGGTTGTATACCAGATGGTAAACGCGACCGGAGCCCTCGTGGACGCGACGGCCCGACAGGCGCTTGACGATCTCTTCGTCGTCTACGGCTATCTCCAGCACATGGTCGATGGACACTTCCGCGTCCAGCATGGCCTGCGCCTGGGGAATGGTGCGCGGGAAGCCGTCGAACAGGAAGCCATTGGCGCAGTCCGGCTCGGCAATGCGCTCTTTGACCAGCGCGATGATCAGGTCATCGGAAACCAGTTTACCGGCCGCCATGATGTCTTTGGCCTGCAGGCCGAGGGGAGTACCGGCTTTTACTGCCGCACGGAGCATATCTCCAGTGGAAATCTGAGGAATCCCAAACTTCTCGGTGATGAACTGGGCCTGGGTGCCCTTGCCTGCGCCCGGGGCGCCCAGAAGTATGATTCGCATAAACAGATAATCTCCAGATCATGCCGAGGCGCAGCGCAGCCATTGCGGCAGGCCCCCGTAAAAAGAGCGCTACCTTACACTCTGCCCCAACACAGGACAAGTGCGCATGTGGTCTGACCGAATTCGGTAATTTTTTTACAGAACCCCGCCTGTTTTCGCCCAATTACTGATTTTCGCTTCAACTTCGACTCTGCCGACGGTGCGGCAGTCACGGCACGGGTACCGGTCACTGCTGTTTGGCCTGTTCCCACAGTCTATCCAGCTCCTCGAGGGAGACGTCTGAGGGTCGCTGATTGCGCGCAGTCAGGGCCGACTCAACCGCGCCAAAGCGCTGCTCGAATTTGCGATTGCACTGCCGCAGCGCTGCCTCTGGATCGACTTTCAGGTGCCGCGCCACATTCACACAGGAAAACAGCAGATCCCCCAGTTCCTCGTGAGCATGGGCCCGGTTTCCGGAGGCGATGGCCTCGCGCAGTTCGCGCACCTCTTCTTCGACCTTGGCCAGAACACCGTCGATCTCCGGCCAGTCAAACCCCACCTGGGAAGCACGCTTTTGCAGCTTGGCGGCGCGTGTCAGTGCGGGCAGGCCGACGGCGACCCCATCGAGGGTGCCCTTTTCACCTTTGGCCCGGCGTTCTTCCGCCTTGATCACTTCCCAGTTGACCTTGACCTGCTGCTCATCGATGTCGACGGCCGATTTTTCTTCGGTATCGTCGTAGAGGTCAGCGCCGGGGAATACATGCGGGTGACGCCTGACCAGCTTGCGCACCAGGGTGTCGACAATACGGGGAAAGTCAAAATGCCCCTGCTCCTGCCCCAGTTGCGCATAAAAGATCACCTGAAACAGCAGATCTCCGAGCTCCTCGTGCAGATGCTCGAAATCTTCCCGCTCGATGGCTTCGGCAACCTCGTAGGCTTCCTCGATCGTGGACGGGACAATAGACGCAAATGTCTGTTTTAGATCCCAGGGGCAACCGCCGTCGGGGTCGCGTAACCGGGACATCAGGTACTGCAGATCTTCGACCGTGTAACGCTGCTTCATTGTCACCCTTCTGTTTTCCGTGACCGCCGCTCAGTGGAGGATGCGCCGCTTGGCAGAGGCCACATTCGGCAACTGGTTAATGCGGTGCAATACGCGGCTGAGTTCCTCGAAATTGTGAATCTCGGCGGTAATCACCATATCCACCGTGTGCTTGTGTTTGTTCGAGTGGGTCTGCATCGCGGTGATATTGATACGCTGACTGTCCAGCATGGTGGTCACATCCCGCAGCAGGCCGTGGCGGTCGTACGCCTCCACCATAATCTCCACCGAGTAGACGTCGGTGGGCTTCTCGGCCCACTCCACCTGCAGAATTCGCTCCGGCTCTTCCGACTGCATCCGCAACATATTGGCGCAATCTTTACGGTGAATGGAAACGCCGCGTCCCTGGGTGATATAGCCCATGATCTCATCCCCCGGCACCGGATTGCAGCAGCGGGCGATCTGGGTCATCAGGTTGCCCACCCCGTCGATATACACATCCGCCTGGCCGTCGCGGGCTACCGGCGCGGTGAGGGAGAGCACCGGCTCACCCTGCTCCACTTTCACCATACGCTGGGCGGCGTTCAGCACCTGGCCCACACCAATATCGCCGGCGCCGACCGCCGCATACAGGTCGTCCAGCGAGTGCATGTTGAGCTTTTTGGCGAGTTTCTCGAAGTCGAAGTCCACCAGCGCCAGCTGCTTGAACTCGCCGTCGAGAATCGTGCGCCCTTCCGCAATATTCTGGTCCCGCGCCTGCTGTTTGAACCAGTGAATGACCTTCGCCCGGGCTCTCGAGGTGGTGATATACCCCATGCTGCGGGAGATCCAGTCGCGACTGGGAGCCTCCCGTTTGCCAGTAAGGATCTCGATCTGGTTGGCAGTCTGCAGTTCGTGGTTCAGGGGGACGATACGCCCATCGACCTTGGCACCGCGGCAGCGGTGACCGATTTCAGTGTGAATCTTGTAGGCGAAATCCAGCGGCGTCGCCCCACGGGGCAGATCGACCACATGCCCGTCCGGGGTGAACACGTAAATCCGCGTGTCGACATCGCTCGCCTGCAGGTCCTCCTGCAGCGGGTTGCCGCCCACCTCCTCATGCCAGTCGAGCACTTGCCGCAGCCAGGAAATTTTCTGTTCGTAACCGTCCTGGCCGTCCAGTTGCCCGGACTTTTTATCCGTGCCCTTGTAGCGCCAGTGTGCACAAACCCCGTATTCAGCCTCTTCGTGCATGGCAAAGGTACGGATCTGCACCTCGAGCACCTTGCGGTCCGGACCGATTACGGCGGTGTGCAGGGAGCGATAGCCGTTGTCCTTGGGCGAGGCAATGTAATCGTCGAATTCGTTGGGAATATTGCGCCACAGGTTGTGCACGATACCCAGCACCGCATAACAGTCGCGCACGGTGGGCACCAGGATGCGCACGGCACGGATGTCGTAAACCTGGGAAAAGCCGATATTTTTGCGGCGCATCTTTCGCCAGATACTGTAAATATGCTTCGCCCGGCCAAATACTTCCCCTTCGATTTCCGCTTTGGCGAGCTCATTGCGCAGCAGGCTGAGGACATCGTCGATGTAGTCCTGGCGTGCGAGGCGCTTTTCGTCCAGCAGCCGTGCGATCTGCATGTAATCGTCGGGTTCGAGGTAGCGGAACGCGAGGTCTTCCAGTTCCCACTTGATGTGCCCGATGCCGAGCCGATGGGCGAGGGGCGCATAGACATCCGCAACCTCCCTGGCCACGCGACGCCGCTTGGCCTCGTCGGCTTTCTTGGCCGCGCGGATGGCGCAGGTGCGCTCCGCCAGTTTGATCAGGGCAACGCGTACATCGTCGACCAGCGCCACCAGCATACGGCGGATATTTTCCGAGTGTTCCTCGACCGCGCCGCTCTGGTTTTCCTCGCCAGTATCCGCGGTGCGATTGCGGATCACCGCCATCTGCAGAACGCCGCGAATCAGCTTGGCGATGGTTTCCCCCATCTCGTCGGAGACGGTTTTCAGCGGCAGGCGCTTCTCCCGCACCGCGCGGTAAAGCATTGCCGCACACAGGGCTTCGCCGTCGATTTGCAGGTCTGCAAGTATCTCCACCATCTCCAGGCCGGTGAGAAAGCTGCTAGTGCCTTCGACCCAGATATTTTCCGCATCGATGGCTTTCTGTTCCGCTTCCTCGCTCAACTCGACGGCTTTGCGCAGGGTAACCAGGGCGCCGCCATCGAGCTTTGCCATGGCCTGGATGTGACGCAGCCAGGCTTCGCGGTCGAGGGTGCCGTCGGCCAGTCGCGGATAATTTTTTCTGACTTGTACCAATGTATTAACTCGCGGTCAGAAGGATAGGAAATCGGTTTTCATTGCCGAGGCCCGGGGCACTATGCCGGTGTCCGGGCATCAAACAGCCCCGATGACAGGTAGCGGTCACCGCGGTCACAGATAATGGCGACGATGGTGGCATTTTCGACTTGCTGGGACAGCTTCAATGCGCCAGCGACCGCACCGCCGGAAGACACACCACAGAAAATGCCCTCTTGCCGCGCCAGACGGCGGGTCATCTCCTCGGCCTCGCTCTGGCTAATATCCATTACCTGATCCACCTCCTCCGGCACGAAAATTTTTGGCAGATAGGCCTGGGGCCAGCGACGGATACCGGGGATTGCCGAGCCCTCTGTCGGCTGCAGGCCGATTATCTGGATGGCCGGGTTCTGCTGCTTCAGGTAGCGGCCACACCCCATGATGGTGCCCGTCGTGCCCATGGAGGACACGAAGTGTGTAATCTGCCCACCGGTCTGCCGCCAGATCTCCGGCCCGGTGGTCTCGATATGCGCGGCGGGGTTGTCCAGATTGGAAAACTGATCCAGCACCAGGCCCTGACCTTCACCCTGCATTTGCAATGCCAGATCCCGCGCACCTTCCATGCCCTGCTCGGCGGTCACCAGGATCAACTCGGCACCGTAGGCGGTCATCGCCGCCTTGCGCTCATCGGTCGCACTCTCTGGCATGATCAGGATCAGACGGTAGCCCTTGATCGCCGCCGCCATGGCCAGCGCAATGCCGGTGTTGCCACTGGTGGCCTCGATCAGTGTGTCGCCGGGGCGAATCTGCCCACGGGCCTCGGCGCGGCTGATCATGGACAGCGCTGGCCGGTCCTTTACTGAGCCCGCCGGGTTGTTGCCCTCCAGCTTGAGCAGGATGGTATTGGAGGTGTCGCCCTGCAGGCGCTGCAAACGCACCAGCGGCGTATTCCCCACACAGTCGGCAATCGTTGGGTATTCCATAGTCAACATCGGGTCCATCGGACGGTTCATGGAGCTGCTCAGGGGACTGAGCGGGCGCACATTCTACCCCCGAGCCGCCGCGGCTGCGAATTCGCAGCGTCGGCCAGCAGAGTAAACCGCATAAAATCTGCCTCACTTGGGGTGGTATCTGCGGCCAGCAGGGGTAGAATCGGACAAAAATAACACAACCCAGAACCTTGCCATGGCCCTCGCCCCCCAAACTGATCCAAGCGTTCCGGCACAAGCAGCTGCCGCTGGCAAACGCCGCAGGAAGCGCCCGGGCTCCCGCCGCCGGCTGTCCCTGCGCGCGATACTGTTCCGTTACACCATGGCGCCCGCGCTGATCCTGGCCCTGCTGCTGTGCCTGCTGTTTACCCTGCAACAGATGAGCGACCGCCGTGACCTGTTACTGAGTCACGGTCGCGCCAGTGCCGAACAGCTGGTGGAACTGATCCACCTGAGCGACGGCCACTCGTTCGAAGACCGCATCCAGTGGCTCGACAAAAGCCTGATGGCGCTGATGCTGGAGCGGGACATGATCCGCTCGGTACAGCTCTACCGCGCCGACCGCAATGCGGAAGGTGCCGAGGAGTTCAAACTGATCTCCAGTGTCGGGCCCCGCCCCCGCACGACCTTTACCGCCAATGCGCTCCGCGGCAAACAGGCCCATATCCACGAGGACCTGAAAAGCCTCCAGGTGCTGCACCCCCTGCGCGGAGAAAACACCAATTGCTGGCTCAGTATCGAGCTGCACCGCCCCTACTTTCTGGTGGGTACCTACCAGGTAGCGCTGGTGGGCTTGCTCGGCCTGATCGTGTGCGCATTGATTGCGCTGGTCTGGGCAGTAGCGCTGTCCGAACGCGCTTCCCGCAGCCTGGAGCGATTCAAGGATTCACTGCGCGACATCGGGCAGGGAAAATTCAATGCCCGCACTGCCGACTCAGGAAACCTGGAACTTTCGCAGCTGGCGGAAGAAATCAACCTGATGGCCGACAATCTGTCGGAGTATCACCGCGATTACCAGGAGGGCCTGCACCAGTCCATGGAGGACCTGCGCCAGTCGCTGGATTCCATGGAAGAACAGAATATTGAACTGGAACTGGCGCGCAAAAAAGCGGTGGAAAACAGCCGGGTAAAATCCACCTTCCTGGCCAATACCAGTCACGAGATCCGCACGCCGCTGAATGGCATCATCGGATTTACCAACCTGCTGCTGAAAACCGAGGTCGACCAGCTACAGCAGGACTATCTTCAGACCATCCTGCGCTCTGCGGAAAGCCTGCTCACCACCATCAACGATGTCCTCGATTTCTCCCGTATCGAATCTGGCAACCTGGTGCTGGATCACAGTCCAATGAATCTCGGCCAGGTGCTGGAAGAGACCCTGCAGATACTTGCGCCCTACGGTTACGAGCACAACCTGGAACTGGTGCCTTTCGTGGACCCACAGTTGCCCCCCTCCCAGATTGGCGATCCGCTGCGCATCAAGCAGATATTCACCAACCTGGTGAGCACCGCCATCCGCTGCTCGGAAAACGGCAGTATCCCGGTGCGGATCACGGTACAGAGTGGCAAGGAATCCGAGCTCACGGTGCGCATCGGCATCGTCGACAACGGTGCTCGATGTGACGATCAGGGTCGCCGCGAGCTCAAGCAGCTGCTCGGCAATAATCCGCCGCAGCAGATGAGCAACAACGCCATGGGCCTGGGTATCGCGCGCAGCCTGGTGCAGACCATGAATGGCGAATTGAGTATCGAGGACAATGACCAGGGGGGCTGCTCATACTGGGTGCAGCTGCCGTTGACCATCGATCGCAATCGTACGGCCGTCACTCGCGAGCAGTTTCCGGGGTGCCGCCTGCTGCTGGTGGACCCCAACCCGATGACACGTCAGCAGATTGCTCAGCAGTTGCGCTATTGGCAAGCGGAACCTCTGGAGCACAGCGACGGCAATAACCTGGTCCCCGCCGTTGAGCAGATGTGGCGACACGATGCCATGCCCGACGCGCTGATTATCGATACCGCGGTGGCCGACGGCGACTTCGATACCTTCATTCCGGTCGTGCAACAGCTGGTAGACACTTATCAATGCCGGTTAATCATCCAGGGCTCACCGGTAGACCTGCGCCGCTGCTACGACGCGCTGCGCACACGCGTGCTCGCCTTCCTCGGCAAACCGGTGAGCCGCGATGGGCTGCTGCGTGCGCTGAAGCGGGCCCTCCCCCACCAGGCCCAGTCCAGACCTCAGACCGGAAGTTTCCCCAGCCTGCCCTGGCCGGCGAAACCCCGGGTACTGGCGGTGGACGACTACGAGGCCAACCGCCTGCTGATGAGCGAATTGCTGCGTGCACAGAACGTGGAAGTGGTGGTGGCCTCCAGTGGCGAAGAGGCACTGGAGCTCTGGCGCGAGCAACACTTCGACATGGTCTTTATGGATATCCAGATGCCCGGCATGGATGGCATTGCCACAACCGCAATGATGCGCGAGGAGGAGTCCGGGCGCCGCACACCGATCATCGCCCTTACCGCCCATGTCGGCACCGAGGAAAAATCCCGCTTGCTCAGTGCGGGGCTCGATGACTACCTCAGCAAGCCGGTCAGTGAAGCGCAGCTCACCCACACGGTAAAACGCTGGATGGAAATCTACGCTCCCGCAGAGCCCGAGCAGATGGCCACCCTGGCAGGACCGCGACTTGTCGATATTGGCGAGAGCCTGAACCTCGCCAACCTGGATCCGGGGCTGGCGCGCGACCTCTTGCGCATGCTGCTGAAAGGCCTGCACGCCGACGAAGAGGAATTGTCGCGCTTGTACCAGGAAGGCGATCTCGGGGGACTGTTCGAGCGGGTACACCGCCTGCATGGGGGCTGCTGCTACTGCGGCGTACCACGCCTGCGCAGCGCCACCCAGCAACTACAGGAACTGTTGCGCCCGCTGCGGGATCAGACGCAAGCCAATATCGACGGTGAAGCACTGGAAGCGGCCTATGAACTGGTCCGCAAGGAAATCCGCAGCCTACGCGACTGGGCCGCCGACCAGGATCTGGAAGCGCTGTTTGGACTCGAGATGGAAGCTGCAGAGGAACCCTGAAGCGCGCGAAAGGACTTGAGAGAAGCTTGGAGGAAGCTTGAGAGAAACTCGAAAGAATGGTGAGAGAAACCCGGTATCAGCCGCCGTAGACCTGGCGAAACAGCTCACGGCTTTTCAGCGGCCGATTGCCCAGCAGTGGTTGTAGCAACTTCCGGGTAAGTCGTTTGGCGGCAGCCAGGGTTTCGGCCTCGAGCACAAGGGCGCCCCCGACACCCCCTGTCGTCACCGCCGCGGGCGCCACAGGGTCGGCATCCGTCTCCAGCAGTTGCGCCATTTCCAGTAGCTGCGCGCCGTAAAAGTCTGCTGACCCCGGTACTTGCCCCACCGGCACCACCACCGGTACGAATCCATCTTCCGGGGTCAACCGGTAAACCGCGGCGGCCCGCACCGCCCCGTTTTCCATCGGGCTATAGCCCAGCTCCGGGCAGCTCCCCAACGACTGCAGCAAGTGCAGCTCGAACTGGCGCAGAGGCACCTCGAGCTCGTCACTGCGCTCGCCGGAAACCGCGGCCAGCACCTGCAGCAAACGCTGATAGGCGGCGAAAACGGACAGCAGGCTCTCCCCTTCCGGCAACAGGCGCACGAGCAGTTCATTGGCATACAGGCCCGCATACACGGCGCGCCCCTTGAGCCAGAGGGCCTGGCCGGCGCTTTCGAGGGGACCGAGGGTTTTGAGGTTGTGCCGCCCGAGCAGCGTCACCAACAGAGGGGAAAAAGGTTGCAGCGCACGCTGGCGGCGCTGCTTGTCGCGCCGCGCACCCTTGGCGATACAGGCGATACGCCCGTAGTCCGGCGTGAGCAACTCGAGAATCAGGCTGGAGTCACGGAAAGGCCGGGAGTGCAGGATATACGCCGGTTGCGGGGGCAGCTGCTGCACGAAGGTCCGCGTCCGCTCAGCGCTTGTCGACGTATCCAAGACTGCGCAGTGCGCGCTCGTCGTCAGACCAACCAGACTTGACTTTCACCCACAGGTTCAGCATCACCTTGCTGTCAAACAGGCGCTCCATATCCAGGCGCGCCTGCTGGCCAATCTGCTTGATACGCTCGCCCTTGGTGCCGATCAGAATACGTTTCTGCCCATTGCGCTCCACCAGTATGGCGGCGCTGATGTGCAGGACCTTGCCTTCCTGGGAAAACTCTTCCACTTCCACCGTCACCGCATAGGGAAGCTCGGCGCCCAGCTGCCGCATGACTTTCTCACGCACGATTTCCGCGGCGAGAAAGCGCGAGCTGCGGTCAGTAATCTGGTCTTCGTCAAAGAAGTGCTCGCCCTCCGGCAGACGCGACACGATCACATCTTCCAGGGACTTGAGGTTCGAGTCGCGCAAGGCGGAAATCGGCACAATCTCCGCGTCCGGGAAGCGCTCGGCCAGCGCCTGCAACTGCGGCAGCACCTCGGCCTTGTCTTCCAGCTGGTCCACCTTGTTGACAGCAATGATCAGCGGGCATTTCAGGCCGCGCAGCTTCTGCGCCACCAGCTCATCCCCTTCCGTCCAGCGCGCCCGCTCCACCACAAACACCACCACATCCACGTCGCGGGTGGAGCTGATGGCCGCGCGGTTCATATAGCGGTTAATGGCCTTTTCTTCCCCCGCGTGCAGCCCCGGCGTATCCACAAAAATGATCTGGTTGGCACCCTCGGTCTTGATACCGAGCATGTTGTGGCGAGTGGTCTGGGGCTTGCGGGAAGTAATGCAGATCTTCTGCCCCAGCACGTGGTTCAACAGGGTGGATTTGCCCACATTGGGGCGGCCGACGATGGCTACGTATCCACAGCGTGTAGGCGAGGTGTCTGAATCGCTCAAGGAAAATCTCCGGGCCTCTCTGGCCTGCGCACAGACCGTCAGTTGGCCTGCGTTAAAATGGGCATTGGGTACTGGTGCAGATTATAGAGTCAGCCCTGCCCGGTCAGTCGAGCGTAGGCTTCACTGGCGGCGGCCTTTTCCGCCGCCCGTCGGTTGCTGGCGGTGCCGCGCACCGGTGTATTCAGTCCAGCCACCCGGCACTCCACCACAAACTGCTGGGAGTGCTCTTCGCCGGCAACCTCCACCACCTGATAGTCCGGCAGCGGCTTCTGACGTGCCTGCAACCATTCCTGCAGGCGGGTTTTGGGATCTTTGGCGGTTTCCAGTGACAGTTTTTCAAGACGCGGCGCAAACCAGGCCAGCACCCGCTCGCGCGCGGCCTCCAGGCCGGCATCCAGGTAGATGGCACCAATAATCGCCTCCACCGCATCGGCGAGAATCGAGGCGCGGCGGTGTCCGCCACTTTTCATCTCGCCCTCTCCCAGCAGCAGGCACTCACCGAGCTCCAGCTCACGTGCCAGTTTGGCGAGGGTCTCACCACTGACCAGCTGCGCGCGCAGGCGGCTCATCTGGCCTTCGCGGCCATCGGGAAACTTGTCAAACAGCGCGGCACTGATGGTAAACCCGAGGATGGAGTCGCCGAGAAATTCCAGCCGTTCATTATTGCGGCTGCCGTGGGAGCGATGGGTCAGTGCCAGGGTGAGCAGGTCCGCCCGGGCAAATTGATAGCCCAGGCGGTTGCCGAGTCGTTGCAGGTGGAGGTCTGTCACCGGTCAGTATTCGTCTCGCTTGCGAAACTGCTCAAGGTCCACCAGCGGCTCACAGCAGAGCTCGGGCTTGGCAGTATTCAGTTGTTTGTCAAACTTCATCACCACGTCCACATTGTGGAACAGCGGCTGACGCAGCTCGTAATTGATGCTGACCAGGGTGCTGTCGGCACCGCGGATGATCTTGACCGCCTTGGCGGGCTCGCCGCGCACATTGTTGATGGTAAAGAAGCGGTCGAGCTCGCGCTTGATCTCGGAGTTGCTCATGTCGCGCACGCCACTCTGCTTGGACAGGGTCTGCAGGCCCTCTTCCACAAAATGCGCGTCCACATAGGCCGGGCCCAGTTTGGAGACGATGGTAAGACCGAAGCCGAACACTGCAATCACAAACAGCCAGCCCCAGTAACTCATACCCCGCTGTGCGGCCAGCGATCTCGGTTGTTGTAAAGCCATTGCGTAGTACCGTTTTATCGTTATTAACGCCGGTCCCTGGTTTCAATCGTTGCGATGGGCAGCGATTCCTAATCGATGCCACCTACCCGGTCAAAGCTGGGCAGGCTCAATAGTTTGTCCCAATGCATCCAGATTGCAAAGGCCTTGCCGACAATGTCTTTCTCCGGCACCACACCCCAGTCGCGACTGTCCAGACTGTTGTCGCGGTTGTCACCCATCATGAAGTAGTGTCCATCCGGCACCACAATCGCGGGCACATTACTGAAGCGGCTGGGGGCGACCTGTTTCGCCATCAGGTGACGGTGACCGTCGATGTCTTCCCACAGAAACTCTTTCTGAGGGTTGCCCGGAGGCAGTGCCTGAATCAGCTCCTGCGAGGCGGGCTTGCCATTGATATACAGCTGGTTGTTTACCACCCGGATCTGATCCCCCGGCAGGCCGATTACACGCTTGATGTAGTAGGTCTCATTGGCGTGGGGCGGGAAGAACACCATCACATCGCCACGCTTGGGCTCGCCAATATCGAGCACCTTGGTCCGTGACACCGGCAACCGCAACCCGTAGGCGTATTTGTTGACCAGGATAAAGTCCCCTACCTGGAGGGTGGGATCCATGGATGCTGAGGGAATCTGGAACGGCTCGACGATAAAGGAGCGCAGCACGAAAACAATCGCCAGAACCGGAAAAAAGGACTTGGCGTACTCCACCACCACCGGTTCCTGCTCCTGCTGACCCTTGGCCGCCAGGGCCTTGCGCGCGCGCGCCAGGAACAGCAGGTCAAACAGCCAGATAACCCCTGTCACCACCACCAGCAACAGCAAAATAAGGGGGAAATTGATATCCATTCAAACGTCTCTTTCTGACTGGTTCTTATCGATCGTTTCCATCGCCCCGGTCATTGCGCCGGGGCGTTACGCGGGTTAAAAAATCAGCTGTCTACCTTCAGTACCGCCAGGAAGGCATCCTGTGGCACCTCGACCCGGCCCAGCTGCTTCATGCGGCGCTTGCCCGCTTTCTGCTTCTCCAGCAGCTTCTTCTTACGGGTCACGTCGCCACCGTAACACTTGGCCGTCACGTTCTTGCGCAGGGCTTTTACCGTGGTACGCGCAATCACCTGACCGCCGATCGCCGCCTGGATTGCCACATCGAACATCTGGCGAGGAATCAGTTCTTTCATCTTCTCGGCCAGGGCGCGGCCGCGCTGCTGGGCGTTGTCGCGGTGCAGGATGACCGCCAGCGCGTCGACCCGTTCGCCGTTGATCAGAATATCAAGACGCACCAGTTTTGCCGGGTCAAAACGCACAAAGCTGTAATCCAGTGAGGCGAACCCGCGGCTGACCGACTTCAGGCGGTCAAAGAAATCCATCACCACTTCACTCATGGGCAGCTCGTAGCGCAGGGACACCTGGCCACCCACATACTGCATGTCTTTCTGGATACCCCGTTTTTCAACACACAGGGTGATCACATTGCCCAGATAATCCTGCGGCACCAGGATATTGGCTTCGACGATGGGTTCGCGCATCTCCTCGATCATGCCCAGGTCGGGCATACGCGAGGGGTTGTCCATATTCACCACGTCGCCATTGGTCAGCTGCACCTCGTAAACCACGGTCGGCGCGGTGGTGATCAGATCCAGGTCGTATTCGCGCTCCAGGCGCTCCTGGATGATCTCCATGTGCAGCATCCCCAGGAAGCCACAGCGGAAACCAAAGCCCAGGGCATCGGAGGTTTCCGGCTCGTAGAACAGGGAGGCATCGTTCAGGGACAGCTTGTCCAGGGCATCGCGGAACGCTTCGTAGTCATCGGAGCTCACCGGGAACAGGCCCGCGTATACCTGGGGCTTCACTTTCTGGAAGCCGGGCAGCATCTGCACCTCGTCGGCGCCTTTGGCATGGGTCAGGGTGTCACCCACCGGTGCACCGTGAATATCCTTGATACCGGCAACCACAAAGCCCACTTCGCCGGCCTTCAGAATACCGGTCTCCTTGCGCTTGGGGGTAAACACCCCCACGCTGTCCACCACATGCGGGCGGCCGAGAGACTTGGTGACAATCTTGTCTTTGGTCTTGAGGGTACCCTGCACCACCCGCACCAGCGACACCACACCGAGGTAGCTGTCGAACCAGGAGTCGATGATCAGCGCCTGCAGCGGCGCGTCCACGTCGCCCTGTGGCGGCGGCACCAGGCGCACCAGATCTTCCAGCACATCTTCCACGCCGAGACCGGACTTGGCACTACAACGGGTCGCATCCGTCGCGTCGATGCCGATGATGTCTTCGATTTCCTCGGCCACTTTTTCCGGTTCGGCCTGGGGAAGGTCCATCTTGTTCAGTACCGGAATCACTTCCAGACCCTGCTCGATGGCGGTGTAGCAGTTGGCAACCGACTGGGCTTCCACCCCCTGGGCCGCATCCACCACCAGCAGCGCGCCCTCACAGGCCGCCAGCGAGCGGGATACTTCGTAGGAAAAGTCCACGTGACCGGGGGTGTCGATGAAATTGAGCTGATAGGTTTTGCCGTCGCGCGCGGTGTAATCCAGCGTCACACTCTGGGCCTTGATGGTGATGCCCCGCTCCCGCTCGATATCCATGCTGTCGAGCACCTGCGCCGCCATTTCACGGTCAGTGAGGCCCCCGCACACCTGGATAAAACGGTCGGCGAGCGTGGATTTTCCGTGGTCGATATGGGCGATGATGGAAAAGTTGCGGATATGGGAGAGATCAGTGGCCACTGCGAGGATAAAACCTTTTAAAAATCAGTGAGTTAATGGGCGGACCGGGCCGCGCTGTGGGCGCAAGTCTAACAGGTTGCGCAAAAAGTGCATCCAATCTGTCCGCAACCCCCGCGGTTACCGGGTGCGGCGCCAACAGGCGGCCCCGCCCCGGTGTTTACTCACTGGCTTCGATCGGCTCTGGCGGCGATCAGTCTTCTTCGATCTGGATGGTGCGGAATGTGGGCTGGCCACCGCGGAAGAAGCGGATCGGCAACAGCTCCCCCCGGGGCAGCTTTTTGACGATCTTCTCGTAATCCGCCAGGGACTCCACCTGGTCAAACCCGAGCTGGGCAATGATATCGCCACTGCGCAGGCCCGCATTGGCGCCGGCCTTGCCCGGCACCACCTGCTTGACCAGGACACCGCTGTCCACCCCGAGGCGCTGTTTCAGACTGTCGGGGATATCATCCACTGCCAGGTC
>Ga0207814_100236_pt1 | contig 46835 bp, 42 predicted proteins | sample TtaePargueraPR_7_FD_187755 | JGI IMG/M metagenome (GOLD analysis project Ga0207814, IMG submission 187755) | Aerobic enrichment media microbial communities from Bioluminiscent Bay, La Parguera, Puerto Rico - Tt and P1 (2) (SPAdes) | ecosystem: Environmental > Aquatic > Marine > Unclassified ... | reverse complement strand
ATGCTCAACAATCTTTTGTGCCAGTTCCGGGTTTGCGTTGCCGGTGAAGACCATTAAGTCAGCCACTGCGAGTACCTTTTTCGTTGGGAGTAGAAGATAGTAGTGAAATTCAGGTGGTTTTTGGAGCGAGAACTGCTTGCAGGATAGTGTGATGCCGTTTCATTGGGCGACCATTGGTGCAAGGTTTTAAAGGCGTGGGTTTTTCGCCCGGTATTTACTCGGTGGCTACCGAGTGCTCCGAAGCAGGCCAAGGATGGCCCGCCCGCAAATCAGCGCAGCTGATTTGTCGGGAGCTTAGCGCGGATATGTGCCGCGTTAAGCGTCTTTTCGTCAATTCAGGGATGAATTGATGAAAACTTAAAGAGTGGCTGGGGTGGTAGGATTAGCTTCGCCTGCGGCTCGCTGGTCTCCGCTGGCTGCGCCAGCTTCGGCTCGAACCTGTCAGAGTGCGCTGCTTTCGCCAGACTCACTGCCAACCTGAAAATATGGCTGGGGTGGTAGGATTCGAACCTACGCATGACGGGATCAAAACCCGCTGCCTTACCGCTTGGCTACACCCCAGCAATGTTGCAGCTGATCAATTTAGACGCTGGCTGCAAATTTCGCGAGCTGCCTGTGTGCAGGTGATTCATCGACACCCGCGGCAACAAAGCCATCCAACCCTGCGGGCCTTTGTGCAAACACTTCTCGTGCTGCGGCTTCCGACGCAAAACCGGCAAATACACATGCACCGGTTCCTGTCAGTTGTGCCAGGCCAAACTGCGCCAGCCACTCTCGGGCTTGCCGCACCTCGGGGTAGAGGCTTTCTACAAGTGGCTGAAAATCGTTGCCGGCGTGCTCGCCGAGCCAGTGTTTATCCAGCCGCCTGTCGCGAAGGGCCGCTAATGTAATTGCGGCGGAATCTCTTGTCAAACGCGGATCGGAAAAGAGTGCCGCAGTGCTGATATGGCAGGGTGGGAACAGCACCAAATACCACTGGGGGTCGATGCACACCGGAGTCAGCTTCTCTCCCACGCCCTCCGCCCACGCGGAGTGACCGCGCACGAATACCGGGATATCCGCGCCCAGTTGCCGTCCCAGTTCCGCCAGCTGGTCCTGGGAAAGTCCACAGCGCCACAGGTGGTTGAGGCCCAGCAGTGCAGTTGCCGCATCGCTGCTGCCGCCGCCAATACCGCCGCCCATTGGCAGCACCTTGTCCAGTTTGATGTGTACGCCCTGGCGACCACTGGTGCTTTTCCGCAGCAGTGTGGCGGCGCGATAGATCAGGTTCTCCTCCATCGGGACCGAGAGGCCCGGGCACTCGACCAGGATGCGGTCGTCGTCGCGCAGGGCAAAGGAGAGGGTGTCACCGAAGTCCAGCAGCTGAAACACCGTCTGCAATTCGTGGTAACCGTCTTCGCGCTTACCCAGGATACGCAGGATCAGGTTCAGTTTGGCGGGGGCGGAAAGCTGCAGGTTGGGCATGGGGCGGCGGTCTGCTGAAACAAAAGCGGGAGTTTATCAGCAGACCGCGAGGGCGGCTAAGGCTTGCTTACTTGGGCAGCCATTCCTTGATGACAAGCGTTACGTTTACCGGGCCCGCGGCCTGATTGGTGGCCGCCTTGATGCGGGTGGGTAGAAGGTAAGCGCCAACTTTCTGGTAGTCGCTGAACCGCAGTTGCCAGCCGGCCTGGGTCAGGCTCTGTAGCAGTCCCTGGGCGTTGGTCTGCTTGCCGGCCACCGCGCCAGGAGCCGGTAGACCTCGTACCCAGTAAAACATTTCGCCGACCGGTAGCGGCCAGCCCATGATCTGTTCGGTAAGCTCGCTGGGGTCGGCGGCAAATACCGCGGGGTCGCTGCCCCGCTGCAGGCTGACGCCGGTAGGGGAGCCGCTGATCAGGGTGGCGCCGGCACCGAGGGGGCCGCTGAGGTGAATGCGGTAATTGCTGTTGGCCTGCTGCCAGGTCATATTGGCGCTGCCGTTCTCGCGGGGCGAGCGCACGCCGAGTTTGCCGTTCGCTTCCCAGCGCAGCAGTGCCGCTGCGGACTGGGGCTGCGCAGTTGTGGTTGCGGGCTCGGGCGCCGGCGGTTGCTGTTGCTGGGTGCTGCAGGCACCGATTGCGAGCAGCGACAGCGCCGCTGCAAATGCGCCCAGCCGTTTGCGGTACTGGTTAAGTCGCGGTGCGGAGAAAAGTTCAGCTTTCGGTAACATGCTGTTCCAGTCGTTGTTGATCCTGCAGTCGCTGCATGGCGGCAGGAATTATTTTGCTTTCCGGGTTGCTCTTCAGCCCGGCTTCCCAAATCTGCATGGCCTGCTGGTGCTGTCCGATTGCCCACAGGGCCTCCCCCAGGTGTGCGGCAATTTCGTGATCGTCCAGCAATTCCAGTGCCCGTTGCAGATACTCAACCGCTTCGCTGTAGTTGCCCAGGCGGAAATGCGCCCAGCCCATACTGTCGATAATCGCCGGATCATCGGGGCTGAGGCTCAACGCCTTGTCGATCAACACCATGGCTTCATTCAGGCGGTCGTCGTACGACAACAGTTTGTAGCCCAGTGTGTTGAGCAGGTTCGCATTATCCGGATCGCGGGACAACAGCTTGCGCAAACCCAGTTCAAAATTCTCAAGGTCGCCCAGCTGTTCGCTGGCCATGGCGTGGGCATAGATCACACGGCTGCTGGCATCTTCACTGGCGAGTGCGGCAGTGAGAACGTCGCGGGCTTCGCGCAGCTGGTTGTGTTTGCTGAGCAGTTCCGCCTGCATCAGGTAGAACTGCTCCTGCTGGGTGGGGTGGCGCTGGCGGAGTTCATCGAACCAGATGCCGACTTCCTTGAAGTCTCCACTGGCCGCCAGCAGGTTGGTGCCCTGGGCGATGGCCTGCACGTAGTCGCTGCCGGGGCGCACCAGGCGATAGTGGACAACCGCATCCTGCGCCCGGTTCTGTTGCGCGGCGATACCGCCGAGATAGAAATGCGCTGCGGATTCGTGCTCCTCCAGGGCGAGGAGTTTTTCCAGCAGCGGCTTGGCGGCGTCAAACTGATCGGTTTCATACTGGATCAGGGCCAGGGACAGAATCAGGTTGGCGTCGTTCGGGCGCTGCTTGACCAGTTCCGCGAATTGCTGCTGTGCCAGGTCCAGATCTTCACGTATCAGCAGGCGGGCGTATTGCAGGCGCAGGCGGCTTTCCCGCGGGTACAGGTCAACCAGGTTTTCCAGGAGCGCGCGGGCCTCGTCCTGGCGTTCCATGTCGATCAGGATGTGGGACTCCAGCAGGGGGGCGTCGAGCAGCGCGGGGTCCTGTTCCTGCACCAGGCGGGTGATTTTCAGGGCTTGGTCCAGTTGCTTGTTGGCGCGCAGTACCATTGCCAGTGCCAGCGAGGCCTCATGGTTGCGGGGGTATTTTTGTGACATGCGCTGGAAGTCCGGCAGTACCTCGGCGGCCATGTCGTCACTGGATACCGCGGTGGCGGCAACGGATTGCAGGGGCGCGTCGCCCCCCAGGGCCATGGCCCGCTCGGCGTGCTCCAGCGCCTTGTGCACTTCTCCGGCCAGGGTCAGTTCTGCGGTGGCCGCCAGTTGCGCCTCGGGGTTGTCCGGTTCCAGCTCCACCCACAGGCGCGCGGAGCGCAGCGCGGCGCGGCGCGCATTGAGGAAGCGGGCAATGCGGGTGGCGCGTGCGGCGACTCCCGCATCCTGGGTGCGCTCCGCCTGGAAGTAGTAGTTGGCCAGGGCCAGGTCATACTGCTCCCGGTTCCCCGCGACCTCGGCGACCAGCAGGGTATAGAAGGTTTCGATCGGGAAGGGGGTGTGGCTCTCCCGGGCGCTGTCCCCTGACCGGGACTGGTCTCCGCCGGCGCTGGTGGGCTCCTGGGGCAGGGCTACGCTGACCTCGTCTGCCTCTGTCGGGGTTGCATCGGCTTCGCCGCTGGCGCTGTCGATTGCCGGTTGCTGCACGCAGGCTGCAAGCAGTGCCAGGCACGCGGGTAGCAGCAGGTTGGTCGCGGTTTTGCCGATTCTCGCACCTCGCCCAGGTCGGGTCGGGGAGGTGGCGTGAGTGATGGTGGTGAGTTCCCGGGCTAGCGGGAGCTTGCGCATAAATCTGGGATGCATAGAAACGTGTCCGTACGTTCGCGCCTGTATCCCTTCCGCGCTGTCTGGCGGGCAAGTTGCCCCCAGAGGCTGGCGTCTTTGCCCGCGGCTGCTGGGGATTCCCATGCCCGGGGCGGTTGGGGTGGCGCTGGATGGCGTATTTTTCCGGGTTATCGCCGTATAATTCTAGTTGCGATTTCCGGAGCCGTTTGCCCCGGGTGGGGAGGCGGTGAAAAGTCTGCACCAATTTACACTGACCCCACGGACAGCGGGGGCGCTCCGGCGTCTGTATTCCCGATCAATCAGGGGCATAGATTTTCACCGCTTGCATGGCCGGCAGCCGCCCGGGACAATATGCGCCCTTTTTGCCGCCGGTGGCGTCGCCATTGCCCCGTGGCGCCACCAAGAACACACTGAACGGGTACCGAATGCCAATCCTCGCTTTGGGAATCAATCACGACAGCGCGCCAGTAGAGGTGCGGGAGCGGGTCGCATTTGCGCCCGAAGTGATGCCCAGCGCCCTGGCGGAGGCCCGCGCGGCCCTGCACAGCCCGGAACTCGCCATCCTGTCCACCTGCAATCGCACGGAAATCTACGCGGACGCTTCGCCGGAGGCGGTACTGCAATGGGTTGCGCAATATCACCAGGTGCCGCTGGAACAGCTGAGCGGCTGCCACTACCACTACCTGGACGAATCCGCGGTGCGGCACATGATGCAGGTGGCCTGTGGGCTCGACTCGCTGGTTCTCGGTGAACCGCAGATCCTCGGGCAGATGAAGTCCGCCTATGCGGTGGCGCGGGAGGCGGGCAGTGTGGGGTCGACCCTGCACAACGTGTTCCAGCAGGTATTTTCGGTGGCGAAGCGCGTGCGCACCGAAACCGCCATCGGCGAGAACCCGGTTTCCGTGGCATTTGCCGCGGTGTCCCTGGCCTCGCGCATCTTTACCGACCTGCGGGAGCAGACCGCGCTGCTGATCGGCGCCGGTGAAACCATCGAACTGGTGGCCCGCCACCTGCTCGACAAAGGGGTGAAAAAGCTCATTGTCGCCAATCGCACCTTGCACCGGGCGCAACAGCTGGCGGAAACCTTCGGCGCCGAGGCCATCTTGCTGGCGGACATTCCCGAGTACCTGCCGCGGGCCGACATCGTGATCAGCTCCACCGCCAGTCAGCTGCCGATCCTGGGCAAGGGCGCGGTGGAGAGCGCGCTCAAGCAGCGCCGCCACCGCCCGGTATTTATGGTGGACATCGCGGTGCCGCGGGATATCGAGCCGCAGGTGGCGAAGCTCGACGACGTCTATCTCTACACCGTGGATGACCTGCGCGGGGTGATCGACGAGGGCAGGCGGTTGCGGGAGAAGGCGGCGGAATCGGCCCATGTGATTGTGGACGAGGCCGCCCACGGCTTTATGCGTGAACAGCGCAGTCTGCGTGCGGTGGATTCCATCCGCAGCTACCGGCAACAGTCGCAATCGGTGAGCAAGGAAGAGCTGGAAAAGGCACTGATCCAGTTGCGCGCCGGCGGAGATCCGGAGCAGCTGCTGGAGCAGCTGGCCCGCGGCCTGACCAACAAACTGATTCACGCGCCCACGGTGGCACTGCGCCAGGCAACCGCCGAGGGCGATCTCGAGCGCCTGCGCATAGCGCGGGAAATCATCGGCCTGGCGCCGGAAGAAGAATTCCTATCCCCAAGTCCGGCAGCGTCGCCGGACAACAAGAAACTCAAGTAATGAAAGCTTCGGTTCAACAGAAACTCGAAAACCTTGTGGAGCGCCACGAGGAGGTTTCCGCACTGTTAGGTGATGCGGAAATCATCAGTGACCAGGGCAAGTTCCGCGATCTGTCGCGGGAGTTTTCCGAGCTGGAAGAAGTGGTCAAATGCTACGGCCGCTTCCGGGCGCTGCAGGACGACATGGAAGCCGCCCGGGAAATGCTCGGCGAAAGCGACGCGGAAATGCGTGAAATGGCGCAGGAAGAACTGCGCGAGGCGGAAGCCCAGCTGGAGCCGCTTGAAAACGAACTGCAAACGCTGCTGCTGCCCCGCGACCCCAACGATCGCAAGAATGTCTACCTGGAAATCCGCGCCGGCACCGGTGGTGACGAGGCCGCGATTTTTTCCGGCGACCTGTTCCGCATGTATTCCCGCTACGCCGAGAAACAGGGCTGGCGCATCGAGGTGATCAGCGAAAACCCCGGTGAACACGGTGGTTACAAGGAAATCATCACCCGTGTCGCGGGCGAAGATGTCTACGCCAAACTCAAATTTGAATCCGGTGCCCACCGGGTACAGCGGGTTCCGGAAACCGAATCCCAGGGCCGAATCCACACCTCCGCCTGTACCGTGGCGGTGATGCCGGAGCCGGACGAGCGCGACGCCATCGAAATCAACAAGGCGGACCTGCGCACCGATACTTACCGCGCCTCCGGCGCCGGCGGTCAGCACGTCAACAAGACCGATTCCGCGGTGCGCCTGACCCACATTCCCACCGGGATTGTGGTGGAGTGCCAGGACGAGCGCTCTCAGCACAAGAACCGCGCCAAGGCCATGGCATTGCTGCAGGCCAAGCTCAACAGCGCCCAGGAATCCGCCGCCGCCCAGGAAATTTCCGATGCGCGCCGCAACCTGGTGGGCAGCGGCGACCGCTCCGAACGCATCCGTACCTACAACTTCCCCCAGGGCCGGGTGACCGATCACCGTATCGGCCTGACGCTGTACAAACTGGACGAAGTGATGCAGGGCGCACTGGAAGAGGTGATCGACCCGCTGCGCACCGAATACCAGGCCGACCAGCTGGCGGCACTCGGGCAGCAGTAAACCGCCGTGGCCAGCGTAAAGGAAAACCTGCTGCGGGCGGCGGAACTCACGGAAAGCGACAGCCCGCGGCTCGACCTCGAAGTGCTGCTGTGCCACCTGCTGGGGAAATCCCGCGCCTGGCTGTACACCTGGCCGGAACACGAACTGGAACCGGAGCAGCAGGCCGCGTTCGACCGCCTGTTCGAGCGTCGCATTGCCGGCGAGCCTGTCGCCCACCTGACCGGCAACCGGGAGTTCTGGTCGCTGCCACTCAAGGTCAATCGCTCCACCCTGATACCGCGCCCGGATACCGAAGTACTGGTGGAAGCGGTGCTGGAACTGCGGCCGCAGGAATCGCTGCGCGCACTGGACCTGGGCACCGGCACCGGCGCCATCGCCCTGGCGCTGGCCACCGAAAAGCCACACTGGCAACTGCTGGCAGTGGACAAGATGCCCGCGGCGGTGGCGCTGGCGGAGGAAAACCGCCAGCAGCTGGGGCTTGCCAATGTGCAGGTACGGCAAAGTGACTGGTTCGACGGGGTGCCGCCACAGCACTTCGACGTCATCGTCAGCAACCCCCCGTATATCGACGCCCAGGACCCCCATCTGCGCGAGGGGGACGTGCGCTTCGAGCCGCGCTCGGCACTGGTGGCCGACGAACAGGGACTCGCGGATATCCGCCAGATCGCCGCGCAGGCGCGCTCCTACCTCGCCGCCGACGGCCTGCTGCTGGTGGAGCACGGCTGGCAGCAGGCCAAGGCGGTGCGGAAAATATTCGCCGAAGCCGGCTACCGGGATGTAGCGACCCGGCTTGACTATGCCGGCCGCGAACGCCTCACCCTCGGCTACCTCGATAACCAATAGCCAAAGCCTGTAAGGACACGCAATGCACGAACACGCCCATCACCACCACGGCAGCAACAATCTCAAGCCCCTGGTCTGGGGGCTGGTAATTACCCTGGCATTTGCCGGGGTCGAGGCCGTGGGTGGCTGGATCTCCGGCTCTCTCGCGCTGCTGGGGGACGCCGGCCACATGGTGACGGATTCCTTTTCCCTCGCCCTGGGGGCAGTGGCGGCACTGCTGGCTCAGAAACCCGCCAGCCGCGAAATGTCCTTCGGCTGGGGCCGCGCGGAAGTACTTGCGGCCATCGTCAACGCGGTGCTGATGCTGCTGATCGTGGTGGGTATCGCCATCGCCGCGGTCAATCGCCTGCGCGAACCGCAGCCGGTGCAGGGCGGCATGGTAATGCTGATTGCCGCCATCGGACTGCTGGTGAATGTCGCCGTGGCCTGGGTGCTGCACCGGGGCGAGCAGACCCTGAATATCCGCGGCGCGCTGCTGCACGTGATGGGGGACCTGCTGGGCTCCGTCGCCGCGCTGGTGGCGGGGGCGGTGATCTACTTTACCGGCTGGACCCCGATCGACCCGCTGCTGTCGGTGCTGATCTGCGCACTGATTCTGGTTTCCAGTCTGCGACTGTTGCGGGACGCGGTGGATGTGCTGATGGAGCGGGTGCCGCGGGAGCTGAGCCTGCCGGTGGTGGGGGAAACCCTGGCGGCGGTGGAGGGGGTGCGCTCGGTGCACGACCTGCATATCTGGCGGTTGGACTCGCGCATGATTTCCCTGTCCGCGCATATTGTGGTGGACGATTTACAGGCCTGGCCGGCAGTGCTGGGGCGCTTGCGCGAGACCCTGGTCAAGCGCTTCGATATCGATCACATCACCCTGCAGCCGGAGCCGCTGCATCTCGACGCTACGCCGATTATTGATCGGGTGACTAACCCGGAGCCATGAAAAGGCTTTGGTGGCGGGAGCGCTACCGGGGTTGTCAGTATCTCTCTGCGGGGGAGGTCAATCCTCCTCACTCTCTTCGCCGACCGGCTCCTCCGCCGGCAGCACCTGTTCGTTTGACTGATCTGCCGGCTTGTCTGCTTTTTCAGCCGCGTTTTCATCTGCGCCAGCTGCTTCCGTACTGGATGCGGGCTGCGGCTCGGGCGAGGGCTCCTTTGTGGCATCCGTCGCGGCTGACGTGGATTCCGGTTCTGCGGTTACTTCCTCCGGCGGGCTGATCTGCTCCTGCGGTGCCTGGATGCCGATGTGGTAGGCGGCGAAGCCCGGCTGTACCACCTGGTTCATTGCCATGCCCAGAACGCGCCCGTCGTACTGGGAGCGGATCTCCTTGCGCACATTGGTAATGGGGTTGGTGACCGTGCCCAGCAGGTCGCCTTTGCTTACCACCTGGCCCAGGTGCACATTGCTGAAAATGATCCCGCCGTTGGTGGCGCGCTGCCAGGTCGAGTTGTAGTACACCGGCTCCGGGTCGCCCCACAGGCGGAACTTGCTCACCATATCCAGCTGGTTCAGCAGCGTGCGGATACCTTTCACACTGTGGCTCACCGACAGTTCGTCCAGCACCATCGGCGCACCGGCTTCGAGGGTTACCGTGGGAATGCCAGCTTCCACCGCCGAACGGCGCAGGGTGCCCTTGGCGCCATTGCTGTGCAGCACCACTGTGGAGCCGAATCCCTTGGTCAGCTTCACCACCTTCGGATCGCGCAGGTCACCGCGCAGCTGCGGCAGGTTGGTGCGGTAGAAGGATCCGGTGTGCAGGTCGACAATCGCACTGCAGTGCTTGATCACCTTGTTGAAAAACGAGTTCGCAATCCGCGATGCCGACGAGCCCCGCGGGTTGCCGGGGAAGTGGCGATTGAGATCGCGGCGGTCGGTGAGGTAGCGGGAACCGCGGTGAAAGCCCTGCAGGTTGACGATGGGTACACCGATCACCGCGCCTTTCAGGGTGTTCGGGTCCAGGTTGTACATCACCCGGCGCACCGTCTCTATTCCGTTCAGCTCGTCGCCGTGAATCGCCGCAGTTATACACAGGGTGGGGCCGGGTTCGGCGCCATTCACCACCAGCACCGGGGTGCTGCTGTATACCCCCTCGAAGTGCTGGCTGGGGGACCAGGCCAGGCGCGTGGAGGTGGCCGGGGGCACTTCCGCTCCCAGCATGCGCAGCGGGCGCCCCTCTGGCTTCTGGGGCTCGCTGGGCACTTCCGGGGCCACTTTTTTCTTGGGCTTTTTCGGCGCTGCCGGTTTTGTCGCCTTCTCTGCGGGGGGTTCCTGGGGCGGTGTGGCCAGCTCTTTCTCACTGACCGGTTTGTCCAGCTCGATACTTTTCGCCTTGGGCATGGGGGTATCGTCGCCAGTGGATTCCGCGGCCTGGTCGACAACTTCCGGCTCGGGTGTGCCGGCGGTGTCCGTATCCTCGCCCTGTTGCTCGTCAGCGGTAACAGGTTCCGGATCGTTCTGCTGGGGCGATTCCTCCGCCCACAGGTTAGTGCTGGCAAAACACAGCATCAGCAACAGGGAGGAGCTCAGGGAGCGAGACAGCATGCGGTACTCCGGCATTGGTTAAAAGCGATCATCTACGGGTATTTGGCGCGCAATCGCGCCAGGGGTTCCGTGAGTGCGCGAGTATAGTTAATCGGTTCGCACCGAATTGCGCGGTATTTGGCGTTTCCGCGATTGGCCGTCACCGTGCCAGGGTATTTGTGCTGGTGCGCCGCAGGCGCAGCAGTAACAGGATTGCCGCGGTACCCAGCCCGATACAGATTCCGCTCCAGTAACCGTAGACCCCCCAGAACTGCTCCCCCAGCCAGTAGGCACTGCCGAGGCCCACCAGCCAGTAGGAAAACAGCTGCATGTACATCGGCACCCGGGTATCCCGGTAGCCGCGCAGTGCGCCCGATGCCATGGCCTGGGTCACGTCCACCAGCTGGAATGCCGCCGCCAGCAGTAGCAGGTTAACGGCCACGGCGATGATATCCGGGTTGCCGGTATACGCCAGCACCAGCAGGTGGCGCAGGCTGATCAGGACCACACCGGTAACCAGCGCGTAGACCACACCGCTGCAGACCCCGACGATACTGACGAAGCGGGCGCGTCTGGGGCGCCCTTGTCCGAGGACCTGGGCGACGCGAATACTCAGGGCCTGGGCGAGTGCCAGCGCCACCAGGTAGAAAATGGAGCCGATGCTGAGGCCGATCTGGTGGGCGGCCACAATGGTGGCGCCATAGGGGGCCAGCAGCAGGGTGAGGCTGGCAAAGAAGGTCACTTCGCTGGCGGCACCCACGCAGATGGGCATGCCCACCGCCAGCAGGTGGCGCAATGTCGCCCAGTGGGGGCGCGGTGGCAGCAGCTTGAGCGTCAGTGCGCGATACGCGGGATCGTGCCCGGCGTGCCAGTAGAGTGCGATGGCGATGCTCCAGCACACCAGGCTGGTGGCCCAGCCGCAGCCGGCGCCGCCAAGGGCGGGAATCGGTCCCCAGCCGAAGACCAGCAGGATATCCAGCGGGATATTGAGCGCGGCGGCGGCGAGGTAGATGCGCATCACCGGGCGCACCTGGGACATCCCCTCGCAGTAACCCCGCAGTGCACTGCCGACGGCGAAGGGCAGGGTGCCGGTGGCCAGTGCCGCCAGGTAATTGACCATCACGCTGCGCACCGGCGCCTCGGTCTGGATCCATTGGCTCCACCAGGGGGCCGCCAGCAGCGCGGCGATCAGGATCAAACCGCCAATCAGGGCAATCCACATGGACTGGCGCAGCTGCCGTGCGCAGCCGGGCTCGTCCCGCGCCCCGCGCAGGTTGGCCACCACCGGAGACACCGCCGCCAGCATGCCGATCATGGTGACCGCACACACCGCCCAGATGCTGGAGCCCAGCGCCAGCCCGGCCAGGTCGGTCTCCCCGGACTGCCCGGCGACGATGGTGTCGGTAACCCCCATGCTCACCACTGCCAGGTTACTGACCACCAGCGGGCCGCCCAGGTTGGTCAGGTGCCGCAGTTCGGTGGCGGTGGCGCGTTTGTAGAGCTTCAGCATGGACACAACACGAGTGACGGAAACACAAATAACTAAACTGGTGCGGGCGCTCGCGGTTTTGGCGGAGATCGGGTGGGCTGTAAGAAACCGGTGGCGAATTCGACCAGACAGGTAGCGGCGGAACTTATACAGGGGCGAATTATGGATGGCGGCAACAGCGGGTTCAATCGGATGTACCGGTGTTTTCTGCAGATACTGCGGCCTTTCGATGGTCTCGGTCCACTGGCGTTGCGGCTGTTCCTGGGGCCGATATTCATTCTTGCCGGGCTCAACAAGCTCGGCAGCATAGACGATGTGGCGGCCTGGTTCGGTAATCCGGACTGGGGGCTGGGGCTGCCGGCGCCGGTACTGCTGGCGTGGCTGGCGGCACTCACGGAGTTGCTCGGCGGCATCGCCCTGGTGCTCGGGCTGGGGGTGCGGCTGGCGGCAATACCGCTGATGGTCACCATGGCGGTGGCCGCCGTGACCGCGCACTGGCAGTACGGCTGGCACGCCCTGCCGGAGTCCACACTCACCATGCCCTGGGAGTGGCGCAAGGACCTGATCGCGGAGGCGGGGGTGCGCAAGGAGAAGGCCGTGGAGCTGCTCAAGGCACATGGCGACTACGGCTGGCTGACAGAGGCGGGCAATTTTACCGTGCTCAAGAACGGTATCGAGTTTGCGGCCACTTACTTCGTCATGCTGCTGGCGCTGCTGTTCAGTGGTGGCGGGCGCTATGTGAGCCTGGATTACTGGATTGCCCGTTACCGTCATTTGCCCGAATGACATTCTGTGACGATACCTGACGCATATAGATGATATACTCGCCGATTATTTGATCACTAAGTGAGTAATCCCTTGATTGGTAAGTTTTTCCGCCGTTCCGCCGACAGCGCGCAAGATGCGCCCACTGAAAAACCGCAGAAGCCCCAGAAGTCACAGGCTTCCGGTGCCGACACTAAGCGGTCGGCAGGGGATGACAAGCCCAAGGGTGGCCGCAAGCGCAGCAGCCGCAATCGCGATGGTGGCCAGCGCCGCAAGCAATCCGCGCCCTGGAGCCTGGAGCAGTTTTCGGTACCGGAGCAGGAAGGCAAGGTGCGCTTCCACGACCTGGACCTGCCGCTGCCGTTGATGCACGCGATCTTTGATCTCGGCTTCCAGTATTGCTCCCCGATCCAGGGCCAGTCCCTGCCGCACACCCTGAATGGCCACGACCTGGTGGGCAAGGCGCAGACCGGTACCGGCAAGACCGCGGCCTTCCTGATTACCGTGATCGACGACCTGCTCAAGCATCCGTTTGAGGGTGAGCGCTACGCCGGTGAGGCCCGTGCGCTGATCATTGCGCCGACCCGCGAGCTGGTGATGCAGATTGCCGACGACGCCAAGGGCCTGTGCAAGTACACCGACCTCGAGATTCATACCCTGGTCGGTGGCATGGATTACCAGAAGCAGCAGAAGGCGCTGAACGAGCGTTTTGTGGATATTCTGGTGGCCACCCCGGGTCGCCTGCTGGATTTCGTCAGTAACCGCGACTGCTTCCTCGACCAGACCGAGATTCTGGTGATCGACGAGGCGGACCGTATGCTGGACATGGGCTTCATCCCCCAGGTGCGCCGTATCGTGCGCCAGACCCCGCGCAAGACCCACCGCCAGACCATGTTCTTCTCTGCCACCTTTACCCCGGAAGTCGACGACCTGGTGGAGCAGTGGACCCTGGAACCGACCATCGTCGAGATCGAGCCGGAGCGGGTGGCGACGGATACGGTTACCCAGCATGTGTACCTGGTTTCCGGTGAGGAAAAGTATCCGCTGCTGTACAACATCGTGCAGAGCGATGAGGTGGAGAGCCTGATCGTGTTTGCCAACCGCCGCGACCAGTGCCGCCGCCTGCATGAAAACCTGGTTGCGCACGGGATCAATGCGGGGCTGCTGTCCGGTGAGGTGGCGCAGAACAAACGCGTGCGCACCCTGGAAGATTTCAAAACCGGTAAATCCAAGGTGCTGGTGGCCACCGACGTAGCCGGCCGCGGCATCCATATCGACGGTATCAGCCACGTGGTGAACTATACCCTGCCGGAAGAGCCGGAGGATTACGTGCACCGCATCGGCCGTACCGGGCGTGCGGGCAAGAGCGGTACTTCCATCAGCTTCGCCTGTGAAGACGATGCGATGCGCCTGGAGCCGATCGAGGAGCTGCTGGGCAGCAAGCTGAAGTGCGAGGTGCCGCCGGAAGAATTACTGGTAGAGCCGCCGAAGGTGCATGTAAAACGCAGCAGTGGTGGTGATCGCAATGATCGCGGTGGCAACCGCGGTGGTCGCCGCGGTGGCGGTCGCCCCCGTCGTTAAGTGTTGCTCGCTCCCGGCAGCGGCCGGGAGCAGCCTGCTAGTCATTTTCCAGTAGTTTCCGGTACCTGGCCAGTTCCTTGCGCCGCCCCTTGGAAACCTCGGGATAACACATGTCCATGCCTTTCATCGCCTTCAATACCGCACTGGCGACAATCAGTCGCATATTCTTTTTGTCGTCGGCAGGTACCACAAACCAGGGCGAGTAAGGCGTTCCGGTCTCATTGATCATGTCTTCAAACGCATTCTGGTAGTCGTCCCAGAAGGTTCTTTCCCTGACATCCGCCTCGGAAAATTTCCAGTTTTTGTCCGCTTCGTCGATGCGCGCGAGAAAGCGTTTGCGTTGCTCATCACGAGAAAGGTTGAGAAAAAATTTCAGGGTCAGTGTCCCATTGTCCACCGTATAGCGCTCGGAGGCGCGAATAGCTTCGAAGCGACTTTCAAACAGCGCATCCAGGTCGCGGGTATTTTCGCCCGGCATTTTCTGATATTTCGTCACCAGTTCCGGGTGTACCCGGCAGACCAGTACTTCCTCATAGTAAGAGCGGTTGAATACCCCGATATTGCCGCGTCGCGGCATGGCGACCGCGGTGCGCCAGAGAAAGTTGTGTTCCAGCTCTGTATCGCTGGGCCGCTTGAAAGAAGTGATTTCCACGCCGTGAGGATTGACGCCATTGAAAACGGCGCGGATGGTGCCGTCTTTACCCGCGGCATCCAGCGCCTGAAAAATAGTCAGCAGGCTATAGCGGTCATGGGCATACATGATCTGCTGGCGCTCATCGATTGCCCGTCGCAGCCGGCGAATTTTTTTCTTGTAATCCTTGGTGTTGGAGTAAAGCGGCTCAATCAGTGTCGGGCACTGCCCTTTCTTATATTTGTACTTGCCGTCAAACCGGATTTTGCTCCAGTCGATTTTCATCTGCGCCACCTGCTCACCCGTCCGGTTGCCTGTCTTACTTCAAAGGTTAGACAAACCCGGCGGGGAGAAGGGTGGGGAATCGCGCGGCGGGCTACTTTTTCGGCCCGGTTATGCCTTTCGGCCATTTTTTCCCGCTGTCACCGGACTGAATCCGGGGCGAGGGAACGGTGGGATCATTCGCTTCCTTTCCCTGGCCATTCACTCCGGCATTCGGGCCGCCAGGGCCTTTGCCGGGATCGCCGTCGGTCCAGTAACGCTCCACCCACAGTGCGGTGCCGCCGGCAACCGCTGCGGGCATCACGAAGATGTTCAGCAGCGGCACCATCTTCGCCAGCATTACCGCACCGCCGAAACCCAGGGTGGTGAATTTCTTGCGCAACAGCACGTCTTTCAGTTCGCTGAAGGAGCGCTGGTGGTTGTCCAGCGGGTAGTCGACGTACTGGATCGCCATGCACCAGGCGCCCCACACGGCGGTGAGGATTGCGGGGATAAAGACGGTCCAGCTGGTGAGCAGGGCGATGATGAAAATCACCAGGCCCCAGCCGAGAAAGTACATCAGTTTGCGCAGTTCCCGACCCAGGGTGCGGAACACCATGCTGCCGATGGACTCCGGGGGCGGCGGGTGGCCGGTGAGGAGTTCCTCGACTTTTTCCGCGAGAAAGCCATTAAACGGGGCGGCGATGATGTTGGTGATGATGCCGAACAGGTAGCCGTAGACGAGGAAAAACAGCAGCACCACGGCGATGGCAATCAGCCACGCGAGCCACCGGAATACCCCCGCGGCCCAGTCCGCCCCCCTGGCGAGGATTGCGCGCCACCAGGACATGTTGGAGGTGTCCACGGGTTCGTCGGACAGCAGGCTGCCGATATAGCTGGCGAGATCGTCGAACTGGCTGATCATCAGCCCGGCGAGGGCGATAAACAGGACCAGGTTGATCAGCAGGGGAATGATGATGAACGGGCGCAGCTCCTTGCGGGTGAGCAGCTGCGCCCCCCGGATCAGTGCATTGACGCCGTGTGCCGGGTTGGAAGTCATGGCTTACCGGGCTCCCGCCGCGCGCAGAATTGCGGCGTATTCCTGTCCCTGAGCGTGCTCGCCGATGCGCGCCAGCAGGGTCTGGCCTTCCGGGCTCTGGCTGTTGAGATCCAGCCCCTGTTCGGTGAACAGCCGCACGAAGGTGTCGAAGTTTTCCGCTTTCATACCGCGATAGGCGCGTTCCAGCAGGTAGAAGTCCCGGTTGTATCCCTCCGGAGCTTCACCGACCAGAAAGCCGGCGATGCGCTCGTCATCGAATACTTCGCCGAGTACCTTCTGTTTGTCTTTTTTCAGGCTCATTGTTACTTCCTTCTGTCAATTTGTGCCGGAAACGTAAGGGGCAGGGTCGCCATTCAGGAACCGCGGTGCGCGGTGCTGCTTGCTGGCCTGTTCGTAATTGTAAGCGGCGGCGATCAGCCTGTCTTCCTGGCTGGCGCTGGCAAAAAATGAAATCCCTACCGGCAGGTGCCGCACAAACCCCATGGGTACGGTGATATGGGGGTAGCCGGCAACCGCCGCCGGGGTAGTGGCGGAACCGGTATAGTGGTCGCCGTTGATGTGGTCGATTTTCCACGCCGGGCTGACAGTGGGGGCGATCAGAATGTCTACCTTGTGTTTCGCCATGGTGGCATCAATGCCCTGTTCACGGGCAAGGCTGCGCAGTTCCGCCAGCTTGCTGCTGAAACCTTCTTCCGCGCGACCCTGTGAGTCCTGCGCCATTTCGAAAATTTCCTGGCCGAAGTAGGGCATTTCCTTGTCCCGCGATTCGCGGTTGGCAGTGATCAGCGCTTGCAGGGATTTGTACTGGCTGGGGGAGTTTTCCAGGTATTCGTTCAGGGCGTCTTTGAATTCCCAGGCCAGCAGGTCGAACTCCAGCGCATTGATTTTTGCCAGGGTTTCGATATTGGCGTTGTCGACAATGGTTGCGCCCTGTTCCCGCAGGATTGCCAGTGCCTGTTCAAAAACCGCATCGGTCTGCGGGTTGTAGCCCATCAGGTTGCGCACGACACCAATGCGCTTGCCCTTGAGGCCGTCTCCTTTGAGGTGATCCGCGTAGCTGCCGGAGGGGGCGATGCTGTCGCTGTCCGCGGTGTCTTTGCCAACCATGGCGTCCAGCATCAAGGCGGCACCGGTAACCGTGGTGGCCATGGGGCCAGCGGTGTCCTGGTACTGGGAAATCGGGATGATACCGGTGCGGCTGATCAGCCCCAGGGTCGGTTTGATGCCCACAATACCGTTGACCGCGGCGGGGCAGGTGATGGAGCCATCGGTCTCGGTGCCCACTGCCAGCGGAATCATACCGGCCGCAACCGCAATCGCGGAACCGGCGCTGGAACCACAGGGACTGCGGGTGAGGTCGTAGGGGTTGCGCGCCTGGCCGCCGGTGCCGCTCCAGCCACTGGAGGAGTGGGTCGAGCGGAAGTTGGCCCACTCGCTCAGGTTGGCCTTGCCGAGAATGATGGCCCCGTGCTTTTTCAGCTGCCCGACCAGGAACGCGTCGCTCTGTGGCAGGTTGTCCTGCAGCAGGATGGAGCCGGCGGTATTCGGCAGGCCGTCGGCGGTGTCGATATTGTCCTTCAGCAGCACCGGAATCCCGTGCAATGGCCCGAGCACCTGGCCTTCGCGGCGCATCTTGTCCAGCCGCTGGGCCTCTTGCATGGCAGCGGGATTGAGCTGGGTTACCGCATGCAGGCGGTCGTTCAGTTGCTGGATCTGCTGTGTATAGCGGTTGACCAGCAGTTCCGAGGTGGTGGTGCCGTTTTCCAGTGCGGCGCGGATTTCGGAGGTGGTTGCAAGCTCTCCCTGGGTGAATCCCGGGCTGGAAAACGCGAGAAAAAGCAGACTGCCGACAAGGGTTTTTATTGTTTTCATGGGCCAAATTCCCGAGTTTATGGTTTTGATTGGCACCTCTGCACTGCAAAAACAGCACCGGACGGAATGGAAGTGCCGATGATCCGAGCCTAAAGGGGCCCGGAAAAAGGTGCAAGGGCCGGGCCAGCGGCCCTTGCTCGGGAAGGGAAGAGGGGGAGGTGTGGATTACAACAGGGCGTCCAGCTTTTCCTTGAGGATTTTGTTGATCATCTGCGGGTTTGCCTGGCCCTTGGATGCCTTCATGATCTGGCCGACGAAGTAACCCATCATCTTCGGGCGCTTGTCCGGGTCCGCATTGCGGTAGTTGTCTACCTGCGCTGCGCTGGCCGCGATTACGTCTTCAACCATTTTCTCGATGGCACCGGTATCGGATACCTGCTTCAGGCCCTTGGCCTCGATCACCGCATCCGCATCGCCCTCGCCATTCGCCATGGCCTCGAACACCTGCTTGGCGATCTTGCTGGAAATGGTGTTGTCCTTGATGCGCGCGATCAGGCCGGCCAGGTGCGGGGCAGTTACCGGGGAATCCGCGATAGACTTTTCCTCGCGGTTCAGCAGTGCTGCCAGCTCGCCCATTACCCAGTTGGCTGCCAGTTTTGGCTCGCCGGACTGGGCCGCTACCTGCTCGAAATATTCCGCGGTGCCGCGGTCCTGGGACAGCTGATCCGCATCGTAGGCGGACAGCCCGTAGTCCTTTTCGAAACGGGCGCACTTGGTATCCGGCAGCTCCGGCAGCTCAGTGCGAATCTGCTCGATATACTCGTCGGAAATAACTACCGGCAGCAGGTCGGGGCAGGGGAAGTAGCGGTAATCGTTGGCCACTTCCTTGCTGCGCATGGAGCGGGTTTCATTTTTGTCGGAATCGTACAGGCGGGTTTCCTGCACCACCTTGCCGCCGTCCTCGATCAGGTCGATCTGGCGCTGGGCCTCCACCTTGATCGCCTTTTCGATAAAACGGAAGGAGTTGAGGTTCTTGATTTCGGTGCGGGTGCCCAGTTCTTCCTCGCCCTTGAGACGTACGGACACGTTTGCGTCGCAGCGCAGGGAGCCCTGGGACATGTCGCCGTCGGAAATGCCGAGGCAGGTGACGATACCGTGGATTTTTTTCAGGTAGGCCACCGCTTCCGCAGCGCTGCGCATATCCGGTTCGGAGACGATCTCGATCAGCGGGGTACCGGCGCGGTTGAGGTCGATGCCGGACATACCGTGAAAGTCTTCATGTAAGGACTTGCCCGCATCCTCTTCCAGGTGTGCGTGGTGCAGGCGCACGGTCTTGCTGCTGCCGTCTTCCAGGTGGATTTCGATCTGACCGGCGCCGACGATGGGCTTTTCCAGTTGGGTGGTCTGGTAGCCCTTGGGCAGGTCGGGATAGAAATAGTTTTTGCGCTCGAATACCGAGCGCTTGCCGATTTCCGCATTCATGGCGAGGCCGAACATCACCGCATAGCGGAATGCCTCTTCGTTGGGTACCGGCAGGGTGCCCGGCATCGCCAGGTCAATGGCGCAGGCCTGGGTGTTCGGCTCGGCACCGAAGGCGGTACTGGCACCGGAGAAAATTTTCGATTGGGTGGAGAGTTGTACGTGTACTTCCAGCCCGATGACTACTTCCCATTCCACTTCGCTACTCCTTATTCCTGCTATTCTGCTGCCGGGGCGGTTTTGGTGTGCCAGTCACTGGCCTGCTGGAACTGGTGCGCCACGTTCAGCATGCGCGCCTCGTCCAGGTAATTGCCGGTGATCTGCAGACCCACCGGCAGGCCGTGGGCGAATCCGCAGGGCAGCGACATGCCCGGCAGCCCCGCCAGGTTGGTGGCGATGGTGTAGATATCTTCCAGGTACATGGCCACCGGATCGGCATTTTTCTCGCCCAGCTTGAACGCCGGGTTGGGGGCAGTGGGGCCCATGATGACGTCGACCTTCTGGAAGGCGTCGACGAAGTCCTGTTTGATCAGGCGGCGCACCTGCTGGGCCTTGTTGTAATAGGCATCGTAATAACCGGCGGACAGCGCGTAACTGCCGACGAGAATGCGGCGTTTTACTTCCTCGCCAAAGCCTTCGCCGCGGGAACGCATGTACAGGTCGCGCAGGTCCGCGGGGTTTTCACAGCGGTAGCCGTAGCGCACCCCATCAAAACGGGACAGGTTGGCAGAGGCCTCGGCGGGCGCAATCACGTAGTACGCGGGCACCGCCAGTTTGCTGTGGGGCAGGCTGACCTCCACCAGTTCCGCGCCGAGCTTTTCATAGGCCTGCAGGGCCTCCTGGACCCGGGCGCCGATCTCGCTGTCGAGCCCCTCGCCGAAGTATTCCTTGGGTACGCCGATCTTGAGCCCCTGGATGCTGTCGTTCAGGCTGGCGCTGTAGTCCCGCTGCGGGCGCTCGAGACAGGTGGAGTCCCGGGTGTCGGGGCCCGCCATTACCGACAGCATCAGCGCGGCGTCCTCCGCGGTGCGGGCAATGGGGCCGCCCTGGTCGAGGCTGGAGGCAAAGGCAATCATGCCCCAGCGGGAAACCCGGCCGTAGGTAGGCTTGAGACCGGTGGTGCCGGTCAGCGCCGCCGGTTGGCGGATGGAGCCGCCGGTATCGGTGGCGGTGGTGCCGGGCACCAGTTGGGCGGCCACCGCGGCGGCGGAACCGCCGGAGGAGCCGCCGGGCACCCGCTCCAGGTCCCAGGGGTTTTTCACCGGGCCGTAGAAGCTGCTTTCGTTGGAAGAGCCCATGGCGAACTCGTCCATATTGGTCTTGCCCAGGCTCACCGCACCCGCCCGGTTGAAGTTTTCCACCACGGCGGCGTCGTAGGGAGGTACGAAATTGTCGAGCATTTTCGAACCGCAGCTGGTGCGAACGCCGCTGGTGCAGAAGATGTCCTTGTGGGCGATGGGGACGCCGCACAGGGCCGGGGCATCTCCGGCGGCGAGGCGGGCGTCGGCGGCAGCGGCGTCTGTCAGGGCCTGCTCGCCGGTGACGGAAATAAAGCTGTTGTAGTGCCCGTCCAGCTGCTGGATGCGCTCCAGCAGGTGACTGGTGATTTCGACGCTGGAGAACTGCTTGTCGCGCAGGCCGCGGGCGATCTCGGCAATGGTCAACTGATGCATGGGAAATCCGGTTTCTTTTCTAATCTGTATATCGCGTCTGTTGTGGGGCGGGATGGTCAGTCGATGACCTTGGGTACCAGGTAGAGTCCCGCCTCGGTCTGCGGCGCCAGGGCGAGGAACTCTTCGCGGCGATTGGGCTCTGTAACCCTGTCGGCACGCAGCACCTGCACTTCGTCCAGCGGGTGTGCCATGGGCTCGACCCCTTCGGTATTGATGGCCTGCAACTGGTCGACCAGCTGCAACACATCCCCCAGGCGGTTGCTGACTTCGTCTATGGTTTCATCGGAGATGGCAATGCGGGCCAGCTCGGCCAGCTTTTCTACGGTTTGCGCGTCCACGGCCATGGGTTAGAGACTCCAGCTTCTCAAAGGCTTACTTGCGGCTACCCCCGGAATACCGCGGGGTGACGGGAAAGTGGGAATTCTACGGGAATTCAGAGGGGCGCAAATTTAGCATAATTAGCGGGCAATCTCCCAAGGGGGAGCTGCGGTGGGCTGCGGGACCGTGTCGGGGTGGGCAAAATACCCTTTTCGCCTTGCCCTCAACCCGCGCCGTTGTTAGAGTTTGCCGATTCTGGCCGGGAGCCCCGCTGCGCCCGGTCGCACCCTCGGAAATCGGCACCCGGGATCGGGGTTGATGCGCGGGCGAAAACGCCGCCCGGAACACAGAATTATTTGCGCGGACTAACTAACCTACTGGCGCTTTCCTCACAGGAAGGGCTGTCAGAACTATAAGTCAGCGCCGAGCGGTACCCGGAACGGACTGAACTCCGGGTACTGTATTTCAGATTAAGGTAATCGAATTCCATGTTTAAACGTTTGCGGGGCATGTTCTCCAGTGATCTCTCCATTGACCTGGGTACTGCCAACACGCTGATCTACGTGCGCGATCGCGGCGTAGTCCTTGATGAACCCTCTGTTGTTGCCATCCGCCACTACAACGGCACCAAAATCGTGGAAGCCGTGGGCGTCGAGGCCAAGCGGATGCTGGGCCGTACCCCGGGCAACATCACCGCCATCCGCCCGCTGAAGGACGGGGTGATCGCTGATTTCCAGGTCACCGAGAAAATGCTGCAGCACTTCATCAAAAAGGTGCACGAGAACAGCTGGATGCGCCCGAGCCCGCGGGTTCTGGTGTGTGTGCCCTGTCAGTCCACCGAGGTGGAGCGTCGCGCAATCCGTGAATCCGCCCTCGGCGCCGGTGCCCGCGAGGTGTGGCTGATTGAGGAGCCGATGGCGGCAGCCATCGGCGCCGGGCTCAAGGTCGAAGAGGCCAGTGGCTCCATGGTGGTGGATATCGGCGGTGGTACCACCGAGATCGCCATCATCTCCCTGAACGGTGTGGTCTATTCCGATTCCGTGCGCATCGGCGGTGACCGTTTCGACGAGGCCATCGTCAACTATGTGCGCCGCAACTACGGCAGCGTGATCGGCGATGCCACCGCGGAGCGGATCAAAGAAGAAATCGGCTGTGCCTATGCGGGCAGTGAAGTGCGTGAAATCGACGTGCGCGGCCGCAACCTGGCAGAAGGGGTGCCGCGCAGCTTCACCCTGAACAGTGACGAAATCCTCGAGGCCCTGCAGGAGCCCCTGACCGGTATCGTGCAGGCGGTGAAGAGTGCACTGGAGCAGTCTCCCCCCGAGCTCGCGTCCGATATCGCCGAGCGCGGCATGGTGCTGACCGGTGGTGGCGCACTGCTGCGCGACCTCGACCGCCTGCTGATGGAAGAATCCGGGCTGCCGGTGATAGTTGCCGACGACCCGCTGACCTGTGTTGCCCGCGGCGGCGGCCAGGCCCTGGATATGATGGACAAGAGCCGTCTCTACCTGGTGTCCAACTGATGCCGGCGCGGTGTCCGGGAACGGGCGCCGCGGATGCCTTTCGCGCAATTGACACCTGTGGTGCCGGTTGTGCGATAAAGGGCACGAAGCCCGACAATACGATCCAATAACAACACACCCTGACCAGGTAATGGGGGCCAGCCCATTAAACCGCTATTTACCCGAGGCCCGTCGCCGGAATCCCGCATCATTGCGCTGGGACTGGTGGCTGCGGCGCTGATTCTGATCAATCTCTACACCGACTGGCTCGATCCGCTCAAGGAACGCGCAGCAAATCTGGCCGCGCCTTTTTACTGGATTACCGGTACTCCCGGGCGCGTTGGCGACTGGGCCGGTGAGCAGTTGCGCTCCCGCGAAGAGCTGGCGGAAGAAAACAGTCGCCTCAAGCACCAGGTCATGTTGCTGGAGCAGCAGACCCAGCTGCTGGCGGCGGTGCGCGCAGAGAATACCCAGCTCAAGGAGCTGATGAACTCTGCGGAAAGTGTCGACCAGAAAGTGCTGGTGGCGCAGGTAATCGGTGTGTCGCCGGACCCGCTGGAGCACGTGCTGATCATCGACAAGGGGCGTAACGACGGGGTGCGCCAGGGCACTGCGATCATGGACGCCAGCGGTCTTTTGGGACAGGTGGTCGAGGCCGGGGATATATCCAGTCGCGTGCTGCTGATCACCGACGCCAGCCATGCACTGCCGGTGCAGGTGCTGCGCAACAGTGTGCGCGCGGTGGCCGAAGGCACTGGCGACCTGTATCGCCTGAAGTTGCGCCACCTGGCCAATACCAGTGATATCCGCGAGGGCGACCTGCTGTTGAGCTCCGGGCTCGGCGGGCGCTTCCCCGCCGGCTACCCGGTGGGCGAGGTCATTTCGGTGCGCCGGGATCCCGGCCGCGCCTTCGCCGATGTCGACGTCCAGCCCCGCGGGCAGATGAACCGCAGCCGGTTTGTGCTGGCGGTCATCGTCGATCAGGGCTGATCCCGCCATGGACGCTCACAACCGCTGGTTTATCCTGTTCACCATTCTGGTGGCGCTGCTGCTGGCAGTGATGCCGCTGCCCCTCGAATGGCTCTGGTTTCGCCCCGCCTTCTGTGCCCTGCTGGTGATCTTCTGGACCATACGCATGCCCCAGAGCCTGGGGGTGGGCTTTGCCTGGCTGGTGGGAATTGCCCAGGACCTGGTGACCGGGTCCACCCTCGGCGCCCACGCCCTTTCCCTGTCCGTGGTGGCCTATTTCAGTCTGCTGACCTACCAGCGCACCCGCGCCTTCAACCCGGCGCAACAGTTGATGTGGGTATTCGTGCTGGTGGGGATCAATCAGTTGCTCGGAAACTGGGTGCACAGCCTGGCGGGCAAGACGGTGCCGGGCCTGACCTTTCTGTGGCCGGCGCTGACAACCGCGCTGTTGTGGCCAGTGGTCACACCCTGGTTGCAGAGCATCGCTTCCCGGCTGCGGGTGCGCTGACAGGCCCGCGGGAAAGCTGTTACGGTGGTCATCCCAGGCCCCGGTTCGGCGTGCCCGCAGTCTGGCTGTAAAGCGGTGCAATGATTGCGGTTAATTTTCGACCGATACCGCTATAATCGTGTGCTTTAGCCAATAACCATAAGTAACTTTTTGCCCGTGCCCGAGATCAACCCTGAGAATCGACTGCTGCTCGCTTCAGCCTCTCCCCGCCGCGCAGAGCTGCTGGTGCAGGTTGGGGTGCCTTTTTCCACCGCGGCCACGGCGGTGGAGGAAGCCCGTGCCCCGGGCGAGGACCCACAGTCCTATGTACTGCGTCTGGCGGAAGAGAAGGCCCGCGCCGGGCGCGCCCTCGCCGGCAGCGCGGAGAATCTGTGGTCGCTGGGTGCGGATACTGTGGTGGTGGCGGAAAACCAGGTTTTGGAAAAGCCGCGGGATTTCAACGATTATGCGCGCATGATGCGCCTGCTGGCCGGTGCCGAGCACCGGGTGCTGACCGCCATATGCCTCACCGGGGCGGCCGCCACCTTCCGCGAGGTGGCGGAGACCCGGGTGCGCTTCCGCGACCTGAGTCGCCACCAGATCGAGGCCTACTGGGAGACCGGCGAGCCGGCAGACAAGGCCGGCGGCTACGGTATCCAGGGTATGGGCGCGCTGCTGGTGGCCGCCATCGAAGGCAGTTACAGCAATGTGGTGGGGCTGCCGCTGGAAACACTGGCACCGCTGCTGGAGCGCGCAGGTATCGGCTACTGGCAATTCGACAAGCGCAGTGAACTCGGCAGGGCGCAGTGAACCGGGAAGAATTGGGAGAGACGGGCCCGTGAGCGAAGAATTACTGATCAACGTGGCACCGATGGAAACCCGTGTGGCGCTGGTGGAGAACGGCGTGCTGCAGGAGGTTTACCTGGAGCGCAGCGCCCGCCGCGGCATCGTCGGCAATATCTACAAGGGCAAGGTTGTACGAGTATTGCCGGGAATGCAGGCGGCATTTGTAGACATCGGCCTCGAACGTGCAGGGTTTATCCACGCGTCCGATATTGCCCCGCTGGACGACGAGGGCATGGAATCCCGCGAGGGAGAGGTCGCCGATATCCGCGCGCTGGTGCGCGAGGGGCAGTCGCTGGTGGTGCAGGTGGTCAAGGACCCGATCAGCAGCAAGGGCGCGCGCCTCACTACCCATCTGTCGGTCTCTGCCCGCTATCTCGTATATATGCCCCAGACCCGCCATATCGGCATTTCCAACCGCATCGAGGACGACAGCGAACGGGACCGGTTGCGCAACCTGGTGGACCTGGCGTCGACGCGCCTGGCGGAAGAGGGCCTCAGCGGCGACGGCGGATTTATCCTGCGCACCGTGGCGGAAGGGGTCAGCGAGGAGGAGCTGCTGCGGGACATCCCGTTCCTGTACAAACTCTGGAGTGAGCTGGAACAGCGCATCAAAAGCGAGAAGGAACCGGCGATCATCTACGAGGACCTGCCGCTGTTTATGCGCGCCCTGCGCGACCTTGCGCGGCCGCACACGGAAAAGATCCGTATCGATTCCCGCGAGGCCCACGCCCGCGCCGCCAAGTTCGCCGGCAAGTACGCGCCGGAAATCGCCCCGCGCATCGAGCACTATCCCGGCGAACGCCCGCTGTTTGACCTGTACGGTGTCGAGGAGGAGATCCGCAAGGCCCTGCAGAACAAGGTGACCCTCAAGTCCGGAGGCTACCTGATTGTCGAGCAGACCGAGGCCATGAGCACCATCGATGTGAATACCGGTGCATTTGTTGGCCACCGCAACCTGGAAGAGACCATCTTCAAGACCAATCTGGAAGCGGCGACCGCTATTGCCCGCCAGCTGCGCCTGCGCAACCTCGGCGGTATCATCATCATCGACTTTATCGATATGCAGGATCCGGAGCACCAGCGCCAGGTCCTGCGCACCCTGGAAAAGTCTCTCGAGCGGGACCACGCCAAAAACAGTATTACCGGAGTTTCCGAGCTGGGCCTGGTGGAAATGACGCGCAAACGCACCAGGGAATCCCTCGGCCAGATGCTGTGCGAGCCCTGTCCCGTGTGCGCCGGCCGCGGTACCCTCAAAACCGCGGAAACCGTGTGCTATGAGATTTTCCGCGAAATCATTCGCGAGGCGCGGGCCTATGACAGCGACAAGATTATGGTACTGGCGAGTCAGGTGGTCATCGATCTGCTGCTGGATGAAGAGTCTGCCAATGTGGCGGACCTGGAAGAGTTCATCGGCCGCCCGATCCAGTTTCAGGTAGAGCCCATCTACAACCAGGAGCAGTACGACATTGTGCTGGTGTAACCGCATTAACCTTGCCCGCTGCGCCGGCAGTATCGGGAGTGGGTCCTGATGCGCTGGTTGCGCTGGTTGCGCTGGTGCGTGCGCAAGTTCTGGCTGCTGGTGGTGAGCATCGTGATCGCGCTCGCCATCCTGGTGCAGACCGGGCGTGTGCTGTCGCCGCAGGTGGGTAATTACAGCCCGCAGATCGGGCACTGGCTGTCGCAACGGCTGGGCGCACCGGTTTCCATCGGCGGTATCTCCCTGCGCTGGCAGGCGCTGGAGGTGGCGCTGCAGGTGGATGGCCTGAAGATGGGGGCCGGAGAAGAGGTGCACCTGGGGCGTGGGCTGTTCCACCTGGATCTGCTGGCGAGCCTGTGGCACCGCGAGCTGATCTGGAAAAACCTCGAGGTCGACGATTTCTCTGCGGATCTGCAACAGCGCGACGACGGCGGCTGGCAAGTGGTGGGTTTCCCCATTTCCGGCAACGCCGGCACTGCGCAGGCGGACAGCGGTGGTGTGCGCATCGGGGATCCGGCGCGGATATTTCAGCTGGGCCCCAAGGTGCTGGTGAGAAATGCGCGCATCGGCCTGGCGTTGACGGACGGTCAGAGCGCGGAACTGGAACTGCCGCGGGTCCTGCTGGAAAACAGCGGGATGTTTCACCGCCTTACCGCCAGGGCCTACGTCAGCGGGGCGATGGAAAACCTCCACAGTGGCGAAGAGAGCCTGCGCCTGGTACTGGAGGGCCGCGGCAACCCGCGCCATTCCGAGGATTTCACCCTGCACGGCTATGTGCAACTCAACGACCTGCTGGTGGACCGCGATCTGGTCGCGCTGCTCTATCGCCTGTCGCCATTACCGGAAAAGCTCCACTGGTACGGTCGCAAGATCGCCGGTGGACGCCTGTGGCTGGCGTCGGACGCCACCAGTGGATACAGCCTGCGCGGGCAGTTGAACCTGTCGCAGATGCCAGAAGAAAGGGATGAGCAATCATCTCCCGCGGCCGCTGCCACAAGCGCTACCGCGGTGAATAGCGAACCCACGGCCAAAACCCCGACACCCACCGGTTCCAATGCCCTGGCCTCCCTGCAGTCCCTCTCCAGCAACCTGTCCGGCCAGTGGCAGCCCGGAGAATCCTGGGGACTGGTATTGCAGCAGTTGAGCCTGAACTGGGAGCAACTGGAGGTTCCAGAGCTCAATCTGCGCGCGGGCGGTGACCGGGAGACCGGCGCCCAGCTGGCGCTGGATCAGATCGAACTCAAGGCCTGGCACCAGGTGTTGCGAGTGCTGGAACTGGTACCGGAAAAGGCGGACGAGTGGCTGGAAGCGCTGGAGCCCGAGGGGCAGCTGCGCAACGTGCGCCTGGCGCGCCGCCCGGATGGCGAGCTGACCCTGGCCGCCAACCTGCACCAAGTTGCCGCCGGCGCCCACCGCGGGGCGCCCGCGGTCAGTGGTGTAAACGGTTATCTCGCCCTGGATGGCAAGGGCGGGCGCGTCGAGCTCGACAGCCCGGCCGGCTTCAGTGCGCATTTCCCGCTGCTCTACGACCAGCCGTTCCAGTTCGCCAGCGCGCGCGGCACCGTGGCCTGGTCGCTGGATGCGGCCCACAACGAGGTGTCGGTGTACTCCGGCCCGCTGGCACTGCAGTCGGACAAGGGCAAATTTGGTGGCCAGTTCCTGCTGCAGCTTCCGCTGGTTCCCCATACCCGCCCATCGGATTTCACTCTCGCCCTGGGGCTTGAGGATGTGGCGGTTGCGGAGCAGCGCAACCTGGTGCCGACGGTGGTCAGCGACGACCTGCGCAACTGGCTGAATCAGGGCATCGGCGCCAACAACCGCGGCCATATCCGCTCTGCGGGCTTCGTGTATCGCGGATACGGATACAAAGAGGGCGAGGATACCGAACTGCTGGCACTGGGCAGCCACCCGGGGCGGCAGACGGTGCAGCTGCAGGCGGATTTTGAAGACAGTGACCTCGACTACGCCCCCGGGTGGCCCCGGGCCAGGCAGATCGACGGCCATCTCGCGATCAACGATGCCGAGGTAGTGGTCAATGCGCCCCGGGCGCGGCTGTGGAATATCGATGCCAGTGCTCTGCGGGTCACCGTCGCGCCGCAGCAGCGGGGTTCGCGGCTGGATGTGCGCGCCGACCTGTCCGGCCCCGCCGCGGATGGCCTGCGCCTGCTGCGGGAGTCCCCGCTGCGCGAGCAACTGGGAAGTGCGTTTGACGACTGGGCCCTGGGCGGGCGCCTTGACGGCGAACTGCGCCTGACCCAGGGGCTCGGCGGTGCGGCAATAGCGCCGCAGCAGCAGGTGGATCTATCCCTGAGTGAGGCGCAACTGGCACTGGAAAACCTCAGATTGGAATTCCAGTCGCTGAACGGTGAAGTGCATTACAGCAGCGATGCCGGCCTGACCGGAACCGCGCTCACGGGGCGCCTGTGGAATCAGCCCCTCAAGGCCCGCATTCAACACTTGGGGCAAGGGGATGAGCGCGACACCCAGGTCGTGGTGGAGGGGGCGGCGCGGGCCGAGGATATCGGCCACTGGAGTGGGCGTCCGGAGCTCACCTGGCTGAATGGGGCGCTGGACTACTCGGCCCTGGTCACTATTCCCGCCAGAGCCAAGGCCAAACCCTATGCTGCGGTACTGGAAATCAATTCCGACCTCAAGGGAGTGGCGGTAGACCTGCCGGTGCCGCTGGGCAAGACGGCGGAAGAGGAATCCCGTTTTGTGCTGCGGGTGCCCATTGGCGAGCAGGGCAACCTCTATCACCTGAGTTATGGCGAGCACCTGCAGGGACAGTTCTGGCAGGTGGGTAACCGGCTGGAGCGGGCATCCATCGCCCTGAACGCCCAGGCCAAATTGCCCAAGGCACCAGGGGTTTCAATTATTGGCGACCTGTCGGTAATCGAACTGCAGCCGTGGAAGCAGGCACTGGCGATCTATGGCGAACAGCCGCGCGGGGACGGCAGTGTCGATCGCGGCGCCGTGCCGTCGCAATCGGCGCAGGCGGATGAACCGCCCATGGCGGTGACCCTGGATCTCAGTACCGACAGCCTGAATCTGTCGGATAGTGTGCAGATCGAGAATATCCACGTACGCGGTCGCGGTCTGGGGGCGGACTGGCAGCTGGAGTTTGACAGCGAAACCGCGGCCGGCGCGGTGACCGGTATTCTGGATGCCGCGACCCCACTGCAGCTCAACCTCAGGCATCTGCGCCTGCCGGCAATGGCAACAGCGGAAGATGCGGTTCCCGAGGGCGCTGAGTCCGAGGCTGAAGTTGCGGCCCAAAGTCCGCTTGACCGCTGGCGCGGGTTCGATTTCGCCGGGTTGCCACAGGTCGACTTCAAGACGCAAAACCTGCAGGTCGGTGAGGAGTCCATGGGGCCCTGGTCTTTCCAGTTGCGCCCGTCGCCGGAGCGCCTGGTAGTCAGTGACATTCGCGGCAGCCTGCGCGGTGTGCAGATCGAAGGTCGCGGCGAAGGGGAGAACCGCCTCGGCGCACAGTTGATGTGGATGCGGGACGAGCAGGGCAGGGAATCCTCCCAGTTTATCGGCCGCCTGAGCGGCGGCAACCTGGGGCAGGTACTACAGGCCTGGGGACAGGAAGCAGTGATCGAGAGCACCAGTGCCAGCTTCGACACGGCGCTGCGCTGGGATGGCTCGCCGGCCAATGCAAGTGCCGACGGATTGTCCGGCGAGATTCGCATCGATATCCGCCAGGGGCGCTTCCTGCGCGCCAGTGACAACGCTGGCACCTCGCTGCTGCGGTTGCTGTCGCTGTTCAACTTTGACACCTGGGCGCGGCGTCTGCGGCTGGATTTCTCCGACCTGGTGCAGAGTGGCCTTACCTTCGACCGGGTGCACGGGGAGGTGTATTTCGAGGGCGACGGCGAGCTGCTGATCGCGGTGCCGATCCAGGTGGAGGGGCCCACCAGTGAACTGCAGATGGCCGGGCGCGTGAACATCAAGCGCGAGGACCTGAACCTCACCCTGGTGGCAACCCTGCCGGTGGGCAACAACCTGGCGTTCGTCGCTGCCCTCGCTGGCGGCCTGCCGGCGGCGGCGGGGGTCTACCTGATCAGCAAGGTGTTCAAGAAGCAGGTGGACCGGGTCGCCAGCGTCAGTTACCGCATCAACGGTGAGTGGTCCGATCCGGAAGTGCGCTTCGACAAGCTGTTCGACGACGGCGCCGCCGGTCGCGAAGGGCAGAGCGCGGTGGCGGAGAGCGCCAGGCGCCGGCAACAGAACCGGCAGCAGCAAAGTGCCCAGCACGCCGAATCCGCCCCCGGGCAGGCTCAGCTGCAACCGGAAGGCCCGGAATCTTCCGGCGAACCGCTGGAGCCGCTACCTGCGACCGGGCCCCTGCGGCAGGACCTGGCGCCGGGTGGCACGCAACCGGGAACCGGTGAGGTCTGAGTGGCTGTCGCAGGACCGTTGCGGGATCGAGGGCGGGAGTCCGGCGAGCGCGAGGCTGTGACAGGTTCCGGCTTTCGCGGCAGGATGGCGTCAAAAGCTCCGTCGAGCCTTGAAAAAACTGAATAATTATTCGATATTGGCGGCATTAGCAACACGAACAATAAGTAATAATTACTACTACTAGAGGTTGTCGCCGATGTCCGAGGTGGTTTCTTTGGCCGGATTGTCCATTACCCGCTACGGGTTGTTCCGCCTTTTCAAGTACGCCGTCTATTGCCTGCTCAGCTATAACGTGTACGCCTTCTTTGTCGAAAACCAGGCTGCCGCGGGCACCGTTTTTGCCGACGGTGTGAGCTTCGGAAAGATCATTGAAGCCTACAACGACTCCATCGATACCCTGGCCTGGGTGTTGCTGCTACTGGTGTTCGAGCTGGAAACCTGGGGGCTCTCGGACGAGAAGCTGAAGGGCAGCACCAAGTGGGTGCTGAATGGCATATCCGCGTTCTGCTATGTGTTTATTGTCTACTCGTTCTACGGCTATGTCTCGGAGATGGTCTCGCTCAGTCATCTGCTGCCGGCGGCGGCTTCCGCCTGTGACCTGGCCAGTAGCGGTGGCTGGTCGATGGTGCTGGAGCAGGACGATTATGTGGCGCTGACTGCGGCCAACTGCGGTTCGCTGGCGGATGCCCACCTGCTGCGCCTGGCGGATGCCCAGATTGTCGGGGCGGCGACGGTGTGGCGCGAAATCCAGTGGCTGTCCTGGGTGGATGTGATCAATGCCGGCGCCTGGCTGATGGTGGTTGCGATCCTCTCATTCGATGTATGGCTGCAGCTGCGCCACGAGCTTTCCAACTCGATCATGCGCTATTCCTCGGTGATCAAGGGCCTGTTGTACTTCACCCTGCTGATTTGTGCCATTTACTGGGGAATCAACGGCAGCTTCCTGGATTTCTGGGATGCCTTCCTGTGGCTGGTGGCCTTCTTCTTTATCGAGATGAACCTGTTCGAGTGGCACGCGGAAACCAGTGCCGAGTAGAAGCTGTGCCCGCTGCGGCACCGGCGATACCGCTGCCGCAGCTCCCCTGATTATTGTTCCTGCATAAAGAAATCCCGCAGATAGCGGAACAGCTTGCGCTGGTTGGTGGGCGGCTTCTTGTTGGCGATTTCCTTGCCGGAAGCGCGGATCAGTGCGCGCAGTTCCTGGTGATCCACAGTCGGGTGGGCACTGAAAAATTCACTCTGGGCTTCTTTGCCCCCTTCCAGCAGGCGCTGGCGCCAGTCTTCTGCCATGCGATCAAAGCGCAGGTGCAGGTGGTCCTGCTCCTTGTGCCTGTTCAGTACCGCTTCAATGGCCTCCGCATCGGCACCGCGCATCAGCTTGCCGATGTACTGCAACTGGCGCCGGCGGGCCTCGTTCGACTTGATGCGGTGCAGGGTGTCGATTGCCTCGCGCAGGTCCGCATCCAGCGGAACCTCGGCGAGTTTAGCCGGGCTCAGTTCCGTCAATTGTTTACCCAGGTCCTGCAGCTCGTGCATTTCCTTTTTGACCTGGGTCTTGCTTTTGGGCTCGTCGTCAAAGCCTTCAAACTCGTCGAAATCGTCAGAATGTCCCATGAACTCTCTCAATATATACGTGCAAGATCTGCGTGATTTAGTAGAGGCTAGCCGGCAAAAAACCAGGTCGCGAGGCCGAGAAAAGACATAAAGCCCACAACATCGGTAACCGTAGTCAGGGCCACGCCGCCGGCCAGTGCGGGGTCGATGCGCATGGCCCGCAGCAATACCGGCAGTACCGCCCCGGCCAGTGCCGCGGTGATCAGGTTGATGACCATGGCGGCAATGATGATGATCGCGATGCGGTTGTCACCGAACCACAGTGCGGCGATGCCGCCCATTACCGCTGACCACAATATGGCGTTGAGGGCGCCGGAGCCCAGCTCCCGCGACAGCAGCCAGCTCAGGTTGCTGCGACCGATCTGGCCCAGGGCCATGCCGCGGATCACCACGGTCAGGGTCTGGCTGCCGGCCACACCACCCATGCTGGCGACAATCGGCATCAGCACCGCCAGCGCCACTACCTTGTCGATGGTGCCCTGGAACAGGTTGATGACCCAGGACGCCAGCAGTGCGGTCAGCAGGTTGATGCCCAGCCACACCGCGCGCCGCGGCGCGGTGCGCCGCACCGTGGCAAAGGTATCCTCTTCCTCGTCCAGGCCGGCGAGGCTCATCAGCGAGTGATCGGCGTCCTCGCGGATAACATCCACCACGTCGTCAATGGTGATCCGCCCCAGCAGGCGGTTGTCTTCGTCCACCACCGGGGCGGTAATCCAGTCGTATTTGGCGAACAGCCGTGCCACCTCGTCGTCCGGCATGTCCGCGGGGATCGCGTCCACGTCGGTCTGCATGACCTCGCGCACGGTGGCGGACGGATCCGTAGTCAGCAGCCGGGTCAGCGGCAGCAGGCCGATAAACTTGTCCTGGCGGTTGACCACAAACAGGTTGTCGGTGGATTCCGGTAGCTGTTCGTGCCGGCGCAGGTAGCGCAGTACCACGTCCAGGGTGAGGTTGGGGCGCACCGATACGGTATCCGTATCCATCAGGCCGCCGGCGGTTTCCTCGTCGTAGGAGAGTACCCGCTCCACCCGCAGCCGGTCGCGCTCGCTCATCGCCGAGAGCACTTCCGCCATCACCCGGTCCGGCAGTTGCTGCAGGATATCGGCCACGTCGTCCGCGTCGAGCCCCTCCATCACCGCCACCATTTCTTCGGTGTCCATGGTGGAGAGGATCTGGCTCTGGACGTCGTCGGTCAGCTCCTGCAGGACCTCGCCCTCGATCTCGCTGTCGATCAGCTTCCACAGTACCTGGCGGATCCGCGGTGGCGAGCTTTCCAGCAGTTGCGCGATGCTCTGTGGGGACAGGGTGTGTAGCATGCGCTGCACTTCGCGCCCGGTGCCGCTGTCCAGGGCCGCGAACAGCTCCGCCAGCCGGTTCTGGGCGCGGAACTTGATGTCGGATTGAGGGCTGTTGGGCACGGAGGTTCCTGCAACGTCGGTCTGTGCGGGGTGCGCGCATTATAGCGGGCCGGGGATGGTGGGGATATTGCCAGTGGCAGGGGCGCTCGGCCCGGGTTATTCGCCTTCGCCGAAGCGGTCGTTGATCAGTTCACAAATGGCAGTGTGCGCCGCTTCTTCATCGCGGCCACAGACTTCCAGCTCCAGTTCCACGCCCTTGCCGGCGGCCAGCAGCATCAGTGCCATGACGCTTTTACCATCTACCGTTTTACCATCGCAAACCACTTTCACATCCGAGGAAAAACGGGCGCTGGTCTGGGCAAATTTGCTGGCGGCGCGGGCGTGCAGCCCCAGCTTGTTGATGATGGTGATACGGCTCTTCTGCATGGGCGGTTCTTGAATTTGAAAGAGGTTACTTCTGTTGTTCGCGGTGGCGAATCTGAATATTTTCAAACTGGCTGGCAAAGGTTTTGGCCAGTTGCTCCACCATATAGACCGAGCGGTGGCGGCCGCCGGTGCAACCGATGGCGACACAGGTGTAGCTGCGGTTGCTCTGCTGGTAGGAGGGCAGCCAGCGCTCGAGAAAATGGGTGATGTCCCGCTGCATTTCCTCGGTCTCTTTGTGCGTGCGCAGGAATTCTCCCACTTCCGGGTCCAGGCCGGTCATATTGCGCAGTTCCGCAACCCAGTAGGGGTTGGGCAGGCAGCGCAGGTCAAACACCAGGTCGGCGTCCACCGGCACGCCGTGCTTGAACCCGAAGGACTGGAACAGGATTGCCATGCCCGGGGAGTCCCTGCCCACCACCCGCGATTTGATCTGGTCCCGCAGTTGGTGGAGGCTGAGGCTGCTGGTGTCGATCACCAGGTCCGCCATTGACGCCAGTGGCGCCAGCAGTTCTTTTTCCTGGTTGAGGGCTTCCCGCAGGTGGGTGTGGCTGTCGCTCAGGGGGTGCTTGCGGCGGGTTTCGCTGAATCGCTGTATCAGTATCGGAGAGCGGGCGTCCAGGTAGACCACGTCGCACTCTATGCCGCTGTCGCGCATTTCGCGGATGACCGAGGGGGCCTGGCGCACGTCGTGCCACAGGTTGCGCGCGTCGATACCGAGGGCGAGCTGGGTGTTTTCCGTCGGGGGCTGGTCCGAAACCCGCCGGATCAGTTCCGGAAGCAGGCTGGCGGGGAGGTTGTCGATGCAGTTGAAGCCCACATCTTCCAGCAGTTGCAATGCAGAGCTTTTACCCGAGCCCGAGCGACCACTGATGATGACCAGACGCATAAATCAAGCGCTCCTTGCTGCCTGAGGAGGGCGCCGCATCGCAGTTTGCGGGCGGCACGAATGCGTACATTATGCCGCGGCGGCGCTGTTGATGGCCAGTGCGTAGAGCTCGTCGCTGGTGGACGCGTCCCGCAATTTGTCGCGCACCCGGCTGTCGCTGAACAGGGCGGCGATTTCCGCCAGGGTGTCCAGGTGTTCCTGGTCGGAGTCTTCCGGCACCAGCAGCGCAAACAGCAGGTCTACCGGCTGGCGGTCAATGGCGTCGAAATCCACGGCCGGTGACGTGGTACACAGGACGCCGATGGGGCGGTCGCATCCGGGCAGGCGACAATGGGGGATGGCAACCCCTTCGCCGATGCCGGTGGAGCCCAGTCGTTCCCGGGCCACCAGCTGGCTGAATACGGTGTCGGAGTCCAGTTCCGGATACTGTTCTGAGATCGCCTGGGCGATGTTCAGTAATAATTTTTTTTTGCTACTCCCCGCCACGTGACAAAGACTCAGGCGGGGAGAAAGTAAGGCTTCCAATGTCATATTTTGCTGGCGATCTAGCGGTGACTGCGTAACTTCTCTTTGTGTTTGAGGAGCTGCCGGTCCAGTTTGTCGGTCAGCGAATCAATCGCGGCGTACATGTCTTCCGATTCCGAGTCCGCAAAAACATCCTTGCCGTTCACGTGTACACGGGCTTCGGCCTTCTGGATGAGTTTCTCGACGGATAGGATGACCTCGGTATTGGTAATCAGGTCATGGTGGCGGGAGAGCTTTTCCAGTTTGTTCAGGCAGTAATCGCGAATGGCCGGGGTAACGTCTACGTGATGACCACTGATATTAATCGGCATGGATTTCTCCTCATCAGGTACAACACAACGGCCGCACCCCCTTTTCAGGGCGGCAACCCTACTAGGAAGTGGGCCAGAATGGAAGGATACACTCAAAGATTGAGCGTCGGTTGTATAGATTCTAGGCGAAAGCAGGCGACAGCGAGGGGTTGCGGCCGCCGGCACTGGAACAATATGACTGGATTGGCTATACCAGTCGCTTCCTTTCGCTGGAGGAGGGGATACCCAGGGACTCCCGGTACTTGGCAACCGTGCGCCTGGCGACCTTGATCCCCTGCTTGTCGAGCTCCTGGGTGATCTTGTTGTCGGACAGGGGCTTGCGGGGCTGTTCGCCGTCGATGAGCTTGCGAATCAGGGCGCGGATGGCGGTGGAGGACGCGTCTTCGCCGGAGTCGGTGCTTACGTGGCTGGAAAAAAAGTATTTGAGCTCGAATACGCCCCTGGGGGTGAGCATGTACTTCTGGGTGGTGACCCGGGAAATGGTGGATTCATGCATGCCGATGGATTCGGCGATGTTGGCCAGCACCATGGGTTTCATGGCTTCCGGTCCCTGCTCGAAAAAGCCCTGCTGCTTCTCGACGATGCAGCTCGCCACTTTCAGCAGGGTCTCGTGGCGGCTCTGCAGGCTTTTCAGGAACCAGCGTGCCTCCTGCAGGTTGTCCCGCAGGTAGTTGTTTTCACTGGAATTGTCCGCGCGCTTGATCAGCGAGGCGTAGCTGTCATTGATGCGCAGTTTGGGGGTGGTTTCCGGGTTCAGCTCCACGACCCAGCGCTGTTGCTTGCGGCTGACGATGACGTCCGGCACCACGTACTGGGGCTCCTCACCGCCAAAGGCCTCTCCCGGATAGGGGGTAAGCGTCTGGATCAGGCGCATGACCTCGCCCAGTTGCGCCTCGCTGAGCCGTGTGCGCCGGCTCAGCTGGCGGAAGTCGCGCTTGCCCAGCAGGTCCAGGTGCTGGCCCACCACGGTCAGGGCCTGGGGCAGCCAGGGGGTGTGTTCCGGCAGCTGGCGCAATTGCAGCAGCAGGCTTTCGCGCAGGTCGCGGGCGCCGCAGCCCACCGGTTCAAACTGCTGGATGGTCTTCAGTACCGCCAGCACCTCGTCGGTTTCGGCTTTCAATCCACTGGCCAGGTCTTCCAGCGCGGTATCGAGAAAGCCGTTGGGGGCAATGGCATCAATCAGCGCTTCGCCGATAAATTTGTCTTCCGCGGACAGCGGGGTCAGGTTCAGCTGCCACAGCAGGTGGTCCTGCAGGCTCTCGGACGCCGCATTGCGCTGCTCGAGGGCGAAGTCCTCTCCCTCGCCGCCGGAGTAGCTGGTGTTGGTGTAGATGTCGTCCCAGCGGGTGTCTACCGGCAGGTCATCGGGGATCTCGCTGCTCCAGTCGCTGTCGGCGGCGGGCTCGGACGCGGAACTGGTGTCCCGGGTGTCCGCCTGCTCGCGGGGGGTGTTCTGGTCCTGGTGGGTTTCGTTGGCGTGATCATCGAAGTCCGCTTCCAGCAGCGGGTTGCTGTCGAGCGCCGACTGGATTTCCTGTTGCAGGTCCAGCGTAGACAGTTGCAGCAGGCGAATGGCCTGTTGCAGCTGTGGCGTCATGGTGAGTTGCGTGCCGAGTTTTAACTGGAGAGACTGCTTCATCGGGTGTGTATTCGCAGAAAATTCTGGCGCATAGCCGATTTGCCATACAAGCTGCTGGCAGCGGCGGTGTAAAGCTCAATTTCTGCAGCCTACCCCGGAGAAACCGGAAACACAAGCAATAAGTATGCCGGAAAGTTGGGGGCGCTCGAGGGGGAATCCCGGGATTGCGTTATGACTGTTCGGTAACTGGAGCGAGAGGCGGACAATCTGACGGAATTTCGTCAGATTGTGAATTCGTGTCCCAGATAAACATCCCGTACCTGTTCGTTGGCAAGTACCTCTTCCGGGGCGCCGGAGGCGATGATATGGCCTTCACTGACGATATAGGCGGTTTCGCAGATATCCAGGGTCTCGCGCACGTTGTGATCGGTGATGAGCACGCCGATGCCGCGATCCCGCAGGTGGCGGATAATCTGCTTGATGTCGTTGACCGAGATGGGGTCCACGCCGGCAAAGGGTTCGTCCAGCAACACGAACGCCGGGTTGGTGGCCAGCGCGCGGGCAATTTCCACCCGTCGCCGTTCGCCACCGGACAGCGCCATGCCCAGGCTGTCGCGGATGTGGCCGATATGGAACTCGTCCAGCAGGGCTTCCACCTGTTCCAGGCGCTGGCTGCGGTTGAGGTCCTTGCGGGTCTCGAGAATGGCCAGGATGTTGTCCTTGACGCTCAGGCGGCGGAAAACGGAGGCCTCCTGGGGCAGGTAGCCAATGCCCTTGCGCGCGCGGCCGTGCATGGACAGGCCGGTAATGTCCTCGCTGTCGATCAGTACCTGGCCGGCATCGGCGCGCACCAGTCCCGCGATCATGTAAAAGCAGGTGGTCTTGCCGGCCCCGTTGGGGCCCAGCAGCCCCACAATCTGGCCGCTGGTGACGCTGACAGAGACGTCCTGTACGACTTTGCGCTTTTTGTACTGCTTGGCAAGGTGTAACGCTTTGAGCGTCGACATAGTGAATTCCGCTATCCGGGCCGGCGGATGCCGGCCGTCACAATTCTGGTCGGGTCAGCTGGTGACCGGGCCTACTGCTCGTTGTTGCCGTTTTCCGCGGGCTTGGATTCCGGTTTCCAGATCATTTCCCCCCGCTCCTTGTTCGAGCGACCCTGGGCTTTCATCTGCTCGCTTTTGAGATCGTAATCGATCCGTTCTGCGGAGAGGGTATTGCCGTCGCGGTCCACATGGGCCTCTCCGGTCAGCTGCAGGGAGTCGCTGCCCACCAGAAACTCGATGCGTTTGGCTTTGGCTTTTACCGGATTGGTACTCTCTTCAACCTGCTGCTGGAAATGCGCCGGTCTGCCGGTGGCGACCACCCTGTTGATTTCCCCCTGGGCGTTGCCGTGGACCTCAACGCGGTCGGCGCGAATCTGCAGGGAGCCCTGGGTAATAACCACGTTGCCGCTGTATACCGACAGGTTTTTGCTGCGGTTGGCCTCCAGGTTGTCGGCAGAGACCTTGACCGGTTGCTCGCGGTCGTTGGGCAGTGCCAGGGCGTTGAGGCTGAACAGCAGGCTGGCCAGCAGTGCCGCGAGGATCGGCCGGATTCGTTCAGCGTGTTTCATAACTGCTTTCCACATCAGACAGTATCTCTACCTTGTCCTGTTTCAGGTCGGCGCGCATGCCCTTGCCGGTGGTGCGGTTGGCGCCGTCGGTAATGGTAACAACTTTGTTGGTCTCGGCGAATTCCTCCCGCGGCTTCAGCACGATCTTCGCGGTGCGCAGGGTGATCCCCGGCTGGGGGAGTTCCGTCACCTTGACGTCCCCCTGCAAAACCACCTTCTGGCCATTGTCGAAGGCCACGCCCTTGCGGGATTCCGTGCGCCACTTGGAGTCCTTGCCCTGGTAGAACAGCATGCGCGGTTCGGTCAGGTCCGCGCGATCGCGACGGGCGAACTGGAAAAACGTAATCCGTTCGGCGTCCACGCGATAGGCCAGGGTGCCCTCGGGGCTGTAGTGCCGCGTGCGGGCGTCGCGGATGATCAGGTCCGCGGCCTTGTTGTGCTGTTGCTGTGTGGGTCGCTTGCCGAGCAACTGTTTCGGCGGGCTCTCTGTAAACCAGAGCCCGAGAGAAATCAGTGCAACCACAATGACCAGTGGCAGCCAGGTGCGCATGGGCAGTTACTTCCTCGAAGTTCCTGTTGTCCGGGTATCTCCGGGCATGTGGTTACTGGGCGAGATAGGGCGCCAGTGCGGCTTCATAGGTGCCCTGGGCCCGCATGATGCGGTCGCAGACTTCCCGTACCGCGCCCTCACCACCGTGCTTTTCCGTCACCCAGAGGGCGCGCTCGAGTACCGGGGGCGCCGCGTTGGGTACTGCAATAGGACAGCCGACCCGGGTCATCAGTTGCAGGTCCGGGTAGTCGTCGCCCACGTAGGCGATGTTTTCCAGATCGAAACTCTCGTTGGCGAACAGTTCCTGGAATGCGGAATATTTGTCTTCGCGCCCCTGGATCAGTCGCGTGATGCCCAGGTCGTGGGCGCGTTTCTCCACCACACTGCTGCGGCGGCCGGTGATGATGGCCACTGCAACCCCGGAATTTTGCAGCATTTTAATGCCGTGGCCGTCCAGGGTGTGGAAGGTTTTCAGTTCGTTGCCGTGATTGTCGAAATACAGCTTGCCGTCGGTGAGCACGCCGTCCACGTCCAGGATCAGGTGGCGCACCTGCGCCAGCTTGCGTTGAATTTTTTCTTCCAGGCTCACGCTTTGGTTCCTTGGTGTTGCTTCGCAATGCGAATACGGGGAAATTGCCGCGGGAACACCCGCAACTTTCAGATTACGCCGGCGCGCAGAATGTCGTGCATATGCAACAGACCTACCGGGTGGTGTTCGGGATCCTCCACAACCAGTGCCGTAATCTTGTTGTCTTCCATGATGCGCAGGGCCTCGGCCGCCAGGGTTTCCGCGCTGACCGTTTTCGGCCGGCGGCTCATCACCTGTTCCATGGTGGCCGTGTCCAGCTCTATCTTGTGGTCAATGACCCGGCGCAGGTCGCCATCGGTGAATACCCCGAGCAGCTCACCCTGGGTTCCCACCACGGTTGTCATGCCGAACCCTTTGCTGGTCATTTCCAGCAGTGCCTGCGACAGCAGGGTTTGCGGGGTGACCTGTGGCAGTTCGTCGCCGGCGTGCATAACATCTTCCACCTTCATCAGCAGCTGGCGACCGAGGGCGCCGCCGGGGTGGGAGAAGGCAAAATCTTCCGCAGTGAAACCTCTGGCCTCCAGCAAAGCCACCGCGAGGGCGTCGCCCATCACCAGGGTGACGGTGGTGGAGGAGGTGGGGGCGAGGTTGAGCGGGCAGGCCTCGGTGTCCACCGCGATATCCAGGTTGACGTCGGCAGACTGCGCCAGCGGGGAGTCCGGTTTGCCGGTCATGCTGATCATGGGGATGCCCAGGCGCTTGAGCAGTGGCAGCAGGGTGAGCACTTCCGCAGAAGTGCCGGAGTTGGAAATGGCGATGACCAGGTCCTGGCGGGTGATCATGCCGAGGTCGCCGTGGCTGGCCTCGCCAGGGTGCACAAAAAAGCTCGGGGTGCCGGTGCTCGCCAGGGTGGCGGCAATTTTGCGGCCGATATGGCCGGATTTGCCCATGCCGGAGACAATGACGCGCCCCTGGCAGGCGAGGATCAGTTCGCAGGCCTGCTGGAAGTCGCTGTCGATGCGGGATTCCAGCGCTGCTACCGCGGTGGTTTCCATGGCCACGGTGCGGCGACCTGCTTGTAGTATCAGTTCTTTACCCATTGGATGACTCTTTGGTGGGTTCCCGAATGTTCTTCATTGTAGAGAAGTCCGGGCGGCAGTTTGTTGCCGGAAATTGTCGCGCTGGCGCGATTTCAGTCGGGTAACCCGCTGACGTGCTAACCTTTATAAGCGCCGGGCAATCGGCCCGGGCAAAAGACGCCGGGGTAAAAATCCTTACATTTTGTATGGTGAAGGTGCGCCCTCCCCAACTATCGGGAGTACCCGCGTCCCAAATGTATTGAGACTGATGGTACTGCCGGAGATATATCCCGGTCGCAAATGTGCGGTGAACGAATCCCGCTTGTCCGGAGCGCCGCCATGGTATAGTTTGCCGCCGCTATTGTCAGCTACAGCGTCGGGTTGATCGCGTCATCGATCCGGATTTATCCGTCAGCGAGATATTTCGGCGCCGCCGTGACACTTTTTGATGTCGCTGGCATCCAAGGGACGAATTGCCAATGGGAGATATTCTGTGAGCGCACTCACTTCACCTGTAAAAACCGCTGTTTCCAGTCCGCTCCGCTGGCTGGTGGCCGCGCTACTGCTCACCTGCTGGATGCCCTTTGCCAGCGCGGCGCAGAATCCTTACGCGATGATCGAAGGTGTGTCCAACGATCTGCTGGGGGTCATCCGTGCCAACGGTCAGTACCTGAACTCCAACCCGCAGCGTTATTACAGCGCGGTAGACCGGGTGCTGGAACCGGTGGTGGATTTCAATTTTATCGCCCGCGGGGTCATGGGCCGGTACGCCAAGCAGGCGACGGCGGCACAGCGGGCCAAATTCACCAGTACCTTCCGCCGCGATCTGGTGGCGACCTTTGCCCGCGGTGTTGCCACCTTTGGCGATATGGACGTCAAGGTCGTCAACCCGGGTTCTGCACCCGGTGGCAACCGGGTCAATGTGCTGCAGGAAGTGCGCAGCAGCGAGGGGCTTACCAAGGTGTCCTTCACCCTGGTGCGCAACCGCAGCGGCCAGTGGAAACTGATCAACGTGATTCTCAACGGCGTGAACCTCGGCAAGACCTTCCGCGGCCAGTTCGCTCAGGCCATGCAGGCCAATGGTGGTGACATCGACAAGGTGATTGCCAACTGGTCGGCGGCAGACAAGGTTGCCGACGAGGTGGGTTGATCCCGCATACGCAGGTGCAGCTGCGGCAGCGGCTGCGCCAGTGCGGTGAATCCAGTACACTTGCGCGCTGATTTTCAAACCGAGTTCCCCCCACCTATGCAACCAGATCAAATCAAGGCCCTGATTGAAGGGCAGATTCCCGGCAGCCAGGTTGAGGTCGCTTTCGAAGGCAGCCACCTGAAATTGACCGTGGTCAGCGATGCGTTCGCCGGACTCAGCCGCCTGAAAAAACAGCAGCTGGTCTACGGCGCCCTTTCTGACAAGATCGCCGACGGCACCCTGCACGCCGTGCAGATGAAAACCCTCACTCCTGAAGAAGCCGGTCAATGATCGCTGCGCGGAAACTGGACACCAGACTGAATGGATAAGCTGATTATCGAAGGGGGCAGCCCCATCTCCGGAACCCTGAAAATTTCCGGGGCCAAGAACTCTGCACTGCCAATCCTGGCGGCGACACTGCTGGCCGACGGGCCGGTACAGATTCACAACCTGCCTCACCTCAACGATATCACCACGATGATTACCCTGTTGCGCTGCATGGGTACCGAGATCACTGTTGACGAAAAGCTCGGGGTGGAAATCGACCCCCGTTCCGTCAACGAGCTCACCGCGCCCTATGAACTGGTGAAAACCATGCGCGCGTCGATCCTGGTGCTGGGGCCGCTGCTCGCCCGCCACGGTGTCGCCAACGTCTCGTTCCCCGGCGGTTGTGCCATCGGCAGCCGGCCGGTGGATATTCACCTCAAGGGCCTCGAGGCGATGGGAGCGGAAATCACCATTGATGAAGGCTTTATCCGCGCCCGCAGTAACGGTCGCCTGAAAGGCGCCAACATCCTGATGGAAAAAGTCACCGTGGGTGGTACCGAGAACCTGCTGATGGCAGCCGCCCTGGCGGAAGGGACCACGGTACTGCACAACGCCGCGCGCGAGCCGGAGATCGTCGACCTGGCGGAGTTTCTGATCGCCATGGGGGCCGAGATCGAGGGTGCGGGCACCGACACCATCCGTGTGCACGGGGTAGAGCGCCTGCATCCCTGCAGCTATACGGTGATGCCGGACCGGATTGAAACCGGTACTTTCCTCGCGGCTGCAGCGGCCTGCCGCGGCAAGGTGCGTTTGACCCATACCCGCGCGGACATTCTCGATGCAGTGTTGGTGAAGTTTGAGGAGGCCGGCGCGCACCTCAGTATCGGCGACGACTGGATCGAGCTGGACATGAAGGGCAACCGCCCCAAGGCGGTGAGCTTCCGCACGGCTCCCTACCCGGCATTCCCCACCGATATGCAGTCCCAGTTCACTGCCATGAATGCGGTCGCAGAAGGCAAGGGTACGGTGGTGGAGACCATTTTCGAAAACCGCCTGATCCAGGTGCATGAGCTCAACCGCATGGGTGCCAATATCGTACTGGAGGGCAATACCGCGATTGTCACCGGTGTGGAAAAACTGAAGGGTGCCCCGGTAATGGCTTCCGACCTGCGCGCATCCGCCAGCCTGGTGATTGCGGGTATGGTGGCGGAGGGTACAACCATGGTTGACCGTATTTACCATATCGACCGCGGCTACGAGTGTATCGAAGAAAAGCTGCGTCAAATCGGCGCCAACATCCGCCGCGTGCCTGGCTGAGCCAGTTTGGGCCGCGGGTTGTACGACCCGCGGACCGGCAGGATGCGTAGCGAAGCGCGGTGAAAACGCACGCGCTCTCAATTCAATGCGGCGGGAAGCCGCACAATTCACACAATCATAAACGCCATGCAGATCACTATTGCTCTGACCAAGGGGAGAATTCTCAAGGAGACCCTGCCGCTGCTTGCCGAAGCCGGTCTCGAGCCCCTGGAAGATATTTCCAAAAGCCGCAAGCTGATTTTTCCCACCAACCAGGAACATGTCCGCCTGCTGATTTTGCGCGGGTCGGATGTGCCTACCTATGTTCAGCACGGTGCCGCAGATATTGGCGTGGCCGGTAAGGACAACCTGCTGGAACACGATGACAGCAATATTTACGAGCCCCTCGACCTGGGAATCGCCCGCTGTCAGCTGATGACCGCGGGAATCAAGGGTGCCGAACTGCCGAAAGGGCGTATCAAGGTGGCAACCAAGTTTGTGCACTCGGCCAAGCGCTACTATGCGGCGCAGGGGCGCCAGGCGGATATCATCAAGCTGTACGGCGCAATGGAGCTGGCACCGCTGATGGATCTCGCCGATGAAATCGTCGATATCGTGGATACCGGCAATACCCTGAAAGCCAACGGCCTGGAAGCGCGCGACCTGATCGCGGATATCAGTAGCCGCCTGATCGTCAACAAGGCGTCGATGAAAATGAAATACGGCCCGATCAACGGGCTGATAGAACAGCTGGCCGCGGCGGTGAAGTCGCGGGCCGGGAGCTGAGGGCAGGGATGAGTAGCTTTTCCATTCGCCGGCTGGACGCCAACGGGGCGGATTTCGACACGGAGCTCGCCGGCCTGCTGGCCTGGGAATCGGTGTCCGACAGCAGCGTGGCGTCTGCCGTGGCAGACATTCTGCAACAGGTAAAAAACCGCGGCGATGCGGCGGTCATCGAATTTACCAACCGCTTTGACCGCCGCAACCTGCAGGGTGCGCAGGAGTTCTGCCTGGGGCAGCCGGCGTTGCAGCAGGCACTTGCGCGGATTTCCGCTGACAGCCGCGCTGCCCTTGAGGCCGCGGCGGCGCGGGTGCGGGGCTATCACGAGCACCAGTTACAGGATTCCTGGCAATACCGGGAGGCCGACGGCACCGTGCTCGGGCAGCAGATATCGCCGATGGAACGGGTGGGTATCTATGTGCCGGGGGGCAAGGCCAGTTACCCGTCATCGGTATTGATGAATGCGATCCCCGCCAAGGTGGCGGGTGTGGATCAGGTGTCGATGGTGGTGCCGGCGCCGGATGGCCAGCTCAATGACCTGGTGCTGGCGGCGGCGGCGATTGCCGGTGTCGACCAGGTGTTTACCATTGGTGGCGCCCAGGCCGTGGCCGCGCTGGCATACGGGACCGAAACCATTGGCCGGGTGGACAAGATCGTCGGGCCCGGCAATATTTTCGTGGCTACCGCCAAGCGCGCGGTGTTCGGCCAGGTGGCCATCGACATGATTGCCGGACCCTCGGAAATTCTGGTGATCTGTGACGGCAAGACGGATCCGGACTGGATTGCGATGGACCTGCTGTCGCAGGCGGAGCACGACGAGCAGGCGCAGTCCGTGCTGCTGTGCCCCAGTGCGGACTACCTGGATGCGGTAGAAGCCTCGCTGGAAAAACTGCTGGCAGAATTACCCCGGGAGGAAATTGCCGGCCAGTCCCTGCGGGACCGCGGCGCCCTGATTCTGGTGTCGGATATCGAACAGGCGATCGAGGTGGCGAATCGCATCGCGCCGGAGCACCTGGAGGTCTCCGTGGATGAGCCGGAGCAGTATCTGCCGAAAATCCGCCACGCCGGCGCGATTTTTCTCGGTCGTCACACCGCGGAAGCGCTGGGGGATTACTGTGCGGGCCCCAACCACGTGCTGCCCACCAGTGGCACTGCGCGTTTCTCCTCGCCGCTGGGAGTCTACGATTTCCAGAAGCGCAGCTCGATCATCTACTGCTCACCGCAGGGCGCGGATACCCTGGGCCGTGTGGCCTCGACCCTGGCGCAGGGGGAAGGGCTGGACGCACATGCTCGCTCTGCGGAATACCGGGTGCAGAAGAAAGGATCGTAGCGCACCCGGCCTCTGATTCATTCCTGACCCTGGGGCTGGAGCAGGCTCTGGGGCTGTTCCGACACCGTCGCCTCGGTGGTGTAAGCCTGGCCGTTGCGGATATAGGTGATGGTGACGGTTTCCCCGGGTTTGAGGGTGGCCATGGCGGCGATGCCGTGATTGCCGTCATTGATCGGATCATCGTTGATCTGGATGATCACGTCCCCGGGTTTCAGTCCCGCTACGAAAGCCGGGCCGCCATTGTAAATCGCGGTGATGATCACTCCGTTGGTAGATGGCAGCTTGAATGCGCGGGCGAGGCGGGGATTGACCTCGGACGCCTCGATCCCCAGCCAGCCCGGGACTACACGGCCATACTCGATCAGATCCCGCATTACCTTGAGTGCAATATTCGCCGGGATTGCAAAACTGATACCGGCGGCCGAGCCTTTCTGGTCCAGGATGGTGGTATTGATACCCAGCAGCTTGCCATAGGTGTCCACCAGTGCACCGCCGGAATTGCCCGGATTTAC